>Ga0315273_10002507_pt1 | contig 21717 bp, 35 predicted proteins | sample YL17G02_0_MG_FD_205753 | JGI IMG/M metagenome (GOLD analysis project Ga0315273, IMG submission 205753) | Sediment microbial communities from Yellowstone Lake, YNP, Wyoming, USA - YL17G02_0 | ecosystem: Environmental > Aquatic > Freshwater > Lake > Sediment | place: USA: Wyoming | collected... | reverse complement strand
GCGATCACGAAATACTGCTCGTTTTTAGGGCAGGCAGAGTATCGGTCGTTCTACACGATCGATAATGCACCGGAAGAGAAAGAGCGCGGCATCACGATCAACATTGCCCACGTGGAATACCAGACAACCAAGCGGCACTATGCGCACGTGGACATGCCTGGGCACCGTGACTACATCAAGAACATGATCACGGGAGCAGCGCAGGTAGATGGAGCGATCCTGGTGGTGGCGGCTCCTGATGGGCCGATGCCACAGACGCGAGAGCACGTGCTGTTAGCGCGCCAGGTGGAAGTTCCAGCCATCGTGGTCTTCCTGAACAAGGTGGACATGATGGATGATGAGGAGCTGCTGGAGTTGGTGGAGATGGAGCTGCGAGACCTGCTGAACGCGTACGAGTTCCCTGGGGATACGACACCGATCGTGCGTGGGAGTGCATTACTGGCCCTGGAGAGCACGAGCACGGATCCGAATGCGCCCGAATATGCCTGCATCAAGGAGTTGTTGCGGGTGGTAGACGAGTACATCCCTGAGCCAGTGCGTGAGAAAGAAAAGCCGTTCATGATGCCGGTCGAGGATGTGTTCTCGATCAAGGGACGTGGGACAGTGGTGACAGGCAGAGTGGAGCGTGGTGTAGCCAAGAAGGGTGAGGCGGTGGAGATCGTTGGTCTGCGAGAGAAGAGCATGAGCTCGGTGATCACAGGCACAGAGATGTTCCACAAAGAGTTGGACCAGGTGCAAGCGGGAGATAATGCGGGTATCCTGCTGCGCGGTATTGAGCGCACAGACGTTGAGCGTGGCCAGGTGGTCGCCAAGCCAGGCTCGATCACCCCACACACCAGGTTCATGAGTGAAGTGTACGTGCTGCGCAAAGAAGAAGGTGGACGGCACAAAGCCTTCTTCACCGGATACCGGCCGCAATTTTACATCCGCACCATGGATGTGACCGGGAACATCAAGCTGCCCGAAGGGGTAGAGATGGTGATGCCGGGAGATAATGTTAACCTGGAAGTTGAATTGATCGTACCGGTGGCGTTGGAGCAAGGTTCCAAGTTCGCCATCCGCGAAGGCGGCTTGACCGTCGGTGCTGGTGTGATCACCAAGATTATTGCATGATCCGGAGATTATTGGGATAGTAAATATGGCTAAACAAAAGATCCGTATTCGTTTGAAGGCATATGATCACCGTGTTCTGGATCAATCCGCGAAACGTATCGTGGAGACAGCAGAACGCACGGGTGCCCGAGTAGTTGGTCCTGTACCCTTGCCAACTAAGAAAGAAAGGTTTACAATTCGGCGCTCGACATTCATTGATAAAGATTCTCACGAGCATTTTGAGATCCGCACACATAACCGCCTGATTGATGTTTTGGACCCAGATTCCAAGACAATCGATAATCTAATGCGATTAAACCTTCCTGCGGGTGTGGACATTGAAATAAAGATTTAGCAATATCACCAAATGGATGGGTGCCAACCGGAAAGCTGATCTAACGATCAGTTGGGAAGGACCTGTCAGAGAACGGTGGCAGTGTAAGAGCAGATCTACACGCGAGCGAACATATTCCGATGCTCCACGGTAGAACGGTTGACTACACTGCAGTCAGGGATGATGCAGCCATGCCCAGGCTGACAGTCCCGAATAATAAAAATATTAGGAGAAAATTGAGATGTTAAAAGGGCTGATTGGAAAGAAAATTGGCATGACCCAGATTTTCGTTGAAGGTCGGGCGCTCCCGGTCACTTTAATCGAAGCTGGGCCATGCTACGTTACTCAGGTTCGTTTGCCTGGTAAAGATGGGTATTCAGCCGTCCAATTGGGTTTTGATGAAGTACGACCCAAATTACTGACCGGTGGTCAGTTGGGACACCTTAAGCGCAACACACTTCCCCCGTTGCGCTTTTTGCGTGAGTTTCGCTTGAAGGACCCGGAAGTCTCTGAGGGTGATCAGGTGAACGTTTCTCAAGTCTTTTCGACGGGTGAATTCGTCGATATTATGGGCACCAGCAAGGGACGTGGTTTTCAGGGTGGTGTCAGGCGTTACCACTTTAAAGGCGCCGATAAAACACATGGTACTTCAGATCGTGAGCGAGCACCTGGTTCACGCGGATCCACCACAACCCCAGGTAGGGTCTACCGGGGAGCACGGGGTCCTGGTCATATGGGTGATCGCCGCGTTACTGTCCAGAACCTTAAAATCGTCCTGGTAGATAATGAGCGTAATTTAATCGCCGTAAATGGTGCTGTACCTGGTCCAAAGGGCAGCATAGTGGAAATCAAGGTAACCCGGAAGCAGTAGCCGGATCACGGCACTGATTCTCACGTATGTGGAGAATATGATTATGGAAGTTGATGTCTTAAACATGGAAGGGCAGAAAATCCGTACGGTGGAACTTCCCGCACTGATTTTTGAAGCCCCGATTAATATTGACTTGATGCACCAGGCCTATGTTCGCCAGATGGCAAACGCCCGCCTTGGCACTCACAGCACAAAAACTCGCGGTGAAGTCTCCGGTGGTGGTAAGAAACCCTGGAAACAAAAAGGTACTGGTCGTGCACGCCAGGGTTCGACCCGGGCTGCCCAATGGGTTGGCGGTGGCAAAGTGCACACTCCAAAACCGAGAGATTATTTCTTACCTATGCCGCAAAAAATGCGCCAAGCCGCCCTTCGGTCTGCTCTCTCTGTCAAAGCGTCCGAAAAAGCAATTGTTGTGGTCGATGACCTTAATCTTACTGAAGCCAAGACTAAACTAATGGCACAGGTAATGACCAAGCTTGTTGGTGATGAGACAGCTGTTATCCTCATCCCGGTTAAAAACCCTGCTTACGAGACGATAATTCGCTCAGCAAACAATCTGCCAAAAACAAAGACCTTGCTGGCCAATTACCTCAACGTTCGCGACCTGCTCAAATTTGACAAGGTTATCCTACCGCTCCAGTCGCTGGATGTCATCTCTGCACATTTAGGATAGACAAGAGGTACTCATGACTACTATTTACGATATCCTGCGTCGCCCGATTGTGACGGAGAAATCAAATTTCCAAAATTCCAACCTGCACCAATACACCTTTGAAGTTACTTCGGATGCAACAAAAGGTGTAGTAAAGGATGCAGTTGAAACCCTCTTCGATGTCGATGTTGTGCGCGTCAATATTATCAACGTACCCGCAAAACGTACTCGCCGCTGGAAGAGTCACCGTCTCATGGTCCGCCGAAGTGGGTATAAAAAAGCCATTATTACTCTGGCCGCGGGTGATACGATTGATATCTTTGAAGGAGTGAAATGATGGCCGTAAAGAAATACAAGCCGGTGACGCCCAGCCTGCGTGGAATGACCGGATACACCTTCGATGAAATTACCAAGTCCAAACCTGAGCGATCATTGATTGTTGATAAGCACAACCATGCTGGTCGTGATACAACAGGACGCATATCCGTTCGCCACCGTGGTGGTGGCAATCGCAATCACATACGCATCGTGGATTTTAAGCGCGAAAAAAGGGGAATCTCCGCTAAGGTTGCGGCTATTGAATACGACCCTAACCGGACAGCTCGCCTGGCATTGTTATTCTACACCGATGGAGAGAAACGCTATATTATTGCTCCAATCGACCTAAAAGTTGGCGATTCTGTCATGTCAGGTCCAACTGCTGAAGTCCGTCCAGGAAATTGTCTGCCTATTTCGAGTATTCCGGTAGGTACGTTAATCCATAACCTGGAGCTAAAAGAAGGTCGTGGCGGACAATTAGTACGATCCGCTGGTGGCGCTGCACAACTGTTAGCAAAAGAAGGTGATTTTGCTCAAATCCGTATGCCCTCTGGCGAGGTACGTTTGATCCGTCAGACATGCTATGCCACCGTCGGCCAGGTTGGTAACTTAGATCATAGCAATATAAAACTCGGGAAAGCTGGTCGCAAACGCCATATGGGTATTCGCCCAACCGTGCGTGGCACCGCTATGAGTCCGCGTGATCACCCCCATGGTGGTGGTGAAGGTCGACAACCCATCGGTATGCCCGGACCTAAGAGTCCTTGGGGTAAGCCGACCCGTGGATATAAGACCCGCCGAAATAAGCTATCGGATCAATATATCATCCGCCGGCGCGGTAAGAGCCGTAGGTAGTCCATAGATACCAGGAGTCGAGAAAATGGGACGATCTCTGAAAAAAGGGCCATTTGTGGCACCTAAATTACTCAAGAAAATCGAAGCCATGAATGAGCGTGGCGAGAAAAAAGTCATTCGGACGTGGAGCCGAGCGAGCACAATCTTTCCTCAGATGGTGGGACACACGGTAGCCGTTCATGATGGCCGTAGACATGTACCCATCTATATCACTGAGAATATGGTTGGGCATCGCCTTGGAGAATTTGCACCCACGCGCACATTCCGTGGCCATCTTGCTGAAAAGAAAATAAAGAAAGGGGAATAGGCTATGCCAACGCATGATATTCGCGCACAGGCTCTCTCCACCTCCGTTTCTGCTCAAAAAGCACGGTTGGTGGTTAATATGGTCAGGGGTAAGAACGTGGTACAGGCAATAACCATGCTGAAATTTGTGCCAAATTACGCTGCCAATCCAGTTTCAAAACTATTAAACTCGGCAATTGCTAATGCCGAAGAAAACTTTGGTGTCAGCCGTGATGACCTTTACGTTTACCGCATCTTCGCAGATGAAGCAACCACCCGTAAATGGCGTCGCTTTGGAGCACGCGGTAGATTTTTGCCCTGGTTACGACGCTCATCACACATAACCGTCATCCTTCGTGAGCGGGAAGGAAAGTAGGAGCTATTATGGGTCGAAAAGTAAATCCGATTGGTTTTCGTTTGGGGATCAACAAAACCTGGGAAGGACGCTGGTATGCTGAAGGTCGAGATTACGTCGACCAGCTCCACCAAGACTTCGCCTTACGCGATCTGGTTCGTAAGGAAGCAGCACGTGCTGGCGTTTCCCGTATCGAAATCGAGCGGTTTCCCGGCAAAGTTAAGATTGTTGTTAACACTGCCAAACCTGGTGTGCTGATTGGACGTAAAGGTGAGAGTGTCAAGAACCTACGCCAGCACCTGGAAGCCATGGTTGGCAAGAAGATTGATCTAGAGATCAAAGAGATCAAAAGTCCTGATCTGGATGCATTCTTGGTGTCAAATAATATCGCTGAGCAGCTTGAACGCCGTATTAGCCATCAACGCGCCATGAAGCGCGCCATCCAGCAGGCTATCCGTCAGGGTGCTCAAGGTATCCGAGTCGAGGTTGGCGGTCGTTTGAGTGGTTCTGAAATGGCGCGTGTGGTGAATATGCGCGAAGGTCGTGTACCTCGTGCGACTCTGCGTGCAGATATTGACTACCACCAGACACAAGCATTGACTACTTATGGTCGCATTGGTGTTAAAGTCTGGATTTATCGCGGTGAATTATTACCCACGGTCGAAGAGCAAGTTGAAACGACCGAGGGTGTATATGTCAGTGAGTAGTGAGGATTTTTACCATGCTCATGCCTAAAAGAGTAAAGTATCGTAAACAAATGCGCGGGCGCATGAAAGGGACTGAGTTGCGCGGTGCCGATGTCCACTTTGGGGACTTTGGCCTGCAAGCTTTAGAACCCGGCTGGGTAACCGCCCGTCAAATTGAAGCTGCCCGGAGGGCAATTATGCATTCCCTTAAGCGTCGTGGTAAGGTATGGATTCGTATCTTTCCCGATAAGCCCTACACCCAAAAACCTGCTGAAACCCGCATGGGTAAAGGTAAAGGAAATGTAGAGTACTGGGTGGCGGTTGTTAAGCCTGGAAGAATAATGTTCGAAGTCGGTGGTGGTCTACCGGAAGATGAAGCCCGCCAAGCATTACGCCTGGCACAATTTAAGTTGGCGATTAAAACCAAAGTCGTTGGTCGCCATGAGCGTGTAACTGGAGGCGAGTTATGAAGATCCATGAGGTACGAGCCCTATCCACGGCTGCGATCGAATCCCAGCTTAACGACACAAAGGAAGAGCTGATGAAGTTTCGCTTTCAATTAACCTCTGGCGAATTATCCGACTTTACACGCTTACGTTACACACGTCGCATTATCGCCCGCCTTTCCACTGTACTGAATGAGCGCCTCCGCAATCCTGAAAGTGAGGAGAACCATGAATAATCGCCGACGAATCACTGGTTTTGTTACCAGTAATGCAATGCAAAAAACCGTGGTCGTAGAGATTTCAAGATCCTACCGCCACCCACTGTATAAAAAAGTGATCCACAGCCGAAAACGTCTGATGGCGCACGATGAGCTTGGTTGCCAGGTTGGCGATCAGGTTCAAATAGTAGAAAGCCGCCCCATCTCCAAAAATAAACGTTGGGTTGTCGAACAGATCATCCGCCGTTCGTTTGTTGGTGCTGAAGAAACTTCGGAGGCATAACCATGATCCAACAAGAATCAGTGGTGAAAGTCGCCGATAATACCGGCGGTCGCTCATTGTTGGTAATCCGCGTAATGGGTGGATCCAAACGGCGTTATGGTCGTGTGGGAGACATCGTAGTTGGAGCAATCAAAGAAGCGTCTCCACAAGGTAGCGTTAAAAAAAGTGAAGTTGTCAAGGCTGTCATTGTGCGCTGTGCAAAAGAATGGCGTCGAGACGATGGATCATACATTCGATTTGATGACAACGCGGCTGTGATTTTGGATACTGATGGTCAAAACCCAAAAGGGACACGCATTTTTGGGCCGGTAGCCAGAGAATTGCGCGAAAAAGGATTTATGAGAATCGTATCATTAGCACCAGAGGTTCTTTAGATCGCCTGGTGCAGGAGTATATGCTGTGAAAGTTAAAATTCGTAGAGATGATACTGTAGAAGTAATCAGTGGTCGCAAGATTGATAAGGGCAGGCGCGGTAAAGTGATCAAAGTCCTTCCCGATGAAGGCAAAGTGGTCATTACTGGTATCAATTTGCGTAAAAAGCATCAAAAACAAGTCCAGGCACAAGGTCGTACCCTCAAACCCGGGATAATTGAATTCGAAGCGCCCATCGCCATTGGTAATGTCATGTTAGTATGCCCAAAGTGTGATAATCCGGTTCGTGTGGGCATACAACGGGAAGACAATGAGAGCCAGCGTGTGTGTAAGAATTGTGGCGCAGTGATAGAGTAATCACTGCTGTGGAGTAATTACAATGACGCATTATTTAAAAGAAAGATATCAAAACGAAATTGCACCTGCGCTCGAAGCTGCGATTGGTACCGTTAATGTCATGCAAATCCCACGCGTTACCAAGGTTGTGGTAAATATTGGTGTCGGAGAAGCACTGGACAATGCCAAAGCCCTCGAAGCAGCTGTTGCAGATTTAACATTGATCACCGGGCAGAAACCCATCATCACCAAAGCGAAAAAGAGCATCGCTAACTTTAAACTACGTGAGGGTCGCCAAATTGGTGTCAAAGTTACATTGCGCGGTGAAAGAATGTGGTCTTTCCTGGACCGATTGATGAATATAGCTTTACCACGGGTGCGAGACTTTCGTGGTATCTCACCAAATGCCTTTGATGGTCGTGGCAACTATACTCTCGGATTACGGGAACAGTTGGTATTCCCAGAAATTGAGTACGATAAGATTGATAAACTACGCGGACTGGAAGTTTGTATCGTTACAACAGCTCACAACGACGACGAATCCAGGCAACTGTTACAAATGCTTGGCATGCCGTTTCGGAAGGAAGGAATCTAATGGCGAAAACATGCATGAAATACCGTGAAATGCGCCGCAAATATCCCACACGTGTGCGCAATCGGTGCAAATTATGCGGACGCCCGCGAGGTTATATTCGGCGATTCGCTTTATGCCGTATTTGTTTCCGCGAACAGGCTCTGGAAGGTAAGATTCCGGGCGTTGTGAAAGCATCCTGGTAACGGGCGGAGGAAAACAAAATGACTGTTTCAGATCCAATCTCTGATATGCTTACACGGATACGTAATGCCGTGATGGCTGAACACTCCACGGTGGCTTTACCTAATTCGAAAATGAAGGCTGCTATTGCGCAGATCTTAAAAGATGAAGGTTACATCAGTGGATATGAAATCGTTGATGATAGCAAACTGCCCGTGCAAAAGGTTTTACGCATCCGATTAAAGTATGTGGGTGAACGGCGTGAGCGCCAGGCTGTTATTTCCGGTTTGGAACGCATCAGCCGCCCTGGAAACAGGGTTTATACGGGCAAGCAAGAAATCCCATGGGTTCTCTCTGGTATGGGCGTAGCCATTCTCTCCACACCCAAAGGCGTCATGACTGGGCAACGCGCCCGTCAGCTTGGCGTGGGTGGTGAGATCCTGTGCAAAATCTGGTAAGGAGGCTGATATGTCCAGAATAGGTCGTTTACCAGTCGTTATTCCACCCCTTGTGGATGTAAACATTGATGGCACATTGATCAAGGTTAAAGGTCCAAAAGGAGCTCTTGAATTCAACATCCATCGAGACATTAGTTTATCAATGGAAAATGGTCTTATAAATGTCAAACGCCCATCCGATGATCGCACGCACCGGGCATTACATGGCACCACGCGCGCTCTCATCCAAAATATGGTGACTGGCGTTAGCACAGGTTTTGAGAGGGTTTTGGAAATCAATGGTGTCGGGTATCGTGCAGAGGTGCAGGGTAATAATTTAGTGCTCAACCTCGGGTACTCACATCCTATCGTTGTCGAGCCCCTCGATGGTATTGCTTTTGAGGTAGATATTAAAACGCGTCAGATTAAAATTTTGGGTCCGGATAAGCAAAAAGTTGGACAGATGGCTGATGAAATTCGAAAAAAACGCCCTCCAGAGCCTTATCTTGGAAAAGGTATTAAATACCTGGAAGAAAAAATCCGCCGTAAGGCTGGTAAGTCAGGTAAGGGATAAAACTATGGCAAGTAATAATAAAACACGTTCTGCGGCTCGCGACCGGCGCCATACGCGCGTCCGGAAGAATATTTTTGGAACACCTGCACGACCCCGGTTGAGCGTTTTTAGAAGCCTGGCTGGTATTTACGCCCAGGTGATCGATGATGAGGCAGGCAACACCTTGGTTTCTGCTTCTACCATTGATCCTGCACTTCGGGAGAAAGTAAAGGGACTCAAGCAAGCAGAAAAAGCACACCTGGTAGGGAAAACTTTAGCTGAACGCGCCTTGAGTAAAGGCATCCAGCTCGTCGCATTTGACCGAGGCGGTTACAAATACATGGGACGTGTAAAAGCGTTAGCAGAAGGTGCGCGCGAAGGCGGCCTGAAGTTCTAATCCTTCGCATATGGAGAAAAGCATGACAGACTATCCAACTGCAGAATATGAGCAACAAGAACTTGACGAACGCGTGATCGAAATTGGTCGTGTGGCTAAAGTTGTTAAAGGCGGTCGCCGATTCTCATTTCGCGTCACCGTTGTTGTCGGAGATAATAAGGGCAGCGTCGGTATTGGTGTCGGTAAAGCCAACACCGTCCCAGATGCGATGCGTAAAGCATCAGAAAAAGCCCACAGCAATATGCACAAAATAAGGTTGTATGGGAAAACCATTCCCCATGAAGTTCTTGGACGGGTTAGTGGAGCTGAAGTATTATTAAAACCAGCTTCACCAGGTACTGGTGTCATCGCTGGTGGCGGTGTACGCGCCGTCCTTGAAGCTGTTGGCGTATCGGATATCCTGACCAAATCGCTGCGCAGCAGTAATTTGCTCAATGTCGTTTATGCCACAATTCAAGCATTAGACTCCTTAAAATCACCAAAGGAAGAAGCTGCTCGTCGTGGAAAAGATATCAAGGATGTAACTCCCTTCTGGGAACGGAGGAAGAATGTCCAGTAAAAAAGAAACCAAAGGGAAAATCGTCCGCGTCACCCTACTTCGCAGTCCGATTGGCTTTTCTAAAGAGCATAAAGCTACGGTAAGAGCACTTGGCTTTAAGCATTTACACCAGACCGTGGAACATTTAGACACCCCCACCCTCCGGGGAATGCTCTACAAGGTTGCCCATTTGGTTGTGCTGGAGGAAAAATAAATGAAACTACATGATCTTAAACCACAAATTGGAGCCAAGAAAGAGGGCATCCGTGTTGGTCGTGGAACTGCTGGCCGCAGGGGAAAAACCGGAGGCCGAGGCACGAAAGGTCAGGGCGCTCGAGCGGGAAAACCTGTCCGTTTATATAACCAGGGAGGCAACCTGCCATTCTTCCGTCGATTACCCTTCAAACGCGGTGAAGGCTTCACCCCAATCAATCGGATTCATTACAACGAAGTCAACCTTGATCAGCTGGCAAAATTCCCTGCTGGAAGCGAGATCACTCCCGGATCCCTCGCTGAAGCTCAACTAATACGCGATCCAGCAAACCCGGTCGTAATTCTAGGACGCGGGGAGCTTAAAACAGCCCTGAAAGTTAATGTTCACCGAATCACCGCCACTGCAAAAGAAAAAGTTGAAGCCGCTGGTGGCAGTGTTGAAATCATTAAATCGTAAGATTAATGTTAAGGAGCCAATAACATGAAGCGGTCTGCCTGGCGTTATTTATGGTCAGCACACGATATTCGCAGGAAGATTTTAATTACCCTACTCATCCTGGCGATTTACCGTCTTGCTTGCCATGTCCCCGTTCCTGGAGCAAACAAAGATGTAATGGCTCAGATCCTGAGTTCGGGTGGTGCAGCAGGAAATCTGATCAATATTCTAGATTTGTTATCTGGTGGTACAGTCTCCCGTTTCTCTGTGTTGGCAATGGGTGTATATCCATACATCACCGCTCAGATAATCCTGCAGCTTCTTACGCCGATCATTCCTTCATGGCAGAAGAGAATGCAAGAGGATCCCCGTGAGGGTCAAAAATGGCAGGAAAGATGGACCTATTATTTAGCCGTACCTATGGCAGCCTTACAAGCCGTCGGGCAAGTGAATATATTTAACAACACAGCCAGCCGTATCGGTCTTTCTCCGGTCATCCAGAATTTCGGATTTCAGAATTTCATACCTTCTCTTACAATCATCGTCAGTATGACTGCAGGTACGATGTTCGCGATCTGGTTGGGTGAGCTGATCTCTGAGTTTGGGTTGCGGAACCAGGGTCTATCATTGATCATTTTCGCTGGTATCGTTGCACGTATCCCTGCCACCTTCTCAGGCATCTATGCGGACCAAACTTATCGTTGGATTGGCCTGATCTTCATGCTTCTCCTCAGCGGAGCTACAATCTTCGCCATCGTGGTCGTTCAGCAGGGTCGTCGAAATGTCCCGGTCATGTACCCTGGGCGCCGAATGGGCAGCCGAATGTCCATGCCTGTCAAAGGCACGCTGCCTCTGATGGTCAATATGGCTGGTATGATCCCGATCATTTTTGCCCAATCACTGCTAACTTTCCCATCCATCATTGCCAGCTTCTTTGCAACATCTTCGAACGCGACCGTGGCTAGCATTGCCAATAGTATAGTCAATTTGTTCGGTGGCACTGGTAATTTTTATTGGATTGTATATTTCTTTATGGTTGTTGGTTTCTCCTTCTTCTATACTGACGTCCTTTTTGCCCAACAGAATTACGGTGAAAACCTGAAGAAGGTAGGTGCACAAATCCCAGGCGTTGCCCGAGGCGCCGCCACTCAGAAATATCTGACACGGGTCCTGCGCCGGATCACATTGTTCGGGGCTGTTTTCTTGGGTGTTGTAGCAGTCCTGCCGTGGTTGGTCGGTCTGGTGGTGCCATTTGGGAAAAGCACCGGTCTATTATTGACATCCGCCACCGGATTATTGATCGTAGTTGGTGTTGTAAAGGATACTTTCTTCAGCATCGATGCCGATCTCAAACTACATGGTTACGACGACTCGTTGCTTGTGAGGTAAGGGTAATGGCATGAGCAACTTTATCGTCCTACTCGGTCCACCAGGTGCTGGAAAAGGTACACAGGCTGAAACCATTTCCGAGAAATTGCACCTGCCACATATCTCCTCAGGAGATATCTTCAGGCAAAATCTGAAGAACCAGACCCAACTAGGGTTGCTGGCCGCTGGGTTCATCAATAAAGGTGAGCTCGTACCAGACGAAATAACCATAGCCATGATCCGGGATAGATTGTCTCAGCCTGATTGTCAGAATGGAGCTATTTTAGATGGTTTTCCACGGACCCCGGCTCAGGCAGAAGCGCTTTCCATTATGCTCTCGAGTATAAACGGGAAGGTGAAATCAGTTTCATATATCTCCGTACCTGAAAATGTCCTGATCGACCGGCTACCCGGTCGTTGGACATGCAGGAAAGCAGGTCATGTCTTTCACGAAAAATACAGCCCACCTCAAACCACGGGTGTATGTGATTTTGATGGCTCAGAACTTTATCAACGCGATGACGACAACCCTGAAACAGTGAAAGTTCGCATCCGTGTTTACCTGGAACAGACACTGTCTTTGATTGAGTATTACCACCAGCATGATGTTTTAGCTGAAGTAGATGGAACAAAGTCTATTGAGCAAGTCACTCGTAACTTGCTTGCGACAATACAGAGAAACGGAAACGAATGAGTTGGGAACGCAACATAGTCATTAAAAGCCCACAAGAGATTGCCGCCCTGCGCGAAGCAGGTCGAATCAATGCCAGGGCACTAGATGCTGTTCGACAGTTGATCCGCCCAGGAGTCACTACCGCAGAGCTGGATGCAGCCGCGGAGGAAGTGATCCGCAAGCACGGAGCATCCCCTACCTTCAAGGGATATCCAGGACCTTACCCGTACCCGGCATCGATATGTGTGAGTATAAATGAACAGTTGGTACATGGCATACCTGGCAAACGTAAATTGCAATCTGGTGAAATCGTTTCAGTAGATTGCGGCTCAACCTTTGAGGGTTTCGTTGGAGATTCTGCCTTCACCATCGGTGTTGGTGAAATTTCCTCCCAAGCCCAACGGCTGATCAAAGTTACAGAGCAAGCACTCTACGAAGGTATCCGCCAGATGCGGGAAGGAAACCGGGTTGGTGACATATCAGCAGCCATCCAGACGTTCGTGGAAAAAGATGGCTTTTACGTCACACGGGAATATACAGGACATGGGGTCGGCAGGCAGATGCATGAAGGACCCCAAGTGCCAAACTACGGCACAGCCGGACGAGGTCAAAACCTACGTCAGGGTATGACCATCGCATTAGAACCAATGGTCCTGGTAGGAACGTCTCAAACCCGCGTGCTTCCTGACGAATGGACAGTCGTCTCGGCAGACGGCTCATTAACTGCCCACTGGGAGCATTCCGTCGCTATCACCGATGGAGAGCCACTCATCCTGACCTTGACATAATTAGGTCTGGACGGCAGACGCATTGACATGTATAATCAGGTCTTTGGTTATTCGGATGCACTTGGAAGTTGTTAGGAGTAAGTTATGAAAGTTTCATCATCAATACGAAAGCGTTGCTCAAAATGCAAAGTTGTTAAACGCAAAGGGCGTTTATATATCATTTGCGATAATCCGAAACATAAGCAGCGACAAGGATAGGACTTATGGCACGTATCGAAGGTGTTGATCTACCACGCAATAAACGGGTTGAGGTTGGCCTGACCTATATCTTTGGCATAGGTGATTCACATGCACAAAATATCATAACTGCCACTGGTGTAAACCCTGATACCCGTATCAAGGATCTGACAGATGCAGAAGTTGGTTTGTTACGCGATTACATCGGTCAGCATTATAAAGTCGAAGGTGACTTGCGCCGCTCCGTACAGATGAACATCAAGCGTCTGATTGAGATCGGAAGCTACCGCGGCCTTCGTCACCGCCGTAACCTGCCCGTTCGTGGGCAACGAACTCGCACGAATTCACGTACGCGTAAGGGTCCTAAGAAGACCGTTGCCGGGCGTGGTCGACGGCGTGGTGCAACTAAGAAATAAATAATAGCGAGGTACTATGGCACAAACTGGAACAACTGGACGCCGAAAATCCACACGCAAAACCAAGCGCCTCCTGTCCGTGGGACAGGTGCACATCATGGCAACCTTTAACAATACTATTGTCACGATTACCGATACTCAAGGAAATGCAGTTACCGCTGCCAGTGCAGGTGCATCCGGCTTCAAAGGCTCTCGCAAGAGCACACCTTATGCAGCTAGGGTAGCAGCCGAATTAGCGATGAAAAATGCTCAGTCTTTGGGTATGCAGGAAGTTGAAATATATGTTAAGGGACCAGGACCGGGTCGCGAAAATGCCATCCGTGCAGTACAAGCATCAGGCATGCGGGTGACTTCAATCACCGATGTGACCCCTGTACCACACAATGGATGCCGGCCTCCAAAGAAGCGCCGTGTCTAATCATTAATAATCATAAGGAAGAGGTAAGAATTTATGGCAAAGTATCGTGGGCCAGTATGTAGATTGTGCCGGCGAGAAGGTGAAAAATTATTCCTGAAGGGTGCTCGGTGTTACTCGCCCAAATGTTCATTCGAAAGGCGTGGATATCCCCCTGGTATACATGGAAAGAGTGCTCAATTCCGCCGCAAACGTGAATCTGATTATGGACGTCAGTTGCGTGCCAAGCAAAAAGCACGCCGCGTGTATGGAGTATTGGAACGTCAGTTCCGTCGCTACCATGCCACCGCACTAAAGCGGCGTGGTTTAACCGGTCTAACAATGTTGCAGCTCCTGGAAAGCCGGTTGGATAATGTTGTCTATCGTCTAGGATATGCAGACAGCCGTGCGAAAGCACGCTTGCTTGTAACACATGGTCATTTCATTGTAAACGGACAACGTACGGACGTCCCTTCCATGTCAGTTGCTATCGGTGATGTTATTTCTGTCCGCCCCAACTCTCGCAAGCGAACCTACTTCAAAGAGTTAGCTGACCTGGCAGAAGACCGCAATGTTCCCAATTGGCTCAGCCGCGATCTCAAAGATCTTGCTGGGACGGTTGTCCGTATGCCGGAACGCTCGGAAATCGATGCCAACCTTGGCGAGCAACTAATTGTTGAGTATTACTCGAGATAATCCCAGGCGCATGGGAAGAGGTGAACTGTGTTAGGACTAAGTAACATGGTAACGCCGAAGATCGAGCGTGAAGCTGAAGCTCGTAACTACGGCAAGTTCGTCATCAGTCCATTGGAACATGGCTATGGCATTACCCTTGGCAATGCCTTGCGGCGTGTCTTGTTATCCTCCTTGGACGGAGTGGCAGTCACATCAATACGTATCGCAGATGTGCAACATGAATTCAGTGAGATCCCTGGCGTCCGTGAGGATGTTATCCGGGTCATGCTGCAAATTAAACAATTGCGTATGCGTTTGTTCGATGTGGATACTGCTCATCTTCATCTGACAGTACAGGGAGACGGTACTGTGACCGCAGCTGATATCGTTTCTAACCCGGATGTTGAGATCGTCAACCCTGAACTTTACCTGTTCACCGTGGATGATCCTAAATCAAATCTGGAGATCGATATGACCGTGGAACGTGGTAGGGGATACTCCCCTGCTGACGATCGTACGGGACGTTTACCCATCGGTGAGTTGCCTGTAGATGCAATCTACAGCCCCATTCGGCGAGTAAATTGGGAAGTTAGCTCTGCCCGTGTTGGGCAAAGCACAAATTACGATAAACTTATCCTGGAGATCTGGACGGATGGCACATCCACACCAGAACATGCCTTGAGCACCTCCGCCAAAATCCTGATTGATCACCTGCGCCATCTGGCAGGTATCAGTGAAGAGACATTGGCATCGCTCACCGAAGAGGCTGGCGTGGAAGATCATCTCACCAGTGAAATGATTGAGACACCCATAGAAAATCTCGATCTTTCAGTTCGGGTGTTCAATTCACTCAAACGGACCGGTATCACTACCGTTGGAGAAGTATTGGAGCTACTCGATAAAGGTGAGGAAGCAGTCATGTCCATCAGGAATTTTGGTGAGAAAAGCCTGGATGAATTGCGCCAGAAGATGCGTGAGAAGGGCTATCTCCGAGATCAACAAGTAGACGAAGCGGAGTAATTGGATATGCGACACCAAGTAGCTGGAAAAAAACTTAGCCGCAGCAAGGATGAACGGGCTGCCCTACGCCGAATCATGATTGCGCAATTATTCGAACACGAGCGCATTCAAACCACTCATGCAAAAGCCTTGTTTATCCGAGGTCAAACGGAGCGGTTGATCACCCTGGCAAAGCACGGTATTAAGGATGGTGATGCCAAGATGGTTCATGCCCGTCGCCTGGCAGCTGCTCGCTTGAGCAATCCCAAGGCTGTGATTAAACTATTCGATGATATTGCACCTCGTTATGCAGATCGTCCGGGCGGTTATACCCGAATCCATAAGCTGGGCCCACGCCTGGGTGATAATGCAGAAATGGTGCTGATTGAGTTGATCGAAGAATAAATGATGGCATGTGGTCTGAGGTGAACATCCCTCAGTCACGACAGGATTTGTCAGCCATCAATGGAACGTTACCAAGTTATCCTCGCCTACGACGGCTCTCACTTCAAGGGCTTCCAACGGCAGGCCAATGTTCGAAGCGTACAAGGTGTGGTTGAATCTGCCTTACGCAAGCTCAACTGGCAGGGAAAATCCATTCTGGCAGCCGGGCGCACAGATACAGGTGCTCATGCAACAGGCCAAGTGATTGCTTTTGACCTGGATTGGGATCACGATCCACAGGATCTTATGCAGGCACTGAACAACCATTTACCACTGGATGTGGTAGCCAGGGAAGCGAAGCAGGTTTGTTCTTCCTTTCACCCACGCTACGATGCCAGCTGGCGTAAGTATTTTTATCGTATCTACTGCCAGCCTGTGCGGGACCCATTTCTTGAGCCCTATGGCTGGCGTGTTTGGCCTGATGTTGAACTCAGCTGCTTGTACGTAGCAACTCGGCTGCTGGTTGGCACACACGACTTTAGCTCCTTCGGCACCCCGCCCCAATCAGGAGGCAATACTGTGCGTTGTGTGTTGCAATCAGACTGGAAGCGGGAAGCAACTTATCTCGTTTACGAGATTGTGGGACAAGCTTTCCTGTACCATATGGTGCGCCGTATAGTGTTTATGCTGGTTAGGATTGCTCAGGGAATGCTGGATATCTCAGACCTGCAGCATGCTCTGGAACCTGACTCAGGCAAGTATGAGATAGATGCAAGAGTGAATGATCCATCAAAGCGGTTAGTACATGGCCTGGCTCCTGCTCAGGGGTTGATCCTGGCAGAAGTACATTACCCACTTGAGGTCGTTTGTTTGGACGAGGATACGAAATAAGACGGAAAAATCTGAAGGCAGTCGTTTTGATCACCCTGGGTGAATCCAACTGTCTAAATTTTGGAGAAGGATGACGTGCAAAAGACATACGTCCCAAAAAAGAATGAAATAAGAAATGAATGGGTCTTGGTTGATGCCAAGGATAAGTATATTGGACGCCTCGCTACCCAGATTGCCAGCGTTTTGCTTGGCAAGAATAAGCCTATGTTCACGCCAGGCGTTGAGACTGGTGACTATGTCGTGGTGATCAATGCTGAAAATATCAAAGCGACGGGTAATAAGATGGATGATAAATTCTATTACCACCACACTGGATATCCTAGCGGTATCAAATCTGTCAGCTTGCGACAGCAGCTTGTCAGGCACCCTGAGCGCGTCATTCGTAGCGCAGTCTGGGGGATGCTGCCACACAACAAGTACGGGCGATCCCTTATTAAAAAGATGAAGGTGTATGCAGGTGCCGAGCACCCCCATGAATCGCAAAATCCCAAACCTTTGGATCAGGTTCTGGGGAAGATTAAGGAGTAAGTATGACAACTCAGTATTATGAAGGAATTGGTCGTCGCAAGGAGAGCACCGCTCGTGTGCGTGTTTCCAGTGGTTCAGGCGTGTTCACCGTCAACCAGAAGACATTGGAAGATTACTTTGGCAGGACTGGTGATGTAGAAACCATCACTTCCCCCCTACTGGCTGTTGGTGAAACCCGCAGTACGCTGGATATCACCGCAACTGTTAATGGCGGTGGGGTCACCGGACAGACGGATGCCATCATGATGGGGTTGGCTCGTGCCATCCTGGAGATGAAACCGGATGCCCGCCCAACCTTGCGCAAGGGAGGCTTCCTGACTCGGGACGCTCGCGTGAAGGAACGCAAGAAGCCCGGTCTCAAGCGTGCCCGTAAAGCTCCAACTTACACCAAACGTTAAATCTTTGTAACCCATAGTAATGCGTAAAAACGTAGCTGACAGGTTGCGTTTTACGCATTACTTTTTAATTTGGCTTTGACGAATTAATCAGTCTACAGTAAGTAGAGGTCCTATGACACCCATGATCACCTTACTTGGTCTTGGTCCAGGTAACCCTGCCCACCTCACACGCCAGGCATGGCAGCTATTGGAAAGCCTGCCTGAAATCTATCTGCGTACCCGCCAACATCCCACGGTGGCCAGTTTTCCTGCCTCTTTGCAAGTCCATTCCTTTGATGACCTATATGATACACTTCCGTCTTTTGATAATGTCTATGCGCAAATAATTGAGCAGGTCCTGCAGCTCTCCATGCGCCCTCAGGGTGTGGTTTATGCTGTACCCGGTCACCCATTCGTCGCTGAAGCCACCTGCCCCGAGATTGCCCGGCGTGCTAGCCTGGAAGGGATACCCGTGCAGGTTATCGAGGGATTGAGTTTCATCGAGCCGACTTTTACTGCACTACATCTCGATCCGCTGCCGCACCTGGCGATCATCGATGCATTGGAGTTGGCTAGCGCCCATGTGCCCCCCTTCCCGCCTGATGCTCCTGCACTAATCGCCCAGATCCACTCCAAGGCTGTGGCTAATGATATCAAGCTGACCTTGATGGAAAACTATCCTGACGAGCACCCCACATGGTTGGTCCATGCAGCTGGCACAACGGATGAGCTGGTAGAAAATTTACCGCTGTATTCCATCGATCAGAGCGAAAGTATTGGGCTACTCACCAGCCTTTACCTGCCTCCGTTGGATAAAGGCACCTCCTTTGAAGCTTTCCATGAAATTATCGCTCATTTACGTGCCCCCAATGGCTGCCCTTGGGATCGTGAGCAAACACACCAGACCTTGCGCACAAACCTGCTGGAAGAGACATACGAAACGCTGGCAGCCTTGGATGAGGATGATGCTGATCATATGCGCGAGGAGTTTGGAGATTTGTTGCTTCAAATTACCTTGCATTCCCAGATTGCCAGCGAATATGGTGAATTCAACATTGCCCAGGTAATTAAAAGCATCTATGACAAGATCATACGCCGTCACCCGCATGTCTTCGGTAACCTGAAAGTGGAGGGTGTTGAGCATGTGCTCCAAAATTGGGAAAAACTAAAAGCAGCCGAGCGTAATGATGATCTCATGGAAAACGGAGGGATTGAAAAGGGGATTTTGGACGGTGTCGCAAGGGCATTGCCGGCTTTATCGCAAGCGGAAGAAATCCAACGCCGGGCAGCCCGGGTGGGTTTTGATTGGCCAGACGTGCGCGGGGTGGTTGATAAGATCGACGAAGAGTGTCATGAGCTTCTCAGTGCACAAGATCTAGCCTCCCAGGCGGATGAGCTAGGTGATTTGCTCTTTTCTGTGGTCAACCTGGCGCGCCATTACGAGATTGACGCTGAATCTGCCCTACGGGAAACGAACGCCCGCTTCCGGGAGCGATTTGCGCACATTGAAAAATCTGCCCATGCCCAAGGTAAAACGATCAATGACCTGTCGTTGGATGAAATGGAAGGTTATTGGCAGGAAGCAAAAAAGTTGTAAAATATAGCTATGTCTAACACCATTGTAATTATCCCTACCTATAACGAAGCTGAAAACCTGGCAAAGATCACTGCTGCCCTGTTTGAGCTTAATGTGGAAGGTCTCGAGATATTGGTCATCGACGATGCTTCTCCAGATGGCACCGGTCAGCTGGCTGACCAGCTGGCGCTCCAATATGCGGACCGCTTGCATGTCATGCACCGCCCCGGGAAGCTGGGTCTGGGAACGGCGTACATTCAGGGCTTCAAATGGGCGTTTGAAAACGGGGCGCAATATATCATCCATATGGATGCCGACTTCTCCCACTCTCCGAGCTATATTCCACAGCTACTGGCATTCATCCCAGATTACGATGTGGTGGTTGGTTCCCGTTACGTGAAAGGTGGCAGGCTGGACGAACGTTGGAGCTGGTATCGTCGATTATTGAGTTGGTGGGCAAACTCGGTTTGGGTACGGGTCATCTTGGGTACAAAGACCAAAGACGCCACGGCAGGTTTCAAATGCTGGCAGGCTAAAGCCCTGCAAAACATTGATCTGGCCCAGGTCCATTCCACTGGGTATGTTTTCATGGTGGAAATGTGCTACCTGTCTGAGAAACTGGGTTATCGCATCAAGGAAATCCCGATCTACTTTGAAGACAGGCGCATAGGGCAGAGCAAAATGAACTCGGGGATAAAAATCGAAGCTGCTTTAAGGGTTTTCGAGATCCGTATGCACTACCATGAATTAACATCATCCAAAGGTTATGTTCGAAAATAAAGTAGCACTCGTCACTGGGTCGGGTCGGGGGATTGGGGCGACCATCGCCAGGCATTTCGCAAGCCTGGGGTCAGATGTGGTGGTCAACTATTTCCGCAACCCTCAGCCCGCAATTGAAACTGCTGAGAGCATCCGCCAGCTGGGTCGGAAAGCGTTGCTGGTAAAAGCCAACATGGGAGAGCTGGAGGATATCGATCACTTGTTTGACGCCATCACCCAGGAATTTGATGGTCTTGATTATTATATCCATAACGCCGCATCGGGCTACAATCGCCCTGTGATGCAACAGAAAGCAAGGGGCTGGGATTGGACGATGAATATCAATGCCCGGTCTCTGCTGTTCGCTGCCCAACGGGCTGCACCGCTCATGGAAAAGCGTGGTGGTGGCGCCATTGTCACCATCTCAAGCCCGGGTGGAGGACGGGTGCTGCCCGATTATGTGGTCGTGGGTGCCAGCAAAGCTGCATTGGAATCCATCACCCGTTACCTGGCAGTGGAGTTTTCAGACAAAAACATCGTGGTAAACGCAATCTCACCAGGCATGATCCTGACGGATGCGCTGCAACACTTCGAGATGGTCCGCTCAGACGTCCATCTCACGGAAAAAGCAGTCAAGATCACCCCAGCGGGCAGGCTGGTTAGCCCACAAGATGTGGCAGGTTTGGTAGCATTCCTGTGCTCGCCAGAAGCCAATATGATCCGCGGACAGGTAATCACCATGGATGGCGGCGCAGCACTCCTGGCTCCAGGGCTTGAAATGGTACCCGGTATGCCAGTTGATTGATTGAATGACCAGATTTTTATCTCCAGGATCGCTTTAACGCCTTTCTCCCGATCTATTACCGCCCGAATTTCCCAACCAATTGACCTTGCGCCAGAATATGCCCACGCATCAGGCTTTCCACCTGGGCTTTGGTGGCACCTGATTTTAAATCCAACATCGTATCCAGGGCATAGACCTTCATGTAATAACGGTGCGTGGTACCTTTGGGTGGGCACGGTCCATCATAGCCCAGGCGTTTAAAATCATTAATCCCTTGCGTGCCACCCCCCGACTTTCCCTGCTCAATTCCGCTCAGATCAGGTGGGAGATTATACAGTACCCAATGCACCCAGTTGCCACCAGGTGCATCCGGGTCATCCATGATAAGCGACAGGCTGACTGTGTTGCCCGGGATTCCCGTCCAGGAAAATGGTGGAGAGACGTTCCCACCATCGCAGGTATACACCTGGGGGATCATGTCACCGTCATTGAATATA
>Ga0315273_10002506_pt1 | contig 21721 bp, 45 predicted proteins | sample YL17G02_0_MG_FD_205753 | JGI IMG/M metagenome (GOLD analysis project Ga0315273, IMG submission 205753) | Sediment microbial communities from Yellowstone Lake, YNP, Wyoming, USA - YL17G02_0 | ecosystem: Environmental > Aquatic > Freshwater > Lake > Sediment | place: USA: Wyoming | collected... | reverse complement strand
TCGCGCGCGTGGAGAGGGTCGAATGAACGCAGCATTTCAAGCGGGCGCCGTCGAGGCGATGATCAAGAGTGCCTGGTTTGGCACCTACTACCACGGCACGTCGCCGACGGCGGAAAAGGCGATCTTGCGCGAGGGCCTGCTGACGTCGAAGGGCGGCACGGGGGCCGTGGCGGCGTTGAAAAAATTGCCGACACCCGAAACTCGGGCGATGGCGGAAAGATTTCGAAAAGAGACCCTGGGAAAAGTGACCATGTCCAGATCCAAGAGCCTGGCCAAAATCTATGGTTTGGCTATGAACCCAGAGGCTCGGGAGAGGGCGGCGAAGGCGATGATGGGGGCTGGAGGGCAGGGTCTAGCACACAAGTTGAAGAGCGTGCCGGGAATGGTGAGGGGCGCCGCTAAAAAATTCGTCGAACACCAGCCCCTGGAGATCAAAAACGTCTCGGGTCTGAAAAGAGACCCGAGTCACTTGCTCCTGGGCGTGCAATCGGCCAAAGACATCCCCGCCGCCGCCATCTCCAAGGCCCGACAATCACGTCTGGGCAAAATGCTCCTGAAGGCCATCAAATGAACACGGAACCCAACCTGCAGCTGATGTTCTACGACGATTCCGACGTCACCTCGCGTCTGCGCCAGCTCCAGGGCCTGAAGGAGCTGCCGGCCAACTGGACGGCACTCGACGTCAACGTGCCCCTGGGCCTGACCCACAGCTGGTTCGTTGGCGGCGCCCTGGCCCGGGCCATGAACCACATCGACCTGTGCCAGGGCCATCGGGTCTGGTATCGGGCGCTGGAGTGGTTGGCGGAAACGAAGCCCGAGCAGAAGATCACCGAGATCCAGTACTGGGGCCATGGGAGTCCGGGGCGGGTGTGGATGGACGGCGAGGCACTGACGACCGACGTCTTCGACGGCCCCCTCAAGGCCCTGCTGGCCAAGATCAAGAGCCGGCTGACGCCCGAGGCCGTGATCTGGTTCCGGACCTGCGCCACTTTCGGTGCCGAGCGCGGCCGGGCCTTCGCCCGACGCTGGGCTCAGGAAATGGGCTGCCGCGTGGCCGCACACACGCACAACATCGGCCTGTTCCAGTCCGGACTCCACAGCCTCAGACCGGGTCAAGCACCCGGCTGGTCGGCGAGCGAAGGAATTCGAGACGGGACGACCGCGGAGCCGCTGAAGATGAAGTCCAGTGGCGTCTTCGTCGCCAACACCATCCCCTGCCTGGCCATGGACCTGCCCCGTGAATGGTAAGGTCAAAGCGCGTCTTCAACCACATCAACAACAGGTGCTGGAACGTACTGGCACTGGTGGCCAGATTCTGAACTGGGGCCTGGGCTCGGGAAAGACCCTGGGCGCCATCACCATGGCCGAAAAACGTGGTGGCCGGGTCCTGGTCGTGACACCCGCGAGTCTACGCACAAATTTCAAGACCCAACTTGCACATTTCGTGTCCCCGGGCCGAATCAAGGACTACACGATCGTCAGTTACGAAAAGTTTCGAAAGAATCCGCAGGCCCTCGTCGACACAGTGCGCCCGAACACGCTCATCGTCGACGAATTTCACAGACTCCGCAATCCACAGCCACGTGTGCCCTTCGAAGCCGTCCGCCATTCCGTGCCCTTCATGGTCGGGTTGACCGGGAGTCTGATCAACAATCGCCCCGAGGAGATCGTGCCCCTGGTCAACCTGGCCGCGGGTAAGAAGGTCTTCAAGTCTGTCGAAGATTTTCAAAAACAACACATCGAGGAAACGAAAGTGGGCCCGGGTTTCATCGGCTGGCTCAAGGGCGCCAGACCGGGCATCATCGAGTCGATGAAAAACAAGGCCTCTTTCAAAAAATCAATCGAACCCCACGTCCACAGATTTACTGGCTCCCCCGAATATCAGAAGCATACGCCCCGGGTCACTGAGGATCGCGTCGAGGTCGTCATGACACCGGAACAGGAGTCCATGTACAAGGCCCTGTCGACGAGAAATCCCGTTTTGGCCTTCAAGATGAGACACAATCTGCCGCCATCAAAAAAGGACCTCAAGCAGATGAATGCCTTTCTGACGGCCGCGCGCCAGATCATGAACAACCCCAGTGAATACACGGTCAAAGAAAAGCCAGAGGTCATTGCCGGTAGTCCCAAATTCCAACGCATGCTCTCCGACGTCCAAGAGCGGAGTAAAAACGATCCCAATTTTCGCGGCGTCATCTACTCCAACTTTCTCGATTCGGGCGTCCTGCCCGTGACCAACGAACTCAACAGATTGGGTGTGCCCGCGGCCACGTTCACAGGCAACCTGAATGACAAGCAGAGACAGCAGACGGTCAACGATCTGAACAAGGGACGCATCAAGGTCCTGGGTCTGAGTCCGGCCGGCGGCGAGGGTCTCGACCTCAAGGGCATACGTCTGGTCCAGTTGACCGAGGAGCATTGGAATCCCGAGAGGGCCCAACAGGCCGTGGGTCGCAGCACCAGATACAAGAGCCACAGCCACCTGCCCGAGGATCAGAGGCGCGTCGACGTCAGGCGTTACATAGCCGTCCACAACCCGACGCTCATGAACAAAATCTTTGGAACCAAGAGACCCACGTCCGCCGACGAATGGATCGATCAACGTCGACGTGAAAAGTTGGAGCTCAACCGGCAATTTCTGGGGGCGATACCAGAGACCAAAGTGGCGTTTTTAGCCGGCGCGATGACAAGTATTGACCATGCCGAACAAGCGGTAGAACTTGCCTTTGCGGGTTCGTTGGGTCCATGCTCTTTGACCAGGAGGTAGCCCATGCTCCGCATCATCTTCACCCTCGTGGCCATGTTCATGTTCATCTTCGGCTGCACCACGCCCCCGGCACCCGCACCGGTCGAGGACGCCGCGACGCCGGCCAGCGCGCCCACAAAGTGAGGCCGCTGTTCAAGCTCGGTGTCGCCCAGGCCTTTGGTTCCTTCAGAGCCGCTGACAAACCCTTGCGCGCGCTCAGACACAAGATGGTGGCCGAGGGCAAACTGGCCCCACACCTTGCGGGCCCACATCCCAACGTGACCCTGGGTGACAGGGGCCACGCGGTCGCGGGCGTGTTCAAGGACGCCTGGACGGGTCTCAAGGCGGGACACGCGGACAACATGTCCTTCCTCAAGGGCCTGTGGAGAAAAAAATGAGTCGCTGGTTGACCTTCGCCGCCCTCTTGGCCGCCACGGGCCCCGACAACGGGCCGCCAACCAAGGTTGTGGATGAGCACTACACGGCCGTGCGCAAAGATGTCCTGGCGCAGATGAACCTCGCCGACATCAACCTGCCCCGGTGCGAGGCCGCGCTTCAGGGCGCCCAGGCCGAGCTCAAGAAGGCCGCGGTGCAACTCGATGAGATGGAGCGGGCCGCGCAGACCCTGCAGGCGCAGAAGATGCTCCTGGAGGCGCACGTGACGACCCTGGAGACGCTGATCGCGCGTCAGCGCTCGGACTTCTCCGACGTCTGGGAGCAGGTTGACGGACCCCTGGGCCTGGCCGTGGGCTGGGGCGTGGGCACGGCCCAGTGCGTGGGCCTGGCCTGGGTCTTCAACCAACCCGCCATGAAGTGACGCTACGCCAATGGTCATGTTTGTGACCATCTTTTTTATTTTTTAGCCTTGCCTTTCCGTCGACACTGACTTAAAGTTGGTGACTGTTTTTCCAAACAACCAACGAGGACACAGTGAAGACAAAGCCATTGATCTGGGTCGAAGGGCTCATCGGCTCGGGAAAGAGTACCCTCTCCGAGACCATGGGTCAGAAATTCAACTTGCGCGTGATGCGCGAGCCCGTGGACACAAATCCCTACCTCGACGACTTCTACAAGGACCCGGCCAAGCACGCCTTCGCCATGCAGATACACCTGTTGGGAGTCCGCGAGGGCATGCAATCACTTGCCTCACATGAGGTCTTGTTCGGAGACAAATATCAGGGCGTGGTTCTCGACCGAGCTCTGCCAGGTGATTTTTGCTTCTGCCGTCTGCAGACCAAGTACGGCAACATCAGTCACCTCAACTATCAGACCTATCAGATGCTCTACCGTCGTCACACCAATGGCCTCAAGCCGCCGACGGTCATGATCTTCCTCGACGTCGAACCCGAGGTGGCTCTGCGTCGAGTCCGTGAACGGGCTCGCGGCGCCGAGGTCAACCTGACACTTCAATACCTCCAAGACCTCCGCGATCAATATCTCGATCTGCTCGTCGAACTTCAAAACGGAGAACATGACTGGTGCGGAAAAGTAGAAATTAAGCATCTTGCCTGGAACGCCGATCACACACCCACAGATTCGTTGTTCAGTTTTCTTCAAGACCGATTCCGGTTGGAATCCAACAACAAGTAGAGGAGAGATGCCCATGCCGAGTTCGGATCTGGAACGGTGTCAATGCTGCCACGGAGTCTGGCTTGTCCACACGATGAAGGGAGGTCTTTGTAGGCTATGTCAACCCGCTGCCCACACTGCCATCGGCCGCCTGTCGCCAAGTGCGACGGCCGGGGAACAGTTGAGTCTGCCCCTTGTGTCTTCGGCGCGTGCCCGAACGACATCGACATGCGTCATGACCTATGGGCCGTGAAGAGGGCCCGGGACCCGGTGGCCACGCACTGGCTCGACTGTCGCGGCCGGGCCAATGACAAGTTCGACGTCCTCGCTGTCGGCGACGTCGACACGCCCTGGGTCATAGTCCTCACCGACCAGGGCCAGGTCAAGTGCCTGGCCAAGTCGCGCGTCACCTCGCTCGTCACCGAGTAAAAATCGCCCACCGCTTCTGGTATAACAAAGGCGTACGACAGAGTCTCCCGTCGGCTCTGTCAAAGACGATCGACGACGGGACTCGGGTCTCTCGTCCCCGACGACGAGGGGCCCGAGGCAGGGTTGGAATTCCCGCGATTGGAAAACTAGGACGCCGGCGGCAGTCGGGTGCCGTCGGCGTTCGCAACCACCCTGGGAGGACATCATGCACCTGGTCCAAGACCCACAGAAGATGAGGGACGAGGGACCACGCCCGGGCCAGGTGTGGTCACTCCGTGAACACGTCGTCGTCATCCTGGGCGCTGGTACCGGAAGCCTGGTCGTTCGTTGCGCGCCGACCCATGACCGACCGCGACTCGCCGGGCCCCACGACCGCGTCAACGACGGGATCGTGTGCCCTGATCTCGACTACCCCGTTCCCTTGGCCTGGTTCGAAAACGAGAAGCCGCTGCGGGACCTGGGCAAGCCGGGACCCGCGGGCCAGTGTCGTCACTGGCGTCTGGTGCACAAGATCCTGCGCGAGCGCTTTGGCCCCGTGTTCGACGACTACTTCACCTGGTACGACGCGACCTACGACTGACAACCGCCGGCGACCACTGGATCGTGGGCTCGCTGCCGGTCAAGTCGACGGACGTGCTGGAGGAGCTCAACCGCGCACAGCTGGCGCGGCTGCGCGAGACCGGTGCCGTGGTCAAGTACTTCTACGGCCTGGAGATCACCATCACCAAGTTGAACTGATGGTCTCAAACACGGGAGGTGGGACCGTGTTGATCGCGCGCCGGGAGGGCGCTGCCACGTTACCTTGCCCCCCTCACTGAGGTGATGGGCGCCCATTGACGGCCGGAGATGGGCTCCGGCAACGTGCGGCCGAGAGCCGCGCCATGCTCGTCAAGGACATGACAGGGGCGGCTGCGGTCAGCGCCGAAAACTTATCTGAGACGATGCCTGTGTGCGGAGGCAAAAGGGGCCGACACGAGTCGCCCCTTTTTTTTAGCGGATTTTCTTGGCCACGCGGTCCAGGGTCCGGGCCTTGGGCGCCATCCAGCGGCTCGCGATCGGGCGCCCGCTGCGGGCGTTGCGCCGCATGACCTCGACGAGGTAGCGGGCGTGGACACGGTTGACGAGGGCCGCACGCAACTTGCTCGCGTCGGCGTGGGCGGGCAGGTGGATCTTGCGACCCGCGGGCACCAGGGCCCTGACGACGCCCTCCAGCGTCCGACCCCCCTGACGTCCGCGGCTGATCCAGCGGATGCGTGTGCCCCGGGTCAACATCACGGAGCGCTCGGAGTCTCAGCCGGTGGCGGCTCGGTCGACGTCGGTGCCGGCTGCTCCTCCGGTGGCACGGCGGCCCGGCCCCGGACGATGTTTGGCATCGCCGGCATCGGACGTCGCTCCTGGGTCAGGATGGCGCCGGCGTAGATCTCGATGCCCGGGGGCATGGACTTGGGGCCCTTGGGTGCGAAGCGGCGCCGACCCTCATCGAGGGTGATGACCTCGCGGTTGATGCACTTGTACTTGATGCCCACGGGCTGCTGGGCCACGTCGACGAGGCCCACGCTCTGCATCTCCATCAACTCGACCATGAGCGTGTTCTTGAGCAGCAGCGGCTCCTCGAACACGTAGCCTCTATCCTCCGGCCGCCGATGGATCGTGCGGACGTAGACGCCCAGGCCCATGATCGGCAGGGCCTTGACGATGGTCGACGCATGGCCCTGTTCATCGATCTCGCGGCTCAACAGCCGCCAGGTCATGAGTCCGAACTGGGCGTCCTCGGGAACGATGTCGATGTCACGCATGTCTCTGGTCTCCTTTGGTGGACAATAGCAAATTTGCAGTCAGAGTCAATGGACTCTTTGCCCTCACTCCTCGACGGGTTCGTCGTCACTCTCCTCCACCGGACCCTCGTCCGGCTCCTCCTCGCGCGCACCCGCCTCCTCGATCGGCTCCTCGTCCAACTCGCCCTCGTAGTCGTCGCTCATGTTCTCTCCCTTTCCACGTCCGTTTTGGCCACCTTGTCCGTCGGCAACGTCTCCAGTCTCTTCTTGAGCCAGAGCTTGGTGTCCGGGGCCAGCTTGGGCCAGTTTTTGGTCAGCGCGTCCATGATCGCCTTCACGGCCTTGAACTCGTCTTCCACGCCTCCTCCACGCGCACCTCCAGTTGTTGGAGCGTGCCGCCGTTGTCGATGACCAGATCCCAGCCCGTGAAATTGTCGAGCTCGGTCTCACTCGCGTGACCCGCGATACCCCGAGCTTCGAGTCCGGGGCGATCGACGCGCCAAAGTACGCCGCCCCAGTCCCTGATCGCCTGACATTCATTTTTGAATCTAATGTCGGGCACGACCCAGTCGCGTTGGTCTGGATTGTCGATAATGTGCTTGCGCAGGCTCTGGACCCAGACGTCGGCATCGTAGCCATGGCGCAGACACTCCGTGCCCAGTTTCTGGAGAATGAAACGCGGGCTCCGGCGCCAAAAGACATCCTCGGCCTCCTTGAGCTGGCCATAGAGCTGGTCGTCATCTAGGTGAAAGATGGCGCGCGCCGCCTCCTTGAGCGCGTCAGCAAACGCACGACGACGGAACCCGTGGTGCGTGGCCAAGAGGTTGGCGACGGTGTCCTTGCCGGAGCCCGCGCGGTACCCGATGCCGATGATCATCCTTCGAGCCCCTTGGCCTCAGCAAGCCAGTTGGGAATCACGAGCCGCCCCTCCTGGCCCACGTGCTCGCGGCCCCAGACCTCACTATCATCTGAAATCTGGGACGTCGGAATCCAGGCCTCGTGGCCCTCGTAGACGATGAGCAGGGCCTTGTCGGTCGCGTGCTTCACCAGCACCTTCTCGTCCCAGATCACGATCCACACCCCCGGAAGACGGCGACGATGACGCCGGCGACGACGAAGATCGTGCCCAGGACGCCGAAGAACTTGGCCTTTGTCATGACTGTCGGTCCTTGAGCACGTCGACCAGTGCCTTGACGCCCGCGGCGACAATGTCCAGGTACAGACCGTCGGCGACCGCCGATGCCGAGGCGTCGACCTCGCCGGCCTCGTCGGGACTCAGTGCATTCGTGGCGTTGACGGTCATCTCCAAGATGGCCTCACACTTCTTGCGCATGACGTCGTTGTTGCCGCTCATGATCCCCTCACTCTCTTGACGACGACGTAGGTGACGACAATGGCCACGACCACGGCGCCGACGATGATGATCAGATCCTGCCAGTTCATACGCTCACCTCGGCCTTAATCGCTGGCCAGTGGTTATAGTCCAGAATCGAGAAATCGTCAGCCTTGAAGTCGTCGATTTCCTTGACCCCGCGATTGATCACGAGCCGGGGCAGGGGGCGGGGCTCGCGGGCCAACTGCTCGGCGACCTGGTCCATGTGGTTGCGGTAGATATGCACGTCGCCGTAGTCGTGAATGAAGTCGAGGGCGACCATATCGCAGACCTGAGCGAGCATGTGCGTCAACAGGGCATAGCTGGCGATGTTGAAGGGTACGCCCAAGAAGACGTCGCAGCTGCGCTGGTAGAGCTGCAGACTCAGGCCCCGACGCTCGACGCCGAAGCCGTCGAGAATCTGATGTCGCTCGGCCTCTGGCACATGGTCCTTGATCCCCGTCCCCCGATCGTCCATGAGCAGGCGCTCACGCTCGACCGACTTCAACTCCCGCGTCCAGCACTGGAAGAGGATGTGGCAGCAGGGCAGGCTCATGGCCTCGACGTCGTCCGGGTCCCAGGCCGTGACCACGAGCCGCCGGTCGTCGGGCTGGGTGCGGATGCGCGCGATCAGCTCGGCGATCTGATCACGACCGGCGACGCGGCTGGGCGGATCGGGGAAGATGGAAGTCAGCGCCGTGCGACCCCAATGCCGCCACTGGGCACCGTACACGGGCCCCAACTCGCCGTCCTCACGGGCCCACTCGTCCCAGATGTGCACGTCGCGGGCCTGCAGGTCGCGGACGTTGGTCGAGCCACTGAGCATCCACAGCAGCTCCTCGACCATGCCCCTGAAGAACATCTTCTTCGTCGTCAGCAGCGGAAACCCCTGGCGCAGGTCGTAACGACTCTGGGCCCCGAACAGACTCCGCGTGCCGGTGCCCGTGCGGTCGGACTTGTCGACGCCCTCGTCGAGGATGCGACGCAGGAGCTCGTGATATTGCCTCATGTCCTCAGTCCCCGATCTCGCCGCGAGGCGAAGGTGATCAGCTCGTGTTCCAGTCCCAGCTCATGGATCTTGTCGACCGTGAGCTTGTGGTAGTGCCGACGTCTTTTTTTTAGCTGCCCGATCGTCATCGTCGGGTCACTGCGCCACACGCGCAGGCTCTCGGACACGTAGGCGTCGCGGTCGATGCCGTCCTTGCGTTCGGCCACGGTCATAGGCGTCCCGCGACCTCGTCGGCCCGTAACCCGCGGGCCAACGTGGTCAAATGCACCCGGCCCTCGCGCCAGCGCAGGAACCCGCGGCGAGACAGAAGCAGACGCATCTGCTCCGGAGTCGAGTTGGGGTCGTAACGCTGATACCAGACCTCGGCGATCAACTCGTTGTCGGTGGTCGCGTCGATGACACCCAGATCGGCCAACAACTCCGCCGCGTCGTCGCTGGCGCCCTTGACACCGGCGTACATGTCCAGGAGCACGAGCACGGCCGTCTTCTGGGCCAGGCTCATCTTGGTCGTCGTCTTCATAGGTTCCTCAGCGACGCGGCCACGGTGTCCTTGTCGTCGGAGGTCTCCGTGTACTGGCCGTCGTCGAGCGTGATCATCGTCCCCCCGGCGCCCGTGGACCGGAACTTGATGATCTTGGCCGGGTTGACGAACTCGAAATCGGTCTCGTCGACCGTGGGCACTTTGAGCAGGTTCATTTGCGCCTCCGCGGGCCGATGAAGTTGCCCGCGGCCCGGGACTTGGAGAAGCTCAGGGTCGCGTAGAAACCACCGTCGCGGGACACGCTCACGCACGGGCGACAACGCTCGACCCGGGCCATGAGGCCCAGGCGCGCGAGCAGGGCCGCGTCCTTCTGGTCCTCGGCCTCCAGGTAGAGGGTGAAGTTGTTGTCATACTCGGCGGTCTTGAGTTTCATGGGCTCACCTCGTAACCACAGTCCGGACACAGAAGACGGCCGTCGTCGTCGGTGTCGGTCACGCCCGTGTTCCCGCGCCAATCGCAGTGCGAGCAGCGCACGGGTCGGTCGGTGATGCGCGGCAGTGGGCGCACGAGCCGGAAGACAGCGGCGACGACCTGATCGACGAGGGCCTCCAGACTCGACTGGACGCTGATCTCGGGTCGCGCCAACCGGGTCTGCATGACCACGTCCTGTGTGCGCGTGAACGCCGGGTCACAACCGACGCACATCGGCCGCCCGCCCCTGGCGTTGCCCCACATCCCCAGTTCGTAGAAGACAATGGGGTTCACCGAGCCCGGCGCGAACCAGAAGCTGACGACATCGGCGTCGCGGAGCTTCGCGAACTCCCAGCAGATCTGTTCCTCGCTGGCCTTCGGGCTCTTGACGTCGAAGTCCTGACGCCGGGGGTTGTAGATCGTCAGGTCGTTGCAAACACTCTGACCCCTGAGGGCCTCGATCATCTCATCCTGCCACATCGGGCAGTTGGTGATGCCGCCGGCCAGGAACAGGCTCGGGGCGTGTGCCGTCTCCAGGTCGTAGAGGTCGTGGGGGGCGGTGATGATGTTCATCGACCTTTCTCCCGGGCCAATTCGACCATGGCCTTTTCGAGTTCGAATTTCTCGCGCGTGCGCAGGCTCAGCTGCCGGCGCAGTTCGTTGATCACCTCGTCCTTGTCGCCGATCATCTTGCGCATGCCCTCAACGGTCTGTGCCTGCTGCCAGCACACGTCCACGGGCATGTACCTGTCCGGATGTGACCCAATCTCGTAGACCTCTTTGTAATAACAAGCCGCACACAGACGTCGATGACCATCGGCTGCCAGCCAATCGGCGCAGTCCGCATGGCACCGGTCGCAGACACCCTTCACCTTGTAGTCTTTTTGCTTGTAGACGAAGGGCCGTGGCAGCGGACAGCGTGCGCCCCGGGGCCCGAAGTGCGCATGGCAATGGGGCGCGAAGTCGCAGTAGCCACAGCGCACGCTCGCATTCCCGGCCTCGACGGCCTCGGGCTCGTAGTCCTCGATATGTGGGCTCAGGGCGATGGGCTTGTAATCGGTCATGTCGTCCTCGTCATCTGGGACACTGAGCCAGGCGCAGTTCGAGAATCAGTTGAGCGATCTTCTCGTCCTTCTCCACGATCGTCTTCCGTAGCTCCTCGATGGTCTGCGCCTGCTGCAGGAGCACGTCGTAGGCACTGGGGCCCTCGGTGTAGGTGATGCCGCCATCGACGGCGGTCACGCGCATGGAACCACGGTCGTCGGGCATGGGCGCCTGAGTCGGGGGCTCCGAGGTCGCATATAGGGGCGTGACCACGACACCGAGGGTCTTGTCACTCACGGCAGACTCCTGCGCACAAAGAGGTCGGCGAGGGCCTCACGCTGACGCCAGAGATACTTCTTGGTCTCGTCGTCGCCCGACAGCACGCTGCCCTGAATCTCGCCCAGGTCCTGGACGTGGTTCATACGCAGACCCTCGACGACGTCGAGATCAAAAAGAGCCCGCTGCTCGATGACGCTGTCGTGGCCGTGGACGGCGAGTGCCGACTTGAGGTCGCCATAAACGGCCACCGATCTATTTTTGCCATTCCAGGCCAGGACGCAGAGGCCGCTGTCAAAGACGACGCCCACGGCCACGCGCCGCGTCTTGCGGACGATGTCGAAGATCATCACTTACCACCCCCGAGTGCCAACTGGTTGATGCGCTTGCGCGCCTCGTCCTGCGCCCGACCCAGGGCGTAGGCGGCCAGCGCCGGCTGCTGGAACATGTCGCCCCAGCCCGTGGACGACATCGCCCGACCCGGGGCGTCGCCGTAGTCGACGTTCACGGCCACGGCGACGAGGACGTCGGGGAGACCGTGTTGTTTGGCCAGGGCCTCGACGCCGGCGAAGAAGGACTTGATGGCCGCGTTGACGTCGTCACGACCGCGGGCCTTGCCCCAGGTCTCGGCCGCCAGCGTCTGACGACGAGGCGCCTCTTTGACAAACTTCTGGGCGCTCGCGTCAAAACACACGGCCGCACAGACCGCGGACAGGGACTTGAAGACACGCGCGTGCATGTCCCCGGACCCTGAAACCAGATGCCACTTGCGGTCCTGTGACACGATCCGACGTCCGTCCTCGTGGACGTAGACACCCGGGGCCTGATAGCGGAAGCCCAGGTCTTGGGCCCGGGACTGGGCGGGATTCTTCGTCATCATGCGATTCCCTTCAGCCGACAGTCGTCGGCGTGACTGCCTGCGCGCCGGCACAGCGGGCAGACAAAGGTCAGGTGCGCATCGGACAACGGGGCCATGATCGCCTGCCGGCCGCGGGCGATGGCGGCGACCATGTCCACGAACTCGGCATCCTCGGCCTGGGCAATGCCCTGCGCCAAGTGCGCGATGCCCTGCTCGTAGCCGCGCTGCGCGCGCTTGCGCGCGAGTCGACGATGACGTTTGGCCCTCATGTCCGCAGTCGCCTGTCGACGTCCTCAATGGCGGCCACGGCCACCGCGGCCACGTGCACGAGTTCCTCGCGCGCGTCGTGGAGATCGCCCTTGAGAATGGCCCGGCAGATCTCGCCGTACTCCTCGCCCAGGATCGTGGCCCAGAGTTCCAGGCTCTGAGACCCACCGGCACCCCACTTCACATCTTGGCGCCCGCGCTCCATGAGCACGCTGAAGACCGCGCGTCGGGTGGTGTTGGGGAACGAGTTGAGATCGCTCACTTGGCCTCCGTCGTCGTCGTGGTGGCGCGTTGCCTTTTGACCATCTTGGTCAGGCGATTAAAAACCTTTGCACGCTCTCCTGCTGAAAGCAGACCGTGAATCACAAGGAACGTCGCGCAATCAAGCGCGCGCTCTTTGAATGTGTTTCTTTTCCACGCCGGGATCATGCGCGTTATTTTCACGGCTTCTCTTTTTCGCCCTGGCGCGCGGCGGGCGGGGTGAGGTAGATGAGATCAGAGAGTTCTCTGCTGTAAGTACCGTTGAACTTGATATTGAAACCAAACGATCCACCGGACCGCCTTACCTTCGTTGCGTAGATGCCACGCAACGCCTCGGTCAGCCGCGCCACCTGCTGAACGGCGGCGGCGCGCTCTTGCACGGTGACGACCGTGGGATGCACCGGACACGAGTCACAGCGGGTCGCTTTGAATGCGTCGTACTTCGCCTTCACCTCTTCGAGCTGCTGGCGGGCGGCGGCGAGGTCGACGAGCAATCGATTTATCTCCGCAATCAACCGCTTCACTTCGGTGTCGTGTTCTATGTGGGCCGTATCATATGCACGTAGCGCGGCGGCGAGATCGGCTATCAGCTGATTGTCGGTGGCATTGATAGCGTTCAACTCCGCGAGTGCTGCTATCTCGGCCTGGCACCAATCTTCATCCGACATCCCGCGTGGCCACTTCCTGTCTGCCAGCACAAAATGAGCTTCAGCAGGACTCAGGCCCCCGCGCTGTGCCAATCGCTCCAATGACTGGTCGTGGTTGGTCTCGGCCTGTGCCTCGTGCGGGGCGATGATGCGCCACGGAATCGATGGGCCGCCTTGTATCGGGAACCGGCGGCCACTGGCCCGCGCCGCGTCCCTCTCGCGCACCACGGCGTCACGCTCGACGCCAATGGCGATGATGCGCCGCTTGGCCTCTTCGCCGTCGGCACAGCCGACACCGAGACCGGCGGCGATCTCTTGCAGGTCGCGCCGCAACCCATCCCTCTCCCTGCCGACCGTGGCGAGTCCAGTGGCCAAATTGCGCATGATGCGGATCGCGCAATCGACGGCGCCCTCGGACTCGCTGGGCTCGCCGGGAACATTCTCCATGATGTATTTCGCCAGCCGATCGGAGTTGGCGCGCAGGAGCCGCGTCTCCGCCTCCCACTCGCGCTGCGCCTTCTCGCCCAGGGCCTGGTCGGCGTGCCATTGTGCGCTACTCATGGTCTGACTCCTTGACCATCTCCACCTCGGCGCCTATGGCCCGCAATGAGTCCCGGACCCGGGCGATGCGGGCGGCCATGTCAGGGTTGTTGACGTCGTTGAGGTTGGGGAACACGACCCGGAGTTCGGCGAAGCGATGTTGACTATTGGCGACAAGACCCAGGGCCACCAGACCCCCAACGGGCTCGCCGTCGACGATCATCAGCAGCTTCGACGTCTCCAGACTCTTGTCCAAGAACACGAACTGCAGACCCCGGGTCGCGAGCAGGGCCTGGTCGCAAAGGGCGTCGATTTCAGGCAGACCAATAGTCTTCCTGTTGTTGACCTTGTCACGGCCGATACGACGACAAGCCTCGATCTGTTCCCTGTTCATCATCGTCGCCTCCCCGCCGGCCGACTCCGAACACCCAGAGTCTCTCCGGTCTGAAAAACACACCCGAGGACCTCGTTACTTGGTTTCTCTTCGCTCATGGAATCTCCCCTGTTAGAGTCATTGAGCTTTACGATCTTCAGCTTTTACCTTTTCTAGTTCACAGACAATGGCTGCTGGATTGTCCCGATACGTGGTCAGTAACTGCTGCCACTCGCCGGCCGTCCGTTCCCCGGCCCAGACGCCGAGTCTCTCTCCCAGGCCATTGGACTGGGGATGAAAGACTCTGACCATTTCCTGGACCCCGGAGGCGGACAGGGGTCCAAACTCCCAGGACGCGTCAATGCGCCCGGGGCGAATGAGGGCCGGGTCCAGCTTCTCCGGGTGGTTGGTGGTCAGAATCAGAAGTCTACCCTCAGACGAGGCCACGCCATCGACGGCGTTGAGGAGACCAGACAATGTGATGCCCTTGCCCTTGCCGGCCTTGATGAGCTTTGGCGATTCGTTGACCTCGTCCTCCTGCGGCTGTTCGACATCCGCGGCCACGGAGATACTCGCGCGGTCGGCGTCCTCGACGAGGATGATACAGCGCCCGGGGATGTCGGTGAAGGCACTGAGTAAGTCGTTGTCGTCGGCGACTGTCGACAGATTCAAGTAGTAGATGGGACGATCGAAATACCCGGCCAGGGCCTTGACGAACGAGGTCTTGCCCGTGCCCGGGGGCCCGAATAGGAGCCAGCCCATGCGATAGGGGACACCACGGGCATTGAACCAACCAGCGGCGTCGAAAAACCACCGAGCGCAGTTGATCATGTCCGCCTTGAGCGTGCCCGAGAGGTAGATGGTGCCAAGGTCGCGTTTGGTCTTACTGGCAATGGGCCGCCACCAGCCATTCCATACACGAATCTCCACCAGGTCCCGTTTCTCCAAGAGCACGGCAATTTGCTCGATGATCTTTCGTATCCGCCGCTGTGAACGACCGAAGACGGAGAAGGTGATGGTCTCGCCAAAGGGACCCGAGACCTTGTTCCCGTCAACCTTTTCCGATTGTCGGTTGATCAGAAACGGGAACCAACCATCCCAAAGCAGATGAGTGCCGTAATCAGGCGCCAGGCGCCAGGCGGCACTGGACCCCTGGACGCCTTCATCAAGACGAAGTAGGTGCGTGGTCCGCGTGTACTCGTGGCGAGCCAGCCACTCGACGACCCACTCGTAAATCTGATAGCGACTGGAGATCGTGACCTTGATGGTAATGGCCCGCTGTAGCGCCCTCCAGATGAGCGGGGGGATAGAGCGGACGAGATAGAGCAACGAGGCCATGAACGTGGCGCCGACGAGGCCCACGAACAACTGGTTCTCGCGGATGAGAGTGTAGAGGTTGTTCATTCGACCCCCACGGGCTTGTCCCACGACGGCAGGACGCGCATCACGCGCTCGCCCAGACTCCCGTCCTTCTTGCACACGCGCACATACAGTTCGACGTCGTTGCCGCAGAAGAGCTTGATGCGCTCGACCTGGCCCCGATACTTCTTCCAGGCGATCATCTGCCCGCAGTGGAAGAAGCTGATGACCAGCGCCAGCTCGTGTTCGAGCACGTCGATGTCGGTCTTCAGCGCCACCAGCGCCTGCTTCTTGTCGGCGATGGTCGCCCGCAGTTCGTCGGCGGTCATGACATGGCCTCACGATAAAAAACCGCGTAGTCGGCGAGACTCACGTCTTGTCTCCGTACACGATCCCGGCCACCATCTCCCGGGTCTTGGCGATCAGCTCCCGACCCCCGGCCGTGGGCCGGATTTCATCGTCGACGACATCGACCCAGCCCCGGGCCACCATGGCCCGAACCCGGTCCTCGCCGTCGGCGCACGCGCGCATCAGGGCCATGGGCATGCCCGAGCCCAGGCCCCGATCGACGAAGGCGATCAGGTTCAAGAGGAACCCGTCGTCCTCGGAGTACTGATCCCGGGCCCGGGCCGCGGCCAGGGCATTGACTTCATCGATGAGTTCGTTGACGCGGACGATGACCGCGTTCACGTGCTGCGGCGACACCGACTCGCCGGGGGCGATGGGTGTGAGCTTGGTGATCATGACAGACACACCTCGAAGTTGCCCTGGGCGTTGACGGACTTGAGGGCGGCGAGGACGACGTCACGCACGGTCACGGTCTCCGCGATCTGAAAATCGGAGTGTGTGTTCTCCTGGCCCACGATCCTGGGCACACACCCCGACTCCAGGACCAGGCGATGGGTCGCCGGATTGATAAATGGCGTCTCATTGCTCTGAGACCGAATGGGGTCCAGGGCCCGGATGATGTCGTCACCCGACTCCAACAGGCAGATGGTCTTCATCGTCGTCCTCCGCTGGCGAGCGCCGCGCGCATCTCCGCCCACAGGTCGAAGGTGCGCGAGATCAGGGTGAAATGGACCTGGTCGACGTCGCCGAAGTTGCGATTGTAGACGGTGATAAGAATCTGATGACCACCGTCGACGTCGATCACCTCGCCCAGTGGCGGCCGGGCCTTGGCGTCGAAGACGTCGGCCTTCAGATACAGTTCCTCGGCGCCGGCGACGACGCGCATCAGACTCCCGTCGATGGACTGGACCCGTTGGGGCTCGGGGCGCGTGACCTCCCTGATGCCCACGTCCTGGGCCCCGAGGACGCCGGCCAGGAGTGTCTCGACGTGGCGGTAGTCGATCACTTGTGGTCCTCGACGGCCTCGCGCATGCGCTCGATGGCCGTCCACGAGCGCCTGACGACAAGGAACTTGAACGAGAGATAGAACTTCTCGGGATCGAGGTTCGATGGCTCCAGGCTCGACGACAGGTGGGCGACGGAACCACGCAGGTGCCGAGCCACGACCTTGGCGAGTTCGTCGATGAGCTTGTCCTTGTCCATCGTCGTCGGTACGAGTATCTGGCTCATTTGCCCACGGCCTTCTTCAGATCGGCGATCACGTCGTAGGGCCGCACTCTGACGCGAAAGCTGACCTCGTACTCGTCGTCTTTGTCCTTCTTGTGCACGTAGACGTTGCTCATCGTCTGATAACGCTCGTGGTCCTTGAACGCCGCCAAGATCATCTGGGTCACGTCGTCGCGCGCGCGCACGATCGCCGGGTCCTCTGCGCCTTCGTCGTTCCAGTGCCTGGCCATGTGTTCCATCGACTGTCGGAAGATGTCCTCGGCAGTGAGGGTTCGCTGCGCCTTGACCTGCTCATAGATCTCGCCGACCCTCGACGTCATGACCACCTCACCAGGTCCATGACCCGTTCGGCATCACGCGCCAGCGTGTCACCGGCGGCGATGACCTCGTCGGCGATGCCCGCGTCGGCCGCGGCCTTGGTCAGGGTCGCGACGACGATCTTGGCCGCCGTCAGCGCATAGGCCAGCTCCTGCCGATTTTTGGGCCGAGATTTTACCGACCGCAACATCTGCCGCGTGTGGCGCGCGACGCCCTGCAGGGTCTCGGGAGCGAATTGGTACATAGACGTCATCAAACATGTTCACAAACTTGAAGTCAATGGTTAATTGTAAATTTGTGATCAAAGTAGGGTATAATGTCTAAAAGACGTGCGTTTACAAATAGATAGCAAGTGACCAGTGGCGACCATACACTTTGGCGCTTGCAAAAGTCCCGGGGCCGTGTGCACCCTGACCCTTCACAAACTCGCCGACCGTGCGACACCCCGCAAGGAGAGGCCGTGGCCAAAAAACCGCCGACGATCGAAGAAGTCCTCAGACTCCGGCACCTTTTCAACAAGCCCCTGTCCATCATCCCCCTCCTCGTCAAAACGAAAATGCCCGCGAGGAAGTGGACGCGGGTGATCAACGGCGAGCCCTTTGCCGACCACGAACTGGTCGAGTTCTGGTCGACGTCGATGAACCCGGGCATCGCCATGGGCCGTTTCAGCGGCCCCGGCCTCGTCGCCGTCGACTGCGACAATCAGGCCGGGATCGACTTCTGCGCCGCCAACATCCCCCAGACGCGGATGCAGACGTGGACGCGCGTCGACGGCCGGCACCTCATCTACCGCATCGACGGCGACGCGCGTGTGCGCTGTGGCACCGATGTCTTGGGCTCCAAGGCCAAGTTCATCTGGGAGGCCCGGGAGCAGCTGGGCCTCAACCTGACCGTGAGCCAGAGCCGGGACCAGACCGAGGAGCAGTTGGCGGCCGAGCGCGACCGCGTGGCCCACGAGTGGGAGCTGGCGCTGACCAAGATGGAGATGGGCCCGATCATCGACATCCGCGGCGACGGCGGTCAGGTCGTCGCGCCCGGCGCCGTGCGCCCTGACGGCAGCGAGTACAGGATGGTCGAGCAATGGACCCAGCGCATGCTCGACGAGGACGTGCCCTTCTTCGACTGGCGGTGGTTCGAGGGCAAGAAATGGCAGCGGCCGGGGTCGGGGCCCGTGAAGGTCTCCGATCTCGCGGCCAAGCGTGGGGAGAAAGCGCTCGAACGCGCGCGCGAGGCGACGCCCGAGACCAAGATCAAGCGGGCCCGCGCCTGGCTCGAAAAGGTCGAGGGCGCGGTCGCGGGCGCCGGTGGGCAGAACAAGTTGTTCTACGTCGCCTGCCGCCTGTGCCAGGGCTTCCTCGTCGACACCGACACCGCCTATCAGACGATCATGACCGAATACAACCCCAGATGCCAACCGGCGTGGAGCGAGGAAGAGGTCGCGCACAAGGTCATCGACGCGGCCCAGAACGCCGGGCAGAACGCCGGGTACATGCTCGTCGACCGGCCCGGATTTCACAAGAAGGTCAATGACATGCAGTCGATGGAAGCCAGCGCCTCCGACTTCGAACTCGACGACCTGATCCCGGGCCCGCCGGCGGTCGACGATGTCGGCCAGCCCCCGCCCTCCGAACCCCAGGTGTTGCAGATGCCCGGGGCGACGACCGAGCTGACCGAGGACGACAAGTACTGGATGCGGCGCTGGGAAAACCCCTTTGGCGTCGACTACCTGCGGCTCAAACAGGACCGCGTGATCTTCGGCGCGATCAAGAACGACGGCGTCTGGACCCTGCCCCCGACGCCGCTGAACGTGTGCATCGTCCTGACCTACTCCCGGCTCCTGTCTCACAAGCCCCGGTTCAACGAGCTCAAGCGCACGATCGAAGACCAGGGCCAGGGGTTCAGCGACCGCGACCAGGACATGGTCAAACATCAACTCGACCGCATGTGGGCGCCCAAGAACGTGGCCGAGGACACCGTGGCCTACGCCGCGCGCTTCGTCGCCTTCCAGAACGCCTTCGAGCCGGCGCAGGAGTGGCTGCTGGCGCTGCCCGAGTGGGATGGCGTGCGGCGGCTGGAGCGGGTGCCCGAGGACATCCTCGGCGCCGGGCCCGAGCCCGTGTTGGGTGTCATGTATCGTCACTTCATGACCAGTCTCTGCGCCCGGATCATGGACCCGGGCATCAAGGTCGACACGATGCTGTTCTTGGTCTCCGCCAACCAGGGCGCGGGCAAGAGCAAGTTCCTGAAGCTGCTCATCGACGGCAACCTCAAGCCCGGCGGCTGGTTCACCGACAACCCCTTCTCGCTCAAGGACAAGGACGGCCGGATGCTCATCGGCACCAACCTCCTCGTCGAGTGGAGTGAGGGCGAACACGCCAAGTCGGCGAAAATGATTGATATTGTTAAGGCCTTTTTGAGCCAGCAGGAGGACGAGTTCCGCGACCCCTATGGCCGGTACATGCTCAAGAGACCGCGGCGGTGCGTGTTCACGGGCACCTCGAATGACGAGGGCCTGCTCCACGACCCCAGCGGCAGCCGCCGGTTCTACATCATCCGCACCGCCGACAAGATCGACTTAAAAAAACTCCTGGTCCAACGCGACCAGCTCTACGCCGAGGCCCTCGATCTCTTCCGGCGCCATCAGGCCGCGGTCGAAGACGATGGGGAGTGGAACGCCACGAGATGGTGGTTCTCACCAGAAGAGGACCTGGCCAGGCAGCGGTTGGTCTCCGAGTTCCAGAGCCGGAGCGCCTGGTTCGAAGACATCGCCAACTGGGTCGAAGCGCGTGCGGCGACCAAACAGCCCCTGTTCACCATCGACGAGGTCATCGAGAAGTGCCTGAGGGTGACCATCGACAACAAGAACATGAAACAGGTCATGGAGGTCCGTGCGACCCTGATCCAGTTGGGGTGCAAGGAGCTCGGACGCATGGTCGTCGACAAGCGCCGGGGCCGCTGGTGGCAACCGCCGTCGCGCGAGGTCGCCGACGACCTGCCCATGTGAAAAGGCCCGTGCCCACCCGGGTGGGCACGAAAAGGTCAATGATCGTGAATAGATGGCATCTCGTGCCCAGCCTGCCCAGCCCCAAAAAATGACCCGGGCTCATTTAAGTCGTTGATTCCGTAGACAATTTCTCGCTCGTGCCCACCTCCCACCAAAAAAGAGACCCCAGAGGGGAAAAAGGGGGCCATTTCCGCGTTCTGGGAACGGGCGCCTGGAAAAGGCACGCTGGCCATTACCGGGGGCATTTCTCAGATCGTCGTTTCGGCTTTTCAGGGTCATTATTCACTTCAACTTAATAAATAGAGATAGTGATGGGATGGTAAGTAAAAAAAGTGTTATGGCGCCTGGTTGAAAGTGCCATCCCATCACCTATCACTTTACTGGGCAGGGGTGGGCACGAGATGGGTAAGTAGGTGCAAGATAAAAGAAATCACGATCCCAGCTGTCGATGACGGCCTGGGCAGAGAGGAAATCGCCGATGCCGAAACCGAAGAACGTGATGGACATCGTCCGGCAGTACCTGCGCCGTGAGGGCTACGACGGCCTTGCCGGGCCCTACTGCGGGTGCCTGGTCGAGGACCTGGCGCCCTGCGGCGAGATTGGAGGTTGCCGCCCGGGCTACAAGCGCGTCTGTCGCGGCTGCGACGCCGACGGTTGTGACCCGGGTCTGGGCCCGGCCAACTGGCACGTGAGCGTCCACAGGCCCCGGGTCAAGAAAGGCGGCACCAAATGACCGGCCCCGAGACGGTCCTCATCGCCTTCGCCTCGGCGATGATCCTGGCCAACATCCTCTGGTACCTGAGGAGACGATGAAAAAAATTAAAAAAATCAAGACAGACACCCCCTACTGGCAACGTCTGGCTGACAAGGTCGCCAGGTCGTTCGCGCCAGAAATCTATCCCTGTGCCAAGTGCGGCTACCCGGTCGTCACCGGCTACTGTTGCACACACTGCCTCGATGACAATCCCGAAAAGTCCCGTTCAAGATCGAGGACGAAATTGAACGGAGAGGGATGACGATGCTCACCGACTACAAGATCCTGTTGGCCATGTTCAAGGGTGCCGGCTTCCGGGCCTGGGGGCAGAGTGAGCCCGAGGGCGGCCGGCGCCTGCACCTGGACTTCTCGGCCGCCGGGGCCTGCGTCACGTTCAAATGCAACCGCCGGGGCCGGCTGGAGTCGCGGGTCTACGAGACCGCATACAGAGAGGAGAAACGACGATGATGACCCAGGTCGAGATGAGTCTGTGGGCCCTGGCCTACCACGAGGCCGTGCGCGATCAGCGCGCACACCTGGCCACCGGTGACGATGGCCGATTCATCACCACCCGCGCCTGCGAACGCGCGGC
>Ga0315273_10002505_pt1 | contig 21724 bp, 21 predicted proteins | sample YL17G02_0_MG_FD_205753 | JGI IMG/M metagenome (GOLD analysis project Ga0315273, IMG submission 205753) | Sediment microbial communities from Yellowstone Lake, YNP, Wyoming, USA - YL17G02_0 | ecosystem: Environmental > Aquatic > Freshwater > Lake > Sediment | place: USA: Wyoming | collected... | reverse complement strand
AGCAGCTCGAGCGTCACTCTCGCCTCGAGGCGCGCGAGAGCAGCACCAAGGCAGAAGTGGATGCCGTGCCCGAGGGAGAGATGCGCCGTCGCATTCGCGCGTTTGACGTCGAAGACGTCCGGCTCGTCGAAGACGGCGCCGTCGCGGTTGGCCGACCCGAGCAGGAGCAGCAGCTGGGCTCCTTCGGGGATCGCGACCCCCGCGATCTCGACCGACCGCCTCGTCAGCCGCCGCCACGCCACGACCGGGCTGTCGAAGCGCAGTACCTCCTCCACGGCTCCCGGGACGAGCTCCGGGTCGGCGCGCAGCCGGTCCCAGGTCTCGCGGCGCTCGAGCAGCTGGCGGAGCGCGTTGCCGAGCAAGCTCGACGTCGTCTCATGTCCCGCCGTGAGGAAGGCGAACAGCACACTCGCGATCTCGTCGAGCTCGAACACGCTGTCATCACCACCACGCACGCGCAACAGCTCGCTCGTGAGATCGTCGCGTGGATCGCTGGCCCGATCATCGACGAGACCGCGCAGGTATTGCCAGAAGCGCACCATCGCCGCGGCAAGCTGCTCTTGCTCGTCGGCGGTCGGGCGGCCCCAAACAAAAGCGATCCGGTTGTTCCCGGCCTCACGCACGATCTCGACGCCGTCGTCTGGGATCCCGAGCAGCTGCAGGATCACGAGCGCAGGCAGGTCGTAGAGCAGCTCCGCCATCAGGTCGCAGCGGCCGGCCGGGGCGAGGCGGTCCACGGCGGCGTCGACCGTGGCCCGGACGAACGGCTCGAGCTCGTTCACGCGTCGCGGCGTGAAGGCCCGCTGGACGTTCCGCCGGAAGCGCGCGTGGTCGGGCGGGTCGTTGTTGCCGAGGGCAGGCCGCTGCCCCCAGCCGCCGTCGCGGAGGATCGCCTGCGCCTGCTCGGAGAGGGGCACGATCGGCGCGATCGTGTTGGCGGCCGAGTACGACTCCTGGTCGAGGAGGACGCCCTTCACGTCGTCGTAGCGGGCGACGACCCAGTGGTCGATCCCGGGCGCGTAGAACACCGGGCACTCCGACCGCGCCCGCGCGAAGAACGGGTACGGATCGCCGAGCAGGGGCTCGTGGAAGGGGTCGTAGGCCGCCGCAACGGCCCCGGCTACCGCCATCTCACCATGTCTCCCATGCTCGTGTCATCATCTTGACGGCCTCTCGGTGCTCTGTCAGGCTGACTGGTTAGTGGTCTGATATGTTCATCAGTTAGTGGTGCGCCTGTCAACCGGCGCTCGATCGACGGGAAGGAAGGGCTCGTGACCGCAACGACAGCTTCGACTCGGGAGGGGCGACGGCCGTGGACGGCGTTGCGTCTCCCCTCCCCCGGACAGGGATTCGTCCACGCCGGCGGCGACGCGTTCGAGAGCACCGACCCTGCCACCGGCGAGGTCGTCGCAACGCTCGCGTCGTCGTCCGCCGCAGACGTCGATGCGGCAGTCTCCGCCGCCGTCGCCGCGTTCGAGACCTCGGCCTGGGCCTCGAGCGGCGAGCTGCGCGCCCGCGTGTTGTACAGCTACGCGCAGGCTCTGCGCACGAACGAGGACCGCCTGGCCGAGCTCCTCACCCGCGAGCAGGGCAAGACGCTGCACGAGTCGTACATCGAGGTGCGCGGCTCGGCCCGGATGACCGAGTACTACGCCGGCCTTGCGAGGGCCGTCTACGGCCGCTCGACGGTGCTCGGGCCGGACGTGACCGCGGTCGTGTTGCGCGAGCCGGTCGGCGTCGTCGCGGTGATCACCCCGTGGAACTGGCCGCTGACCCTGCTCGTCCGGTCGCTCGTGCCGGCGCTCGCCGCCGGAAACGCAACCGTCGTCAAACCGGCGAGTATCACGCCCGCAATCACGGTGGAAGCACTCGCTCTGCTCGCCGCGCAGCCTGACCTCCCCGAGGGGATCCTGAGCTGCGTCCTCGGCTCGGGCGGAGTCGTCGGCGAAGCCCTCGTTGGCCACGACGGCGTGGACATGATCGCGTTCACCGGCGAGACCGAGACTGGCATCCGGGTGATGAAACGGGCCGCCGAGGGACTGCGCAAGGTCGCGCTCGAGCTCGGGGGCAAGGCACCGAACGTCGTGTTCGCGGACGCCAACCTGGACAAGGCGCTCGCGGGCGCCGAGAACGCGATCTTCACGACGTGCGGTCAGATCTGCACCGCGGGCAGCCGGCTGCTCGTCGAGGAGGGGATCTACGACGCATTCGTCGAGCGGCTGGCCGCGGTCACGAACGGGCTCCGCGTCGGCGACGGGCTCGACCCCGCGTCGCAACTCGGTCCGGTCGCCTCCGCATCGCAGCAGGAGAAGGTGCTCGAGTACATCAACCGCGGCAAGATCGAAGGGACGCTGGTTGCCGGTGGCTCGGTGCTCGAGGGTGAGGGCTACGACGAAGGCCACTTCGTATCGCCGGCGATCTTCGCCGACCTGCCACCCGACTCGAGCCTGATCAAGGATGAGATCTTTGGTCCCGTCTTGACGGTCCAGCGGTTTGCCAGCGAGGAAGAAGCGGTTGCGCTTGCCAACGACTCCGAGTACGGCCTCGCAGCAGGCCTCTGGACACAGAATCTCGATCGCACCTGGCGGGTCGGGCGTGCGATCCGAGCGGGCACGATCTGGATCAACACCTACCACCACTTCTACGACGAGGCGGAGGTGGGCGGCTTCAAGCGCTCGGGGATCGGCCGGCAGCAGGGTGTCGAGGGGATCAACGAGTTCACGGAGACGAAGCACCTCAACTTCGACGGCAAGGCGACCCTGTGGTAGACGAGCCCGAGCTCGCAGGCCAGGTGGCGATCGTCACCGGCGCCGCGCGCGCGATCGGGCGCTCGATCGCCGAGACGCTCGCGCGGAAGGGGGCCACAATCGTCTCGATCGACCTGCTGCCGGCCGACGAGACGGTGAAGGCGATCGAGGCCGCCGGCGGCTCGGCTGCGTCGATCGTCTCCGACGTCACGGACGAGATCTCGGTCGGTCGTGCCGTCGACACGGTGATGGCGGATCACGGACGCGTGGACATCCTCGTCAACAACGCCGGTCTCTTCGCCGGCATCGAGCGCCGCCCGTTCTGGGAGATCGACCTCGACGAGTGGGAGCGCGTCGTCGGCGTCAACGTCCGTTCGGTGTTCCTCTGCTCGCGCGAGGTGGCCGCACCAATGCGAGCGGCGGGAAGCGGCCGGATCGTCAATATCGCCTCCAACGTGATCACGTTCGGGATGGCCAACCTGATGCACTACGTGGCCTCGAAGTCCGCCGTCGTCGGGATGACCCGGAGCATGGCGCGCGAGCTCGGGCCCTCCGGGATCGCCGTCAACGCGGTTGCTCCCGGGCTCGTGACGACCGAGATCACCGAGCAAACCGTGCCGGCGGAGTACCGCAAGCTCGTCGCCGACGGACAGTGCCTCCAGGTGCCGATCCTGCCGCAGGACATCGCCGACGCGGTGGCCTATCTCTGCGCCCGTGGCGCCCGCATGATAACGGGGCAGACGCTCCTCGTGAACGGCGGCGCCACGATGGGGCCGGCATGAGCGAGACAGCGTGAAGTACGCGGTCTCGATCAAGTTCATGTGGGGCGAGTTCCCGCTGCCGGAGCGGGCGCGTCGCGCCGCCGCCCACGGCTTCGACCGGATCGACCTCTGGGACTGGCGCGGCGAGGACATCGAGGGGCTCGCCGCCGTCTGTCGCGAGGCCGGCCTCGAGATCGCCTGCGTCTTCGGTCACGCGCGCGGCGCTCTCTGCGACCCGGCCCAGCACGACGAGGTCCTCGAGTCCCTGGCCGAAACGGTCGCCGCGGCGGAGCGCTACGGGTTTCTGCAGCTCTCGATGTTCTCTGACGCGCGCGGGCCGGACGGGAAGTTCCTGCCGGGCCCCCCGCTCATCGACGCGGAGAAGCGGCGCGCGTGCGTCGACTGCCTCCGCGAGTGCGCGAAGCTCGTCGAGGGCAAGCCGATGATGCTGACACTCGAGGCGATCAACACGGTGTTCGTTCCCACCTACTTCGTCAGTGACTTCGGCGCCTCACTCGAGATCGTCCGCGAGGTCGACCACCCGCAGGTGCGGGTGTTCTTCGACGCCTACCACCAGCAACTCGTCGGTGGCCGGCTTATCGACAACCTCGTCGAAGGTCTCCCTTGGATCGAGTCCGTGCACGTGGCCGACGCGCCGGGGCGCGGCGCACCCGGAACCGGCGAGATCAATTTCCACTCGATCCGCCGGGTGCTGGACGAGCACGGCTACGACAGGCAGGTCACGTTCGAGGTCGTTCCGACCGGAGATCCCGACGGCGACGTCGCCGCCTGTAAGGCGGTGTTCCCCTTCTGATGCGCGGGCTCTTCTGATGCGCGGTCTCGCGGGTCGCAAGGTGCTCGTCACGGGTGCTGCCGGAGGGATCGGCGCAGCCGTGGCAGAGCGGCTCGTGACCGACGGCGCGCTCGTCGCCGCCGCGGACCTTGCTCCGCCGACCGAGCCGGGCGGCGTAGCAGCGCGCCTCGCCGCCGACGTCACGGACGCGGCGGGCGCCGAAGGGCTCATCGCGGAAGCGCGCGGCGCACTCGGCGGTCTCGACGCGCTGATTCTCGCAGCGGGAATCCACTACGTCGGCCCGACCCATGAGATGGCGGTGGAGGATTTCGACCGTGTCCTCGATGTCAGCGTGCGCGGCACGTGGCTCTGCTGCCGCGCCGCGTTGCCCGGGATGCTCGAGCAGGGGAACGGCTGGATCGTCACGTTCGGCTCGACAGCCGCCATCGTCGGCGCCCCTCGACTTGCGGCCTACTCGGCTGCGAAAGGGGCGGTACTGAACTTCACCAAGTCGATCGGCGCCGAATACGCCCGGGAGGGTCTCCACATCAACTGCCTGTGCCCCGGCGCCACCGAGACCCCACTGCTCAAGCGCCTGATGGCCGACCGGCCCGACGCGCAGCACTTCCGCGACGCGCATCCGATCGGACGATTCGCTACGACCGAGGAGATCGCGGGCGTGGCCGCTTATCTTGTCAGCGACGAGGCATCGTTCTTCGTCGGTTCCGCCGTTGTCTGCGACGGGGGCTTCACTGCAGTATGAGAGGAGATCGACCATGGGAAAGACTGAACTGAGCCCCGCCCGACACCTCGAGCTGTATCGCGACATGCTGCTGATCCGGCGGTTCGAAGAGAAGGCCGCCGAGCTCCGCATGGCCGGGCTGATTCCCGGTTTTCTCCACCCCTACATCGGCCAGGAGGCCGTTGCCGTCGGTATCTGCGCGGCGCTCGGCCAGGGTGCCGCTCTCACGAGCACGCATCGCGGGCACGGGCACATGCTCGCTCGCGGGGCCTCGCCTGCACGTATGTACGCCGAGCTCTACGCGCGTCGCGACGGCTACAACCGGGCCAAGGGTGGGTCGCTCCACATGATCGACACCGAGCTCGGCTTCCTGGGCGCCAACGGCATCGTCGGCGGCGGCATCCCTCTCGCCACCGGTGCCGGGCTGCAGCTCAAGCGCACCGGCGTGAAGGCTGTCGCCGTCTCGTTCTTCGGTGACGGCGCGACCAACGAAGGCGCCTTCCACGAATCGCTCAACCTCGCCTCGCTCTGGAAGCTGCCGGTCCTCTACGTGTGCGAGAACAACCTCTACGGGGAGTTCACGAGGCAGGACCGCCACCAGACGGTGAAGGATGTGGCAGTGAGGGCCGCCGCGTATGAGATGCCGGGTGTCATTGCCGATGGCAACGACGTGCTCGACGTCCACCGCGTTGCCGCCGAAGCCGTCGCGCGGGCCCTTGCCGGTGACGGGCCGACCCTGATCGAGGCAAAGACCTATCGACATCGCGGCCACTACGAGGGTGACATGGGCGCCTACCGGCCACCCGAGGAGGTGGCGGAATGGCTCGCCCGCGACCCGATTCTCACGTTCGGCGCCCGGCTCGTCGAGCTTCACGGCCTGCCCCAGGAAGGGCTCGACGCGGTGGCGGCAGAGGTCGAGCAGACGCTCCTCGACGCGGCGGCGTTCGCAGAGGCAAGCCCGCACCCTGCCCCCGAGGAGGCACTCGAAGACGTGTACAGCGAATCCTACGAAGGAATGGCGCTCCGATGAGAACGATCACGTATGCAGCAGCGATCTGCGAGGCGCTCGCAGAGGAGATGGAACGAGACGATCAGGTCTTTCTGATCGGGGAGGACATCGGTGAGTCGGGCGGCGTCTTCGGTGTCACGAAGGGTCTCTTCGGGCGCTTCGGCGGCGAGCGCGTGCTTGACACGCCGATCTCGGAAGAGGCGATCGTCGGTGCCGCCGTCGGCGCTTCCCTGCTCGGTGGCCGACCGGTCGCCGAGATCATGTTCTCCGACTTCGCGACCCTGGCAATGGACATGATCGTGAACCAGGCCGCGAAGACGCACTACATGACGGGTGGCAGGCTGACGGCACCCATCACGATCAGGCTCGTCACCGGCACGGCGGGCGCGACCGCCGCGCAGCACTCGCAGAGCCTCGAGGCGTGGTTCACGCACACGCCGGGCCTGAAGTGCGTGGCGCCGGCGACCGCGGCCGATGCCAAGGCTCTGATGAAGGCCGCAATCCGCGACCCGGATCCCGTCTGCATCTTCGAGCACAAGCAGCTGTACTTCAGCAAGGGCGATGTCCCGGACGATCTCGAGCCCGCCGTGCTCGGTGAAGGCCGCATCGTGCGAGAGGGAACCGACGTCACCGTCGTCGCGTACCTGAAGACGTTGCACGAGGCGGTTACGGCCGCCGAGACACTGGCCGAGGAGGGCGTCTCGGTCGAGGTCTTCGACCCTCGTTCACTCGTCCCGTTCGATCGCGAAGGCCTGCGCGCCTCGCTCGAGAAGACCGGGCGGCTCGTGATCGCGCACGAGGCGCCGCAGCGCGGTGGGTTCGGCGCCGAGATCGCCGCGATCGCCGCCGGCGAGCTGTTCGACCTCCTGCACGCCCCCGTCGTCCGCGTCTGCGGGACGAACACGCCGATGCCGTACGCTCCGGAGCTGGAAGGGTTCGTGATCCCGAACGCCGCCAGGATCGCAGACGGGATCCGCTCGCTCGTCGCACTCGAGGCGACGCGCTGATGGCCGCCACGGTGAAGCTGCCCAAGTTCGGACTCACGATGGAGGAGGCGACGATCAGCGAGTGGATGATCGCAGTCGGTGAGCCGGTCGAGCAGGGACAGACGATCGCCACGATCGAGAGCGAGAAGGTGGAGATGGAGCTTCCCTCGCCTGTATCGGGGATCGTCGCCGAGCACCTGGTTCGAGTCGGCGACACGGTGCCGCTCGGGACGGCGCTGGCGATCGTCGTGGGCGATCAGGCCGAGCTCGACGTGTACGTGCCAAGAGGAGGCTGAGGTGCCTGTCGTCACCGTGCAGCTCTGGGAGGGACGGACGCTCGAGCAGAAGCGCGCACTCGTGCAGGCGATCACTGAGGCGATGGTCGAGCACGCCGGCGCGAAGCCCGACGGCCTGCATGTGATCCTGCAGGAGGTTCCGCGCGAGAACTGGGGCCGGGCGGGCGTGCTCGGCGTCGATCGGACCGACGCCTGATGCTCGAGCTCCTCGATCCCCGGAAGACCGCGCTCCTCGTGATCGACATGCAGAACGCCTTCTGCCACCGCGAGGGCACCCTCGGCATCTCGGGCGTCGACGTCGAGCCCGCGGAGCGCGCGATCCCCACCGTCGCCCGGCTCGTCGGCAGTTGCAGGTCGGCCGGCATCCCCGTGATCTGGTCGCAGCAGGTTCATTTCGAGACCGATGCGGGCCGCGCCCGTAAGCGACTGCCGTCGCACACCCAGAAACGCGCTCGCGTTTCCGCCTTGGCGTCCACGTGGGATGCGCAGATCGTCGACGAGCTCGCGCCCCTCGCGGATGACCCCAATCTGGTGTTCGTCAAGCATCGCTACGGCTGCTTCTACGAGACCCGGCTCGAGGCCATGCTGCGCATGCTCGGGGCGGAAGCGCTCCTCGTGTGCGGCGCCACCGCGAACGCGTGTGTCGAGACGACGCTCCGCGAGGCGTATCTCCGCGACTACGACGTGGTCGCCGTGACCGACGCGATTGCGGCCGTGCGTCCCGAGTGGAACGAGGTCGCGCACAACGTGTGGGGCCAGTACTTCGGGGTGCTTGCAACCTCGGACGAGGTCGCGACATGGCTCGCGGCGGCGACCGCGCCGCGGGCGCTCGGGCTCGGCCACCTCCTGCTGCAGACGACCGACCTCGACGCGGCCGAGGCGTTCTACCTCGATCTCCTCGGGTTGACGGTTCGCAAGCGCGAGGCGTTCCGTGACGGGCGACCTCTGACGTTGACCAACGAGGGCCTTGGTTTGACGAACGGTCGGCCACCGGGCGACGGCCCGCTCGAGCACGTCGCGTTCAAGGCACGCGATGTGAACGGCCTCGCCGAACGTGCGCGCTCGGCGGGTGTCACCGTCGTCCGCGGCCCCGAGCCGAGCTCTTACGGGATCTCGCTCTACCTCCTCGACCCGGACGGCAACCAGATCGAGGTTTTCGGAGAGGAGCAGGGATGACCGAGCAAGCGATCGCGATCGCCGACGAGATCGTTGTCAAGCTGTTCGGGGCGATGGAGGAACGCGGGCTCGACGCACTCCTCGCGACGTCCCCCGAGAACGTTGCCTGGGCCTCGGGCGCCGCGCCGCCCTCGCAGAAGACCGTTCGCTCGCGGTTGGCAGCCGCCCTCGTGCCGCGCGACGGCGAGAGCGAGCTCGTTGCGATCGCGCTCGAGGGCCCCGTCGTGCGCACGCAATCGCGGCTGGGCTCGCTGCGCCTCTACGAGGAGTTCGTGGAGGATCCGGTGCTCGTGTTCGCCGATTCGCTGCTTCAGCGAGGGCTGGGCGAGGGGATCATCGGTGTCGAGGAGACGCATCTCTCTCATGCCGATTTCGGCAAGCTCGCCGCGGCGCTCCCGAGGGCGCAGCTCGTCCGGGCGGACGAGCTGTTCGAGGAGCTACGAATGGTGAAGACGCCGGCCGAGATCGTTGCGATCCGCGACATCGGCGTGGCCGCCGAGCGGATCGCGGCAGAGGTGTGCGCCACGTTTCGGGCCGGTGCCACGGAGCGTGGGATCGCGAACTTCGTGGCGGAGCGCTACGCCGAGGCAGGCGGTGACGGGTTGACAATGCTCGTCGTTGGCTCGGGGCCGCGCTCGGCCGCGGTGAACGCACCGGCCACGAGCAGGGAGCTCGAGAACGGCGACATCCTCCGACTCGACATCATCGGGACGAAGGCGCACTATCACTCGGACGTCGCTCGAACGATGGTCGTCGGTGACCCGACCGCCGAGCAGCAAGAGGTCTACGACCTCCTGCTCGGCGTCCATCGCCGCTGCCTCGCGGCGCTACGACCGGGTGCGCTGACGACGGACATCTTCGCCATCTACCAGGACGCGATGGACGCCGCCAACCTGCCGTCGTACCACTTCGTCGGCCATGGTCTCGGAGTCACGCTGCACGAAGATCCGTTTGTCAATGCGCTCAAGCCGATCGCCCTCGCGCCGGGCATGGTGCTCTGTATCGAGCCGCTCACACTGCTCGAGGGGCGGTTCGGCGTGCAGATCGAGGACGAGGTGCTCATCACCGCCGACGGATACGAGCTGATCACGGAAGCAGGCGATCTGATGCGAATGGGGGGCTGACGCAATGGAGATCACCGGCTGCGAGGTCTTCCTCGTGGCATTGCCCTCGCGCCGCGAACACACGTGGGCGAGCAAGATGGAGACGCCGATCGGCCACCACGCGATCGTGCGGCTCGACACCGACGAGGGCCTTTCCGGGTGGGGTGAGGCCCCTGCGATCGCGACCTGGGGTGGGGCCGGTGGACGCTACTACGGCGAGACGCCCGAGACGGTGCGGCACCTCGTCCGTGACTACCTGCTGCCCGCGGTGCGCGGCCTCGACCCCGCCGAGATCGCCGTCGTTCATGCCCGGATGGACAAGGTCGTGAAGGGGAGCCCCTACGCGAAGGCCGCAATCGACATCGCGTGTCACGACCTCGCCGGCAAGGCGCAGGGCGTGCCCGTCTCGACCCTTCTCGGCGGCAGGCTCCGTGACGGGATCGAGCTCGCTCACTCGCTCGGGATCATGGACGTCGACCGCTGCGTCGCCGAGGCGGAGCAGGCGGTCGCCGAAGGCACCCTCACGATCAAGTGCAAGACCGGGCTCGATCCGGACCGCGACGTCGAGCTCGTGCGACGGCTGCGCGAATCGCTCGGAGACGACGTACGGATCCGGGTCGACGGCAACGAGGGCTACCGGACGGTGGCCGAGGCGATCGAGACGACGCGTCGCCAGGAGGAGTACGGCATCTTCCTGTGCGAGCAGCCGGTCGCCGGGGCGGAGGGGTTGGCCCGTGTGGCCGAGCGGATCAACGTTCCGGTGATGGCCGACGAGTCGGCGTGGACGGCGCTCGACATCCTCGAGCTCCACGAGCTGCAGGCGGCGGAATGCTTCTCCTGCTACGTGACAAAGCCCGGTGGCCTCTACCGCGCCCGCCAGCAGGCGGAGCTTGCAGCGACTCTCGGGATCTACCACGACATCGGCGGCTCGATCGAGATGGGGATCGGCAACGCCGCGAACCTCCACCTCGGGGCGGCGATGCCGGCTGCGATCCTGCCGAGTGTCTGCCCGGTGACGAAGCCGGCCGGCGCCAGGGGGCCCGAGATCGCAGGCGTCTACTACCTCGACGACATCGTCACCGAGCCGTTCCGCTTCGAGGACGGGAAGGTGATGGTGCCGGAAGGCCCCGGCCTCGGTGTCGAGGTCGATCTCGAGAAGCTCGCCCAGTACGCGGTGTGACCGCGGTCGCCATCATCGGCGCCGGGGCGGGTGGTGCCGCCGCGATCGTGGAGCTCACCCTCGCCGGGCACGACGTGCGCTGGTGGAACCGTTCGCCGGCGACGATCGAGCCGTTCCGCGTGGCGGGTGGAGTGCGCTACGAAGGGGTGCTCGGTGAGGGACTTGCGACACCTTCGAGGTTTGCGACCGAGCTTCCCGAGGCGCTCGACGGCGCCGACCTTGCCATGGTTTGCCTGCCCTCGCTGGCACATGAGGCCGTCGCGCCGGCACTCGTTGCCGCCGGCGTCACGTGCCCCGTCGTCCTCAATCCCGGGCATACGGGCGGCGCACTGCATGTGGCAGAGCTCTTCCGCACGGTGGGCTTCTCGCCGCCACCGCTCGTCGAGCTCTCGACGCTCACCTACATCGCGCGCAAGCCGTCGCCCGACGCGGTACGCATCACGGGCGTGGCCTCGCGCCTGCGCGCAGCCTGCCTTCCGGGTGGCGAGATGGGGCTCGAGCTCCTTCGTGCGCTCTATCCGGCGGCAAGCCCGGAGGACGACGTCCTGGCGACGAGCCTGGCGAACGTCAACCTCGTCCTCCACACGCCCGGTGCCTTGCTCTCAGCGGCCTGGGTCGAGGCGACGGGCGGCGACTTCCGCTTCTACGTCGATGCGATGACCCCGGGCGTGGTGCGCGTGATAGAGGCGCTCGACGACGAGCGGCGCGCGGTCGCGGCCTCTTTCGGCCATGATCTCCCGTCCCTCGGCGACGAGATGGCGGCGCTCGGGACGGCCGTGCCGGAGCACGTGGCAGCCGGAGACACGCGATCGGCAATAGCGGAGGGAGAGGCGAACGCCGCGATCAAAGCGCCGGACTCGCTCCGCCACCGTTACTACGCCGAGGACTTCGGCTTCGGTCTCGTACCGATGGTCGAGCTCGCCCGCATCGGCGGCGTCGCGACCCCCCTTGCATGTTCACTCGTCGAAGTCGCCTCGGCACTCCTCGGGCGGGATCTCGCGGTGGAGGGGCTTACAGCGGGTCGGCTCGGGATCGTCGGCCTCGATCGCGACGGCCTGCTCGCACGCGTGCGTGACAGGATGCTCCCATGAGCCTTGCAGGTCGACGAATAGCCGTCGTTGGGGGGGACGAGCGCGAGCAGGAGATCGCACGCCTCGCCGCGGCCGACGGGGCGGACGTGACGGCCTTCGGCTTTCCGTGGCCCGACGAGGGGATCGCCGGAGTGCGCCCGAGCCCGGGCGCGGCGGAGGCCCTCGGGGGCGCCCACTATGCGCTCTTCCCGATTCCCGGGATCTCGGCGGACGGGTCGCTCTTCGCGCCATCCGCTCCTGAGCCGATCGTCCCCACCGTCGCGCTCCTGCACCAGATGGCGCCCGGCTCGCACGTGATTCTCGGCGCCGCAGACGAGCATCTCACGGCGGCCGCAGCGGAGACCGGCGTGACGCTGCACGAGTACGAATGGGACACGGAGCTCATGCTCCTGCGCGGCCCCGCAATCGTCGAAGGCGCGCTGGCGGCTGCGATCGCCAACACGCGGGTCACGATCCACGAGGCGAACGTCTGCGTCGTGGGGCACGGAACGATCGGGGCGCTCTTCGCTCGCACGCTCGTCCTGCTCGGCGCCCACGTCACCGTCGCTGCGCGCAATCCGGTGCAGCGTGCCGCGGCGCGAGCCGTTGGAGCACAGGCGGTGCCCCTCGCTGATCTGGCGGCGCTCGCCCCCGGCCTCGCAATGCTGTTCTCGACCGTTCCCGCCGCTGTCGTCGATCGCGAGGTGCTCGAGCGCCTCCCGCGCGGTTCGCTCGTGATGGATCTGGCGGCACCGCCGGGCGGGATCGATCTCGACACAGCGCGGGAGCTCGGGCACGTGGCAGTGTGGGCCCGCGGGCTCGGCCGTCGCGCACCGGTCACCGTCGGGGCCAGCCAGTGGTACGGCATCCGGAAACACATCGAACTGATCGAGGAGGGCGGGAGTGAAAGCTGACCTGGTGATCCGGAATGCCCGCGTTGTCACGCATACGGGCGAGTTCCTCGGCGGTCTGGCGATCCAGGGGGAGCAGATAGTCGCCGTCGGCGCCGACGACGCGCTTCCGGCCGGCACGCGCGAGATCGACGCGGACGGTCGCGTGCTGATGCCGGGCGTGATCGACCCGCATTGCCACCTCGGCGTCAACTACCCCTACGACGAGGACATGCGCACGGAGACGGCTCATGCGGCACGCGGCGGGATCACCACGATTCTCCTCTACATCCGCACCAAGGAGCCGTCGTACATCCCGTTCTACAACGAGCGCCGGGCCGTCGGCGAGGAGAACGTGCACATCGATTTCGGGTTCCACTTCGGGATCCAGCGCGAGGAGCACATCCACGAGATCGAGGCGATCGTCGCCGAGACGGGCGTCCGCTCGTTCAAGCTCTACTTCGGCTACGAGGCCGTGAACCCGATCGGCATCGTCCCGGCGACGGACGGCTGGGTCTACGCGACGATGCGGAAGGCAGCCCAGATCCCCGGCGGTGTCGTCTCCGTCCACTGCGAGAACACCGGGATCGCGACGTGGTTGAAGGAGGAGTTGATCGCCACCGGGCGGCAGGACCTCGGCGCGTTCACCGAGTCACGCCCCGCCTTCTGCGAGGTGGAGACGATCCACCGGATGATCTTCCTCGCCGAGCTGACCGGGTGCCCGCTCTACGTCGTCCACACGACGGCCGGGCAGGGGCCGGTGGTGGCCGAGGCCGCCCGCGCACGTGGCGTCGACGTCACGATCGAGACCTGCCCTCACTACCTCACGCGCACCTGTTACGACCCGGATCTCGACATGCGCGCGAAGATCTCGCCGCCCCTGCGCGATCGCGACGAGCTCGAGGGCCTCTGGCGCGGCATCTTCGCCGGCACGGTGCGCAGCCTCGGTTCCGACCACGTCCCTTTCTTCCCCAAGAAGGGTGAGGACCTATGGGCCGAGAAGCCGGGCATCGTCTCGTTCCCGTGGGAGTTGCCGCTGCTCCTGAACGAGGGCGTGCACAACCGCGGCCTGTCGCTCTCCCGGCTCGTCGAGATGAACTCGTACACGCCTGCGCGACGCTTCGGCCTCTACCCGCGCAAGGGCTCGCTGCAGATCGGCGCCGACGCCGACGTCATCCTCGTCGACCTCGATGAGGAGCGCGAGGTCGTCCACGAAGGCAACGGCACCTGCATCTACGAGGGCTGGAAGCTGAAGGGGTGGCCGGTGCTGACGATCTCGCGCGGTCGAGTCGTGTACGAGGACGGGCAGGTCGACCCGGATGCGTCCGGGCACGGTCGCTGCGTGACTCGCCCCGACCAGTCGCCGTACGGGGCGTGAGTCACGACGTCGCCGTCGTCGGCGCCGGCCACAACGGCCTGATCTGCGCTGCGTACCTGGCCCGGGCCGGCCTCCACGTCGTCGTGCTCGAAGCTCGCGAGAACATCGGCGGCTGCTCGGCGACCGTCGAGGCGCTCGGCGCTCGGGTCAACATCTGCAACTGCGACCACATCATGGTGCGCTCGACGCCGATCGCCGACGAGCTCGACCTGCACCGGCACGGCCTCAGCTACCTCGAGTCCGACCCGGTGCAGCTGGTGCTGCCGTGGAACGGCGAGGCGCCGTGGTTCCTCTTCCACGACACCGAGCGGACGATCGACTCCCTGCGCCTCTCGTATCCCGACGAGGTCGAGCCCTACCGTCGCTACCTGAAGGCGGCGCTTCCGGCCGCCCGGCTCGTGATCGAGCTCGCGAATGCGCTGCCGACGCCGTCGCGGGTCGCGTCCACGCTCGCGAGACGGCGGGGCTCGGGCGTGCGCACGCTCCTCTCCTGGGGACGGCGCTCACTGGAGGACGTGCTCCGCTCCTATTTCACGAGCGAGGCGCTGATCGGGCCCGCTGCCGTGACCGGGCCGGCGCTCGCCGGCCTTCCGCCTCACGCTCCGCGCACCGGCGCCGCGGCCCTCGGCTATGCGCTGCGCCATCTCGTTCCGGCTGGGCGCCCCGCCGGCGGCAGCGGCGGGCTCACCGACGCGCTGGCGCGCTCGCTCGAGGAGGCCGGGGGATCCGTTCGGACCTCGGCCCGTGTCGAGGACATCCTCGCCGAGGGCGCCCGCGTGCGCGGCGTCACGCTCGCCGGCGGCGAGGAGGTGACGGCACGCGCCGTGGTCGTCGCCTGCGACCCGCGCGTTCCCGTGCTTCGCTGGGTCGGAGCGCCGCCGGCGGAGGCCACGAGGCTCGAGGGCTGGCGGCTGCGCGGCGGCCGGGACGGGTACCAGTCGAAGCTCGACGCCGTGATCGGCGAGCTGCCGCGCTACCGGGCGGTCGACGCCGAGGCCGCGCGACGGCTCGGGGTGGAGCAGCCTGTTGCCCCGACGGCCGTGGTCACGCCGGGTCTAGCGTCACTCGCCGACGCCGCCCGGGCGATGGGCGAGGGGCGGGTGCCGGCCCGGCCGCCGCATCTCGTCAACATCCCCTCGGTGCTCGACCCGTCGATGCAACCGGCCCCGGGCGAGCACGTGCTCAGCCTCGAGTCGCTGTTCACGCCGTACGAGCTCACCGGCTCGTGGAAGGGCAACCGCGTCGAGCCCGAGCGCTGGCTCGATGGGTTCGCGACGCTCGTGGAGCCCGGCTTTCTCGAGAGCGTGCGGCGCTGGCGCGCCGTCACGCCCCTCGATTACGAGATCGGTTTCGGCCAGCCGCGCGGCCAGGCGCTCTCGTACGGCCTCTCGCCGCTCGCATCCGTGCTCGGACGTGAGCGTGACCTCACCCGCTACGAGACCTGCATCGCCGGCCTGTTCCTCACCGGCGTCGCCACGTACCCCGGCGGCGGGATCTGGGGCGCACCGGGGCGGAACGCCGCAGCCGTCGTCGAGCGGACGCTGGCGGCCTGAGGAAGCGACAAGCGGCGGCGCCCGCCGCGTCAGCCGGACGAGCCGCTCAGCAGGTACTCCTGCTGCCAGGCTCGGGAGATCGTGGCATGGAGCGCCAGCATCTCCTCGAGCCTCGGCGATTCGAGCTCGCCGTTCCGCACGAGCGGCCGTCCGGCAACGATCGTGTGGCGCGGTTGAACGGGGCCGCACCGGAGCCACGCCTCGACGGGATCCGTCCAGGCCCCCGCGAACTGGACGCCTTCGAGCGGCCACACGACGATGTCGCCGCACTTCCCCGGTGAAAGGATGCCGATGTCCGAGCGGCCGAGACATCGCGCGCCGCCCACCGTCGCGATCTCGAGGACGTCGCGTGCAGCCATCCCGGTCGGCCCCTTGCGCAACCGGCCGAGCAGCAGCGCTGTGCGGGCCTCGAGCCATAGCGATGCATGATCGGTCGAGGCAGAGCCGTCACAACCGAGGCCGACCGGCACGCCTGCCTCGCGGAGCTCCACGACCGGCGCAATCCCCTGGCAGATCATCATGTTCGAGCTGGGGCAATGCGCGACCCCCGTCTGCCAGCGTCCGAGCTTCACGATGTCCTCGGCCGACGGGAAGATGCAGTGCGCGACCCAGGTGCGCGGGCCGCCCCAGCCGAAGTCCTCGAGCAGCTCCACGGGCCGGCGCCCGTAGAGGCTGAGCGAGTACTCCTCCTCGTCGGGCACCTGTGCGAGGTGTGTGTGGAGGCGCACGTCATGGTGTTCCGCGAGCTCGGCGCTCTCACGCATCAGCTCCGGAGTGCAGTGATAGGGGGATCCCGGCCCGAGCGCGATCCGCACCATGGCGCCGGGCGCCGGGTCGTGGTGCGTCGCAACGAGCCTCTGGCAGTCGGCGAGGATCGCGTCGGTGTCCTCGATCAGCGGATCGGGCATCGCACCCATCTCGCCACGCTGCAGGTCGGTCGAGCCGCGCGACGGCTGAAACCGGAAACCGAGCTCGCGCGCGGCGGAGATCTCGGCGTCGACGAGCTTCGGGACCGGATGCGTGTACAGCTGGTCGGTCGTCGTCGTGCACCCGCCGAGAGCCAGCTCCGCCAGCCCGATCCAGGTCGACGCATAGACCGCCTCCTCGTCCATCCGACGCCACAGCTTGCCCAGCTCGGAGAGCCAGTCGCTGAACTCGACGTTCGCAACAGGCGCGAACGCACGGGTCAGGTTCTGGAAGATGTGGTGGTGGGTGTTCACGAGCCCAGGCGTGACGAGGCAGTTGCGGGCGTCGATGACATCGTGGGCAGGCGGCTCGCTGCCGGGCTTTCCGACGGCGCTGACGAATCCGTCGGTGACGGACACCCAGCCGCCCGGGATCCCCGGCCCGTCCATCGTCTCGAGGAGCTCGGCATTCCGGACGAGCAGGTCGGCCCGGCGCGGACGCTCCGCGACCTCAACCTGAACGGCCTCTGACTTCACGGTGCTCACGCGACGAGGCTCCGGGGCGGCGTGCCCCGGAGCCTCATCGTCCTGCGTCTATCTGTCACTCCTCGCCCGCTACTTGCACTTCGCGGTCTTGAAGCCGATCTTCGGATCGGTGAACGCGTTGTTGAAGATGTCGGTGGCCTTGAGGCCGTCCTTCACCGTCGTCAGGTTCTTCGCCTTGTAGATCGGCACGAGCTGGTTGATCATCTGCTGGCCGCGCTTCATGCTGAAGTTCCCGATCGTGCAGTCGGGCCCGTTCTGGACGAGCCTGAACTGCTTCTGCTTCGCGACGTTGTCGGCCGCGTCCGCCTGGGTGATGTGCCAGAACGTCTTCATGTCCTCCACGTACCGGATCAGCAGGGCGAACACCGGCTGGGGATTCGCGATGTAGTCGAGCTCGGCTTTCTGGATCAAGGGAACGAGCCGCTTCAGGCACGGTGCCATCTTCGCGAGCTTGTCACGCCTGATCGAGATCGCCTCCGGGTAGGGGATGAAGCCGGAGTTCTTGATCAGGAGGAACTTGACGTCCTTGCCGTACTGGGTGTAGATGTTCTTGTAGTAGTAGGGCTCGCTCGTCACGAAGCCCTGCTGGACGATGTTGCCGTCCGTCGTGATGAAGCGGTTCGGGGAGCCGTCGTACGAGCCGTCGAGCTGGCTCTGGTTGACCCAGCCGCGGCCGACAAGGTAGTCGACGTACGCGCCGCCCTCGAAGTAGAGGACCGTGGCGCCGCTCTTGCCGATGTCGGCGAAGTTGTTGATGTTCAGCTTGGCGGGATTCCAGTAGAGGATCTGCGGGCTGAATTCCAGCGGGGACACGACGGAGACGACGGGAAGGTTCCCGGAGTTCCGGATCGCCTCGTCGCTCGACACGTAGCCGAGCGTGATGCTCGGGTCCTGGTACATCTGGGAGATCGGCTGCTGGAAGCCGGCGAACGGCCCGCCGGCCCGCACCTCGAGGTCGAGGTTCGTGCCCTTGATCCGGCCCGTGTAGCGACCCTTCTTCGTGTCATAGGTCCCGTTCACGCCCGCGAGCTGGTAGAGCGCGCCGTGCTCGAGAGACGGGAACCAGTCCGTCTGCACCGAGACCGTGGAGCCGCAGTACTTCTTGAGGTCGACGACCTTTGCCGCGCTGTTGCGTGACATTGCCGGCTCCGCAGCCAGCACGCCGATCACCACCAGCGCGAGGGCGGCGACGGCAGCGAGCCCTGCGCCCGACCGTTTCCTGTTCGTCATGCTTCCTCCAGTGTGGATTGCTCACCAAGTGGTAGGACATGTTGATACCTGTTGGATCGCCTGTCAAGTAGGCCGGCGGCGTCAGCCACCGTTCTCCGCCGACGCGTCGTCGAGCAGTGCCGTTGCGACGCCCGGGTCGCCGTACCAGACGTCGGGGTGCTCCTCGATGTAGCGCTGCAGGAGCGCCGTGCACTCGGCATCGTCGAGCTCGTCGACCCGGACGCCGGACTCGCGCAGCCAGCCGAGCGTCGGGGAGGGGAAGCTCGTCGAGTCGCCCACGACGACCCTCCCGAACCCGAGGTACCGGATCAGGCCGCTGCAGTACCAGCACGGCACGAGGGTCGTGACCAGAACCTTGTCGCCGTACACCGACAGCCGGCCGCTGCGACGGATCGCGACGGTCTCGGCATGCAGGAGGATGTCGTCCTCCTGCAGGCAGAGGTTGTGACCGGCGGAGACGAGCGACCCCTCGCGGTCGAAAACGGCTGCACCGATCGGGACGCCTCCTTCGGCGAGCCCCGTTCGCGCCTCGGCGAGCGCGACCTCGAGCAACGATCCGGCGGCAGGAGGATCGCTTGCGGCGGCCATCGATGCCAGGTAGCATATCATACCAGTTTGCCACGACCTCGGAGAGGGCGGTGAAGATGGGCACAACGGAGGTGCCGCTGGCACGAAACCAGGAGCTCTCACCCCTGAACGAGCTCGACGTCGCAGGCGAGGCGCGGCTGTACCGTACCTTCCGCCACTTCTGGCATCCGGTCATCTTCGGCCACGAGGTGACGGACCGGCCGTGTCGCGTGACCCTGCTCGGGCAGGACCTCGTCGTCGTACGACTCGAGGGAGAGATCTCGGTCTTCAACGACCTCTGCGCGCACCGGGGCACCGCCCTCTCGCTGGGAGCGGTGGTCAACGACGGGACGGCGCTGCGGTGCGCCTACCACGGCTGGCAGTACGACCGGGACGGGATGTGCATTCTCGCCCCGCAGCGTCCCGACCTGTCCACGCACCTGCGGGCGCGGATCAGGAAGCACCACTCGGTGGAGCAGTTCGGCCTCGTCTGGGTGTGCCTGGAGGACGAGCCCCGGTTCCCGCTGCCCGACTTCCCCCAGTTCGACGACGAGGCGTACACCAAGGTCTTCCTCGAATGCGAGGACTGGGCCTGCAGCGCTCCCAGGCGGACGGAGAACTACTGCGACCTGGGTCACTTCGCGTTCGTTCACGACGGCTACCTCGGCGACATCAACCGCCCCGAGGTCCCACACCACGAAGCCCGGCGCACCGATCGCTGCCTCCGGATGGACGTCGAGACCCCGGAGCCGGAGGGCGCGGGGAAATACGACGCTCTCGGGCTCACGGGCGAGATCGTGACCATCTCGAAGTGGCATGTCTATATGCCGCTCACGGTGCGGCTCGACATCGTGCTCCCGGACGACCATGTCTACGTGCTGTTCTTCCATCCGACTCCGGTCGGACCGAGGACGACCCGGAACTTCACCGTCGGCGCCTGCAACTACGGCGAGCCGGAGCAGACGAGGGCCGAGATCGCCTCGTTCCAGAAGATCGTCTACGACCAGGACAAGCCGATCCTCGAGTCGCAACGGCCCGAGGAGCTGCCCGAGGACCTCTCGCTGGAGATGTACCTCAAGGGGGTCGACACGTTCCACGTGACGTACCGGAGCTGGCTCGTGGAGCTGATGCGCGAGCTCGTACCCGAGGAGGAGCCGGGCGTGGCGCCGGCGGCGGCCGGGGGGCGGCCGTGAAGATCGAGGTCGATCAGCTGCGCTGCGCGTCGACGGGAATGTGCGCGATGCTCGCGCCTGCTGTGTTCGAGCTCGACGCGAGCAGCACGCTGGTCGTGCTCCAGCCCGACGTCCCCGCAGAAGAGGCCGCGGCGGTGCTCGACGCGATCGAGTGTTGCCCGACCGAGGCGATCTCGGCGAACGACTGACCTTCAGCCGTGCGAGACGACCTCACCGGCGCGAACGACCGTGCGGCCCGCCGGCCGCCGAGCGAGCGCATCCCGGACCGAACCCGCGTCGATGAGGACGAGGTCGGCGGGGTCGCCTTCCTCGATCCGCGTCCGGCCGGCACACGCGCCGGCCAGCAGGACGTCCTCGTCGTCGACGTGCGCCGCCAGCGCGGCGAGCCATGCCGCCTCGAGCGGGTCGGCGTCGCCGTACGGGTAGAAGACGTCGCCGACGTTGTCGCTGCCGAACCGGACCGGGACGCCGGCCTCGAGGAGCTCCAGCACGAGCGTGATCCCGCGCAGGCGCGGAGTCGTCACGGCGCGGTCCTCGAGGTAGAGATTCAGCGCCGGCAGGGCGATCACGGTGATCCCGGCAGCAGCGACCTTCTCGATCGTGCGCTGCGCCGTGGCCGCGTCGACGCTCGCGAGCGCGCAGCAGTGGCTCGCCGTCACGCGCCCCTCGAGCCCGCGGGCCAGCGTCGCGTCTGCGAGCTGCTCGAGCTGGAAGCGCGACGCGTCGACCGTCTCGTCGAGATGCAGATCGACGTCCACATCGCAGGCGGCCGCGAGATCGAGCAGGTGCTCAAGGGAGGCGGCCGGGTCCGGATGGAAGGCCGGCACCGCGCCGAGCAGGTCGGCTCCGCCCTCGAGGGCGTCCCTCAGCCGTCGCTCGCCGTCGTCCGAGGCGGGGTTCGTGTACGCCGTCGCGAACGCGACGATCTCGACGTCCAGGCGGCCGGCAAACGTCTCGCGCGCGGCCACGACTCCCCGGATCGTCCTGTCCTCGACGAGCCGGTCGACGTCGACGTGGGTGCGCACCCGCAGCGATCCGTGCAGGAGCGAGCGTCCGAAGAGCGTCTCCGCGCGCTCGCGCACGAGCTCCTCGGTGCAGGAGCGCTTGACCTCTGCCACGAGCTCGATCGCATCGGCGAGCGAGCGCGGCGGCCGGGGCCCGCGCGCGAAGGCGCGGTCGGAATGAACGTGGAGGTCGGCGAACGCGGGCAGAGCCAGCCGGCCTTCCGGCGCCGAGCTCGGCCGGATTGCCCCGATCAGGCCGTCCACGAGCTCCAGCTCGTGGACGCCATCCCGCCCCGGCAGGACGACGGGGCCCGGCATCAGTCGTAGAGCGTCGTCGTGACGGGCGTGCCCTCGCGGTCGAGCCCGGCGCGCTGCACGATCGCGGCGGCTCGCTCGCGCGCCTCCGCGTGCAGCTCGCGCTCGTCGATCGTGACGACCTTCCCCCCGCTGTAGAGCGGCCGACCGTTAACCCAGGTCTCGGCGATGCTCGCAGGGCTGACCGACCAGACGAGCGCCTGCAGCGGATCGTCGTACGGCGTCCACTCGAAGTGGTCGAGGTCGAAGAGGACGAAGTCGGCCCGCTTGCCGGCCTCGA
>Ga0315273_10002504_pt1 | contig 21725 bp, 14 predicted proteins | sample YL17G02_0_MG_FD_205753 | JGI IMG/M metagenome (GOLD analysis project Ga0315273, IMG submission 205753) | Sediment microbial communities from Yellowstone Lake, YNP, Wyoming, USA - YL17G02_0 | ecosystem: Environmental > Aquatic > Freshwater > Lake > Sediment | place: USA: Wyoming | collected... | reverse complement strand
GTTACTTGGATTAGTCCGCTATGCCAAATTCTTACCAAGACAGAGGGTTAGACGGAGGCGGTGGCAGGATTTGGATTAGCGGGTTAGTCCAATCCCGACCCCCGTGAGCCTTCGATTGATTGGTTTCCGGGCCGACGGCCGGGTTCATACCTTGTGTAGTCTCATTTGAGGACGCCGCATTCGCCGGACACCCGATTCGCCGACCATCCAAAGATGATACTAGGCTAGTGATGACCAGTTTGCCCGGAGCATATGGAAGCGTTTTTCTCTTTGAGCACGAATCCACGTCTCTCTACCCTCTTTCTAGCCTCAAAACAGGGTTAAAACTGAATAGTATGAAGATACTATACGACTTAACAACCGACTTCTGGTCCCAGTCAATCGGGCCCATACCGCTCATGGGACGGCCATTCTGGTCATCACTACCCTTGTCTCATCAATGACCACGCTCGGCTGCCGCATAATGCCCGTCTTTTGTGCGTGATGGCCGCTGGGACCGCAAGTCGGTTGATAAGTCGCATAGTATCTTCATACTCGGCGGAAACCGCTGGACTTGGGCCCGCCCGTAGTGGTAGAGTAGGACCCACAGGGGTCACGGAACCCCGGCAGGGAGATACGATGCCTCGACCGAAGCGGCCATTTAACGGCCAAGAGCACATCACCCCCATCGAGCCCGCGTGGATGGGGGCCTCGTTGGGCGTTCGCCAGCGCACACGGTTCGACCAGAGCCAGCATATGACCCATCGGGTGGCGAATGGGTGCTACGACCCGCTGTCTATCATGTTGGTGCTCGATGTGCTCGCCAATATCGACCCCGATATCGAGTTGCGGGCCAGGGCGCTGACCGAATTCCTGAATCAGGCCCGTCCGCAGTTCCTTTGGGATAGTGTGACGGTCGGAAAGGTGCTCAGCGACATCCACGACCAGTTCGAGGACGTGTTGGGGGCCAAAAACGGGATTCTGGAGCGTGGGAAGGACTATCGGGGCCATTTTTACCTGATTCATCGCTCCGTCGGGGCCGCGAAGCTGTTTGTGACCGTTCACGAGGCCCTTCTCGTCGCCGCGAACACCGAAATCGCCACGCGGGCCAATCGTAGGCCCGTCGAGAGGACGATTTCGCCCCTGAGCGAGATTCCGGCCCTCCGGCCGGCGTGGGTCGATGTTTAACAACGATTGGAGGGAATCCGCCTTCTTTCTGGGACTCCTAATCGGCTTTAGCCTTCTGATGACGATGTGCGGGCAGACTACGTGATATTGACTTCAATCGTCAATCCTCCGTTCTCTAACAAGTGAATCTGCATGATATTCGCGGCCTTGGTCAGAACTTCGGGTTCTGGTACGATGTCGGTGATGGAAATTGGTTTTTCCCACTCGCTAGGCTGGAGGGAGAGGTTTGCTGGAACCTCTTCCTCGCCGCGAGCCCTTTACTTGGGGGTTGCATGAGTAAGACGAAGCGTAAGAACCCCCGTCGGGAATTTGAGACCAACCCGCTGGAGCGCCATACCGTGAAGCGTCGTTGCGACTCCTGCAATCTCTGGTTTCCCGAGGACGAGGTTTACGAGGACATCCCCGATGGCCGTGGTCATCGTGGTTACTTCTGCGGAGGGTGCATCTAGTGGCATTGAAGATTGAGCGCAGTGGAACCACCACGAGCAACGTGGACCAAAAGCCCCGCCTGTGCCACACTTGCAAGGATAGGAAGCCGGGTCTCTTTACTGTGGACCCGTACGGGAATCCGATGTGCGCTGCCTGTGCCCGTGAGCACGGAAGGCCGATTGACTAGGAGACGCCATGGCTTGGGTAGAATCGAGTGTTCTTGCTGTTGTGCGCGTCGCCATGCGTAAGCGGAAGGCTGCCGTGGATGCGGTCGATGCCCCGGCCCAGACTCGGCAGGAGACTGAGTTGAATGCCCTGAAGCCGGATTGGCTTGCGACGAGCTACGCTGATTGGCAAACTGCAGGGTTCCCGGCGATACTATAGTGGTCCCTGAGTATCATTTGGAGTGCGGGCCGCAGTGCTCGATGCGGGAGGGCACGCCATGGGGAGCCAAGGCGACCGTGATGTTGCTGGAGAATGTTCCGTTTCGGAAGATTCAGGCGGCTGCGGCTGCCGAGGGTGTCAAAATCGCCCTCCAGACCCTAAGCCTCCATCGGAGGCATATTTCGGTCCACGGGTCTGCTGTGGCGGAGGATGCCGTTGCCAAGGCGTCCAACATCGAGATTCTCGAAGAAATCATCCAGAAGGGCTTCGCGAACAGGAAGAACTGGAAGCCGACTATCTCTGACACGATGAAGGCCCTCGACATGCATTTCCGCCTGACGCAGGGCAATCCGTTCGATGAACTGCTCGATACGCTTGCTTCGGCTTCCCTTGGCTCCAACGATACGGATTCATCTACTTCGGGCGAGCAGGACACCAAAGAGTATGCTGGCGACCCCGCGAATGGAACGGTAGACGAAACATCCGCGCAATTGGTTGATGACGATGACCCCGAAGGCTAGGGAACTGTGGAGGCGATGCGCGACAGACCCGAACCTCTTCGCGGATACGTTTCTCCCCAAGAAGCCGCATCCGGGGCAGCGCCTTTGGCTGGAGAGCAGCGTCCACCCCATCAACACGCTCGTTCCCGGCAACCGCTGGGGGAAGTCCACCATCATCGCCGAGAAGCACATCTGGAAGTGCGTCTTCAAGCACGGCCTGAATGTGAAGACGCAGGCAGAGTGGAAGGCAGCCGAATACGAGACTATCTCGGTCGCCATGTCTGCGGACCAAGCGGCCATCGTCTTCAAGGAAGCGAAGAAGCTTCTCGCTGACAGCCCCCTGAAGGTGCTCGTCAAGGCGATGCGCTCGACTCCCTTCCCGCACATCATCTTCGCCAATGGCGCCGTCTTCCATTGCAGGTCTGCACATGATGACGGGAAATACATCGACGGCCACGCCTATCGGTATCTCAGCATTGACGAGGCTGGCTGGATTCCTAAACTGAAACAATTGATGACCAACGTCATCGTCATGCGTTTGGCTGGCGGCGGTGAGATTGACCTTATCGGAACGCCAAAAGGATATAACGACCTGTACTTCTATTACGAGAGGGGGCAGCGTGGCACATCGGGATACTACTCGCAGCGTGGGTCCATCTACGACAATCCGTACCTTCCGCGTGAAGACATTGAAATGCGAGACCGACTGCTCCAGTCTGCGGACCCCAAGATTCGACGGCAGGTCTTGGAAGGTGAGTTCGTTGACTTCTCTGGGCTCGCTTTTACTCGCGACCAGCGCGACAATGCCTTCGACCCCGACCTCCCGCAGTACTCTGACTACATCGAGGGCCACAAGTACATCGTTGCCTTCGACCTCGGGCGGCAGACGGACTTCACGGTCGGCATCGTCCTTGATGTAACCAAGCGTCCGTGGACGATGGTTCACTACACACGGCTCAACAAGGTCGCGTGGGAGGAAATCTATGCGACTATCGACCGCGTGACGAAGCTGTATCACTGTAAGACGGCCCGCATCGATGCGACAGGTCCACAGGGTGATGTCATCGAAGAAGAGATGACAAAACGGGGTATTAAGGTGGACCCGTTCAAGACGAGTACCCGTGCCGCGAAGCTCGACATCATCAACGGCCTGCAATCTGCACTTGACGAAAACCGGCAGGTTGTGGGCGAATCCGAGACGATAGATGACAACGGCGTTGTTATCCGTCATCCTGTATTAGAGGAACCCAACGAGGGTAACTGGGGTTTGCTCCGGCTACCCTGTATTAGCCAGTTAATGGACGAGATGGGGATTTACTCGCTTGATGACAAGAACATCCCGTTTACGGACTCCGTAATGTCCCTCGCGCTCGTGACCGACCTCGCTCGTGAGATGGAAGGCATCGCAGCCCCAGTGCTCGGTGGCATGTTCTGGACCGAAAAGCAGGAAGCCGCGTCCGCACAGGCCGCTAAGACAGAGCAAATCGAAACGTACCGGCTCCCCATCGGGGCGACTGGTGAAATCCTTGGAGGGCGCTAATGGCTGAGATGGACCGCAAGGATGCCGTGGACATCTTCCGCAAGCTCCGCGCGTTGTGGGCCGCACGTAATGGTCAGTATGACACGGCTCGCGAGCGTTATAACGGTAAGCACTGGGACTCTGTTACCAACCCTGAGCCCGCGAACCGCTATTCGCTGACTGCCAATTATCTGAAGCCTATCGTGGACAAGAGTGTTCAGAGCCTCGTCGGACGTGTTCCTGCCCTGCAAGTGATGCCTTCTGCCACAGACGAAGTGGCCCGCCGACACGCGGAGTCGCTGGAAGGCGTCCTTTACGGGACGTGGGAAGCCAATGAGATGTCGAAGATTCTCTTCAAGACCGCGTGGGACTCGTTTGTCCTTCGTCGCGGCATTATCTACCTCTGGTGGGACCCGAGGAAGAAGTTGGTCCGCTACAAGAATGTCACACCCGACCACTTCTTCCCCGAGTACGACGGCGACGATATCTGGCGCTGCGTTTATGTGTCCCGCCGCTCGACCGACCGCCTGAAGAAGGAGTACCCGGATTTTGCGGAGGACATCATCCCCGACTCTCAGGCTGATTTTGGTCCTACGACTTCCGATGACCCTGCGCGTTTCTCCTCGCCCGACGAGACGACTATCATCGATGTCTTCGATATCGACGGCAACCACACGCGGGTTATGGGCAATGCCGTCAAGAGTCAGAACCTGAAGTACCCGTTCAAGGCTCTGCCGTTCGTTGAGTTCCCCTGCTATCCCGTGGGCGGGTTGGCCGAGCCGCTCAACCTCATTGACCAAGTGGTCGAACTGAACCAGTATCTCGACCAACTCATCAGCCAGAAGGCTGACATCATCAGCCGCTACGCGAATCCGACTATCCTCGACTTCAACTCAGGTCAGAGCCCGGAGGATATCCGCCGCGCTGTGGCTGCGCAGGGAGCAGTTATCCCTGTTAGGCGGGACGGGAATATTGCCCTGTTGAACTGGCAGGGCACCGTTCCGGCCATTGACGAGCAGATTACCCTCGTGCAGGACATCATCTTCGACCTCGCCGGGAAGCCTCGCGCCTCTTTCGGCCAGACGATGACCAACCAGTCGGGCATCCAGACGAACCTCTCGCTGAATCCGACGCTCCAGAGCAATGAGGCCCACGAGTCCATCTGGGGCGAGGCGCTTGCCTGTCTCAACAAGTACACGCTCATGCTCTGGGAAGAGTTCATGTCTGGCGACCAAATCGAGTTTAACGGGAACTACCAGACCGACTCCGGTTCGAACCGAATCTATGACGTTGCCATTACTGGCAAGGACATCGGTGGTTGGTACAAGAACCGCATCAAGTGGCCAAGCGCCGTCAGGACTGACGACCCGGTGTACGTACAGAATCATCTCCAGCAGTTGCAGGCGCAGCCGTTCCCGGCCATCAGCCTCTACACCTATCTCGAAGAGATGGGCGTCGAGGATGTCGAGGCTGAGATTGACCGCATCGGCCTTCAGTTGGAGGACCCCCGCTTCCATCCTGACCGGATGACTGCTGCTACGAATGCGGTGACCGCGCTTCAGGGGGCTCAGGTTCCCGGTACCGGACTCAACGCTGCTGACGCATATGCTCCTCCCGGCATGGGCGCACCTCCGGGTCAGGACCAAGCGATGACTGACTCGCTGGCTGCTGCGGGAAGTGCGGCACAGATTCCCACTCAGCCCCCGGCGTAACTGATGCCGTGGGTCTTACAGTCCTACGTTCGGATTGTTGGGGCTAGGCGAATTCCCGCCACTCGGCGGGTCTGGGTAGAACCCAGTGGCGCTAAGGCTCCAGTAATCAACAACGACCGCGACGAGCAGCGGGCGGCGAAGGCGGCTGCCGATAAGGCCAAGGCTGCCGTCGCCGCCAAGTCGTTAGCTCGCCGCCGCTTGTGGGAGTCCCTTCACAAGCGCAGCAACGATGTCCGTAATTCTATCGCTCCACCCACGCAGGGCACGTCGATTTCCCCTGCCCGGATTGCCAAGCTCACCAATGACCCCGTTGAGCGTGCGGCCATTATTGACAAGGCCAAAGCTGCTGAGCTTGTAAAGCAGCGTTACGCCGCTGGCCAAGCGCAATACAAGGCGTACGCTGACTTCCAGAAGATTCAGCAGCGCAAGGCTGCCGACCGTGCCGCACTCGATGTTGCCAAGAAGAATATCGGCACGAAGGCTGCTGGCACGACCCTCGAACGCCTTGTCACTCAGGCCCGCGCTCGCCAGAAGGCCAGTGGCAATACCGACTTTGACCAAGCCTTTGTGGATGAACTCGGCAAGGCGTACCGTGACCATGCCGTGAAGGTCCAGCTTGCCTATAAGCGCAAGGTTGATTTGCTGCTCACGTATTACAAGACCGACAAGAATGGGAAGCTCGTGGGGTACACGAGCGAATCCGCGAAGCGGGCGGCGAAGGAGATGCTGAAGGATTTGAGTTTCCGCCAACTCCAGAACGAGTATGTCCGGCTCGACGGTGATGGTCAGAAGAACAAGGGCACTATCACGACGGTCTTCAGTCCGAACTTTGAGGGGCTGTCGAACTCCCAGCGTGATTACACACTTGCGACGGCCAAGACCGAGTACATGAATGCTGAGGCGGACGTACAGCGCAGGATTCATAAGCTTCTCAGTCATGGCGAGGAGGCCGCTGCTCGTGAGCTTCGCAAGGAGTGGGAGAATGGTGGCAAGTTGGCCTACGACTTTGCCATCACGGAGATTGACCCCACTAAGACCAGCGTCAAGTCCTACGTGCCCGGTCCCGGTGGCCCCGGTTCTGGCTTTGTTCCCGTCTATCGCACGGTAGAGGAAGAGTTCCAGTTCCGCCGCACTCAATACGTCGCCGAGATGAAGCGTCGCGCGCAGGAGTGGGCTGCGAAGCAGGCTTCCATCCAGCGTGCGCAGAGGATGGATGCCAACAACCCGGATAACCGCCAGATGGCGATTGACGCCAACCAACTCGCTGCGGCTTCCAAGTCCCTTGGGTTGGGTGACAAGGGCCCTGTTAGTCGCGAGGAGCAGAAGTCGGTCGTTGATGCTGCGACCAAGCAGTGGGCCGACGCCCACAGGGATGAGATTCTCACTCCTCGCACTAAGCAGATGCTGGCTGGTGGAGGTCGTGGCGCTGTCTGGGCGCAGGGGCAGAAGGACTATAAGGCGTATGAGAAGGCCGTTCTCGCGACTCGTGACCGCTACTACGGGATTTTCAGGACGGAGGCTCCCGGCATTCTGGAGAATGTTATCGGTCTGCCTGTCGTCAAGCCTATTACTCAGACCCTGAGTGGGCTTGGTGGTCTTCCCGGCACCCTCATTCGCTGGAATAACCTTGCTGGCGGGAATCTCTTCACTGGGGCCTTTACCGGTTACAACAATGTTGGTGACAACACCAGCAAAATCGGGGGCGCCGAACCCAATCCTGCGGATGTCCCGCCCGCCGTGAAGGTCATGCTGGATGACGCCGAGAAGAATGGTGGCATGCGCTTTGGCGGTGTGGCTCGCCGGAAGGCGTATGAAGCGTGGCTGAAGACTCCCGACGGACTGAAGTGGTTCACCGAGCAGCGTATGGCGGGCCACAAGAAGTCCTACGAAGAGGACAGGGCCTTTATGGAGGGCCTTTCCAATAACGATATCTGGACGAAGCTCGACGCCATCTCCACCTATGGTTTCGGTATTACCAATAATGATATGGCGAATCTTATTGCTTCCTTCGCTCTTGACCCCACGAATGCCATTCCATTGAAGGCTACGACGTGGCTTGCCCGCGTCGAGCACGCCATTGACGCGACCAAGACGGTCACCGGTGTTGCCGGGTTGAAGCGCCTTACCCTCGCTGCTGGTGAGTGGATGACCGTTACTGAGCCTGAACTTCGTTTTGAGAAGGCCATTAAGCCTTACCTGCACTTGATGGAAGCTGGTGTGCGCCCCGAGACGATTCGCGAAATGGTTCTCAGTAAGCTCGCTGGTATTCCTGACGGTCCGTCCCGCGCCAAGGATACTGAGAAGCTCTTCCGAGACCTTGGTATCAACCCTCGTTCCGCCAGCGGACACGAGATTATGTCGTTTGCCGAAGAGGCTGTCGCGTCCAAATTCAAGGCCATTGGCGTTGACTACCATGATATGGCTCGTCAGGCCATTGATTTGGAGGCGAAGAAGGTTGCTGATGAAGCGGCTGCTCATGCCGTGCGCGACGCCGCCATGAAGGCTGCCGATGCCGCTGCCATGCGTGCCGCGAAGACCGCCGAGGCTGCCGCCCGCAAGGGGACTGATGCGGCAGCCGCCGAGCGTGCCGCTGAGAGGCTCGCCATCGAGACCCGTATCGCTCGCCCCCCGTTGGCGCGCGTGGTCGATGATGTGGCGGCTGCTGTGGTTCCGACCCGTGCTTCCATTGCGACCGATGTGACCCATACTTCCACCACGGTTGGACATACTGCTCCAGTTATCCTCGCAATGCAGGTGGATGACCCGATTCGCCGCGCCGTCGCCGATGGCGCCCGTATCACTAACCGGACTGAGATTACCCGTACTCAGTCCATCCTCAACGCCATCGTCAATGATGGTCACGAAGTCGTCCAGCACCATGGTGTTGACTTCGCTCCGGGTTCCTACACCGATGCGTTCCTCGCGTCAGATAAGGCGAAACGGTGGATTGCTGACCTTGAAGCTATGAAGCCCGGTCGCGACGGGGGTGCGATTCCCAATTTGGAGGTTCGCCGTATCGCTCAGGATGGTCTCTATGAAGCCGGTCGTCGGTCTATGGCCAAGCGCTTGCAGGTTCGCGAGGGTCTCTTTACCGGCGCTGGCGAGGCCATCCCCCTGAAGGCTGGACAGATTCCGTGGGATACCGAGAGGGCCAAGTCCTTCCACGTTCGCGGTGGACCTAAGTCCTTCCAGCAGTACATTGCCAAGGCTCGCGACCTTGCCTACCGTGGTGGTGCTCGAAATCCCAGTGAAGAGATGCTCATTACTGCTGAGCGTTCTGTCTTTGAGGGCATGAAGAAGCGTGCCTTCTCCTTGAAGAAGGCATTGACCAAGGGGAAGATTACGCAGGAGCAGTTTGATGCGGACATCATTACTGCCGTTCGCGAGATGGGTGTCAACCGTATCAGTACGAATCTCTCGCAGGATATCTCTTCCAATGCTGGCGGGACCATCCACGGCGTTCTTGACGATATTCTCGATTCCGTGTCTCCGCTTATCCCGACCGGCGAAATCCTGTACCAAGACCTCATGTCCGCTGGCCACCTCGACCACTACTACGAGACCTTCTCCCTGATTCCGGGGATGATGGATGGCGTCGGTTACAGGACCGCGTTGATGGACAAAATCCTGAATCCTGAGTGGCGTGCTGCCCTTACCCGTGGTCAGTTCAACAAGATGCTGAAGCGCGCCATGTTCTATAACCTTGACCCTGTTACCCCGATGAAGTTTCGGGAGACTGGTGCCCACCTGTTCGCGCTCTTCCACCTGACTCTGCTCGATGGTGATTTTGCAAGGCTGGAGGCTTACTCGAAGTCAATCGAGGCCCTTCTCGCTGAGCAGCCTGACAATATCTTCGGGCGCATGTGGAAGGTCATGGAGACGCGTGCCGACCTCGACTGGGCTGATGGGTTCATCCAATCTGAGGATGCCTTTGTCCACTACGCCATGCTTGGCAAGACACTCCACCCCAATCTTGCTTTGGCGATGATTCCCTATGGTCCGATTGCTCGTATTCTGCCCACATCCCATGGTTTCCTGAACCACCTTTCGGCGCTGGCGACAACCCTGAATCCCCTCTTTAAGATGTCCCCCGCTAAGTGGGTGGATGACTCCGTTACTGTCGCTCTCACGAAGATTGTGAATGCTCCCGATAAGATTAATGACGGTATCACTCTTGCTTCGCAGGTTATCCATTACATCGCCACTAACTACGGTGATGTCACCCGGCGCGCCCATTTCCTTGGTATCTCGCAGGATTTCTCCATCGAGGCTGCTTGGCGCAAGCATGGTCTAGCCTCTTACCCGATTCAGGAACTTCGTTTGCGTTACTTTGCGTACCGTAGGGCGACGGCTAGATTGGAGCCCGACGAGCATGCGCTTGCTGAGTGGTCGCAGTCATTCGAAAACATGTTCCGCGATGGAAAGCTCCGAGAGCGTCCCCTCCAGAACGTAAACATCAACCCCCTTCGGCGTCGCACTTTCCCCGAACTTCATGATGCCTTCGAGGAGTTGTACTGGGGACACTACGAAGGCGGGGGTGGGCGGAGCCATTGGGTCGGCCCTCAAATCACACACGATAACCCCGGTCTACACACGATGAAGTTCTTCGAGATGATGCAGCATCCCAAGTACCAGCGGGGCGATGACTGGGTTCGCTTCGCCCAATCCTACTTTGACCACATGGTTGGCGCTGGTGCGGAGGAAGAGGCCCGCGTCGTCCTGAAGACCGTGTTCGAGCATGAGATTGCCCGCTCGACCAGCATGATGTACGAGGGCCTTACTGACCTCGGCAAGTCTGTTGATGCCTCCTTCGGCGGTGTCCGTCGCGGTGCCGTGGTTGACTTCCTTACCCGTGCCAAGTTGATTTCCAAGGCGGACGTTGAGCGCGCTATTGCCGAGGGCCGTGCCCGCGTGCGCGTCGAGAAGTCCTTCGCCGAGACCGAGGTGCAGGACGCTGCGATGCGCGACGAGTTCCTCCTTGCCGACTCTGCGGACCCCGCGCTTCGTGCCCGCGAGACCCTCCACCTGTATGACAATGCTGACCTTTCTTCGGTTACTGAGCGCGTCGGTCACTTCGTTGAGGTTCTGAGGAACGTTACGAAGGAGACCCAAGACCTTGCTGATGGCGGCGTGACCGCCCCGAAGGTTGCCGTTGATGCTGCCGCCAAAGAGTACCGTCGGATTCTTCGCAAGAGTGGATACGCTGCTGCCTCTGCCTTCTTGAAGAAGTTGCCCGAGGCCCAGCAAGCTCATGCCCTCGTAAAGGTTCGGCGTGAGATTGCCATGCTCGAACTCACGACTGCGATGAATCGCATCGTCCGCGACTTGCTCCACATGGATGCTATCCCGACTGATGTCGGCAAGCAGATTGAGGAAGTGGTTGCCCACTTCAAGGATTTCCCCGAGGGGCAGGCTTGGGTCAATGAATGGGCGAAGACCTTCCGGAATGACCTTTTTGCTTCTCACCTTATCCATTTCTTTGAGCATAAGGAGTGGTTTGACGTAAGGGCTGTGGAGCAAGCCGCGACCTCCGACATCGTTGTTCTGGAGCGTCAAATCACTCAAGCTCGCAATAAGGTTGTTGGTTTCGCTCAGTCCCTTCGCGACGGCGTTCGCGGGAAGGGTGCCGAGGAACACGCTATTGATGCCGAAGAACGCGCCAGTTTGACCGCTCGTATGGATGTGGCTTCGGCTGAGTTGGACCGTATTACCGCTGAGCGTGATGCTGCGGTTGCCAAGCGCGATGGCCTGACTGGCGTTGACGGTTCCATCGAGCGGAAGATGGCCGAGGGCGATGTCGCCGGCTCTCAGGCCGACAATGTTGCCGCCGCTTCTGGCGGGACTCCCGAGAGTGGTGGCGCCGTTAGGGCCGAACCCCCCATCGCTCCGACCATGGAGGAACTACACAGCCCTCGTGTCTCTGTCTCCCAGCGTGCTCTGGAGCTTCTCAATGCCATGAGCGAGGAGGAGTGGCTGCACCGTGAACTCATTCGCGCCCGTCGTGCTCGCGATATGGCTATCGACCGGAATGTTCGTAATGCTGCCATCAAGCGCGCCCAGAATGCCGAGAAGGCCCTGAAGGTCATCGAGGTTATGAAGTCTGGTGGCAAGAAGAGTTTCATCCCGCCGAAGGCGAAGGCTACCTTCCAGTCCACTATCCGCAGTGTTGTTGGCGCCCGCGCCATCGCTATCTTCAGCCCGAAGTCCATCTCCCCCTTCCTCCCGAATGCCGCCGCTGCTCGTACCGAACAGGCCCGGTCGCTCTACCGACTCTGGAGGAACGCTCCCGTTGATTCTAGTCTGAGTAATGCGCGCGTTCCCGGCGAGGTCTCTGCCGTCTACAAGGCCCATGGTCCTGCGATGGAGGCGTACATGGATACGCCTATCAAGGGCTCATGGCTCCGTCAGTTTGGCTTCCCCGAGCACCTCCTTGATGACATCACCCTTGGCGATTTGCTTCTCGGCGTGGACGAGATGAAGAGTGCCCTGAGAATCCGCAAGTTCAGTGACATGATGAGCGCCATCGCCGTCAAGGCTGAACTTGAACTGAGGTCTATAGCCGGCGCGGGGTCTGATTATGGTATCGAGCGGTGGTTGGATGACCGACTCGTTCACCGTAGCGACTTCTACGATGCCCTCGATTACGAGAAGCATGACCGTATCGTGGAGGCCGCTATCATCGATGCCCGCGAGGGCGCTGTACGGCAACTGTCTGTTGACGCTCGTCAACGGCCCGGTACTCATGGCGAAGACCCGCTCATGGAACTGGTCGAGACCGATATTCGTGCTGTCGTTGGTAAGACCAAGGCCCTCAGGTCGCTGGGGGTTGATGTCCACGCTTATAACGAGGCCCGCAAGGTCCTACGCACTCCGATGAACCGGATGCGTCGCGGGCAGGCTATCGCCGCCGAAGCCGCCAAGCGTGCTACTGATGTCCTTTACAAGGCGGGCAAGACCGTTGACTCGAAGGATTGGGACAAGTTGTACAAGAAGGAACGTGACAAGGCGTTCATCGAGGTCCGACAGGAGATGTCTGATAAAGAGGCCCTGAGGCAACTCGAATTCCTCGCTGGCGGCGAGATGTTGGGCTCCAAGGCTGAGGACATCATCACTGAGTTTGAGAAGCGTTGGGGTCTTGACCAGAACGTCAAGGACTTTGAGCCGGGGCCGATTACCCCCTACCAGAAGCTCACGTTGGAAAACGCCATTAAGACCCACATGGGTATTACCGATATCAATGACCCGGCCCAGATTATCGAGGGACTTGGACGCCACGGCACGCGCCCTCCGTTCGATAACCGTGCTGCTATGCGCGAGTGGCTGACGGAGTATGGTTTCTGGAGCCCTCGTACGGCGCAGGCTATCGAGGCTGGCAAGAAGTCGTGGAGACTCGAAGATGAGTACAAATACTACGTTGATAACTGGGGCTTCGCTCCGGATTGGGCAAACCCCGAACTCATTAAGCCGGTTGGTGCTCTTAACCGGATGATTCATGACGAGAAGTTCTTCGGCGAGATGAACCGCCAGTGGGGGCTCTTCAACCGGAATTTCGAGGCCCGTATCAAGACCAAGGGCTGGACCCGTGAGCGGATGGCTAGGGCCCTTGCCGAGGGAGACCCCGGGCTTGGGTTGAACCCGAAGCGCGACCTTCCCATGGAGCGTAGGTATGTCATGGAGAGATACGGCGACATCGCTGCGGACAATATTGTCTACGGCCCGGACGGACGCGTTATCTCTGGTGACCTTAAAGCCTTCCCGTGGCTTATGCACAAAGATGAATACGCTGCCTACATGATTGCTCGCACTAAGGCTGGCCTTCCGATTGCCGAGGATTTGGTTCAGTCTTCCGCAGAACTGGACGTGCTCCACGCCCTCATCGATAAGCACATGGGGAAGTATGTCAATGCCGCGATGGCTGGCAAGACGATGACTTACGCTGATTTGCTCACCGTCGCGAGCAATATTACTCACGACCTTCTGTCTGACCCTGTGTGGTTGAAGCGAAACATTGACTATCTTGGTAAGGGTATCAGGATTCAGGCTGCTCTTCGGCGCTCTTTGGTCTTCACTCAACTTGGATTTATGACCACGAACGTTATCGACACAGCCATCAAGGGTCCTTGGACCAAGTTCATCACCCGTTCCTTCCACAATGGCCCCGCGAGCGAGAGGGCCATGGAGTTGACGCTGGAGCACTTCGGTCTGGAGTTCGGGGGTCAGTTTCTCCGTGATGTGCCCCTGCATGGCACTTCTCGTATCCGTGGTTCCGAATCTCTCCTTCGCCAGTTGCAGGGTGTGACGGAACTCCCCGCTCAGGGCGCTGGCATGGCTGAGGACTTCACCAAGCTTCGCCTTGCGCAGGGCATGTTTGACGGTGCCTACGAGCGGGCTCTGAAGAAGGTCGGTGACCCCGACCTCGCCGATGTCATCGCCCGTGAGTTTGTCGGTAAGGAGGTCTCGCGTCTCTGGCCGACCGTTGGTGACGGCCCTATCGAGCGTCTATTCAACTCGCTGTCACCCTTCCTCTCCTACCAGTTCAAGAACCACGTCATCTTCATCGGGGAGTTCATCGGACACCCTTCGCTCTATAACAGCTTCCGCCATATCGGCGATGTCATTGAGAGGTATAACTACGACCATTGGTACGACACCCACGATGAGTCTGAGCCCCCCGACCCCAAGTTGATGCGTCTTATCGAGCTTCCGTGGGCACCGGGTATGTTCATTGACCTTGGCCAGTTCTCTGATGCTCAGCGTGGACTGAAGCCGCTCTATCAGGCACTCGATGGTAAGGTCCAGTTGGAGCAGATGGCCGCGAACTTTGTCCGTCTTGTTGGCCCCAACGACCAGAACATCGTGAGCGGTATCCTCAATTCCTTCAACCTCGCTCAACGCAAGGAATGGAAGCAGATTATCGATGCCGATGGCTTCCCTACTGGCAGGTGGGAGCAAGTCTCTGCTCCTTGGGAGGCTCCTTGGGGCGGGGCGGCTAACCTCTGGAATTCGCTTTGGTTTGTCGAGGATGGCGCTGCGTTGCTGAAGGCGATGGAGAATAAGTGGAATGTCACTGATACCACTCAGTTCTTCTACAAGACGTTTTTCTTCGGTGGGTTGAAGCAGTACGACCAAGGTGCTGGCCTTTCCAACTTCTTCTTTGCCCTGAAGAAGAGTGACCCCGCCGCCGCCGAGGCGTGGCTGCTGACTGCCGATGGTAAGAACCTTCAGGCGTGGTGGGCCGACAGGGCTGGCGCCACTAAGGACTGGTTCACGCCCAAGGAAATCAAGGACATCCTTAATCCGCCCTCCGTGGATTCGCAGGCGTGGTTGCATTCCCAGACTCCTGAGATTCAGACCAAAATCAAGCAGGGCTTCGAGGACTTGAAGAACATGCGCGCCGCGTGGGACGTGAGGATTGACTCATTCACCCCCGGCACGGCGGAATACGCCAATGCCAAGCTGGAGCGCTCGACCCAGCGGTACCAGTATTACGTCGAGCATCCGTGGATGATTGACTATCAATTTGGTTCTATGACTCCCGCTGAGTGGGCGAAGCAGTTGGATGATTGGACGGTCGATGACCTCGTGCAGTCCTTCTTCGATATTGGTGTGGCCCCCAAGCGCATCGACTTCAAGTCGGCTGTTGATTGGCAGGCTGCGGTTCTTCTATGGAAGCAGAAGCGCGCGAATTACCTGAAGTCGTTCCCGCAGGTCGCTGAGCGGCTCGGCCAGTCCCGTGACTCAGTTGAGGCGGTTTGGAAGGCCACGGAGCAGGATTGGTTCGACACCCTCGACCGCGTTGGCACTCGCTCCATCGCCATCGAGGCCGCGAAGCAGGCCAAGGACTACGACCTTCTTGACCAGTTGTACCTTGCAAACGAGCTTGACTATTCCAAGCTTGGAGCAGATGAGATGGTCTTCTATTTCGATGATTCCGACTATAAGGCGCTGACTGCTTTCGATAAGGAGCGTGGCCGTTCGCCTCAGGTGAAGACCGACCCCAGCGGGCAGCCATTCCTCACCCGTCTGAAGGTGCTCCCCGACTTCAATCAGTGGCGCTTTGACCGTATGTCGGTTGGCGAGAAGCAGAAGTTTGCCCGAGACCAGAAGTACGGTCTGGGCATGAAGGACATCATCGCCAAGGCCAAGGCTAGCGACAATTTTGGTGCGACGTTCGTCAATGAATTGAAGAAGCATCCCGACCTTCTCGGCGAGTACTTCCGGCGCAACCCCGGCAAGCGTGAGAAGTGGGCTACCAATGATGCCTATATCAAGGCCATCAGCAAGTATGGCCTCCTTGCCAAGGCTGGTAAGTTCACTGAGGCTGGGCGCTACTTCGACAACCTCCCCGACTGGGTGAAGGCTCGCTACTACTCGAAGCACCCCGAGAAGCGCCAGAAGTTGCAGGAGAATCTCCAGTACATGAACTTCATGGAGAAGTGGACGAGTTTCTACAAGCATCGTGACTACATGGGCGGCGCTAACTTCTTCGAGAAGATGCCCCAGTGGGTCAAGGACCGATACTTCGCCAAGAACCCGAATGGCTTTGGCAAGGGCGGCGGCGGTACCTCCCCTTATGCGAAGGCCATGGGCAAGTGGGTTAAGTTGCTTCAGGATGGCGACAAGGATGGAGCGAAGACTTACTTCGATTCTCTGCCACAAGCCTTCAAAGACCGCTACTATGCGAAGCATCCTGACGCAAAGCTACGTAGCGACATCAAGCGCGTTGGGCAGCTTGGGCAGTACTTTGCCGCCGATGACGCCAATCGTGCGCAGTATCTCATCGACAATCCGTTGTTCGCGAAGTGGCTGAAGGCTCAGGGCTCGAAGTCCAGCACCCGTCGCATGATGATTCTCGCCGCCTATCAGGGCCTTCCGCAGGAAGACCAGTGGCTCCGGCGCGTCTTCCGTGAGAAGTATCCCGAGGTCTTCTCGAAGCAGGCTGCTGGTGATGCTTCTATCAGGAAGGTGGCTAGCTTCCTTGTCGAGCATCCCGACATGACTCCTGCGTTTGAGAAGTGGATGAAGGCTGTCCTTGCCTCCTATGCCGAGGAACTAAAGCACGAGAAGGCTCCCCCAAAGCCTATTTTGAGCGACCATACCCGGCAGCGTGGACATGGCGTAACTCGCTGGACCGGTAGCCACACTGGCCACTCGGCTGCATGGGTTCGGTTGCACTCTATCGGATAACGTGCTCCTTGCTTGTGTCATGTTTGCAGGGTGTGATATATTCCCTGTGTAGGAACTTCGTGTTCTTCGAGGAGGCTGTGATTGCTGCTGATGGTGACGGTGAGTTGGACGCTCATTTTGCCGTAGGTAGCGAGCCTGACTATGGCTCGGGTCCGTATCTGCATCTCATGGCGAGGGCGGTGCGACTCGCACGTACTGACGTAGGAAATCCGGTGTTCTCGGCGAGCGCGAGGGCGTTTCTAAGGTCTGACCTTGTTGTCCTCTTCGCCGAGTGTCTCGGGTACGAAGGAGACTTTAGTGTCTGAAATTAGCAACAACCTATTCGATGATGACGAAGGAGACGAATCCTCCACCGATTCCGGCGCCACTGGTGCCGAGTCCGGAGAGGCCAAGGACCCGAAGTCTGAAAGCAAGCGCATCAGCGACCTTCAGTCCGCTAAGGACAAGGAGACTGCACGGGCGAACAAACTGCAAAAGCAGTTGGACGCTATCGCAGCCGCTACGAAGGACAATGGTGTGGAGGACATCCAGCCTTCGGCTCAGGCCGGATTTACTGGTGACAGTGCGATTATCGACATGGCTCGGATGTTTGCCTTCCAGCAAAATCCGAAACTTGCGACATACGGACTGACCATGGATGACCTCAACGGTGCTAACCCTAGCGAGATTGCTAGGTCGGCTACCGAACTGGTTGCTCGGTTCGAGAAGATTGAGACGCAGGTCCGAAACAAGGTTCTGGCTGAGAACGGGATGGCTCCCGAAATCGATGCTGGCTCCCCGCCCGCTCCCGCTCGCGACTTCACGAAGATGAGCAAAGAAGACTTTGATAAGGTCGTTGCCGGTGCCCTTGGCAAGCGGTAACACCTAAAGGGAAATAACCATGGCTCTCCAGACGACTGCGAGTACCGGCCTCAGCGTCGAGATGAAGACGTTCTATGACCGTGTTCTTCTCGAATACACTGTACCCACGCTCCTCCACGCCAACTTCGCGCAGACGCGCAATATCCCCATGGGTTCGGGTAAGACCGTTGAGTTCCGACGCCTGTCGCTACTCGCCACGGCCACGACTCCTCTGACTGAGGGTGTCCCCCCGACGCTGAAGGACATCGCCATCAGCGCCATCACTGCGACTATCTCGCAGTACGGCGACGCGGTTGGGTTCACCGACCTCGTTTCGACCACGACCATCGACCCCATCCTCACCGAGACGACTCAACTCCTCGCGATTGAGGCCGGTGAGACCATTGACGAAATCGTCCGCGACATCATCGTCGCCGGTACGACCATCGTCTATGCCGCAGCGCGCACGTCGCGCGTCACCGTTGCTAACACGGACCTCTTTACGGTCGCCGACCTCCGCAAGGTTGTCCGGACGCTCGTCGTGAACCGCGCGAAGCGCATCGGTGGGTTCTATCAGGCCATCGTCTCTCCGCGTGTTTCCTTCGACCTTCAGGGCACCGCTGAGTGGGTGACGGCCAACCAGTACGCCCAGAGCGGGCGGCAGTTCGACGGGTCCCTCGGCGAACTGTATGGCGTCAAGTTCTGGGTGACCGACAAGGCGAAGGTGTTCACGGGCGCTGGCGCCGCAGGCATCGACGTGTATGCGTCCTTGTTCTTCGGGGCGAATGCCTACGGCATCGTCAACCTCGACGGACACTCGCTGAAGACCTACTTCAAGCCGCTCGGCTCCGCTGGTACCGCTGACCCGGTTGACCAGCAGCAGTCCATGGGCTGGAAGGTTGCCTTCACGGCCAAGATTCTCAACGATGCCTTCATGGTTCGTTATGAGAGTGCTGTCAGCGCCTAGACCGGCGACTGATATTAGCGGGGGAGGCCTGACAAAGCCTCCCCCATAACAGAAAGGTAAACTATTATGGCTGCTGGACTCGGAACTGTTAGGGCGGAAAGTGTCCGCTTCCTTGAATCTGATGGAAATATTGCCGGTGGCGCTGCCGGTGTGTGGAGTGCGTCGTTTGAGATTCCCGCTGGTGCGGTTCTCGTCGATGTGATTGCTCATGCGACTGCGGTTTGGACGGCTACCACTTCAGCCACGCTCATCGTGGGTGATGTTACAACTCCTTCTGGTATTTTTGCTTCCGTGGACCTGAAGGCGACGGACTTGCTCGCGGGCGAGTCTATCTCTATCAATGGTCTTGCCGGTGGCAAGCATGGTGCTGACCTTGCGGTGGACTACACGTCCGTTGCAACGATTGGCGCCTCGCAAATCAAGCGTCGGCAGGTGGGCAATGCTGCTCGCACCATGTCCGCCAAGGTGACGACTGTTGGCACTCCGGTTACCACGCGGCCCGGTGACACGACTGTCACGTTCATCTACGCCTACCCCTCGTACATCAAGCCCTCGTTCGCTTAGTCGGTGGGGGGAGAGTAGAACTTCTGCTCTCCCCCATCGCATCTGAGAAAGGACTCTCATGTCTACTGCTTCTGCACCCGTCATCGCCAAGGGCATCTCGGCTGACAAGCCGTCTAGCGCCGAAGAGAGGGCGGACCAAGTTACTGAACACACGATGCGTGACTACTATGCCGCGCAGCCCAAGGTTTCCATCAAGACCCGTGAAGACGAGTGGGTCCAAGTGAATGGTTACACGTTCATCATCAAGGCCGGAGAGCGCGTCGAGGTCCCGAAGGACATCGCCGCTATTCTCGAAGAGTCAGGCCGCATTTAAGGATGGAGGCTGAGGACGAGGCTCCGGGTCCTATGACTGGTCACCCCACATCATGGCGAGATGTCTACTCGCTTGTTCAGGATGTTGAGGAGCGCCTTACGAAAAGGATGGACGCTGCGTCCATCGAGCGTAGGGTGATTATGGCTGACCATGAGTCTCGTCTTCGCGCCATCGAGATTGGCGGCGCGAGCAGCGCTACCCTTGCTATGGCGGTTGCTGCGGGAGATGCTAGACTGAAGGCACTGGAAAACTCCATTCTGTCCATAAGCGCCCGTGAGCAGGGCGTCGTTGGTACACTAGGGGCCGGTAGAACCGCCATTGTTGTTAGCGCTGCTGCTTTTGGCGCTGTTGTTGCTGCTCTGGACCTTATCTCGCACCTTTTCAAATAGGAGAACCGGATGTCTAGTGCTGGCGATATGATTGACGACCTTCGGGACCGGCTCAATGACGCCGCCGATACGCAGGTTCCCTTTGCTACCAAGCTTCGCTTCCTTAATCGTGGGCAAGCCGCTATGTTCCCGCGCGTGTTCAAGCTCTCGCAGGATTTGACTATCACTCTTGCTACCAATGACTTTGAATACACCCTCCCCGCGAATGTTGGTGCCGGTAAGGTTCTGACTGTGGAAGTGGAGTCTGGCGTCGCGTCTGGCCGGTTCCTGCCATTGACCCGCTACGACATTATCCCCTCCCTGACAGCCCCTATCCTTGTGCTGCTTGACACTGCTCTCCCCTCGGCTTCTGGTTCCCGCGTTCGCATTACTGTTGCGAACAGGTTGGACCCCTTCGTTGCCGCGAACTATACGGCTTCTCAGTCCGTTACTTTCTCCGGCCCCGCTGGTACTGAGGAACTCCCGATTCTCTATGCTATGGGGCTCGCTACGGCCCGTGTCCTCGATGACAGGATGGACTACACGCGGTATTCCGCTACGCAGGTCAATGGCAGCGTAGACCCGAATGACATCATGCAGGTCTCGCAGTTCTGGTTCGCCCAATTCGAGTTGCTTCTCGACCGCCTGCAGATGCCGTTCCCCGTCTCTAGGAGCTAGTCGTGCCTGCGGTTGGCACCACCCACCACCTCAAACTGGGGAACGAGTTCCTCATCATTCGTCCGAACTCGTATCAGAAGTCTGCTGCGCCTACCTTCGGCGCCCGCATTACGACTGGTGACCCTGACTACAACAACCTGTCCATCTGGCAGCATTGGGTCCAGAAGTGTTGGGTCGGCGGCATGGGTGCTGACGATTGGGTGGACGACGCGATGTTCAAGGACGCTGTTGGTGTTGACACTACTGTCCATGAGAAGTTCACGCTCTCCCGCTACCTGAAGCGTGGCGCTGGCGCGAACTGGAATCTTGGTGGCTCGACCGAGGTTGTCTATCACAAGTTCTGCGTCTACAAGAATGTTCTCTATGTCCTTGTCTGCCGTGACTCACCCGGCGATACCGGCGACTCTCGGCTCTACTCCTATAACGCTGGTACGGAGGCATGGACGAGCGTTACCATGCCGGGAACTTCCTTCCTTGCCCGCGCCATTACTACCTTCGATGGCAAGCTGTATGTTGGCGGCGTGCAGACTCAGGGCACCGATGTCGCCCGTCTGTACTGGGCGACCACCCCCGGCACTTGGAATACGGTGACCAATCCCGCTGGCATCGATACTGTTGGCGTAACATACATGAAGGTGTACAACTCCAAGTTGTATGTTGCCTACAACACTCAGGTCTGGCGCCAGAAGGACAACCAGACTTGGGATGGCTCGACTGTCTTCTACAAGGTGAATCAGAACTCGGGTTCTAACTACATTGTTGCCATGGAGACCCACCTTGGGTTCCTCTACTTCCTCTCCCAGAATGGTCACCTGCACCGTACTGATGGAAATAACACCTTCGACATCTGGTCGTGGGACGGACAAACGTCTGGTGTCAGTCTTCGTTCATATGATGGGAAGCTGTTTGTTGGGACCTACGAATGGACTGACACGACCGGCATCGGCTTCGGCGTCCTCTACCAGTTCACCGGAGCGGCGGTCACTGAACTGAAGCGATGGGGAAGGACCGGCAAGTCCACTTCCATCGGCAACATGTTCGTCTATGGGCGGCGCCTGTACTACGGCGCCAGCGGTCTGTTTGGTGTCCGCTCCGGT
>Ga0315273_10002503_pt1 | contig 21725 bp, 20 predicted proteins | sample YL17G02_0_MG_FD_205753 | JGI IMG/M metagenome (GOLD analysis project Ga0315273, IMG submission 205753) | Sediment microbial communities from Yellowstone Lake, YNP, Wyoming, USA - YL17G02_0 | ecosystem: Environmental > Aquatic > Freshwater > Lake > Sediment | place: USA: Wyoming | collected... | reverse complement strand
TGAGCGTTGCGTTGCTGCTGAACCACCTCGGTGAGGATGTCGCCGCGGCGCGGGTGGATGCCGCGGTTGCCGACCATCTGGCCACTCGCGGCGAGGCGACGCTATCCACCCGTGAGGTCGGCGAGCGGATTCGCGCTCGGTTGTAGCGCGAGCGTGCGTGTCGGTCCGCCAACACGCCGTCGCGCTCGGGCGGTTTGCGCACTGTCGCGGGAGAGTCGGCGCGCCAACTAGGCTCACCCGAATGCGCCTCGGTCGTATCGCCAGCCCCGACGGGGTCGCCTTCGTCAGCGTCGAAGGCGACGCGGATGCCGAAGTCGTCCGCGAGATCGCCGAACATCCCTTTGGCACCCCGACCTTCACCGGGCGGTCCTGGCCGCTGGCCGAGGTGCGACTGCTGGCGCCGATTCTGGCCAGCAAGGTGGTCTGCATGGGCAAGAACTACCTCGAGCACGTCATCGAGATGGGCGGCGATACCGCTCCGGAAGATCCGATCATCTTCCTCAAGCCCAACACCTCGATCATCGGGCCCAGCGTGCCGATCGTCCTGCCCGCCACTGCTTCGCCGGTGCACCACGAGGGCGAACTGGCCGTGGTGATCGGCCGGCCGTGCAAGGACGTCCCCGCCACCCGGGCAGCGGAGAACATCCTCGGGTACACCATCGCCAACGACGTCTCGGCCCGCGATCAGCAGCAGGCGGACGGGCAGTGGATGCGCGCCAAGGGCCACGACACGTTCTGCCCGGTGGGGCCGTGGATCGTCACCGATCTCGACCCGTCAGACTTGGAGATCCGCACCGAGGTCAACGGGATTGTGCGTCAGCACAGTCGGACGTCGCTGATGATTCACGACATCGGTGCCATCATCGAATGGATCTCGGCGGTGATGACACTGCTGCCCGGCGACCTGATCCTCACCGGAACACCGGCCGGTGTCGGGCCGATTGAAAACGGTGACACCGTCAGCGTCTGGATCGAGGGCATCGGCATGCTGACCAACCCCGTGATCCGGAAAGGCCCGTGATGGCTGCGCCCGTGCCCGTGCCCGTGCCCGCGCCCGCGCCCGTGACAGTGCCGGTGCGGGTGCGGTTTTGCCCATCACCGACCGGAACCCCGCACGTCGGCCTGGTGCGCACGGCGCTGTTCAACTGGGCCTACGCCCGGCATACCGGCGGGGCGTTCGTGTTCCGCATCGAGGACACCGACGCCGCGCGAGATTCCGAGGAGAGTTACGCCGCGATCCTGGACGCGCTGCGATGGTTGGGGCTGGACTGGGATGAGGGTCCGGAGATCGGTGGGCCGTACGGCCCGTACCGGCAGTCCCAGCGCGGCGATCTCTACCGCGATGTGGTGGCGCGATTGGTGGAGTCTGGTGATGCCTACCCGGCCTACTCGAGTCCCGAGGAGGTCGAGGCCCGCCATATTGCCGCCGGGCGTAATCCGAAGATGGGTTACGACAATTACGACCGCGACCTCACCGAAGCCCAGCGTGCCGAATACCTCGCCGAGGGCCGCAACCCGGTCTTGCGCCTGCGGATGCCCGATGAGGACATCAGCTGGGGCGACCTGGTCCGGGGTGAGACGACGTTCGCGGCCGGAACGGTGCCTGACTTCGCGCTCACGCGGGCGAACGGAGATCCGCTGTATACCCTGGTCAACCCGGTCGATGATGCGCTGATGAGGATCACCCATGTGCTGCGCGGTGAGGACCTTCTGCCGTCGACGCCGCGACAGATCGCCCTGCACCGTGCCCTGATCCGGATCGGTGTCGGCGATTGCGTTCCGGAGTACGCCCATCTGCCGACGGTCCTCGGCGATGGCACCAAGAAACTGTCGAAACGTGATCCGCAGGCCAATCTGTTTCTGCATCGCGACCGCGGCTTCATTCCCGAGGGTCTGTTGAACTATCTGGCGCTGCTGGGGTGGTCGATCGCCGACGACCACGACATCTTCAGCTTGGCGGAGATGGCGCGCGCGTTCGACGTCATCGACGTCAATTCCAACCCGGCCCGGTTCGATCAGAAGAAGGCCGACGCCATCAACGCCGAACACATCCGTCTGCTCAGCGCCGACGAGTTCGCCGGCCGGCTGCGGTCATTCTTCGATGTCCACGGGTACGACGCCGGTTTGGACGAGGCCGATTTCGCGGTCGCTGCAGAACTGGTGCAGACGCGGATTGTGGTGCTGTCGGACGCGTGGGGTCTGATGAAGTTCTTCAATGACGAGCATTACTCGATCGACCCGGTGGCGGCGGCCAAGGAACTCGGCCCGGATTCCGCGGGCGCGCTCGACTCGGCGTGCGCGGCCCTCGACGAAGTGTCGTCGTGGACGGCGGGGGGTATCGAGGAGGCGCTGAAGGGCGCGCTGATCGACGGACTGGGGCTCAAGCCGCGCAAGGCATTCGGTCCGATCCGCGTCGCGGTAACGGGTTCGACCGTCAGCCCGCCACTGTACGAGTCACTGGAACTGCTGGGCCGCGACCGCAGCCTGGCCCGACTGCGCGCGGCCCGCAACGGGATCGAGTGAGGATCTTTGGTAGTGTCCTCGACGGCCCGAAAGAGCTGTCAGTCGTTGCGCGTCGGCCTGTGATGGGTCGGTTAAAACCGCACTGAGCAGCTATTATGGGTAGTTATTGGGGTATGGTGTAATTGGCAACACAGCTGTTTCTGGTACAGCCATTCTAGGTTCGAGTCCTGGTACCCCAGCAATTATGTCGGCAATTGCCGCTGCGATATGCTCTCTTACCGGTGTGCTTTATGGCACGCCGTCGATTGTTCTAGCCCCCGTCGTCTAGCGGCCTAGGACGCCGCCCTCTCACGGCGGTAGCGTGGGTTCGAATCCCATCGGGGGTACTTTTTTCTGACACGTGAACGATCTACTGCGGTGCGGTAGTGCCGGCCAGGGGCATCGCGGGCAGACCCAGCTTCCGGTGGTCCCAGGATCGAACGCGATCAGAGACGATGCGCACGGCGACCCGCTTGTTCATCATCATGTCGACGGCGGGCTTGAGATCGTCGGTGTAGGGGCCGTTGTAGCGCTCCCACACGCTGACGCCGACGGCGAAAATGGTGTCGGGGTCGTCGAGGATCTCCGCGACGCCCTCGAATGACACCCCGCGCAGGCTGTCGTAAGTCATGCCATCCTCGATCAGGAAACTCACCCGCGAATTACGGCGGAGGTTGACCACTTTCTGCGACTTCACCTTGGTCTCGATCCAGATCTCTCCGTCGAGGACGGCGTACCACATCGCGACCAGGTGCGGCTGGCCACTCGCGCCGATAGTGGCCATGGTGCCGGTGCGACCGCGGGCCACGAAATCGGTGATCTCCTCGTCGGTCATGACGATCTGATTGCGTTGCTTGCTTCCCATGAATGTCAGTGTCTCAGGATGCCCGGCGGTAATCGACACTGCGTCCAGATCGCGTTGCGGCTCGGAAAGACGATCTGGACGCAGAATCGATGGGTCACAGTCGCCGGGTCAGCGCCTCGGCGGCAGTCAGCAGATCGGCGGCCCACCGTTCACCCGGCCGTCGGCCCATCCGGTCGATCGGGCCGGATATCGACACCGCGGCGATCACCACTCCGTCGCGGTCGTGCACCGGAGCCGAGACGCTGGCCACGCCGGGTTCGCGTTCGGCCGCGCTCTGCGCCCAACCGCGGCGGCGTACCTCGGCCAGGGTGCGCTCGCTGAACTGCGCCGAGGGCAGCACGGCCTGTCGGGTCGCGGCGTCGCTGTAGGCGAGGAGCACTCTGGCTCCCGAACCGGCGGTCATCGTCAGGCGCGCCCCGAGTGGCACGGTATCGCGAAGGCCCGCCGGCGGTTCCAGCGTTGCGATGCACACCCGGGTGGTGCCTTCGCGCCGATAAAGTTGGACGCTCTCGCCGGTGATCTCCCGTAGCCCGGGCAACACCGCGGCGCCGGCCGCCAACAGCGGATCATCGACCTGGGCGGACAGTTCCGATAGTGCAGGTCCCAGCAGCCAGCGCCCTGCACCGTCCCGGGCAAGCAGGCGATGGAACTCCAGTCCGGCCGCCAACCGGTGCGCGGTGGCCCGGGGCAGGGAAGTGCGTTCGCAGAGTTCGGCCAGCCCGCAGGGGGACGTTGCGACCGCGTTCAGCACACCCACCGCTTTGTCGAGTACGCCGATGCCGCTATCCTGTCTCATACTTAGATACTAATAGTCCATATAGTGAGATTGCGAGACTAACGCCGTGGCTGATAGACCGATGACATTGCCGGAGAAGGTGTGGGCCGACCACGTCGTCGTGGCCGGCGGCGCCACCGAACCCGACCTGATCTATATCGATCTCCACCTCATCCATGAGGTGACCAGCCCACAGGCCTTCGATGGGTTGAGGCTCGCGGGCCGGGGGGTGCGGCGCCCGGATCTGACCCTGGCGACCGAGGATCACAACGTGCCGACGGTCGACATCGACAAGCCGATCGCCGATCTGGTGTCGCGCACCCAGGTCGATGCGCTGCGGCACAACTGTGCGGAGTTCGGCATCACGTTGCACTCAATGGGCGATCCCGAGCAGGGAATCGTCCACGTGATGGGTCCGCAGTTGGGTTTGACCCAGCCAGGCATGACGATCGTCTGCGGAGACAGTCACACCTCCACCCACGGCGCATTCGGCGCGATCGCGATGGGAATCGGCACCTCGGAGGTGGAACACGTGCTGGCCACCCAGACGCTCCCACTGCGCCCGTTCAAGACGATGGCGGTCAACATCGAAGGGCCGTTGCCGTCGGGCGTGACGGCCAAGGACGTCATCCTGGCGGTGATCGCCAAGATCGGTACCGCCGGCGGACAGGGACACGTGATCGAATACCGCGGCAGCACCATTGAATCGCTGTCGATGGAGGGCCGGATGACGATCTGCAACATGAGCATCGAGGCCGGTGCCCGCGCGGGGTTGGTGGCTCCCGATGCGACAACCTACGAGTTCCTTCGTGGCCGCCCCTATGCGCCCACCGGGTCCGAGTGGGATGCGGCGGTTGCGGCCTGGGAGCGGCTTCGCACCGATGCCGGCGCGGTGTTCGACACCGAGGTCCACATCGATGCGACGACGTTGAGTCCCTTCGTCACCTGGGGTACCAACCCCGGACAGGGTGTTCCCCTGTCGGGGGCGGTGCCCGATCCGGAACTCATGGGCAGCGACGCCGAGCGACAGGCCGCCGAAAATGCGCTTACCTACATGGACCTGCGACCGGGCACGCCGATGCGCGACATCGCCGTCGACACCGTCTTCGTCGGATCCTGCACCAACGGCCGCATCGAGGATCTCCGTGCCGTAGCTGAGCTGCTGCGTGGCCGCAAGGTGGCCGACGGGGTGACGATGCTGATCGTGCCCGGCTCGATGCGGGTGCGGGCGCAGGCCGAATCCGAGGGTCTCGGCGAGATCTTCACCGCCTCCGGGGCGCAGTGGCGGCAGGCCGGCTGCTCGATGTGCCTGGGTATGAATCCCGACCAACTCGCGCCCGGGCAGCGCTGCGCGTCGACGTCGAACCGGAACTTCGAGGGGCGCCAGGGCAAGGGCAGTCGCACCCATCTGGTGTCGCCGGCTGTCGCCGCGGCCACCGCGGTGCGTGGCACGCTGTCCTCACCCGCCGATCTGTAGATCTCGAGCTAAGGGAGATAGAGACACCTCATGGATGCCTTTCGCACCCACACCGGAATCGGCGTGCCACTGCGTCAATCGAATGTAGACACCGACCAGATCATCCCGGCGGTGTATCTCAAGAGCGTCTCGCGAACCGGTTTCGAGGACGGTCTATTCGCCGCATGGCGTAACGATCCCTCGTTCATCCTCAATCTCAGTCCCTTCGATCGTGGCTCGGTTTTGGTCGCGGGTCCCGATTTCGGCACCGGTTCCTCGCGCGAGCATGCTGTCTGGGCGTTGATGGACTACGGCTTCCGAGTCGTCATTTCGTCGCGCTTCGCCGACATTTTTCGCGGCAACGCGGGCAAGGCAGGCTTGTTGGCAGCCGAAGTCACCCAAGATGATGTCGAACTGCTGTGGAAGCTCATCGAGGAAAGTCCGGGGTTAGAAATCAGCGTCAACCTCAAAGACCGAACCATCGCTGCGGGAACGGTTGTGGTGCCGTTCGCGATTGACGACTACACCGCGTGGCGGCTTTACGAGGGACTCGACGATATTGGTCTTACGCTGCGCAAACTTGACGATGTCGAGACCTTTGAGGCCGCGCGGTCGCGGTGGAAACCGCGTATCGCAACGACCTGATTGACGTCCAGCAAGTCGGCGAAGGTGTGCTTGACGCGACTACCGCGCAACCGGATCGTGCGCTCACCGGTACCAAACACGGCGAAAAAATTCCTTCGATCATTTTGCTGAAACCGCGCGTGGCTCATGGATATCTGAGTAAAGAGGGTTTAGCGTACTTTCCAGTCGGTCCAGAGCGGACCACTGTCTCGGAGGATTTGAATGAACAAAGCAGAGTTGATCGAGGTTCTCACGGCGAGACTGGACACGGATCGCCGTACGGCGACCAATGCCGTTGAGGAATTGATCAGCGCCATTGTGCGCGCTGTGAATAAAGGTGACAGCGTGACAATCACCGGTTTCGGTGTGTTCGAACGGCGTCGCCGCGCCGCACGTGTCGCGCGTAACCCACGCACCGGTGAAACGGTGCAGGTTAAGCCGACGTCGGTCCCCGCGTTTCGACCGGGGGCGCAGTTCAAAGCAATCATCTCTGGTGCACAAAAGCTCCCGACCGAAGGACCTGCTGTTAAACGAGGCGCCGCTGATGGCGCAGTTAGGAAGTCTGCTGTGGTTAAGAAAGTTGCAAAGAAGGCACCGGCCAAGCGCGTCGTGAAGAAGGCCGCCGCCAAGCGTGTGGTCAAGAAGGCCGCCGCCAAGCGCGTGGTGAAGAAGGCCGTCAAGAAGGCCGCCGTCAAGCGGGTCGTCAAGAAGGCCGCCGTCAAGCGGGTGGCTAAGAAGACCGCAGTGCGCAAGGCCGTGAAGAAGGCCGCCGTCAAGCGCGTGGTGAAGAAGGCCGTCAAGCGGGCCGCCGTCAAGCGGGTCGTCAAGAAGGCCGCCGTAAAGCGGGTGGCTAAGAAGGCTCCGGCCCGCAAGGCAGTCAAGAGGGCTCCGGTCCGCAAGACCGCGGCCAAGAAGGTCGTCCGCAAGGCCGTCAAGAAGGCTCCGGCCCGCAAGGCACCGGCCCGGGGCCGTCGCTAAGTAAAGGGCTGGCCGCCCTCATCAGGGCGTGGCCTGTTCATAGAGCTGTACCAGCGGGACGCCGCGGACCTCAGGTCCGCGGCGTTCTGCTATTCAGGACCGGGGGATGTTGGCCAGTGGGCTGGCGAGATGGTCGGCGGCAACGAGGCGTCCTTTGTGCAACGACAGCACCCAGGTACTGCCCTTTCGATTTCTTGAGCGGTCCGGCTTGACGCCGTCGCGCGCACACCACCAGTCGATGAGGTACGGGATCACTTTGCCCTGCGTGCAGATCGCGGGAGTCCCGCCGTGCGCGGCGATCTGGATGATGCGGCGACGCGCAGCCTTGGGATCGGCGGCGTAGGCCTCCTCGGTGAGACAGGGTTCGGACGAGATCGCCACATCCAGTGCGTGCGCCAGTGGTTCGACGGTCTGTGTACATCGAACCCGCTCGGCGGCGTAGACGTCGGAGACGCCGAACGCCAGCAATTGCGGAACCAGTGCCTGCGCCTGTTGAAAGCCGTGGGCATCCAGTGGCCGGTGCCGGTCGTCGCCGGTATACCGATTCCTGCGGCCTGCGGTCGCATGCCGGACGATCAAAACGCTCTGGGTGTCGGCCGGTGATTTCGCGAAGCGGGTGAGTGTTTTTCGGTCGGCCGGGTAGGTGAGTCGCTTCGAGGCCTGCGGCACCGGTAACCACAACAGACGGTCCACTTCGTCACCGGCCACGAAGTCCCCGCCGCGGCCGCGGGCCACCCAGTAGTGAACGATCTTGGTGCCGCCCGGGATCGAATAACTCACCGAGCCCAGTCGTCGGCCGAGATGCGCGCGCTGGCCGGTTTCTTCAAAGATTTCCCGGACCGCGGCCACCGGTTCGATCTCGCCCGGATCGATCTTGCCTTTCGGCAGTGACCAGTCGTCGTAACGGGGACGGTGGACGATCGCGACCCGGGGTTCTGCGGAATCGGGATCCGGCTGCCACAGCACTGCTCCCGCGGCCACCACCGGTGGACCGCTTTTCGTTGCGCTCAAGACTGCCGGTGCTTTTCCATCAGCCACACCTGATGGTCGCGAACCTCGTGGCCGTCCCGCGGCGACGCGGTCCAGGTACCGTCAGATCCAAGCTCCCAGCACCGGGTCGACGGATTCATGGTGGACTCGAACACCTCGTCGAGGTAGGACGTCAGGCGGCGATCCCGGACCTGGGCCATCACCTCCACCCTGCGGTCGAGATTGCGGTGCATCATGTCCGCGCTGCCGATCCAGAACTCGTCGATCGCTTCGAAGTGCATGACGCGGGAGTGTTCTAGGAACTGGCCGAGTATGGATCGCACGGTGATGTTCTCCGAAAAGCCGCTGACGCCGGGCCGCAACGCGCAGATGCCGCGCACCACCACCTCGACCCGGACCCCGGCCTGGGAAGCGCGGTAGAGCCCGTCGATGATGCCCTCGTCGACAATCGCGTTGGCCTTCACCCGGATCCGGCCCGGGCGGTCCGGGCGATGGGCGACGATCTCCCGTTCGATGCGCTCCAGAATTCCCCTGCGGATGCCCTCCGGCGCCACCAGCAGGTTGCGGTAGCCCACCTTGCGCGAGTAGCCGGTGAGCGAATTGAACAAGTCGGTCAGATCTGCGCCGATATCCGGTGCTGCCGTCAGCAGGCCGACATCCTCGTAGAGTCGGGCTGTCTTCGGGTTGTAATTACCCGTCCCGATATGGCAGTAGCGCCGGATGGTCGACCCTTCGCGACGGACCACCAGGCAGGTCTTGCAGTGGGTCTTCAGTCCAACCAGGCCGTACACCACGTGTACGCCGGCATCTTCCAGTGCGCGGGCCCACTTGATGTTGGCCCGCTCGTCGAACCGGGCCTTCAATTCGACGAGTGCCACCACTTGCTTGCCCGCGGCCGCTGCCTCGATCAGTGCGTTGACGATCGGTGAGTCACCGGAGGTGCGGTAGAGGGTCTGCTTAATCGCCAGTACGTGCGGATCGGCGGCGGCCTGTTCGATGAAACGCTGCACGCTGGTCGAGAATGATTCGTAGGGGTGATGCACCAGCACGTCCCCGTCGCGCAGGGTGGCGAAGATGCTCTTCGGTGTCTCATGTTCACCGAATGCGGGGTTGGTGGCCGGCACGAAGGGCGGGTCCTTGAGCGCCGGTCGGTCGACGGCGTAGATCTGCCACAACGCCGAGAGGTCAAGCAGTCCGGGTAACTGCACCACGTCGCCCGGGTCGACGTCGAGTTCGCGCAGCAGCAGTCCCATCATGTGATCGGAGATCTCACCGGCGATCTCAAGGCGCACCGGCGGCCCGAACCGGCGCCGAGCCAGTTCCCGCTCCAGTGCCTGCAGCAGATCCTCGTCGCGGTCCTCGACGTCCATGTCGGCGTTGCGAGTGATCCGAAACGCATAGCGTTCGACGATCTCCATGCCGGGAAACAGGGTCGGCAGGAAGGCCGCGATGAGTTCCTCGGTCGGCAGGAAACGAACGGTCTTGCCAAGGCCGTCGGAGGAATCGAGACGGATGAACCGGTCAACGTTGTCCGGTACCTTCACCCGGGCGAAGTGCTCACCGCCGTCGGCGGGCGATTTGACGGTGACGGCAAGATTCAGGCTCAAACCGCTGACGAACGGGAACGGGTGGGCCGGGTCGACCGCGAGCGGGGTCAGGACCGGAAACACCTGCTCCTGAAAGTAATTCGACAAGTCGGCGCGTTCGGTGTCGGAGAGGTCGGCCCAACCGATGATCTCGATGCCCTGCTGGGCCAGCGCCGGCCGAACCGAATCCAGGAAAACCTGCGCGTGCCGGGTGGCGAGTTGGCGGGTGCGTTCTTCGAGACGACGCAGTTGTTCGCGGGGTGTGAGTCCGTCGGCAGAGCGGACCGTCAACCCCATCTCGTCGCGCCGCTTGAGCCCGGCCACCCTCACCATGTAGAACTCGTCGAGATTGGAGGCGAAGATCGCCAGGAACTTGGCGCGTTCCAGCAGGGGCAGCGAGGTGTCCTCGGCCAGGGCCAGTACCCGGGAGTTGAAGTCCAGCCAGCTCAACTCCCGGTTGAGATAGCGGTCCGCCGGAAGGGGGTTGGCGAGGGTCGCGGCGGTGGTCGCCGACGGTGCCGCGGGAGGTCGGTCGTCACCGGCCGCGTGGGACTTGGTCTCGGCCTCGGTCATCGCCCCATCATTCCCCATCGCCGCTACCGGCGGAGCCTCGCCGCCGATTACGGATCGGTCGCCTAACGATTTACCGGCACCCGCCGGCTGGATTAGGTAGCGGCTCCCGCCGGTTGGGAGCTGACGGCCGCGGTGGTCGCGGCCCCCATGCCTAGGCGCCGTGCCTCGGCGAGATCCTCGGGTGTGTCGATATCGCAGCGCAGACCGGGCCAGGCGCCGAGGAGTTCCACGGCTCCTGAATGGCGATGGCGGGAGGCTGAGTTCGTCCCGAAGCGGGGATCGGGTTCCACGCCGAACGCAAACAGCGCCGCAGTGCCCGTGCGCGGTCGGTCGGCGACGAAACTCCGCGGGTTTGATCTTGCCGCGGCCAAGGCCGCGCTGAGCTCGTCGGTTCTCAGCGCGGGTAAATCACCCTGCAGCACAACAATATTCGATATCTGGTTCGAAATTTCCTGCACTGCGGCGAGTATTGCATTGTTCAGTGGGTCGCGATGCTGCGACGGGGCGGGATCCGCCAGCACGGTCGCACCGAGTTCCCTGGCCGCGTTGGCCGCGGTTCGGTCCGGTGTTACAACGGTGATGGAGTCCACGCCGTCTACATCGCGGGCGGCGGTAATGGTGTCGACGAGCATGGCGAGAACAACCTGCTCCCGCAACGGTGGCTGGAAAAGGGCCGCCAGTCGGGTTTTGGCCGCGGAGAGGTGTTTGACGGCGATGATCACGCCGACATCGCCCAGACCGACATCGCCCACACCGCTCATGGCGACCATCCTGCCAGCGCGCCGTGATTAGGTTTAACGGGCGATACCGACGGCGTGCGGAGCCGAGTGTGCGGAGGCGAGGTCTCAGGTGAGCGATTCGTTGGGAACGGTGGCGGTAATGGGCGCCGGCGCGTGGGGCACGGCAGTGGCAAAAGTGCTGGCCGACGCTGGAAACGAGGTCCGGTTGTGGGCCCGCCGGCAGCAGGTGGCCGAGGAGATCAATGCCGCTCGCACCAACGCCGGTTACCTGCCGGGAGTGCTCCTGCCCGCCGGAATCCGGGCGACCGTCGACCACGCGGAGGCATTAGCGGGAGTTCGAACCATTCTTTTGGGCGTCCCGTCGCAGACGATGCGGGCCAACCTGGAGCACTGGCGAGCGGACATCGCGGGCGGAGCCACCCTGGTCAGCCTGGCCAAGGGCATCGAGCTGGGAACCTGTCTGCGGATGAGTCAGGTGATCACCGCAGTCACCGGTGTGGATCCGGCCCAGGTCGCGGTCGTCTCCGGGCCGAACCTCGCCGCGGAGATCGCCGCCGAGCAGCCGGCGGCGACCGTGGTGGCGTGCACCGACTCGGGTCGCGCGGTGGCCCTGCAGCGTGCGCTGGACACCGGATACCTGCGGCCCTATACCAACACCGACGTCGCCGGTACGGAAATCGGTGGGGCCTGTAAAAACGTCATCGCACTGGCCTGTGGAATGGCCTCCGGGGTGGGCCTTGGTGAGAACACCGCCGCGGCAATCATCACCCGCGGCCTGGCTGAAATCATCCGATTGGGAATTGCATTGGGCGCCAAAGTCACCACCCTGGCGGGGCTGGCCGGTGTCGGCGATTTGGTGGCGACCTGCACCTCGGCGCAGTCCCGCAACCGCAGTTTCGGTCACCGACTCGGCAGCGGCCAGACTCTCGAGGCGGCAACGAGCGCCACCGAGGGCCACGTCGCCGAAGGCGTCACCTCATCTTCGGCGATCCTTGCGCTGGCCTCGAGTTACGACGTCGAGATGCCGCTGACCGACGCGGTGTATCGGGTCTGCCACAAAGGCCTGTCCGTCAACGATGCCGTCGCGTTGCTACTCGGCCGCAGCACCAAAGCGGAGTGATGGCAGTGACGGGCTTTTCCTTCACCGAGCGGTATGGCGATTCCACCCGCGCGGTGAAAGCCGTCGATGGTGAGGCGCTCGGCGGTCACCCGGTGGCGCCGGTGCCGACACCGGCGTCGGCGTTTCATCTCTCAGCCGAGGAGGGCAGCGAGTCACACGTCTACGGTCGCTATTCCAACCCCGGCTGGGATCGGCTGGAATCGGCCCTGGCGCAACTGGAGGCCGCACCCGCCGCGCTGGTCTTCGGGTCCGGCATGGCTGCGGTCGCCGTCGCGTTGCGGGTTGCACTCAAGCCAGGATCAGTCCTGGTCGTGCCCCTTGACGGCTACTACCAGGTGAGGCGGTACGCACGGGAAAGCCTTGCGCCGCTGGGAATCACGGTGCGGGAGGCAACGGCCGCGCAGCTCTACGATGCTGCCGAGACGGCTGACGTGGTGCTCGCCGAAACTCCGACCAACCCGCGGCTGGATGTGGTGGATCTGCGTCGGCTGGCTGATATCTGCCACCAGCGCTCCGGCCTGCTGTTCGTCGATAACACCGCGGCGACACCACTGGGCCAGCAGCCGTTATCGCTCGGGGCGGATCTGGTGGTTGCGAGCGCCACCAAAGCACTTGCCGGGCACAGTGATCTGCTTGCCGGGTACGCGGCTGGCGGTCGGCCGGATCTGATGGCGGCACTGGAGCGGGAGAGGCTGTTGGCAGGTCCCGTCCTCGGAGCGTTCGAGACCTGGATGCTGCTCCGCAGCATCGGCAGCTTCGGGTTGCGATTCGAACGCCAATGCCGCAACGCGATGGCGCTGGCCATCGAGCTCGCGCGACACCCCCGGGTCCGGGCGGTGCGCTATCCGGGATTGCCTACCGATCCGTCGCACGCGATCGCCGCTGCGCAGATGCGCCGATTCGGTGGCCTGGTGTCCATCGAACTCGCCGACGCCGACGCGGTGCACGCGCTGGTGCGGCACAGCGACCTACTGGTCGCGGCCACCAGTTTCGGCGGCATTCACACCTCGATTGATCGCCGCGCACGCTGGGGAGACGATGTGCCGAGCGGTTTCGCCAGGATCTCGGCGGGTATCGAGGACACCGATGATGTGGTGGCCGACATCCGACGAGCGCTCGATGCGGACTGAGGCGCAGCTACCTGCCGTCTCGCTATCCGGCATCAGCAACGGCGAAGTTGCCGTGCGAGACCAAGTGCCATTCGCCGTCTGCGCGCACGAAGGTACTCAGAAACGGGTTGGGCGTCGACGGGAACTTGCGGCCGTCAACGATCAACTCGGTGCTGGCGCTGTAGGTGGCAGTCAGGGTGTTGCCGTATTCCGATCCGGTGATCGCTCCGAGCTTGTAGGAGCTCAGGTCCGGAAGGCCTGCGATAAAGGTGTCGCGAGAAATGCCATCGCCGTCGCTGCGCTGGAGTACGAAGTTGGGTGCGAGAAACTTCTTCAGATCCGCCTCGTCCTTTTTCAGCACGCCTTCGAAAAGACGAGTGACTTGGGTAGTGGCCTCGGCATTGCCACCGACGGCCGGTGCGGATTGGTCATAGGTGGCGGGTTTCGAACATCCGACGATTACCGCTGCGAGCATCACGGCGGCGGCAAATGCGGGTGCGCTGGTGCGTGGCAGATGCAGGCTGGAGCGAGAGGACTGGATTTCCATACCGCAGACCGTAGCCAACGCGTTCTGTTGTATCGGTAGCAGGATGCCGCTGTAGCCTCTCTAGTTTGTGACTGCTCGTCCTCACCAAGCCAGGATCCGCGTCGCCGTCGTCTATGGTGGCCGCAGTTCCGAGCATGCCATTTCGTGTGTGTCCGCGGGCAGCATCCTTCGTCATCTCGATCCGGAGCGCTTCGAGGTGATTGCGGTCGGGATCAGCCCGGACGGCACCTGGCTGCGTACTAATGCGGGTCCGGAGGATCTGTTGATCACCGATCGGCGGCTCCCTGAGGTCCGCGGGGAGTCGGAGACGCCATTGGCGCTCGCGCCCGGGATTCTTGACTCGGTGGACGTGGTTTTCCCGGTGTTACACGGTCCCTACGGAGAGGATGGCACCATTCAGGGCCTACTCGAACTCGCCGGGGTTCCCTACGTGGGTGCCGGTGTCTTCGCCAGTGCGGCCGGGATGGACAAGGAGTTCTCCAAGAAGCTGTGCGCCGCCGCCGGACTGCCGATTGGTGACTACGTGGTGCTGCGGCCCGGGCAGAGCGCTCCGACGGCCAACGACCTTGATCGCCTTGGTTTTCCGCTCTTCGTCAAACCGGCTCGCGGCGGATCCTCGATCGGGGTGAGCCGGGTATCCGCCGAATCGGGGTTGGCCACCGCAATCGCCGACGCCCGACGCCATGACCCGAAAGTGATCGTTGAGGCCGCGATCGAAGGAAGGGAACTCGAGTGCGGGGTGCTTGAGTTCCCGGACGGCTCGGTGAGAGCGAGCACGATCGGTGAGATCAGAGTTCCCGGGGTCGGCGTCTACGACTTCGATACCAAATATCTCGATGATGCCGCTGAACTTGACGTGCCCGCGGCGTTGGATGACCACGTTGCAAAGACGTTGCAGAGCTTGGCGATTCGCACTTTCACCGCGTTGGATTGCCAAGGCCTGGCGAGGGTCGACTTCTTTCTCACCGACTCCGGGCCGGTGGTCAACGAAATCAACACGATGCCGGGGTTCACCACCATCTCGATGTTTCCGCGGATGTGGGGAGCAAGCGGAGTGGACTATCCGACCCTGCTGGGGACCATGGTCCAGACGGCACTGGCGCGCGGCACCGGGTTGCGCTGAAACCGGTGCCGCTCAGGCCGGTGGCCCGGGGCGGATCGGCATTGCCGCCATTGTTCGTGCGATCACATCGGAAACCGACTGGATCGCGGTTGGCCCCGACCCGGCCGGCAGGGTCAGCGCAACGTACACCGGCCGGTCCACACTGACCCAGGTGCTGCGAGCGATGGCGGCATCGTCGATCCGGAACCACTCGACGTCGTTGACCACCTGGATGGGTGCGCCGACGACGAACTCGGCCGGCCGGCCCAGTCCACAGCGCAGGATCACCGGTTCGCCGTTGGCGCGCCATGCCGCAGTGCCGGCCGGGGTCGGCTCCGCGGTGGCGGCGCGCGGGAGATCGCCGAGGCGATCCGGCAGTGCGTTGATCAGCGCCTGGCATTCCGGGGTCTGCGCACCGGGTGCGGGCACGGCCGCGATGACGACCGGGGCGGCTGGTGTGTCCCGGGTGGCGGCGATCGTCAGCACAGTGGCGAGAGCGGTGACGGCGATAGCGACAGCGGCGATCATCAGGGCGCGGGGCGGCCCATCGGGGGGATCGCCCGCCACCTCGTCTCCTCGTCTGCCGTGCGCCGGTCCACCTAGACTGGCGTGCTCAACGTACCGCAGGTTCCCGCAAGGGCCCGGGCAGAGGAGACGCGGTGGCAGAGGGCTCCGAACCCACCCTGCAGCAGGTGGGGGAGTTCGCGGTGATCGAGCGCCTGATCGCCCGACGTCCGTGGCCCACCGGTGTCAGTGTCGGACCGGGCGATGACGCCGCGGTGGTCGATGCACCGGACGGCCGGGTAGTGGTGAGCACCGACATGCTCGTCGAGGGCCGGCATTTTCGACTGGACTGGTCGAGTGCCTATGACGTCGGCCGCAAGGCCATTGCTCAGAACGCAGCCGACATTGAGGCGATGGGTGCGCGCCCCACAGCATTCGTGGTGGCCCTCGGTGCGCCCGCGACAACCTCGGCGGCTCAGGTGGCCGAACTCGGTGACGGCATGTGGGCCGAGGCCGACACCCTTGGCGCCGGCATTGTTGGCGGGGATCTGGTTGCCAGCGAGCACTGGGTGGTATCGGTGGCTGCGCTGGGGGACCTCGGTGGTCGACCGGCGGTGTTGCGCAGCGGGGCGCGAGTTGGAGCGGTGATCGCGGTGGCCGGTGATCTGGGCCGTTCGGCGGCGGGATATGCGTTGTGGAGCAACGGAATCGACGCATTCGCCGACATTCGCGGCCGGCATCTGGTGCCGCGGCCGCCGTACGGGCAGGGGCGGTCTGCCGCTGCGGCCGGAGCGCAGGCGATGACCGATGTCTCCGACGGCCTGCTGGCCGACCTGGGCCAGATTGCGGAGGCATCCGGGGTGACGATGGACTTGAATCGGGAAGCCCTGCGCACCGATGTCGATGCGGTGACCGAGGCCGCCGGCGCTGCCGGGGCCGACCCCTGGGCGCTGGTGCTGGCCGGCGGCGAGGATCACGCGCTGGTGGGCTGTTTTCCGGACTCGCCGCCGCCGGGGTGGCGGGTGGTCGGGGCCGTTCGGGCCGGGGCCGGGGTGGTACTCCTCGATGGTGCGCCGTGGTCGGGTCCGGCGGGTTGGCAATCCTTCGACTGACCGCGCTAACCGCCCGCGTTGCGAACCAGTTCGATCGCGTACTCATTGATGAAGCGGCCGGCCGGGGGATCCCCGCGATCGCACGACCCATCGGACTCACCGACGCGTTTGAGCCACAGGTAGGCGTCGGCGTGCGCGCCTGCGGTGGCGGTGGTCGGCGCGACGCCCAGTGCGCGTCCGCCCGGATTGCACCAACTCAGCGGGGCGTCGGGTAGCGGTCCGGCCCCGTTGCGCGAGGTGTCGATCACATAGTGCGATCCGCCGGTGAGCGCTGAGATCGTCTCGCCGTAGCCGATCTCCTCCTCGGTGGTGTAGTAGTTCGTGATGTTGAGGCTGAAGCCTCTCGCCTGGTCCACGCCGACGGCGTTCAGTCGGCCGGCCATATCCTCGGCGCTGACCCAGCGCGAGTGTCCGCCGTCGACGTACACCGCGGCGGCCGGGTTTTGCGTCAGTGTGTCGACGGCGTAACTAAGCACATCGAAGCGTTCCTGGCGCTGTCCGGGAGACAGACAGTCCGCCATGGCCAGGGCGTCCGGTTCGAGGATTATCGCCGCCGGCAGCGAGCCCAGACCGGCGGCGACGGCGTCGATCCACCCGCGATAGCCCGCAGCGGTCGCGAACCCGCCGGCCGCGAAGCTGCCGCAGTCACGGTTCGGGATCGCATACAGCGCCAGGATCGGCATGGCGCCGGCGGCTTGGGCCGCGCCGGCGTATCGGGAGACGGTGCCGGCGACGGTGGCGGTCGGGAAGGCGTGGTCGAGCCAGTACGCCTGGGGTGTGTTGGCGATGACGGTCAATTCCGGACTCGGCGGGTTGGCGCTTTTCGCGGCGGCCATGGCCCTGGAGATGGGATCGACGTAGAAGGGCCTGCCGGCCAGTGGGTTCGCCTCTGCGGCCAGGCGCACCGTCGGACCGTGTCCGCGCTGTTGGGAGTCGACGGTTGGCGGGTCGACGGGGGTGGTCATGGTGGCGGCGGCCGCCACCACGACGACGGGGGCGACCCACCGCGCGATGGCATCGGCAACTGAGGAGATCACGCCGGAAATATAGCCCCGGTCGGTAACGCCGGTGCAGGCAGCCATGAGCTAGTTTGTCCCGGGTGAGCGCCCGGCCCCTGACCGATTTGGTGGAGGCCGGGTGGGCAGCGGCGCTGGAGCCGGTGGGCGAGCAGGTGGCACGAGTGGGTGCGTTCCTGCGCGCTGAGATCGCCGCGGGCCGCGGTTATCTGCCGCCGGGCCCCGATGTGCTCCGCGCATTCACATTTCCGATGGCGCAGGTAAGAGTGCTTATTGTCGGCCAGGACCCCTATCCGACACCGGGGCACGCGGTGGGCTTGAGTTTCTCGGTCGCCCCCGAGGTGCGGCCGTTGCCGCGCAGTCTGACCAACATCTTCACCGAGTACACCGCTGATCTCGGCTACCCGGCCCCGGCCAGCGGTGACCTGACCGAGTGGGCCCAGCGCGGTGTCCTGCTGCTCAACCGGGTGCTTACGGTGCGCGCGGGCGCGCCAGCCTCGCACCGCGGACAGGGCTGGGAAGAGGTCACCGAGTGCGCGATCCGCGCTCTGGTCGCCCGCGATCGGCCACTGGTGGCGATTCTGTGGGGGCGCGATGCCGCGACGCTCGCCCCGATGTTGACCGGGCGCCCGGTGATCGAGTCGGCCCACCCGTCGCCGCTGTCAGCCAATCGGGGGTTCTTCGGGTCGCGACCCTTCAGTCGGGCCAACGAGTTACTGGCCGGCGAGGGTGCCGAACCGATGGACTGGCGGCTGTCGTGACCTCCCGGGCAGCCCCGAGTGACTTCAGCCCCGAGTGACTTCAGCCCCGAGTGACTTCAGCCCCGAGTGACCCTCTAGCCCCGAGTAACCTTGCCGGCCTTGAGGCAGGACGTACAGACGTTGACCCGGTGCTTGTTGCCGCCGGGGCGGTCGGTGGCACGAACGGTCTGGATATTGGGGTTCCATCGGCGGTTGGTCCGTCGATGCGAGTGCGACACCGACTTGCCGAAGCCAGGGCCCTTCCCGCAGACATCACATACTGCAGCCATGTGGAACTCCTCTGACTTGAGCCGACAATCGAAAGCGAGCCAACGACCACAGGGGTGACTCGAAGCCCTAAGGGTACCGGCGCAGTGAATCCAACGCCAAAACGGGTGTCCCCAGCGGTGTTGGGACTGACGTCTGCTGTCGCCCGGACTGGATAGGCTGGCGGCACCACTTCACCAACAGCTAAGTCCGGGGACCAACGCGGGCCGGGGATCAGGAGGTAGCGGATGCCTCAAGGGCGGTTCGACGCCCCCGCGGTGCGTGCCTGGGCCCACCGGGCCGTGGATGACCTGGCCGAACACGCTGATGAGATCAACCGTCTCAACGTCTTCCCGGTGGCCGACGCCGATACCGGCACCAACATGCTCTTCACCATGCGGGCCGCACTGGCCGAGGCTGACGCCGTGGGCGCCACCGATGACGTGGGCGCCACCGATGACGTGGGCGCCACCGATGACGTGGCCGCCACCGATGACGTGGGTCGCGTCACCGCCGCACTGGCGCGGGGTGCGTTGGATGGCGCGCGAGGCAATTCCGGGGTGATCCTGGCGCAGATCCTGCGGGCCCTGGCGGCGGTCACGGCCGACGCAGGCGCCGAGACCGATATCGACCCCGCGCTGTTCGGCGCGGCACTGCGGCACGCGGTCGCGCTCGTCGTCTCCGCGATGGGCGGCGTGGTGGTGGCAGGCACCGTGGTGTCGGTACTACAGGCGGCGGCCGAGGCTGCCGACCGATGCGCCGCGGGCGGTGCCGGCCCGGTGTCCGTGGCCGCTGCCGCCGGAGAAGCCGCGGCGGTGGCACTGGACCGCACGCCTGACCAGCTTCCGGTGCTGGCCGCCGCGGGGGTGGTCGATGCCGGCGGGCGTGGCCTGCTGGTGGTGCTCGATGCGCTGTGCTCCGCGCTCGGTGGGCAGCCGCCGGCGCGCGGCGAATACCGGCCCGGGCCCAGGATCGGTGACCACGGTGTCACCGAGGCCGCGCCGCCGCAGTTCGAGGTCATGTTCCAGGTCGCCGAGTGTGACCCCGATGGGCTGAAACGGCTGCGCGCGGACCTGGAGTTCCTGGGCGATTCGGTGTCGCTGGCACCGGCGACGGCTCCCTGGCACTCGGTGCACGTGCACACCGACGACGCCGGTGCAGCTGTTGAGGCGGGTCTGGCAGCCGGTGCGCTGAGCCGCATCCGGATCGCCTCGCTGGACGGCGGCCGAGTCTCTCCGGGCACCTGGAAGCGTCGGCGCGCCGTCTTGGCGGTAGTCGACGGCAAAGGCGCCGATGAGCTATTCGGCGCCGAAGGTGCCCACGTGGTGATCCCAGACGCCGACCTGGCCGATCCGGTCGACGGCCTCAGTGCCGAACAACTCCGGCGTGCCCTGGTCGATACCGGCGCTTCGTCGGTGCTGGTGCTGCCCAATGGCTACGTCTCGGCCGAAGATCTGGTGGCCGGATGCACCGCAGCGATCGGGTGGGGCATCGACGTTGTGCCTGTGCCGGCCGGTTCGATGGTGCAGGGGTTGGCTGCGCTGGCGGTTCACGATCCCGACCGCCACGCCGTCGACGACGGCTACGCCATGGCCCAGGCGGCTGCCGGAGCCCGGTGCGGCTCGGTGCGCTTGGCCGCTGCGAAGGCGCTCACCTGGGCCGGTCCCTGTGGACCCGGCGATGGCCTCGGCATCGTTGGTGACGAAGTGGTGGTGGTGGCCGCCGACGTCGCTGCGGCGGCCATCCGCCTCATCGATCTGCTGCTCGGCCCGGGCGGGGAACTGGTCACGGTTCTCCTCGGTGCGGCGGCCGCGGCGGAGGGTGCGCTTGCCGACCTGCTTGCCGAGCATGTCCACCGCCGCCATCCGGGCACCGAATTCAGCAGCTACCGAACCGGGCATCGTGGCGACGTTCTGCTGATCGGGGTCGAATAGCCGTGGTTGCGCTGACCGATCGGCTCGACGGGATCCTGGGCGGCAAAGCGTCGAAGTCACTCGACGAGATCTTCGGCATCCGCACCGTTGACGGCTTGTTGCGCCACTATCCGCGCAAGTACAGCAAGGGCGCGACCGTCCTTGGCGAGGATGACGAACCGCCCGAGGAAGGCGAGCACGTCACCTTCATCGATGAGATCGAGAAGGCCGACATCCGCTGGACCAAGCGCACGCCTCGCCGGGAGTACCTCGTCGTCACGCTGAAGGAGCGTCGGCCAAGGGTCACCGCCACCTTCTTCAACGCCAAATACATCAAGAAGGATCTGGTGGTCGGTGCCCGGCTGATGCTGTCCGGCGAGGTCGGCTACTTCAAGGGCGCGATGCAACTCACCCATCCGGCCTTCCTGGTTTTGAACTCCACCAGGGGGCGCACCGTCGGTACCAAATCGCTGAAGGCGATCGCCCAGACCGGCGCCGGCGACGAATTCTCGCTGTCGGTGTTCGAGCGAGACTTCTTCCCGATCTATCCGGCCAGCGCGAAGCTACAGAGCTGGGACATCTACGCCTGCGTTCGTCAGGTCCTCGACGTCCTCGACCCCATCGCGGAACCATTTCCGGAAGCCTTTGTCCGACAACGCGATCTGATGTCAGAGGATGCCGCGCTGCGGGCGATTCACCTCACCGAGAGCGAGGCCGAACGTGAGCGCGCCAGGGAAAGGCTCACCTTCGACGAGGCGGTGGGTATGCAGTGGGCGCTGGCGCAGCGTCGCCACGGTGTGCTCGCGGCATCCGGGCCGTCGGCGCCGCCCCGATCCGACGGGCTGTTCGCGGCGATGTCGGCACGCCTGCCGTTTGAACTGACTGGCGGTCAGATCAGCGTGCTTGACGTCATCTCCTCGGAGATGTCTGCCACCAAGCCGATGAACCGGCTCCTTCAGGGCGAGGTGGGATCCGGTAAGACCATCGTGTCGGTGCTTGCCATGTTGCAGATGGTGGACGCCGGCTTTCAGTGCGCGCTGCTGGCGCCGACCGAAGTCCTTGCCGCCCAGCATGCCCGATCCATTCGTGACGTTCTGGGTCCGCTGGGGTTGGCGGGTCAACTCGGCGGGGAGGACGGCGCGACCCGGGTTGCCCTGCTGACGGGATCGATGACGGCCGCGCATAAGCGGCAGGTACGTGACGAGG
>Ga0315273_10002502_pt1 | contig 21726 bp, 30 predicted proteins | sample YL17G02_0_MG_FD_205753 | JGI IMG/M metagenome (GOLD analysis project Ga0315273, IMG submission 205753) | Sediment microbial communities from Yellowstone Lake, YNP, Wyoming, USA - YL17G02_0 | ecosystem: Environmental > Aquatic > Freshwater > Lake > Sediment | place: USA: Wyoming | collected... | reverse complement strand
CCGCAAACGTCGTGAGTGACGCGCCTTCAATGTCGAAGTCGTTGTCAGTACGATCCTTCGACAGTTCAGCCTGCCACTGCTTGGTTTTCGGATTCAGGCCCGGCGCAAACTTGCCGTTACTGAAGCCCTTGAACCATTCGGCCAGCGCCTTAACACGAACGCCCGTGTGCATACCGTTAAGCAAGCGCAGCGCTTCCGTGTAGTTACCATGCTCGCGAATGTGATCGAGAATCGACACACTCGCCTGGTGAATGTCAGCAACCAACGACTTGGAGCCGTCGATCACTTTAGACACCAGCACGGCAACTTTGGTCTGGTCAAGAATCTCAACAGATGAAGTAGACATAATCAAATCTCCTTAGCGACTAGGATTGCGTCGCCCGTAGCGCCCGCTTGATTATGTTCGCTGATTCACTATTACCCGATTATCGCCTCTGGGCATGGACTCGTATGAGCCCCAGTTCCCGCGAACTGAGGTACGAGCCGCGAGTAGGTCAACTGTCGTCTGGGGTCGGCGTATCGCATACCAAAACTTGCCCCGCTTCACGCAAGGCTTACCGCATATCATTGCTTTTTCCATAACATTCTCCCGGTGTTTAGGCGGGCGCTACGGGCGGCGCAATCCCTTGTTTTTCGATGCCGCGCATTGCGGGTACAAGCCGCTCGCCGGTTCATCGCCGTGCTGCATTTAGATTGCAGGCGTGCGATTGCGTTGGTTTACTAAAGCCCTGTAGACCTATCCCGGAGATTTTCCTTTATCGACCCCATTACGGATCGACCGGGCGCGATTGACAATATGCTTGATTGTGTCAACCCTGTGAAGGCATTGCAAAGCAACTATGTAGAAGCCTTGCGCCAACTTGCAGGCACAAACCCTTAGTTCAATATAGGTAGCGCTTGGGCCTAGTCGGGCTGAGCGTGCGATCTAGGCTTAACCATAGGGGTTTGCGGATATTATGTTAAGTCGCGCCCTAAGACCGAGAGGGGGGGCATGGGTAGGTGGACACGGGGGTGGGGGTGGGTGGTAGTCTTTATCTCTTTCGTCCATACCACCACTACTTTTCGGTTGTATGTATGTTATACTCACCGCATGGCCTACTATAATCTCCCCAGGTTAGACATACCGTTAATACGGGTCCGCCCGCACGACGAATCCCGCCCGCTTCATCCGCGAATCCCGCCCAGACCCGATGACATCGACGAGATCCTCGCGCTCTTGGGAATAGTATTGGACTGGGATCGTATGAATAACCTGTGGCTTCTGTCTGGGACGGATGAGTCCACATGGAGAATCGCGTTCGAGCACGATCTGCGCCACACCAAAACTGACTGGATGCGGTTAATCGAGCAGGCCCGAAAATTAGCGCGGTAGATTTTCCCCATTGAGTGTGGTATACATACCTAATGGATATGCAAGAAGATCTACACGGAAGAGTTGAAGCGATGTTGAACCTGGCGGGAATAGCGTTGTCCGAAGCCCACGGAGGTAAACTCCCGACGCACGGCCAGATCACCTTGATCCATGCGCCGACGAAACGTCACATCACCTGCCGGTACGAGAACCTGCATACCTACGAGCAGTGGCTGGCCATGGTGCAGGAAATCATTGTTGATCGAGGCCCGCGGTGATGTTTCTTAGGCATCCGATGCTTCCACCGGGGGCCGATGCACTACTGGGAATCACTGGCGCTAAAGCGTTTCATGACCCGCACGCGGCGGTGTTCGCTTTGAGCCTGCCCCGCTATGCCAAACGGGGGCAGGTGATGTACTATCGGTTCCGAATCTTTCCCGATCTCGAGGACTGGCAAGACGCCGTCCGACAGGTAGTCGAATTACACGAGGATGCACCATGAAACTCATCGTACTGGCCCTGATTTCTTTGCTCACCGCCTCCTGCGTCCAGAACGCTGGCGCCCTGCCATCTACTGCCGCGGTCACGTGGACAAACCCATCCACCTACACCGACGGCTCCCCGTTCGTGCCCGCGACGGACATGAAAAACGCAATCATCAGCTGGGGTACGACTCCAGGCGGGGCGAAGCCGAACCAGACTATTGTGACGGGCGCGGCTACAAGTGCCACGGTCCCTTACCCGGGGACATCAGGGAACTATTACTTCGACGTGGTCATTACTGACAACAGTGGTGCACAAAGCGCGCCGAGTGCGGAAGTGCTTAAGTCAGTAGCGTTCCCGCCCAGTGCTGCCACGAACGTGAACGTAACGTGAAGGGCTGGGCCTGGTTTGTAGTCGTCCAGTTGGTGTGCTTCGCGGCGATGGTCGTGGGATGGTTTCTGCTTGCCCCACTGGCAGCCGGGAAGTTCTGGAAGGAGGGCTGGTCGGAACACTACGGATATGTGATAAACGTCTGGCGGTGGAAGTGGATCGATCGCGTGTGGGGGAACGACGAAGACGGCGTCACCGGCGCGCTGTTCTACCGGGAACGGGTGCCTGGGACTCGTTGGTGCGCGTACCTCTGGACCGCGTGGCGGAACAGCTCTAACAACCTGCGCTGGGTGTTCGCGCGCCCGCAGGGCCCGTACTACCGGTGGGGCGGTACCTCCGGCTGGCGGGGTCACGTGGGGTTTAAGCCGATCACCGGCTGGCCCGTCCTGAGTGCGAATCTGAGCAGAGTGCAATGAACCCGCGGCGGATGGAATTGCTTGTAGTGCTTTTTGCAATAATGGTGCTGATTGTCATCTTCAAGTAGGTACAACCAGAGGATGAACCGGGTGCTGGGAGAGTTTCAGCAGCAGCCGGGGTTGTCTGCACGCGTGAAGGCTCTGATCGCACTCGCGCCCGTCGGACTAAGCTGGGGCGGGATAGCGAATCGGTGGGTGGTGTACCGTAAGCAGGGGTCAAGCAGTATTGCGTCGTCTGACTTTGAGTTGCTCGGAAACGACTCGACGTACGACGAGTGGCGCGAAGCTATTACGAGATTGATAGACAGGGGCAAAAAATAAAAAGGCCCCAGAACGGGGCCTTTCTACACGCAGTTGCGTAGGCTTCAGAAGCCGATGCAGTAATACACGTAGGTATCACCCGAGACCGTCGCAGCCGAGTTCGTGAACACTGCGGTCGTGGTCGTGAACGAGGTCTGGTTGATCTTCGTTGCCGGCGTCACCTGATCCTGCACGAAACACATCCAGCCGTTTGCGGCTGCTGACGGGAACGTGAAGGTAGGAGCGCAAGCAGCACTGGTCGAAGAGAACTTACCGGCGGTTGCACCACCAACCTGTGCCGAAACGGTGGCGCAACCGGTAATGGCCGGGGCAGTGCCCTGTGAGACGAACGCCCCGTGGAAGGCCTCGAGGCCAGTGGACGGGTTCCAGCCGTAGTCAACGGCCAGCGCGGTGGCGCAAACCGCCAGGCCCGCGAAGAGAACAAGTAATTTACGCATGTGTATACACCTATGAAAGAAGGGAGAAATGAAGCTTCGACGGGGATTGTAAATAGATGTTGACCGTATCGCAAGGGGCTGCTACATTACGTGACTATATGGTACGTACAAAAAATGACCGCCTGAGATTGAATCTCTACTTCGACAACCGCGTGTTCGAAGCGATACGCCGCATTGCGGAAGCACGCGGCACTACATACTCCGAGATCATACGCATCGCGTGTCGGCAGTACGTGCTCGAGACCGGTGGCAAGGTCGTGAAAGAAACTGTTACGATGAAAGAGTTGACCAAACCCATTCACAGATCCGGAGACTGATATGCTTACCGCTCCTCAAGATGAATCGCTCCTGGCCGCTCTGGCGAAGCTCGGCGCTGTGCCGGGTGTTGACCAGAACGCGCAGACTTACACCGTCGAATTCGCTGATGGCACAGTGGTTCCGATTTCGCTGGGCGCGACGCCCGCTGAATTTCTCGACGCTGCCGTCGCTCACGACAAAAACCTTCAGGGCGACCTCGCTGGCCAGCGTGCACTGAAAGCTGCTGCTGACGCGGAAGCCGCCGCGGCCGCTGCAGCTGAGCAAGAGGCGTTTGAGAAGCAGGCTCTGGCCGTGGAGCGATCCACTGCTGCAGCACTGCTGCCTGGCTACGTAGAGCCGGCTCCTGTTGTTGAGGCGGTAGAAGCCGTCTGACATGGGGTTGCCTGCATCACTCGCCAATTCTCCAGATCTGAACTCGTCTGACGCGACGCTGATCTGGGAGTTGGTGAGTGATATCAACCCGGCCAAGGAAGTACTGGCGCGGCATGGGATGACGCCGAATGACTTGCAAAAGAAGACCCGGAACCCCATGTTCCGGAGTGCGTACCAGGAAGCACGGAGACTTTGGAGTAGTGAGTTAAACGTACAGGAGCGCATAAAGCTGAAGGCTGCGTACCTGCTGGAAGACTCACTGCCGGACTTGTTCAAGATCATCAAGGATGACTCCCAGCCGGGCTCAGCCAAGATGATCGCCATAGAGCAGCTGGGGAAACTGTCCCAGGTCATGGCGCAGAAGAAGGAGGGAGGCGGTGAGCGCCATTCCATAACGATTAATGTAGGTAACGCCACTCCGGTGGTGATTGAACACACGGTGCCGGCGATTGAAGGAGAAGTAGCGTGATCGACATATTCAGCAAATCGCAGCAACGCGATGTGCTTGGGAATCGGCCCGCCGCGTGGCCTACCACACGCGCCGAGCGCGGAAAGTTCTACCGTCTCCCAGACCCGATCCATGCTGGGGACGAGTTGGTAGTAACAAGTTACGACACCTGGTGCGACTTCGGTACCCAGATGGAAACCCTGCGCAGAGGCGGCATGGCCGCGAGCAAGCAGGTACAGGAACTGATTGGCGAGAAGCAGATTCTCGCCATGCAGGCAGCGGACTTCAAGTCACGGCTCGAGGCCGTACAGGAAGCCCGCCGGAAGGAGAAACGTAAAGCATCTTACCTTGATACAGGAGTTTTGAAATGAGCAATTTTCTAGAGAATCTGAACACCGTGAAGGCGAATGTGGACAACAATCGCAAGAACATTCTCAGCCAGATCGAGCAGCTTGAAGTGCAGATCACGAGCGCGAAGAAGACCATCGAAGAGATGGACACCCTGGCTACCGCCCTGAGCTACATGCTGGAATCGCCGGCTGTACTGGAGAGCGCTGAGGTTCATGTGGCGGCTGCGCAGGTGGAAGCCGCCCCGGCGGTGACTGACCCTCTTACCGCTGCCGCCTGAGTTGGTACGAATGGCGTCTATGAAGATGCCTGAACACAAACGCAGGTGGCTGAAGAAGATGATGGACGTAAAAAATCCGCATCCGTCCACACAGAAACTGATCGACGCTACTGTCGCTCAGTATTTGAAGTAACAGGGGGGGCTGGGGAAACTCAGCCCTTTTCTTATGGCCACGATAAATTTTGACCCTCCGCCGACGCTGAAGCGATTCATGCAGTCGGACAAATTTATCCGCGTGGTGCGGGGCCCGGTAGGTTCTGGCAAGTCCTACTGCATGGTGATGGAACTGCTTAGGCGCGCGGCCGAGCAGACTCCCGATCCTGCAGATGGTAAGCGCCGCACGCGGTTCGCCATCGTGCGTAACACACTACCCCAGCTGAAGACCACATGTCTGAAGACAATCAACGAGGCGCTCCGCGGCATCGCTGTATTTCACGTGTCTGATGGTACGGTCACGATCAAGCTGGGGGATATAGAATCTGAGTGGATTTTCCTCCCTCTCGACTCGCCCGACAACGTGCAGCGCCTGCTCTCACTTGACCTCACCGGCGCCTGGCTCTCCGAGGTTCGAGAGCTGCCAGTTCGTATCTTGTTGGATGTGTTCTCTCGGTGCGGGCGCTACCCCTCTCAGGCTCATGGCGGCTGGAAGTGGAAGGGCGTGATCGCGGAGACGAACTCGTTTACCGAAGACTCTGACTGGAACAAGGTACTCGAGGAGCGCGAGCTGGATGGGAAGCCGACGCCAGAGACGTGGGACTATTTCGTTCAGCCCGGCGCCCGTGAGCCGAATGCGGAGAACCGAGAGAACATAGGCCCGAACTACTACGAAGATCTTATTGAAACCAACTCACCAGAATGGGTAGAACAGTATGTCGATAACATCATCGCCCCCAGCCTCTCAGGCGAAGCCGTGTTCAGGCATAGCTTCCGCAGTACGTTCCATATTGCAAAAGACATCCTCCAACCAGTCCCTTCCACAATGCTACTGGCGGGCTTTGATTACGGCCGCAACCCAGCCGTCGTTCTCACCCAACTCGATCCCAAAGGACGCCTCCTGGTCTTGGACGAAGTCTATACCTCGAACATGGGTGTAGAGCAGTTCATCCAGACCATGCTTCGGCCGGTGTTGTCACAACCCAAGTACGCCCGCTTACCAATAGGAATATGTGGAGACCCTTCCGGTACCGCCCGCGGACAGATTGGCGAAGAATCGGTGTATGGAATGCTAAAACGGCTCGGGCTCTCTGCCCAGCCCGCCCCAACAAATGATGTAGCGCCCCGCCTACGATCGGTAGAGAAGTGGTTGTTGCAGCAGCGCGAAGGCGCCGGCGCGATACTTTTCAGTCCCACCTGCACGAGTCTGATTCGCGCCATGCAGTCAAAGTACCGCTACGCGAAGAAAAAAGATGGTGAGTTACAGCCGAAACCAGACAAGTCGCATCCCTGGTCGGACATCGCAGACGCCCTGCAGTACGCGGTTTTGGGCCACTCCACTAGCGTTACTGCCAGACTTGTGCGTAGAACAACAGATTCTGCTAGAGTGCGGCAGGTCTCCAGCGCCGGTTGGACATAATACGTTGAGGTAGCAGAACGCCATGGCAGCCATCCCAAGTAATCCTATTCCGACCCCCTCAACGACGCTCGGCGCTTCTTCTCGTGCTGCTAGTCCCGTCCCTGGTGTCCCTGACGGTTCGTCTGGCAAGAAATATCAGACCGGATCTAACAGCCAGACCAAGAAGACCGCCGGTAAGACACTGGGCATGGTGAGCGAAACCTCTCGCGGACTGATCCGCGTAGTGAGCCATGACGAGATGCTCGCGAATGAGAAGACGGCCAAGGATCTCTCTCACCTATCCATCGAGTCGCTTAACCCCCTAGCTGGGCTGCTGCGTGATCGTTTCGAGAAGGCCGTACGTCACCGACGTATGGTTGGTATCGACGAAGAGTTCATTCGAGATATGCGCGCTTACAATGGGCAGTATGACCCGAAGAAACTACAGGAGATCAACGCGTTTGGCGGCTCCGCGGTCTACACCCGCATGATGACTATGAAGTGCCGAGGCGCGACAGCGCTCTTGCGCAACGTGTACATGAATTCAGACCGCGCCTGGACGCTCGACCCTACTCCAGACCCGCAAATTAGAGACAGTATCGACCAAAACATCAAGAAGTTGGTGATGGCCGAGGTTGCATCAGTCAATCAGATGGGCCAGACGGTTGATCAGAACGCACTTGCCGATCGCATGGAGGGTCTGTATGACGCCGCCAAGCTGGCGGAACGTAGAAAAGCCATCACAGAAGCCGCTGAAGCCCAGCGAAAGATCGACGACATGCTCGATCAGGGTAATTTTTACCAGGCGCTAACTGATTTCCTCGTCGATCTGCCCATTTACAAGCACGCGATCATCAAAGGACCCACCACGCGACGTACTACGACGCTGAAATGGGCTAAAAACAAGCCTGTCGCGCACGAAGAGGCTCGTTTTTACTGGGATCGTGTCAGTCCGTGGGACGTCTGGTTCACACCCGGCGCCACGGCAATCACAAACACCGATGTTTTCGAGCGCCAGCGTCTTTCGGTGCAGGATTTGTACGCCATGCTCGGTCTTCCGGGGTATCGGGACACTGATATCCGTCAGATTATCGACACGTACGATAAAAAGGGATTTCAGGAGTGGATTCAGCTCTTTGAGTATGAGCGCGCGTACATGGAGGGGCGAAATAACGTCCTCGATGACACGTTCATCAATGCCATTGAGTTCCATGGGTTCGTTCTTGGGAAGTATCTCAAGGAGTTCAACATTCCTGGGTGCGATGATGATGAACGCCCGTATTTCGTGACCGCCTGGATGGTGGATAAGCGGATTTTCAAGGTTATGATGAATCCTTCGCCCCGTCAGCGCGTGCCCTACTACGTTACCTCGTTCGATAAGACTCCTGGATCTATCTCTGGTAACGGTATCCCAGCTCTGGCGAACGATATCACCGACGTCATGAATGCTACGCTCCGCGCTCTTGTCAACAACGTCTCCATCTCAAGCGGTCCGCAGGTCATGATCGATCGCGATCTGATAGGCCCATCGCAGGATGATAATCTGTACCCGTGGAAGCGCTGGTCATACGTCTCTGACCCGGCGAATCCGAACAGGAAGCCGGTGGACTTCTTTCAGCCAACGAGTAACGCGCAGGAATTGCTCGGTGTTTTCGACAAATTCAGCGTTATGCTCGATGACGTGTCTACCATACCAAGGTATCTCACCGGCGGTGGCGCGAACTCTGGCGCTGGTCGCACCGCGTCCGGGCTCTCGATGCTCATCAACAACGCGAACAAAACACTGCAGAACGTTGCGGACAATATCGATAACGATATCATGCGTCCGCTGCTCACTCAGCTGTATGACTACATCATGCTGACCGACGACACTGGCATGCTCCGCGGCGACGAGAACATTAGCGTCGAAGGTGTGCGTCAGGCGTCTACGCAGGAACAAGATCTGACTCGTCAGCTGGAGTTCTTGCAGCTGATCAACAACCCCACGTACCAGTCGTTGATTCCCCCGGGTGAAGTTGCTCGTATCCTGCAGAAGATCTCTGACAGTCTGGGCATGGAAGTGAAAATAATGCAGCCCGATGACCCGATCAACAAGCCGAATGCCATGAATCCTCCGGTGCCGCCGAGTCCCGTTGGGGGACAGGGGGGCCCGAATCCGAGTGGGGACCAGACGCCTGGCCCCAATCCTGCCGCGGCTGCCCCCGGCGCCGGGGGAGTCCCTGGGGTCCAACCAGCCCCGATGGTGGTCCCGTTTAACAACGTTTCAAGTAACTTGCCACATGGTTGACAGTAAGCGTATTATATCAAAAGGTTCTCTGGGTAACTTCTTTGTGAGGATTTTGAAATGAAAGACATCCACCCGATGGGTATTCACGCTGCTGACCAGTTCGGCACGACTATCGTGAACCCGAAATCTCCTATTGCTGTGCCGAAAAAGCCGTCGAATCCTGGCTTCGGTACGAGCACGAAAGCTATCAAGCCGCACGGCGGTGATCAGTACGGCACGACTATCACGAAGTCGAACCCGTTCCGCGATTTCCCGAAGGCCAACGTAAAATTATCGAACGGCGTGGTGGATCAGAAGGGTTCGCGCATCAGTATTGACGGTGAGAAAGTCATTCGTTCGCAGCACAGCGGTGGAATGAAACTCTCTGGGCAGTTGACCGGCGGTGGCCATAGCGCGTCTGGTTGCATGCCCGGTACGAGTTACCGCAAGAGTGGTGGGAAGAGCAATACTTCAGCACGAGTGTTCTAACATGGCATACACAGAGAACCCAAAATACCCGAAGAGCGGCCCTAGCACCCAGCTAGGGCTCGTTCCGGGCGTCAAACGGATCAAGATGGAAATGCTGCGCATCGGACAGGCCGCTGACATTGGTAAGGCCACCGGTTCTCGGCTGTACACTCGCGACTACTCGAAGATTGATGAAGTTCCGGATACGGATGACACCGATCTTGTGGGTCCTGCGTTGGGTAATCCCCTCCGTCTATGACAGTCACTGAAAAAGACCCCCTTACCGAAGCACTGGTAAGGCTCAGTGACAACGCCCACTGGCGACATTATGTCACCACAATAGTGGCTAAGCGTGACGCTGCAATACGTAGCTTGTTGTACGGTAAAGAGCAAGATATTCATACGCTTAGAGGTGAAGCCCGAGCGTTCGATCAGCTGGTAGACCAACTTAAACGCAATGGAGTGAAGTTATGAACGCAGCCCCGCAGAGCAATATGCCGCCCGCCGCCCGCCGCCAGGCTGCGGAAGCGAACCGGTTGATCGCGCAGCTGAATGCGAAGCCCGGCGACCCGCCTTTGGCCGATCCTTTGGCCGATCCTGCAGCTGCCGCGGCACGGCCCGCTCCAGCCCCGGACGAATTTCCTAGTGTGGACATCGCGCCTGTTATGCACGCCGATGCCCCAGCCTCGACGCCCGCACCTGTTAACCCAGTCCCGCCGCCGGACGATAATTTCAAAGCTAAGTTCAACACGCTCAGGGGAAAGTACAACGCGGAAACTTCACGCTTTCGTGAGCAGCTGGAAGAACAGCAGAGGACCATCAATCAGCTGGTGATGCGGCAGGCTACTCCCGCGCCCGCCCCAGCAGCTCCCATGCGTCCGGAAGACCGGTTTGACTCAATGGGCGTGAGCAAGAAGGAAGTCGAAGAGTACGGTCCTGAGCTTCTGGGCATGATCGCTCGAGTCGCTGAAGGTACTGTGACCCCAGAACTCAAACAGTTGATGAAAGACACCGCCGAGCTGAAGCACACGCTTGCTCTGACCCAGCAATCTGCCGCCGCCACGGCGAGAAAGGCTGTGTACGACTCGTTGGACGCCGCTGTCCCCACCTGGCGCGCCGTCAACGAGGATGACAATTTCCTTGCGTGGCTACAAGAAGTTGATGTATTCTCTGGATCGTCCCGCAATGCTTCGCTTGTGGGAGCCTTTAATAGCAACGATGTGGCACGAGTCGTTGGGATATTTCAGGCATATGTTGGGAAGACTCCAATACCAACCCCGCGTCCTACCGCTACGGTAGATCGAGGGACACTGGTAGCCCCCGGGACCCCCCGCGGTGGCGCGATGGAAGCTCCTGATGGCAGCCGCGGAACAATCCTGTCTGAACAAGAGATAGGGGAGTTTTACGCACGTGTCAGAAGGAAGCAGGTGACGCCTGAAGAATATAAGGCGAAGTCTGCTGCAATAGCTCTGGCGGTAGCCGAAGGTCGCGTGAAACCCACGCGCAACGACATCCACCAGAACAGTTAGTAACCACCATTTCGGAGTAGAGACATGGCTTATCCAATTGGCACACCGTATCTAGGTTCAGTTCCTAGCCCGGCGTATTCCGGTATTTTCATTCCGACCATCTGGTCGGGCAAGTTCGTAGAGAAGTTCTACGACGCGACTGTCCTTGGCGCCATTGCGTCCACGGACTACGAGGGTGAGATCAAGAATTTTGGCGAAACCGTCAACATTCGCACTCATCCGACTATCACCATCGCTTCGTACAGCGCGGAACAGGCTCTGACTGTTCAGCGTCCGTCGAGCGCGCTGGTCACTCTGCAGATCAACAAGGGCGCGTACTTTAATACCGTCCTTGACGATGTGATGCAGATTCAGGCCGATGTGGATCTTCTGAGCAACTGGGCCGACAACGCCTCTGAGCAGATGAAGATTTTCGTTGACACGTCTGTGCTGGCCGTTGCCAGTTTGGGCTCCCTGGTTGATGCGACGAACTCCGGCTTGACCGCCGGTCGGTTCAGCGCCAACCTGCGCCTGGGTGTCACGGGCACCCCGTTGTTCGTTGGTCGCGCTGGCTTGCTCACGCAGGCTGGTGACGTCATCGCCAACACCCGCGGTATTCTCGACTTCCTGATCGACCTTGGTCTGGCGCTCGACGAAAACCGCGTCCCGGAGACTGGTCGTTGGGTAGTTCTGCCGTCATGGGCTGGCGCCGTTATCAAGCGCAGCGCTCTGCAGCAGGCCTATCTGACCGGTGACTCGGTCTCCATCGCTCGTAACGGACGGCTCGGCATGATTGACCGTTTCACGGTCTATGTGTCGAATCTGCTCCCGAACGGCGTCGCTGGTGGCCTGGCTGCTAGCGAGTGGGCGGTGTATGCTGGCCACGCGCTGGGCCTGACGTTCGCGTCGCAGATGACGAAGGTTGAAACCCTCCGCTCGGAGAGTACTTTCGGCACCCTGATGCGCGGTCTGCAGGTCTGGGGATTTGCTGTGATCAACCCCACCCTGGTCGCTTACGGCGTTATCAAGGCTGGCACCATCTGATAAGTGGTGACTGGATGATGTAGTCCCGGGGGGCTGTCGGCCAAAAGCTGCCAGCCCCCCTTTTACTTAGGGGTGAGAAAATGGCTAGCACACTTGCAAAGACGATTGACGACGCGATAAGCGAGGCACGTCTTATCATCAGTGATGCTCGCGCCCCCTACCGGTACACCGATCTACAGATGTTGTCGCATCTGAATACCGCTCTGGCGGAAGTTTATCGTTACCGCCCCGATGCCTACATTGGCAACTTCACCACTGCCACTCTTGGCAGTAACTCAGTGACTTCCTACGTTACCGCTGATCTCGGAATCACTACCCTGTTTCCTCTCGACAACCGGTTGTTTTTCAACCCGGTTGTGTTTTTCATGGCCGGCCGTGCGGAACTCTCGGACGACGAGTTCACTGAGAACACCCGTGCGACCTCCCTTCTCAAGACGTTTCGAGAAACGCTAATCACTAAAGGTGGCTGATCATGGCTCTTGTTACAGTCGATGGCGGCCAGAGTAGTTCAGCAGTTGCTGGGCGAACCCTTCAGTACATGGGTGCCATAGCCGCCCAGCAACTTTCCGGCGCTCCTGACACGCTGATACAGAGCCAGCTTGTGCTGACTCTGCGACACTTCTACACCCAGTCCACTGCGTACCGCGGCGTTGCGGGGCCATACCCGGTGGCGATCGGCAAGCAGAATGTGTACTTGAACCCAGTCGATCAGGACACTGAGGTCCAGTTCGTACTCGAGGCGTACATTTACCCGACCCCCCTTGGCGGTGCGTCGAAGCAATCGCTGCCTCCCAGCACCAGGCTGATCCTCACGAACGTCCCGGGCCCGCCAAACACACACTTCATGGTCACTCCGGATACGCTGGTTATACAACCCGTGCCAGACGCTACTTACGGCTCTGTGCTGTATGTGTACGGCGCCCTTCGCCCCAGCATGGCTGCCACAACGCTGCCGGATATTTCGTTTACCCACCACCTTGATGGGATACTCGCAGGTCTGTTTGAGCGCATGTACCGCATGCCGAATAAGCCGTGGACGGACCCCGAACTGTCGGTGTCATACGGTAGGATGTACAAGACCGAGATCGCCATGTGGCGGGATTTCGCAGTTCGCGGCCAGAGTGCAGCCGACGTGCCATTCATATTCCCCTCGTTCGCTGACTCACGATTTACCCGTGCCCGCATCGGGTTTGGTAGTTCTGCGTGAGTACGTTCAGGTACGCGAATGCTGCATCTGACTTCGCTACTGCAGCACTCAATTGGGTGACTTGTACTCCAAAGGTTATGCTTGTGGATGCCGGGTACGTACCGAACGTGGCGCATCAGTATGTAACCAGCATAACCCCCAGTGCCATAGCAGTTCGCGATCTGGCGATGACCAGTGTGGCCCAAACTGATGGGGTGTGCCGCGGTACAGTAGCTGATGCGAGCGCCTTGATATGGCCGAATCCTATCGTCGCTGTGATCATCTACGCCTCCACCGGTGTGGACGCAACTTCGCGTTTGATCTACTACTCGAGTGACGGGATTGGGTTTCCGCTTACTGCTGTTGGATTCAATTATTCAGTTGCATTTGATCAGACACACGCTGGTTGGTTCCAGGTATGACCGACCCATGTAACGTTGTACTTTTGCTCCACATGGATGGTACGAACGGAGCGACTACTACTACTGATTCGTCGTTGTACGCGCACTCGCTTACAAATTTCTATGGCGGCTCGCTGATAGATACGGCGGTTCAGAAGTTCGGCACTGGTTCACTTCCCGCCCCACTAGGAGTGCAGAAAACAGTTATCACTCCCGCCGACGTACCAGAATTTGATTTAGCAAGTAGCCGAGATTTTACCATCGAGGGGTGGGCATATTTTGATGCTTCTGGCGCTGGGTCTAACCAGACAATTGTGAGCATCGAAGGTACCTTCGGTGTTAACAGACCAGTCGCCCGACTTGGTGTAGCCGCCGCTGGTGGGTCTAATTTTACTATCTCTGGCGTGGGATATCATGATGCGGGCTCGACTGCTGTTTTCAGCTTAAATGGGGCCACTAATTTACCTTCCGGGCAGTGGCATCATCTTGCGCTTGTGCGCAGTGGTACTACGTATTCTTTGTATGCTAACGGCATTTTGGAAGCGTCTGTTACTGACGCCACTACGTTATCGGTGTCTACTTCCGGGAATCAGGTTGATGTCGGCGGTGCCCGGTCAGTAAGCTACATAGTAGGGTGGTTAGATGAAGTACGCATAGTTGTCGGCGCTGCTGTATATACGACTGCTTTTACTCCACCAACCGTAGCGTTTGATGATCCCATATGCGCGACAACTGACGCCAGTTTCTCGAGCGTAAGTTTGCTGCTACACATGGATGGCGCGGATAGCGGCACTACGTTCACGGACTCGTCTACATATGCTCATACAATAAGCGTGGCCGGTACTCCCGTAACAAGCGCAGCTGTGCCAAAATTTGGCGCGGCTGCGCTTAAGAGTCTTGGAGGCGCTAATTCCAACTATGTCTCTACGCCCATTGTGGCAGCAGGGGAGTTGGATCTCAGTACAGGAGATTTCACAATTGAGTACTGGCTGTACGCACTATCGTTTAGTGGTAGTAACAACGGTATATTTTCTACCACTACCGCTCCAGGGACCAGTGGCATTTTTATGGAGACAAACAGCATTGGCAGCTTGGTAATGGAGTTCTGGAACGGTGCCAGCTACAGTCTTCTTGCTGCTTCTGCGAACCTGAGTTTGAATGTGTGGTATCACATCGCGCTCGTTAGGAGTGGGTCCAATTTTACCGAATATGTGAACGGCGTAGCGACTGGTGCTCCTACTACGTACGCAGGGAGCATAAGTACTGGTACTACCTTAAAAATAGCGGCCATGGATTCGAGTCTGGGCGGCATCCCTGCATGGAACGGATACATAGATGATTTTCGGATCACCAAAGGCGCCGCCCGCTACACGGCTAACTTCCTTCCGTGCACTTGCCCGTTCCCTGATACCACACCGGGTATCGCTGGAGGCACGGTTTATGGTAAATTCGTAGACGCCCTGGCTTTCGCCCCGATCCAGAGCACGAATTTGGGCGTCGCAAAGCCAAGAGTTTGGCAACCGCTTGATTTTTATACTACTAAGGTGCCGAAATGAGTGTCCTACTTGGCCGATTCAAGCAGTCCCCGAACGAGGTCAAGCGGTATGTCATGGACTACTCGCTAGACCTGGACACCGGTGAACTCATTACGGTAGTTACTCCCGTGGTGGTGGACCCTACTGGGGCTCCGGTGTCGCCCGCCTTTGTGTGCACGGGAGTCGCGATTGCTCCCGGATCCACTTCATTCATCTACTACGCCTCTGGCGGGTCAGATGGTTACACGTACGAAATTCAGTTTCTCGTCACCACTAGCCTCGGCAAAGTGCTTGAGGCGGTCGTGGCATACCCGATTGGAGTGAAGATATGACTCTCGCAGTGTGGGCCAATAACGCCAGTTCGACTCTTGCCTCTGGCATTTCGGACGTGGATACGACGCTGACTGTGCAAGCTGGCCAGGGGGCTTTGTTTCCCACCCCCAGTGCCGGGCAGTACGCAATGATCACGCTTGAGACTGTTGCGGGGGCCATGGAAATTACGAAGTGCACGGGGCGTACCGGCGACACTCTCACGATCGTAAGGGCTCAGGAAAGTACTTCAGCAATCGCGTTCGCCTCTGGCTCACGCGTCGAATGCCGTGTCACCGCTGGTATTCTGGCGAATTTCCTTCAGCACACCGGCGACACTCTTGCTGACGCCACCATTTCCGGCATTGTAACGCTGGGCGGCGGAGGTTCTATCCGCAATGGTGAGTGGGTCGGCGGGTACATGCGCGGCGCTGCGGGTGATACAAGCAACCAGTTATTTGTTCCCCCCGCCGGCGCTGCACCCACTATAGGTGGCAGTCCGATCCTGACAAAAGCGAATTTTCTGAGCCAGCTTCCCACGGGCGCTGGTGTGAACGTGACCGGTATGATCATGTACTGGAACGGCACTACGGGGACTATCCCAACTGGGTATATCCTGTGTGACGGCACCGCGGGTACTCCGGACTTGCGAGACAAGTTCGTTGTCGGCGCTGGTAGCACATACACCGTTGGAACTACAGGTGGTTCGACGGGTACCACGACTGATTCTACTAGCGGCGCTCCTGCGACTACTTCTGCGTATACGCTATTGATCGCGGATATCCCGTCGCATACGCACACGGTTCCAATTCAGATTCTTGCCGTCGGTGTCGGAGGCGGCCCGAACGTATATGTTGCTGGTTCGGGAGTTGTAACTGGTGCACAGGGCGGCGGCGGCGGTCACTCGCATGCGATTGGGTCGAGCGCCCACACGCACACCTACACACTCCCTCCGTATCGTGCGCTTGTTGCCATAATGAAGTCATAAGGTGGTTAGATGGCAACGACCACGCAGAAGGGAATCAAGTCTACCTCGATAAAAGCGGCTGTAGGTAATCTGGAGAACCACACAACGGTTCTCCAGCAACTTAAGGAAGCAACTGAAATCGGGCAGCGACTGCGTGGTGATTCGCTAGACAGCTTTGTACGTGTTCGCGAGTTGGTTGCTGCGGGGCTTATTCGACTGACGAATGGTGTCGTCCAACCGGGCAACACCGCCACGCCCACTTCCTCAGTTGCTGCGTCTAGGAATATCTTTACCGCCGGTTCCATTACTGGCGGCGGTGACCTCAGCATTGACCGCACTCACTCGCTAGTTGGGGATGTCGGGAGTCCCGGTAATAATTACTTCTATGGCACTAATGGTGCTGGTACGAAGGGCTGGTTTACGACAGCTTCGTTGCCTGTTGGTCCGACTGGCCCGCAGGGTGTTGCTGCATTCTTAGAAGCTGAACCGGGTGAAGAAGGATCGATGGGCCCGCCAGGCGTTGCCGGCCCGCAAGGTGCGCCCGCCCTGCCCGGTGCAGCGGCTTACGGCGAGATGGGTATCGTCAACAACGCATCCGCGACCGCGATGACGACGATCAACACCTTTTACCAGATTACAACTGGTTGGGTCTCCGATGCGTTGAACGCTTTCACGTTTGGCTCAAGCGCGCTTACCGCAAAAGCTGCCGGACCATATTTGGTTACGGGTGCGTTTTCGCTAAGCACTGCGACTACCTCTAATCTCGTGGTGAATATCCAACTTTTCAAGAATGGTGTAGCGATTGCTACGCATAACGCATTCGCCAAGATGACCAACACTTCCGATATAGACTCCCTGTCTATAACGGGAATTATTGAAGGCGTAGTCATCAATGACGTGTTCGATGTCCGAATTCAGTCTACGTCGAATTCGGGCCAGAGCATCACTGTGGGTTATGCGAACCTGTCTATCACAGCTGTGCAGGGCGCGACCGGTTCTGCTGGTTCGATAGGTATCCCTGGTTTGGACGGCGAACCCGGCGAAGACGGCGCCATGGGCCCTCCTGGCCCCGCCGGATCTGGCGGTGGCGGGTCTGGTCTCACTAGGCCGCAAGTGCTTACCATGGTATCTTTGAGAATGTAATGCTGTTACTAACTACAATCACTGATTTTCTTCAGGTTTTGACCGGTTCAGCGTTATCGACTGACTGGACCTCTTCGTATGTGGACGTGACTACGGCGGCATTCACGCCCGACAGCACGCAGGGCAACGTCGCGACTGCTACTTCTACGACCATAGTTGCATCTCCTGCGGCGTCCACCCAGCGACAGGTGAAGTTCCTGTCGATCCGTAATCGCGATGGCGTCAGTACCCAGACCATATCTATTATCAAGAACGCTGGTGCAGTGCAGTACCGAGCCACACCCGACATTCCGCTTCTGCCCGGCGAGAGTCTGCAGTACGTAGACGGCATAGGGTTCCAGGTTTTCGACTCGAGCGGCCGAATCAAATCTGCTGTCGCCAACGTGACAGGTCCGGCCGGCCCCACGGGTAATACCGGCGCTGTAGGCCCGGCAGTGTTCTTAGAGGCTGACCCCGGTGAGGAAGGTCAGTCTGGCCCTCCCGGCGCTGCTGGAGCAACCGGAACCACTGGCAGCACTGGATCTCAGGGACCCGTGGGTCCAGCAGTGTTTCTGGAGGCCGATCCCGGCGAAGAGGGGCAACCAGGCACCCCGGGCATAGCAGGCCCCGCGGGAGCCACAGGTGGAACCGGAGGCACCGGTGCCCAAGGCCCGCAGGGCGTAGCCACCTTCTTGGCTCCAGACGACCCAGAACCCGGCGACCCCGGCCCACCCGGCGCCGCTGGAGTGGCTGGAACAGCTGGCGGCACTGGATCTCAGGGACCCGTGGGTCCGCCCGTATTCCTGACTGGTGATCCCGGAGAAGACGGTGATGTAGGGCCGCCCGGCCCGTCTGGCCCGTCTAATGATTGCATTGTTGTCACCTTTGACGGTGGTGGCGCAGTTATACCCACGGGGGACACCAAGACGTACTTCACGTGCCCATTTGATGGCACCATTCAAGCGTGGTATCTTACCGGCGACCCGTCTGGTAGTATCGTAATAGACGTGTGGAAATTAGCTGGGGCTATTCCCACGGCTGCGAATACGATAGCTGGGTCAGAGTTTCCGACTCTTTCTGCTGCAACTGTTGCTAGTGATCTTGCTCTTACAACTTGGAATGTGAACGTGCTCTCAGGCGACATTTTTGGTTTCAGCGTGACTAGCGCCAGTTCTGTTACGAAAGCCGTTTTGTCGGTAAAGATTGCGAAAAAATGAGGTTTATTTATGTCACTTAATTCATGGGTTGAAACACTCAATGCAACACAGATCGACAGCACGGCGCTGACGAATACCGTCACGGCCACTTCGATCATCGCGCCCCAGTCGCGGTTTACGATACCGGCGAACTTCTTCGCCATTGGCAAAACCATCCGGGTTCGAGCGCTGGGTCGTATCTCGACGGTCGTCACGACTCCCGGCACGCTGACACTGGATCTGCGCTTCGGCGCCTCCACGGTGCAGTTCAACGGTGGTGCGATGTCACTGAACATCGTCGCCAAGACCAACGTCAGTTGGTCTTATGAGGCCTACCTGACTTGCCGCAGCATCGGCAACTCGACACTGGCCACGCTGCTGGGCATAGGTACGTGGGCATCGGAAGCGGTGATCCTCTCGGGTCTCCCGACGGTCAGCACTAACGGCATTTTCGTTCTGCCTGCTGCGACTCCGGTTGTTGGTACAGGCTTCGATTCGACGGTGAGCAACGTTCTGGATATGTTTGGTACGTGGTCGGTCGCGAACGCCGCCAACAGCATTCAGACGCACCTCTTCACTGTTGAAGCGATGAACTAAGTCATGGCCCTACGCGGGCCGGGCATCCAGCCAGATCGGCGGCTTATCTTTGGTAAGCCGCCTCTTTCTACTGAATACATTGATCCGTTTGCCGGCACACGCCGCGAGCTGATCGCGGACGACTTCTTTGCGCGCCCGGATGGCGGACTTGGGCGCATCAGCAATCAGGTAGGAACAGGGGTCGGTCTGAATGGCTCAGGGTGGCTAACCCCTCCCGGCAACTCCGACTTCTACGTGGCGGGTAGGAAGGCCCGGCCAAGTAAAACCAACGTTAACTGCCGGGCATACTACGGCGCGATAGCGTGGCCCGCAAATCAGTGGTCTGAGGCGCTCATCGAGAGCGCGAACACTGGGTCAAGCGCCGACGTGGGCTTCGGCGTCCACGTCCGAAGCTCTCTCACCGCCAACACGGGCGCTGATCTAATCATTCAGCATGACCTGAGTCAGTGCCGCATCCAGATTATTCTGAACGGCACTCAGGTGGCGGTGTTTAACTTCCGCGCCACGTGGGCGGCTGGCGACCGGGCAAGGCTGGAGGTTCAGGGCCAGCGCTACACGGTCTATCGAAACAACGTGTTCGTGTTCAGGGCCGTCGATAACACGGCCTCACTGACCGGCGGCGTGCCGGGTATCACCTACTCGGCTACGCTCACAAACCCGGTCAAGGCAATCCTTGAGTGGGCGGGCGGCGGCTTTGGCTCCGCGCTGACCACCGCCACCGATGGCATTGACAGCCGCAGTCGCCGGGGTCCGGGCATCCAGCCTTCCGCCCGCTTCATGTTCCAGACCACGCCGCGCGGAATTACGCCCCCGCTCGATATTGGCACGCCGAAAGATCCGCTCGAATACCGGGCTGGCCCGGGTAAGCAGCCGCGCAAGCGGTTCATGTTCAAGACCTCGCCGCGCTCGACCTCGCCTCTGGCGCCATTTATCGGGGGAACCGTTCATATATGGATGGGCATTGGAAAGTCCACTCTCACCCCGTTTGGTACATACATATCTATGTTCTAGGGATTTTGCCCCGCGGGCCTACCAATAATTGTGTCCTGATAGTATTATGTAAAAGCACCCCCCGTGGTTTCAACTTTCGGAGTATCCAATGGCCTCGAACAAATCATTCAACTTTGGTCCAGTCGCACTCACCACGACCCTTACGACCAACATCCTGAACCCAAACGTGACCTCAGTTGCTGGTCCGGTTGGCTTTACCATGTCTCAGCCGTACATCATTCTTCGCCATATTCGCATTGTGAATAAGACTGGCTCTGCCGCGTCGTTCTCGTTGTGGAAGGGCGCCACCGGCGGCAACGCAGCTGGTACGGAAGTGATCGGCCAGGGCACTCTGGTTCCTGCGAACAGCTACGTGGACTGGTACGGCATTATGCGGTTTGATGCAGCCGACTTTCTCGTGGGTGGCGCAGGTACTACCCTCGCACTGTCGATTCAGGGTGAAGGTGAACTCGGCGTTTCAGGCTAATGACCTGCCGTGACTGTCGTCAACATTGATGAATTCGCTGGAATTGCTCCGCGTTACTCCGCCCGGCTGCTACCAAATAGTGGTGCAGTCCGGGCGGAAAATGCGAAGCTCCTCTCTGGAGAATTGCGTGGCCTGAGAGAAACCCAGCTTCTCTACGACTTCAATCCGACGGTTATTGCTCGTGCTTATCGCTTACCCGCCCTGGTAACTTCTCCCATCCCGCTCGCCGGTGGCGATACGTGGATAGGATTCTCCAGTGCTGAGGTAGACTTCGTTCGAACCCCCGTACTGAATGATAGTTTCGAACGGTACTACTGGACTAGTGATCCGACGAACTATTCGGGCGCTCCGCAGTACAGCACTCGTGCGCGCATTCAGGCTTTGTCTACTCCCTATAAGCTGGGCATACCAACGCCGGTTGTCGCGCCCACTGTTGTACCCCCCGCCGGTATCACTACGACGCGTGCTTACTTGTACACGTTTGTGTCAGCGTATGGAGAGGAGGGCCCACCCTCGTTGCCCACCACTGCTACTGGGACGATTGGGACATGGGCGTTGAGTAACATCGATGCCGCGCCGCTAAACCCCTCGTTCTACAACATCACTACTGTCCGCATATACAGGACAGTGACTGGTAACACGAGTACCGAGTACTTCTTCGTGGCTGATATAGCCATAGGCACCACCACCTACAACGACAGTTTTTCAGATGCCGTTGTTGGGTTGAACGTCATACTCCCATCGCTGGATTGGGCGCCTCCGCCTGCTGCGTTGAAAGGTATTGTCTCGCATCCCGGTGGTTTTCTAGTCGGTTTCCAAGGGCGTGATTTATATCTGTCCGAGCCATATCATCCGCATGCATGGCCGGTGGCATATATACAAACTTGCCAGACGGAAATCGTTGGTGTGTCGATCTACAACAACGTGATCATTA
>Ga0315273_10002501_pt1 | contig 21728 bp, 14 predicted proteins | sample YL17G02_0_MG_FD_205753 | JGI IMG/M metagenome (GOLD analysis project Ga0315273, IMG submission 205753) | Sediment microbial communities from Yellowstone Lake, YNP, Wyoming, USA - YL17G02_0 | ecosystem: Environmental > Aquatic > Freshwater > Lake > Sediment | place: USA: Wyoming | collected... | reverse complement strand
ATTGGGTTACAACGCCTATGCTGCCGCTGGATATAAGTCTACAAAACATAGCAGATCATGCGGCCTATCTCGTGAATTACCCTTCTGGCGATACTGCGAGTTTTAAGTCTTTTGAGTTTCAAGCTGATCCAACAAAAGCACCAGTTGGTCCGTTACAGGCGCTGGCACAAAAACTTACGGACTATTCTGCTGGACAAAAGGGCGGGTCATTGTCAGAAGCAATCATGAGTATGATCAGAGATGGGTTTACCAACCAGAGCGTATATCTAAAAGCCATAACTGCAGCCTTTAATATATTTTCTGGAAATCAAATAAAGGTATTCAACTCATCCATCATGAGCGCGCTGTTAAAACATATAGCCATAACCCAATATCTGGCGCAAAATATTATGTCGTTTAATGGCCCTACGCCGATCCGAGATGTTTTGACATCGGTACTGGGCTTCTTCGGATATACATACCATGAAGTGGCGACACCGTCAATAACGGATAAAGGTATACGCCGCATCTTTGTGGGTCCCGAAACTAATTACTTTACAGCTCCTAACTGCAACATCATTTTTGACGATGAAATAAATCAGCTTTTATTTGATCGTAACTTGGAAATTGAACCGACACGTGTAGTAAACGAGATCGCGCCGTTCCAGGGCGTTGGAGAAACACCGGCAGGCGAAATTGGATTCGTTAATACATTGATGAGTACTGTATTGCCACAGGGCGTAATGATACCCGAAGCTCTTAGTAAGTTGCCGAAAAAAGATGGCAAAATTACGTCTCTTGCAATGCTAGGACTTACTGAAGAAGAACAATGCAGGGGCATTACATTGTCGAGAGAACGTGATACGACAGGAATCGAAAGTGCTTTTGTTGTACACGCATTACAAAATCAATTCAAGGACAAGGAACTCAAAACGGCCGACGAATACATAAGCGCCGCGTATGATTCCGGTGATTCGACTAAGGCGCTTAAAGCCGCATACGCAACTTTGCGCGCTACGGACAACGATGAGACTAGAAAAGCTATACATTACTACCATGTCGGATTAGGCATGACGGCATTTCAAAACGCGCGTCTATCCAGGCGGACAGCGTCTCTTACCACGCCATACAGTCCGTATAGAATAACTGGTTTTCCTGCTGTTATAGTAACAAAATATATGCAGATACTGACAGGCACCATTACAGGATCCAGTTCGGTGATAAGCGCAAACGGACAAGCCGCGCAAAATCTTACTTTATCGTTCATACGTACCATACCTTTGAAATTCAGCGACACTGATCTTAAAAAACTTACGGAGCGAGGCGTCATACCTAAAGAGTCTGCAGCTATCTTTAGTGAGCAGGGCCAACTATCGTTCTTTGATGATGAAATAGCGCCTCCGTATATATATAAAGACTTTTATACGTTGTTAAAGAAAAATGAGTTCTATCCGGAAATAGTGGGCAAGACTAAAAGCGAACCAATATTTACCGACGTTACTACAAAGGGTATTACAAAGGCTGCGTCTAGTTTGTTTTTAAAATATTTTCTCGATAATGCAGAGAAAAAAGATACCTTCCGCCATGACATCATATGGCGGCCGCTAGCTTCGATAGATGACGTAGAGACGTACTGGGTGGATGGTGCGCGCGAATTGAAGCAAACTACGATGACAACAATGGAGTCAAAGCCATTTGTAACGCAGCGCCAACAACGTGTAAAAGACGCGTTTTATGAATTGAATAAAGTACTAGAAGGCAAAAAGATATTTAAAAAGGTAAAAAAATAATGGCACTACGATTCGCAAGTCTTCCAAAAGGTGTTTCTGCGCCGATACCTACATCGTATCTTAATAGCGCTGGCTCAGTAGGGACTAGTACTTGGTTCTATGGTCCGTCGTTACCCTCGCTCAGTACTGCCATAAATTTTGGTGGTAGCCTTGGTACGTTGAGCTTTCCATTCAAGCGGCCTATCGAAAGTCTTTGTCCTATTAACACGCCGGCAACGATATTAATTCTTAGCGATCCTGGTTCTAAAATTCAATACAGCACGAACAAGTTTATATTACAAAGTATCACCAAACCGCACAATGAAAAAGTTCAGATCATGGAAACGTTCAGTAATTCGCATTTATTTTTCTTTGGCGAACGAACTAAAATATATACTATGCAGGGAGTGGTGCTGGATGCGTTTTTTAGAAGCGACCACGACAGTGATTTTATAGGCACTAATGCGGCGCCAGAATTAAAATACAAATACCAGTGGGCATTGGCGTTTCAGGATTTCTACAACAACATATTGGCTGGAACTAAATTAGCCGCTGCGGGCAACATTGCCGCGCTATATGTTAACGGATGGCTTATAAAAGGTTATCCAATACAGTTTACGTTGGCAAAGGAATCTCAAGCAATGCCCGACGCCGCCACGTTTCAGATGACGTGGATTGTGCGGGAAGAATCGCTAATCAATGCTTCGCAAGCTGCTCCTTTATATAAGAATGATATGTACAAAGATCCCGCAGTTGTTAGGGCAATGAACGATTTTGTCAACGCTCTAGCAGAATATGAAAAGGTAAGCGATGAATTTTATGCTAGTCCTAGTGATCAGAAAAAATCGAAAGAAGCGGCAGTATTGAATCAGGAAAAGGTTGTGTTTAGAACAAAAATGGATCTTGTGCGGGCTCTAGCGGTCCATAATGTTGATAGTCCTAGCGGTAAAAAAATTGGCGCATTAGACTGGGAATAACATGGACAAAGCATTAGAACTCGATACCTGGAAGAAGTGGAAGAAGACAAACGATTCGGCGCACCTTACATCGCTGCTGAAAAGTATGGACCCATTTCTTCAGTCGTACGTGAACAAGTTTACTGGAAGTCCTTTACCGCGGCCTGCGATTGAGTCCCAGGCGCGTGTACTGGCAGTAAAGGCATTCCATACGTACAATCCAAAGATGGGTGCGGCCCTGAATACCCATCTAGGGCATGAGCTGAAGCACCTTACTCGCTATGTCCTGGAGTATCAAAACGTCGGCAAGATCCCAGAGAACCGCGGCATTGCTATATCCAAGTTTCAGAATATCAAATCCAACTTATCCGAGGAACTGGGACGCGAACCAAACGTCATAGAACTATCGGATAAATTACAATGGTCTCCCGCAGAAGTAGAACGCATGCAGACAGAATTACGCCAGGACCTGAACATTGTACAGGGTAAAGAAGAAGCATTCTTCGACGTGGGGTTTAATCTTTCTGATCGCTCTCGCGATCTCGTAGAATTCGCATACTATGGCGCCGATCCAGAAGAGAAAAAAGTAATAGAGTATTGGTTTGGCATGGGGGGATCCCCCAAGCTTGGCGTGAACGAAATAGCTGCGCGCATGAATAAAACGCCTGCACAGATACGCGATATCAGTAAATCTATAGCATTGAAAATAAGTGAGGCCAAATACTAATGGCATTTTGTATTGATTTTAATCTTGATAAAGCCGCAAAAGCTGCTTTCAGCCGACTTAAGCTGCCAGATATACCAGTATTACAGCTGGATGATTTGGCACAAAAAGTTGCTGAGTTTGGATTTTCTAGAAGCACGCCTATACTACGCAAATTATTAGACGATGCCATGGCCCACATGTCTACTATGATGGGACAATTGGCTGGAGCTATTAACGGAATGATAGACCAGGCGTTAGGAGAGTTGTCGTACTACACTGGACTGGTGGCTTCATTCCTTGCCATCATTGCCACGGCAGGGGATCAGATGAAGCTGCTGATGGCATCATTTGTCATAGAGCAACTAAGACGAGAGTTACGACTTCGTTTGTTTTTTTATTATCTTATGCGCTGGCATTTTAAACAGATGGGTAATGCCCTTGCTGAATATACCAAGCCTAATAAACCAAGTTATTTTAAACTAAAGATGGCATTGTACAGAGTACGTATTGCCGATAAACTGTTGGATCAGTTCAACAAAGGATCAGAAAGTGGCATAACAATTTCTATGCGCAGTAGGTTTGCCAAAAGCGCATTCAAAAATATTGACAATGCAATAAAAATATTGTCGCGTGGCGATGTTGATAACGAAGCTGCATTCAAAGTTATATTCGACCCCGCCATGATAAAAAACAATAACACCCCTTTGCCCCCTCATTACGGCAAGCGTGTAAAAGACGCTATTGGAACTATGCAGCGTAGCTTTAATAAAAATGTTCTTGGAAAGTCGTTATACATTATCGAGGTAATGTATTGGAACATAACCCAGCTCATTACATATATACCCATTAATTCCAGGGTAGTTACGTACAATCACGAGGTTACAAAATACTTAGAGCGCGCTCTCGTAGGATACGAAGGCCCACATTTTAACAAGGGTGCTATGGAGGTGGAATTAGAAAAGATAAAAAAAACGTCCGTCGCTTCCGTAGATCCGACCACGCAGGCTGTCAATACCTACGCTCGAGAATTTGAGTACTATGATCTGGCAAAAGGTCTTATAGCCACAAACGTTCTTGCCGACACGCTAGCTGAACAAGTGTTGACCTTTGACGTAGACTGGCAAAACTTTCAAGCGGCAGCACAAGCCTTTGTTAACAAACTGGGGCCTGCAACAGATGCCGTAAAAGAAGTTCGCGCCTCCATGGAGGAATCGCTTAGAAGCGGAGATTCCGAGCTGATCTTAGCTAGTAAAGATGCTATGTGGATCACGTTGTTAAACGGGGCCATGATGCTACAACCTGGCTTCCAAGGTGTTAGCACGTTAGGTGTCAGCCAGGACCAAGCTATATCGTTGAAACAGTTGCAGGCAGAAATAACGAGCTATAAAAAAGTTGCCATAGATTCACTGATATCCGAAGCACTGGTCAAGTCATTACCTGCGCTTGCCGGGGCGCCGCTGTCCGAAACATGGATGAAAGAAGCTCTTGTCATGTGCCGTACGATGGAAAAGATACTTACCAAGTCCATTGCATCCAACCAACGATTACTGCGAGCAACGTTACAAGTCGATCTCAGCCAGAATCCCGTGTATCGAGCGTTAACAACAATGCTGAACGAACTTGCCAAACTCGGACCTCCTATGTCTTCATTGGCTCAGGCGTTCATGACCGGACAGATAGCAGCATTTTCTGGAACGTTAGTGGCTGCTGTGGCTACAGGCAAAGCTATTGTTGATAACATCAACAAACTAGATTGTCCTGGTAATTCTAATCTCGACAACGGAGTAAAACAACAAAACAGCATCACTATTGAACGAAATAAATATAGCCCACAGGAACGACAGGAGAATCCAGTAGCATGAGAACAATAAAAATATACAACACAGATGTCAATACAGGGCTCATGGAGATGACCGGTATTGCTGGGACGGCAAACAATGAAGAAGTTCTTCTGGAAAAAATAGCCAAGCTTCTAAATACCGATATTGGCAGCAACGTTTTTTCGCCAGAGCTCGGTAGTCCGGTGGGCAATAAAAAAGCGTTGTCGGCAGAAAATGGTTCGGGCCAATTAGAAATTATCCTTCATGAAGGCGTACAGAACGTACAGAATCTTATCCTACAAGAACAATCGGAAGAAGGCACCGCGGGCATGAAAAGTAATCAAATCCTAGACCATATGGAAGTTTCCAGAATCTATCAGGATGCTGCTGATCCTACTGTATTTTATGTAGAAGTTTTAGTATATACTACTAGTGGCAACGTATACATAGCGACGGTATAATATGAACACAGTCAAACAATTTATTAAAGATACTATCAAACAGTTCGATCCTACTCTGGATGTATCCGAGTCATCAACTATAACAGATCTTCTTATTAATCCGGCCTCCGCTATGCTTGATCCGGTGATATCACAGATCAATTATATACTGGAAAGCCTCGGGCTAACAAATATAAGCGGACTGAGCACGGATGAACTGGATCAAATAGCATCGAATTTTTTAATCTACAGAAACAAGGGCGGCAAATCAACCGGATTTGTAGAGTTATACTACAACAGTCCGCAATCTGTGTTCATACCAAAGGGTACCATATGTACAGGTGCCGGCGGGCAATCGTACCAGGTTACCAGAGATTTCAGCGTCTCGCTGGAAACTATGGCCAATAACATGTGGAGCTTTCCACTATATTCCACGGGCGCTGTTCCAGTTGAATCCATAGAAACAGGATCCATACAGTCTATACCACCGAACAGTATAACTTCCATAGACGTTGATCCAGCTCCAGTACGCGTAACCAATCCATCCGGATTCAGCGGGGGTTCAGATGCTGAAGGCAACCAAGATTTTGTCGATCGTTTAACTACTGAAGTTATCAGCGGAGCTCTGGGGAGTGCGGACGGAATAAAAACAACTCTGACAAAAGAATTTCCCACTATCCAGGGTATCAAGGTGCGTGGGATGAACGATACAGAGATGATCAGAGATCTAGTCATATCTGGCGTCTTTATAAATTCTTTGTTTACAAACATTGATTATTTCGGGCGCGTGTCCGGATTGAGTTCACTGCCATATCCGGAAAGTTACGCATATCGCACCGTGTTCTACGATGACCCTACTACGTCCGGTACCAATCCTTTATTGCTGGATCTGCCTTACATAGACCAATTTTATGATGAGTTTACAACCGACGAGTACGCGGGAATGTATCGGCTTATGGACACCGCTAAAGCAAACATACAAAGCCTAACTATACTAGACGAACCGTTTGAAGTATGGAACAATCGTTGGCGCAAGACCGATGGAATGGTAGGTCTTGATACGCTTAGAAATCTTAACGAAGTTACTATCGAAAACAGGAATGGCAACAATAAACTACGATTAGGTCTTTCAGCTGTTACGGAAACAGAGATACGACATATACCCATTTCCATCCCAATAGAGTTTTTATACGATCTTTTGAATATGATGCGTAGAGTAAGTCTTATGCCTCCGCGGGTTTCACGCTGGCAGACTCCATATATACACACATATACCGAATTAATAGCGGTGCTGAATTATTTAGTTAGCCAGATGTACGGCAAATAGGAATTAGAACATGGCAGAAAAAGATATTGACGGCGATATACTAGAATATCAACGCATCATTAAACAAATAGGCGAGTACGGCAGAGTTGAAATATCTAACAACTATTATCCTATAGCGCACACGCCAATACCAATACACAACGGTATTGATATCACTGGCACATTCGAAACAAACGATTCTACTGAAGCAGGACGAATGTCTTATGTCACCATTCTTCGAGACAGCGCCTCTCTGGATCCTGCCAATGGTTACGGCTTCTGTTGGTCCAAGGGTGATGGAAGTTTATACAATATTTATCTTGTTGACAACAGCCCTCTTGCGAACGATCTCTTTGTTAATAAAGATCTTGTTATACAGCCGCAGGGCGATAACGCATGGAAAGCAGCGGGCAAATTTGTTATTGCCATAAATACTGTATACCATTTCAAGCTATCGGTCTTCGAAGATTATCGCATGGAGTTGCGTCTATGGACCAGTACCGAACCAGTAGCACCTACACTTTCGTGTGCAGCGCCAAACATGCTGCCATCAGCAATAGGTACGGAGTTTGGTATCTCCGTCATGGGTACTCAGAATTCTTTGTGGTGGTACAACGACGTTCTCATAACCACTTCGACTGGGGTGCATACCGCCGTCTTATTTAAAATGAAAGCTCGAGATACGGATTTTCCTAATGGATCTAATGTCGCCTTTAATTACTATGGCTATGGACACGACGGCGCGGGATCTCCTTTGTATGGAATAAGTGCGTTCGCCTGGATCATAAACAGCGGTATCGGAAGTTGGACGCCTATAGGTACAAATACGTCTACAAACAGTAGCGATAAAATGACGACAAAGATATCGTATCCGTTTGTCATGGATTCTGTTCATAGAGACAGCGGAGAGTTCGCATATTTTCTAACAACATCTACATATGCTTCGGAGTCAGTGACCAACGTCTCAACATACTACGCACACCTACAGTCAAATATTGCCAGCGGAGTTCATGCCGGCGGATGCGCCGATATTTACGTCAATGATCCGTCAAAAATTGTGCTGGCTGAAAATTCTTTAAACAATATCACTGGCAACATTAATCTTACTGAAGGCAATGGATTCTACGGACCCATTCACAGTATAATAGAGGTTCAGACAGCTCTTATTAATGATCCGCTAGTACGTAACAGTGATTGGTCTGTTGTATCGGCAAACCTTGGGGCAGTATATTCTACAGAAGAATATCCTTATCTATCATTCGATCCCGGGCTTATCAACATGAAAGTTCGCGTCGTGTACCGATACTGGCAAAATGGGACCAATGTACAAGCGCTATTGAACTCTGATAAATATCGGTATAGCGGAAGTAGCAACCTGGCCAAGATAACTCCGCCAACTATTGTTACAGTAAACACATTGAACTATAAAGGATCCCCATCAGAAACTGCAGTAAAATTGGCGCTTAAGGAGTACGTCAACTCAGCTACAGCCAACATATCCATAGCCGATATTGCTAACACTTTGTATAATATTGGAGTAGTATATATAGATTTTCCGAACATCGATATCGAGATCACAAAGTACAACTATCTCAGAGTAGAAAGTGATCCAGTTTCACTTATTGATTCGTACAGTTTAGATAGCGATTTATCGGCATTTTTTGCCGATGAAACGTCGCTACAAGGAGTAACACGTATCTAATGTCGGACGTCAAAGTATTTTGGGAATATATAGGCTCTGCCTGGCAGAACTTTGAACAAAAAGCAAAAATAGAAACATTCTGGGGCGCACTTGAAAGCGGCATTACGCGCGTCCTGAATGAAACGCTTACCGTACAAAGCAGTAGATACTTACCTCATATGGCTTCGTCATATAATAGCGGGCCTTATCAGCTTTACATTGTATGGTCCGGACAGGCAGCTGATCTTACTATTACGCCGCTGGCTAGCGGGGGTCTGTTTGAATATGATATAGAAGACTGGACGTATTCCATACCAGCAATCACGTATGAATATGTATATAACGGCGCAACAGTTACTGGCACATATTCAGAGAACACGCACTATAGAATAGTCAACAACCACCATCTGGTTTGGAACATGGCGCCGCCAGCAGTGGATCCAAGATTTCCCGGTACCGGAACGCTATTAGGTTATGCCAAGGATGTGTATCGTATCAATCCTTTGCTCATGAATACATGGGCTCGGTTCTGCGATTTCAGTCTCACAGACTATGTGCGATACGGATCATATGGCGCCAATTACTATAAGCATTTGAAGATGCTTATATGGGCGCTAGTGTACAAACAGATGCAGGCACCGACTATAAAAACCTTACGCGATGGTTTTGGTATATCAAGAGGGCTGCCGTTTGCCTATGAATCTGGTATAATGTCTTCGACGTATGTGACTAATCATTATGAACTATCATTATCGGGAGACACGTACATTTTACCATCCGGTATGTATCCTATATCATCTGGATCAGTAAATAAATTTGATGTTCTTTGCAGCGGTTTAAGTCTATGGGATTATACGACTAATCCTGGCATTATAAATCAGTATTCAAATACATTCAATCGACGCAACACTCTGGTATATCAGGTGTCGTCATCACTTGCTGGAGCAACATACGCGTCTGGATTTTTTAACGACTATATGGAACGGATAACGCCGTCACAGCTACAATATTTTGTTATATGAGGATAACACATGGAAAGAGTAATAGTTAATCAAGGTACCAAAACACCGCTGTATCAATTGTTCGAAGATCTACAAAATTATACGAACACAAACAGTCGAAGAATGCTAGGTACTCTTATAGAATCATACGGTATCGCAGTTGGCACGCACGCCTCTGGCATTATAGACTCGTCAGATACTGCTATGCAGGTAACGGCTATACTGGGACAAGACTACGTTAGTGTCGGGCCTGGAGAAGCTATAACCGCTGGATTCAATTATCTTTCTGTGGGCCCTGGACAGACAGTTAGCACAGCTGATTTAGGTGCTAACTCCTGGCACACATTATATTTACGGCACGCTTATTCGTACAGTGATCCAGTAGACATCATGAGCGGTTTTGTCTATGGTATATCGGGTATAGCACAAAGAGAATCTCGTGCCCACGATAGCGTAGAATTTATTTGGGACGTGAGCCCAGGAGCAAGTGGCGTTGTGTTAGCCAACGTTGCTGTCGCTACAGCTGGACAAATAACCAATGGATACGATCGAAGAACAGAAAATATCCTAAAGTTTCACGCCCATCTACTGCCAGACGTAGTAGTACGGACAGACCGGCCATTAATACAAGAGCTGGCCACCGGACTGAAGATGCCTTCGTTGACATTATATGATGAAACCAATCCCGTCATTATCATGGCCAGCGGAGTTGGAGTTCATTCGTCTCTAACTATGGCTGGATTCAAAGATCTTGTAGACCGTTCTCATATACAAGGCACCGATACCGGTACCACAGCAACAACATTTCGCATTGGCAACACTACAACGACATCGGACGACGGGTACTTGGTGGAAACAAAACTCGATACACCGATGCCTCCGAAAAATATTAGAATCATAGACGTGATTCCGTCGACGCAATCTCCGATGATCGCACAGGAATTCAAGGACAAGATGGCGATCGAGGTACGAACCGGACTTATAACACACCAAGCGTCCGTGTACTTCAAATGGAACTACGACGATATACAGGGGCTAGGAGGCACGCCAGCAACAGGTAAGTTTAGAATCACTAATATACTTGCTGGTAGTGGAAAAGACTTCTTGACCAATGAACTTGTTGGATATTATTTATGGGTCCCTTCGGTTGGACTGAACTATAAAATAACCGCTAACACTGAGTCTACCACAGTTAGTAGTGACGCAGCAATAGGGATTTGCGACCTTACCGTTACGCCATATAGACATACTACAATCATCGACGGCATAAATGTTACTGGAACCGCAAGAGCGTGGATACACAGCGGAGCCGATGAATACGAATACGTTATAGAACCAACCGATAACGGTAAAAATGAGCGAGATGGGGGACGAGGATTCTCTGAGCGATATGAAGGTGTTGTTCGCGTACCATTGTCACCAGACAACATAGAGTCACCAACGGCAATGTCTTTACGTGAAGATTTGTTTATTGGAGAAACTGTTACTGTTAAGATCCGTGGAATAAACGGTACACAGAGATCCTCATTTACCGAAATGAACGCAGGTACATATACCAAACAACCTCCATTCGTTACATCACAACCTTATACTGTGCCGTGGACAGTACAACTACCTCTGCTGGATTCAACAGGTGTAAGCGTAAGTGCAGCACCAACGGCTGCTGGATTTGCTGTAAATATTGTAGGATGGGATCTAGCTACAGATTACGAAATATGTTATACAACTGACGTTGCGGGCCCCGATTACATGAATTCGTCGCATCAAAAAATACTTACGTCTCAACACGTAATAGAAGTGACGACGCCTGATTCATATGTATACTATATTGCTGTTCGTCCCATCATGGGCGGGCAGGCTGTGGCACAGCCAAAGACGGCTGTGGTTACTTCGGGCGGAGGAAAAACACGACCCGGAGATCTCTCGTGGGGTCCTGTAGCCGTTAGATTAAAGTCCTATGACGGCACGATAACGGCTGACAGCGCAAACCGTTATACGGTAGCCACTTGTACCACGGGTCCCGATACTACGGCAACCAGACTTAGCGATCACGAAATAGGGCAATACATCCTTATAGGGTCCACAGAATACGTTATTGACGAGATATTAAAAGGTAGCACAACAGACAAGATTATGATCGTCGATCTTAACGGCAATCCTGCGCTGGGATTGTCCGGTGCGTTCACTGTGGGTAAAACAAAAACTAGCCGTTGGTTGGCGTCTACGACGTTTTCGATCGACGCACAAATAACGCGTATCGAGATAGAAGTTTTATCCAAATGCGGATATCCTAGCGGAACACCGGTCATTCGGTGGTACCAACAAAGTAAAGAATCGTTGGCAGATTCTATGGTCTTGAGTGGGAGCGATCCAGCATATCAATCGCCTACCGACGTTATCATAGCATCGATTTATGGAACACGTACGCTAGTCATTGACGCGTATGATCCTAGTGCCAACGACAATCTATCGGGGCTATACGGCAATATAACAGTGTATTATAAACCATACTATGGAACTGCTGCAACGTTACCATATACTATGCAGATCACTGAATATACAGGTAACTAATGTTAACATTATCGGTAAACTCCCCATTAACTGACCGCGTGGTCGTTGTTAATCGCGGAACAATGGTGTTTAGTGAATCCTTACAGCGCACGGCGGGACTAACAGAAAGTGTTCCTTCTGTCGTTTGCTCCGGTATAACTGTATCCGGAATTATCACACATATACATTTGGACTTGTGGGAAGCTAGTAAATTTTCCACCAGTTTAATGCAGGTATATTCGGGCATATCGGTTAGTGATCAGTTTACTATCAATAATACCGTCTATACTTTTATAGCTTCTGGAACATCGTTTTCTACTGTTAACCAGATCAAACTGAGCAGTGAGCCATTGCTAACAGCGCGAAACGTATATCGCGTAGTAAATACATTAGGAGCTATAGGCACCGATTATTATGTTGGGCAATCCGCCGATCCTACTGTACGCGCCGTATTACCAGACAATCCTTTACTGTTCAGAGCTCTTACATCAGGAGTGTCGGGAAATGAGCTGGCTATTTCTATTAATAGTTTAAACCTTGGACTTCCGACGACATATTTATACGGAGGCGAAGAAGAGGATCCGAACATCGTATTCTCTCAAAGTATTGTTTGGACTGGACTTGGAACATATCTTTTTGATTCTATACCGTACAGCAAATACGGTAGCCGATACATGGGCAGCGCTTATCTTATGTCCGGCAGTCAATCGGCGGTAACGCTCTCCGGCTTGACAGTGGCCTATGACATACCTCCCACATATTTTACCGGGCGTTCGACGCTTGCTGAATTTGCTGAAGTAACCAATATATCCGGCGTGTCGTTGGTAGCGAGCGGTATTGATTCGTCCGGAATCGTAACAGTAAATTGGGACGATATGAATACAAGGCTGGGAGAATTAACGTTAAGCCTTTCATCGCCTAATACTACAGGGACTCCAACCCAGGATGCTAAGACATACACGCCCGCCGAACTAGGTCAGGCGATCGACTATTATGTTTTTATTTTCGTAGGATCTTCTGATCCTCAGAGGATATGGCCTCGTACGACAGACGCTAACGGCGTATGGTACTTTGCCGGACGCACACAGAAATCATTTGCAACAATCAACGTTCCCAAGACGGGCACGATTGGTATATGGGTTGGCTTTGGTAATCGTGCAACATTGGATACTACAGTGACGCCAATAACCAACAAACATCCACAGGTATATCTTGTATGATAGACAGTATAACTTACGGTATCTCTGACGTTACAATCAAAGGTTATAAGTATCACGATAGTGGCGCGCCTGTCATGGGCGGCCTCGTCGTTATATACAGCCTTAATGATGACGTAGTCCGAGCAAAAACAACAACCGATCAATACGGTCGATGGTCGTTTACCGTACTTAATGTTAATATCCCTGGGGGTCCATATGAGATACGGTACTATGGAACAGGATTACGATTAGGTGCGCCGCCCATAGGTAGCAATGAACCGTTCGAAGTTATTGATACATCAGTTGAACAGGCCAAAACTATTGCCCTGACAGCCACGTCTCTTACCGTTCGAGAGATGGCAGATGGCACAATACTTCCGCCACTGGCCAGCGGTATTACGTTATCCGCAGTCGTACAAAATCCAAGCGCATTAGTCAGTTATCGGTGGTACAAAAATGAAAGTCTATTTCAGACTGGTACAATGACGTCGTATCAAATAACAGGAGCTAACTTTCCTGTTACTAAAGACACGTATCGCATAGAAATGTTTGATCCGGCACTGGTATCTGCCGACACGATTACTATTACGCGCCTAAAGGATGGCTCTGGTTCTATATCAATCATACTTTCTAATGAAGCACACTCTATTGCCTGCGATGTCAATGGGTATGCGCTTACTGGAGAACTTGGATCGTCTGGTAAAGCTAAGACGACGGTATACTCTTACTACGGGACTACCGCACTTACTCCGATTGTGGGATCTCCAGGCGTAGGACAGTTCACAATACAATCTTTGACTCCAAGTAGCGGAGTTACAGTTGGACAGACTGGGGCTGATGTCGTATTTGTGAGTGGCGTAAGTCCCGCAGAAAATTCTGGTTATGTTGATATCGTTGTACGCAGCGTACCGTTATCTTCCAACGTAGATATTACAAAACGATTTTCATTTACCAAGGGTAAGCCGGGAGCTGCTGGTGCCGCTGGAGCGGGTGTTACTTATCGGGGCATTTGGTCCAGCACAAAAAACTATGTAAGCGATGCGCTGGTACGGGACGTAGTAAAATATAACGGCACATACTATTACTGCATACAAAATAACACAAGCGTCCAACCACCTAGTGCTTCGTATTGGACGGTATTTGGTTCGACATTTGAAAGCATCGCCACTGGTATCTTGCTGGCAGAAGATGCCGCGGTTACACGTTCGCTGGTACTTGGTCAGGACGTAGAAAATGCAACTTATTATGGCAAGCTTCATACGGTGTATGCTTCCGGCCTTATGGCTGGTAACGGTTTTTATTTAGAAGGAACGTCCGACAGTACTGGACGTCTTCGTATGGGTGCTGTAGCGAACGGCGCTCTTAGCAAAGGCATGTACTGGGACGGCCCAAATAATAAACTAACCATACTAAGTGACAATTTTCTACTAAGTCCTTCCGGATATATGTGGGCTGACTCTGGAGGCTTTGGGGGTAATGCGGGATCCCCAAAAATTTACATCACTACCAGTGGGCTTATAGCGCGTAATTCAACAGGCCTCGATACTACATTCGTTACAGCATTTAATGACTGGCGATTCGGTGGGCCAGCGTCTATGGCTGCGTTGTCTACTATATGTGATCCTGCTACCAGCAACGGTGGATTTGAATCAGGTACAACTAGCTGGCAAACTTATGGTACCGCTGGCACAACTTCATCAGAGCACCACAGTGCATCTAACGCGGCATATGTGCGGGCCACTAATACTCCTGACAATAATTATATAGATCGACTGATAACGCCGACCGCTAATACGTCCTACTCATGTAATTTTTACTATAAGATGAGCTCGACGGATATGCCTACGTTTCTACGCTTCAAGATTCTTTACAATAATATAGAGATATATTCATACGATCTCGGCGGTAAAGACGGCAGTGGTACTAATGGACAATGGTTACAATATACTGCGGTGTTTACAGCTCCAGGAACCTCCGATCTACGCTTTAGATTTTGTGGCTATAGGTCCGATGTTACATCATTTGACGGTTTGTTTATAGATGACGTAACAATAAAAACTTACGCTCCTTACAGCGAACTCAACGCTGCGGGACTAGTAGTAGCGAACTCCCCTTCATCGTACATTAGATTCGGATCTGGCAAAGCTGAGATTAAAGTCGACTCGTTGGATGTAAACAATATTAATGTGGTCGGCAATCTAACAGTCTATGGCACTACCACGTCTTATTTAACACAAGTCTTTACGGGTGCTCAGGTTTTTGGTAGTGGTATAAGTGTGACCGGGCCTACGCTATTTAACAGCACTATTAATGCCAACAGCGTTGCTTCTAATATTAAGCTGCGGGCCGATGGAACCACAGCACACGATGGCTTTGTTGGAGCAGATGCTAATGGTATTATTTATCTGTCAAATTGGAATGCCGATCGTGGATGGAAAATAAACGCCGATGGAACATTGAGCACGCTGGGTACTGGAGCCACAACGTTTCTGGGCAACGTTTCAGTATCTAAAGATACCCCCATACTAACACTGAACGATAATGTAGCAACTAATTATCCGTACGTACAGTTCCAATTGGGCGGAGTAAACAAAGCTTATATTGGTATAGCTAGAACCGATGGACAATTTATTACAGGCCTCACCGGAACAGGAATGGGATTCCGGGCGGAAACAATAGCTGGGACTAATAAAATACCTATGGCCTGGTCAATAGATGGAGGAGCGACCGCTGCTTTAAGATTGGACAACAACGGTCATCTATTAAATAAAGATTACTCTTCACAAACTACGGGGTGGCGCGTTACGCAACAAGGCGACGCCGATTTTCGCTATCTGTACGTTGACGAACTACATGCTAAAGCATTTATTGCTGACCTTGAGCAGGCTTTAGCAGGAGGACAAATAATTTGTAAGAGTGTTGCCAAACTTGTGTCTATAAATCGTACAGCTTCGCCATATACCGGAGTTCCGGCGGCAGGGGCCACAGCGGATCTGATTGTGGAATCTTTTGCCGGGTTTGAATCGGCTCAAGTATTTGTAAATGGCGATCTTGTAAGAATACGAAACTTTTTTAGGGGAGGCGGATCGTTATATATTGGCAATTGTTGGGGTACTGTAGCACTTAATACCTCGTACGGTGGGGCTGGTTATAGCGGTGGATATAACACTACACTCAAGACACAGGCATATACGTTTACTAGAAGTGCGGGTACCGATGCCGGTACTATAACTACAGGCACAGTAGTTGCACCTGGTACACTTGTGCTTGACTATGGAGTAGCTGGTAACGGTTATTACGAAGTCAACGCCATCGACGGGCCCAATGCTATTAACTCTCCATATGCTCAGGTCGTTACCTGGGCAACCCATCCTAATGCATCGGGACTTATGTCGGTGCGCGGACGATTTGGAAATCTTATTGGTATATCTGATAGTCCATTGGGCTCACTATCTGGATACGGATTATATTCTCAGAGCAGCTATCTGACTGGTAATTCCAGTGTTATAGGCAATCTAAGCGTCAATGGCTATGGCAATGGTGTAAAGTTTTATGCCGGAAAAAAATCTACGAATCTTACAACGTATTCGAACGGTTATTTTAGCGGCACATTTCCATCTACAAAACGTTGGGCTACAAATTCGTGGGGTGGCCAACAGACGGCTACGTATCCATCAGCTACAACACCGTGGAATACTACAGAAAACGTGTTTCGACATACCTTTGACGCAGCATCTCCTGGACAAATGTACACGGGGTTTGGACCGTGGACTTCATATGGTGGAACAAACGACGGTTATATACCTAATTCATATAAATCCGGAGGAGCCAACGCATCTACATTCACATTTTCATTTTATGCAAGAGCTAGCTCCGCTAAGGCGCTGACATTATATGCCTGTTCGCCAGATTATGTAACTAATGTTGCCAACATAACGTCGTTTGGAAAAGATATTTCCGTCACCACAAGCTGGAAACGATTTTCATTTATAGGATGGTCTTTTTCTTTCCCATCCAACGATTGTCATCTATTTTTACAGCTAGCGGCTTCACAAAATGATTGGGTGGAATTTACTGGAGCACAGTTAGAAAGATTTCCGACTGGAGAAACTGCGTGCATATCTCCGTACATGCCAACGGCTGGAAAAGATATGACTACGGCAACTGGATATGGAATGTGGGCAGCGGCTGGTGGATTTGGCGGGACTATGAATGACCCAGCAGTAGAGGTTGCCGACTACGGCCTAAAAATAATTGGTTTGGGAACGTCTCAATCGCTAGTTGATGGCTCCATAATGATTGGAAATATTACGGCGCCGGGTTCCATACAAAATAATTCTGGTGCCATACGAATAACTAAAGGATCAACATTAGCAACTAGCGGTTTCTTTGGCTATGGTGCCGATAGCGGTACTAACCCCATATTTAAATTGGCGTTAGATGGTTCGGCCAATATCGCGGGATGGGATATAAATTCGAAAGGTATTGGTAAAGGAGTGGGAACTGGGTACATACAAATTCATTCAGATACCGGGACTATTGCCCAAGAACCGCCGTCCGTAAGAATATACGATACTAGTTCTAAAGTTATGGCGACGATGGGGCGTTCATACTGGAATAATAATTGGCAGAATGAAGTAGGATTTGTGCTAGTCGATGACTATACAAGCGGTATTCCCTATGTACAGTTTACTAAATCTATTATCGGTAATACCCTCACCGCACAGATTGCTGGGTGGAATTTTAATACCGCACAATTTTCTAAAACTATTTCTGGAACGACTGTGAGCCTAGAAAATTCGGGTAGCACAGCGTCGTTACTTGTAAATGATGGTTCCAGTGATGTACTAAGAGTGGGTAAGTTCACAAATCAATCGCCATCGTATGGCACAGCTGCCGTGTCGTTGGCCGGGTCTTGGGATTTTGACACCGGTAACCACACTGGAATTGTATTACAAGATCAAGCACCCACATGGGGACCAAATCAATACCCGTCCGATCCCGTGCCGACATATTTTTATCAAGAATCGGTTTTTATAGTTAACACATTAACATTAGGTGACGTGGCTGGACAAACAATAAAAGTATCATTTAGATTAGCAAATAGGCGTAACGTGTACGACAGTACGCCGGTTATGCCACAGGTATACTTTGATGTTAGAATAAAATCCAGTCCGTCTAATGTAGAGATTGGAGGTACTGCACTTACTATGCCAACAATGTCGGATGATACGACATGGCTATATACATCTACCAAAAATATATACGTCTTAATACCGTCAGATGCAACGCAATGTAAGCTGAGATTTTATTTTTATATCAATGATATAGTTAATGCCCCAGTGGATATGAGGGTCGATAGTTTATCTATTGTAAAGTATACTAAAACTTTTACTGAACTTAATGAACTTGGGCTACGTACCTTTTCATCGCCTGTAGCTGAAATAGACCTTCGAACCACCGAGGCTAAGATATCTATGAGTAGAATCTATGCTAGAAGTTTGATTGGTATAGGAGGTAATGGTGATTGGACTATAGAAGAGGAATTTACTTCTAGCGGGTCAGCAGCTGGCTATTCTAGGCTTTTATTCAAGTATCAAGGGGTAAAAAAGTTCTACATTGATAATCAATCAACTAGTACACATGGTAGCGGCAGCGGAACACATGGCTCATTATAATTGTTTTAGTCCATTTTTTTATGTATAATAATAAGTGATCAAACCTTATGAAATTAAAACTATTTGAATTACGAGCGATCTTAGATGCTCTAAAAGAGCTGGATAAATACGACATCCAGGCAGTATATGAGCTGGCAAAGAACATAAAAATCTGTTCGGCTATAGTCGATGCCGGCAGTCAGTTGGAGTCAGATATTCTTAGCCGATATGTGGACAAGGATCCTGAAGGCAAACCGGTCGTATACAAAGAAGGTACCAGCGACATCATAAAGATTACCGATGCCGCCAAGCTCGAACTATATAGGCAAGACGCTATCAGAATAAATAGCGAAGAATACGACATAGAATTTGTAAAGATTCCATCGTCAAGGCTGGAAAAAGTTAAAGGTCTATCAGCGATGACGTTGCTACCACTTCTAGACACTGTTATTAAGGATGAAAAATGAACAAGAAATTTTTGATGCTTTTGATAGTTGCGCAGATGATGGTTCTAGGAACCGTTTTATATGTTACAGGGCATGCCTTCCGAGATCTTAGTGAAGCTGTGCGCCAACAGGTTGTGAACGATCAGTATGTATACATGCATAACGTAATTCAACACATGAACACAGTTCACAACGAAGACTGGAACGCAGCTATATTAGATGACAACCTAATAAGTTCGAAAGAACGACCAGCGTCTTATTTCCTTGCTCAGTTTGATAGCGTCGGCGAGTTTCCTATTGTATGGAGTAGAACAACAAGAGATCTTGAAAAATATGCCGAACTGGGTACGATCAAAGTCATGCGAGCAGCAGTCAAGCTGCGCCTGAAAAATCCAGAAATAATCGACGAGATCTGGCGCCAACAAACGGCTCTTGAAGAATCAGGGCAAAAGATTTATCGTCTAGAGGGTATGGATGGGCGCAGAAATTTTTTGATGGTATGGACAATAGTGCCATCACCTTCAGTGGGGCGGGGCAAATATTTGTTTGCCTGCTTAATTGAAGAGGCAGCGATTACTCCTGTGATAGATAGTTACAAAGAGAAGTATACGATTCTATTTATTCTTGGGATCGTAGGTGTTCTAGGAGTAGCAGTACTCTTACCTATTGAACTTCAAAAATAAATGGACAACACTTTTTTTACTTTACAAATTATCTTTACCAGTTTAGTGGGAGGTATTGTGCGCTACCTGGTTGAGTTCCTGAGAAAGGCCCAAGAGATTGACAAACTATCTTGGGGCATTCTATTAATACACGCTATCGTTGGAATGTTTTCTGGTTATATGGCTTTTTTATTGGTCTCTTTGTACGCTACATCTGAAGTTGCAGGAATGCTCGCAGCCGGACTCGGTTCGTTTGGATCCTATGGCGTTTTATTCTGGATGCTAGAAAAAGCTCAGCAAAAACTTGTCATGATGGACAAAAGCGAGCAATCAAAATTCGAAGAATTTAAAGAACAAAACCCTGATAATGATACTGACGTTACTCAAAAATAAAACTGTACTCACCGTCCTTGCTACTGTCATAGTTATAGGCGGAATAGGCTACGGAATATACTCTCTATACCAACAGAACCAGCAGCTAAAGGCACAGCTGGCGCAGTTAACACAAGAATACTTTGCAACGGGTGACTCACTTTCAAAGACTCGAGATAGCGTGCAGGTATTAACGACGTTTGTTCGTGATCTAAATACTGACAAAGAACTTTGGAAGAAAAGATATATAGCAGTCAAAGATAAATACGATATACTTATTGCCACTACTATTGATACTGGCTCGGCGCCAATAGATACTGCCGGCGGAATACCAGACACTATCAAGGTAGCGTTTATTGGTAAGAAAGGTATTGTCAATTATAATGGGATGACCTATTATATATGGAATAGCCAGACAAAAGCGTGGTCTATTACAATTACGATCGACTCCATCACTATTGTGTCAGAGATATTTAAAGACGCAGCTGATGGTTTGTACAAGATAAAAACTATATCACAAACACCTGGAGTAACACTGATTGGATACTCCACAATCGACAAAGAACTGTTCAGAAAGATCGTTGACCTGCCCCCGCTGAAGGACTCCAATAAGTTTGGCCCAGGCATGCTCATAGCATATGACCGAGTGTACGGGGGATTAGTATATAAACCTAGTGATTGGATGTTCTCGGCGCATTACAAGCTATTTGAGCGACAGAACCTTAATGAAGTATGGTACGATAGATTCTTAATTGGAGCACATTATTTTGTGTTTTAACCTATGACCTTTTCAATCGACAATCAGATCGCTACATTGCCTCGCAATTATACAACCGATATTAAATGGGCCGTACGAACACCCATGAAGATAAAACAAATCGTCGTACATCAAGCGTTGGGTACAAAGACCGCGCTAGATACGGCACGATACCACACCAGTAAAGAATGCCACGTAGCACCTCGCAAAGGGTTGCCCAGTATTAGCTATACATTCTTTATAGAACCTTCGGGAAAGATCATACAATGCTGCGATCTTACCGAAGTAACGTGGCATGTAAAAAATGAGAATACTATAAGCCTGGGCATATGTTTGGGTGGTTTTTATAACTATGGCACAACAGTTTGTAGAGACGGCGATCCGCCACCAGTACAAATTGAAGCTTTACGTTGGCTATTGAATTATT
>Ga0315273_10002500_pt1 | contig 21729 bp, 22 predicted proteins | sample YL17G02_0_MG_FD_205753 | JGI IMG/M metagenome (GOLD analysis project Ga0315273, IMG submission 205753) | Sediment microbial communities from Yellowstone Lake, YNP, Wyoming, USA - YL17G02_0 | ecosystem: Environmental > Aquatic > Freshwater > Lake > Sediment | place: USA: Wyoming | collected... | reverse complement strand
TGACCAAGGTGCTGATCGGGGAGTACATGCTGGGGTTGAGGGAGGACCGCTCGTGAAACGCTGGAGCAAGTGGAGCCAGTTGGCGGTGGGCACGGCCGGCCTGGCCGTCACCGTGGGTCTTTCCTTCCTCATCGCCGTGGCCCTGATGTTCCTGCTCAGCAGGCAGCCGCTCAACACGATCCGCTATTTCTTCATCGGGCCCTTCACTAACCGGTATTACCTGGGCAACATGCTCAACTCAGCGGTGCCGCTGGTGTTCACGGGCCTGGGGATGGCGGTGGCCTTCAAGTCCTCGGTGTTCAACCTGGGCGGGGAGGGGCAGGTCTACTCCGGAGCCCTGGTGACCACGGCGATCTGCCTGGCCCTGCCTCAGGCCGGCGGGTACGCGGGCGGCCTGGCGGCGCTGGTAGGTGCGCTGGCCTGCGGGGCGATCCTGGCCGGCCTGTCCGGCTTCTTCAAGATGAAGTGGGGCACCGACGAGCTGATCTCCTCCTTCCTGATTTCCGCGGCGGTGGGCTTCATCGTCAACTACTTCATCACCGGTCCCCTGGACGACCCGGCGAACAACCTGCTGGCCACCTACGCGATCGGCAAGCAGTACTTCCTGGCCGGTATCTTCCCGCCTTCCAAGCTCAACGTCGGCTCCGGCTTTGCCGTGCTGGCGGCGGCGGCCGTTTTCTTTCTGCTCAACTACACGCACACGGGTTACGAGATGCGCATGTGCGGGTTGAACCGGGAGTTCTCGCGCTACGGCGGAATCAACGTCTCCGCCTACGTGGTCCTGCCCATGGTCTTGAGCGGCGCGCTGCACGGCCTGGCCGGGGGCCTGGCGATTCTCGGCACGCAGCACATGGCGGTGAAGGAGTTCTCCTTCGGCATGGGCTGGAACGGGATCGCCGTCTCCCTGATCGCCAAGAACCACCCGCTGGCGGTCATCCCGGCGGCGCTCTTTTTCGCCTGGCTGGAGGCCGGGGCCAAGGCGGCCATGCTGCACTCGGACGTCACCTTCGAGCTCGCGGCCATCGTGCAGGCGGTGATCTTCTACCTGGTGACCGCCCAGGCCATCTACAGCGCCGTCCGGCGCCGGAGGGTCCGGGTGTGAAGAGCGGCGCGGTCATCCTTTCGCTGGTGCACAACGCGGTGGGGATCATGACCCCGTTCCTGCTGGCGGCCACCGGCGGGCTGTACACGGAGTTGAGCGGCATGCTCAACATCGCCCTGGAGGGGCTCATGCTCATCGGGGCCTTCTTCGGCGTGGTGTTCGCCGGCCTGACTGGCAGCCTGGCGGTGGGGGTGGCCCTGGGGATCCTCTGTTCCATGCTGGCCGCGCTGCTGTTCGGCCTGATCACGCTCAAACTGAAGGCCAACGTCTTCATTGCCGGGCTGGCCACCAACCTGCTGGCCTCGGGGCTCACGGTGGTGCTGGCCTTCCAGCTGTTCAAGAACAAGGGGGTGGTCCGCTTCGAGCTGGGGCGACTGCCGGTGCTGGACATCCCCGCCCTGCGGCGCATCCCATTGCTCGGCGACCTGCTCATCGGACACAACGTGCTGGTCTACCTGAGCTGGGCCATCGTGCTGGCCTCGGTGGTGGTCATCTACCGAACCCCCTTCGGCCTGCGCCTGCGGGGCACCGGCCTGAGCGCCCCGACCATCGCCTCGCTGGGCCTGCGGCCTCAGGCCTACCAGCTCGCCGGGATCCTGATCTCCGGCTTCACCTGCGGCCTGGCCGGGGCCGTGCTGACCCTGAACCTGGCGGCCTTCGTGCCCAACATCACCTCCGGCCGGGGCTGGATCGCCCTGGTGGCCATCTACCTGGGCAACAAGACCCCCGTGGGGATCGTGGTGGCCTCCTTCGTGTTCGGCCTGGCCGAGGCCTTCTCCAACTACGCCCAGGGCGCGATCCGAGTGCCGGCGGACTTCATCCTGGCCTTCCCCTACGCCATCACGGTGCTGGCCATGATCCTCTACTCGATCTGGCGGCATTTCCGCGGCCGTACTCGGGCCTGAAAGGGCCGTACTCGAGGCGCACGTTCCACCCCGAAAAAGGGTCCTCCCCCTGTTTCCACGATGCCGGTTTCATGGTATAAATTCACTGATTCAGGCAAACCCTTATGCAGGAAATCTTCACCAAGGTCCTGGAAGCCGAGAAACAGGCGGAGCTTGCCCTGACGGAAGCCCGCAAGGAGGCCGCCGCCCTCCGCGCTGCCGCCGACGCCGAGACCGCAACGGCGATCCAGGAGGCCCGCGTCGCGGCGCAGGAGCTGCTGCAGACCAGCCTGGCTGAGGCCCGCGCGGAGGCCGACCGGGCAGGCCGGGAGCAGGTGCAACGGGCGGAGCGGGAGGCCGCGACCTTCCTGGAGGGCCGGCAGGAGACCCTTCGGGGGCTCGTGGACCGCGTCGTCGAGCTGGTCATTACCCCGGAAACCTTGAAAGGCTGATGCGCTTTGGCCGGAGTGGTCCAGAAATACGGCTTCATCAATGCCAAACTGCGGGCCCGCATCAGCAAGATCCTCCCCGAGGCGCTGTCCGCGGAGATGGCGCGCGCCAAATCGCTCACCGAGGCGGTCGAGCTGCTGCGGGGCACGGATTTCGCGGTCGTGGAGAGCGTCTACGGCCGGACCGGCGATTTGAAGATGGCGGAGATGGAGCTGGCCCGCAAGGAAACCCGGCTCTACCTGGAGCTGGAGGCCCTGACCAAGGACGAGGTGCAGGGGATCGTCTTCGCCCTGGCGGAGCGCTTCGAGATCGAGAATCTCAAACACGCCCTGCGCCTCTGGTTCGACGTCCGCATCCGGGGCCGGAAGATCGACGTGGGCTACCTGATCCGGGACCGCGTCCACCGGGACCTGCCCCTCGACCGGATCGTGAATGCGACCGGCCTGGAGGAGGCTTCTGAAGCCCTGGCAGGTACCCCCTATAGCGAGCTGGTGAGCGAGCGCAGCGCCGAAGTGACCCAAAGCCGGAGCCTGTTCCCCGTGGAGATTGCCCTGGACCACTATTTCTATCGCCAGCTGCTCGCGAGGGTGGAAGGCCTGGTGACTCGGGACCGGGAGATCGCCCGGCGCCTGATCGGGGCGGAGATCGACCTGGCGAACATCAACTGGCTGATTCGCTTCAAGAGCTTCTACAAGCTGGCCCCGGAACAGGCGCTGGCCTGCGCCATTCCGGCGGGCATCCACTTAAGTCCTCAGGCCGTGTCCGAGGCCTACGCCTCGGACAACCCCAGCGCCGTGCTCACCGAGCTGGTGCGCCGCAGGTACCCGGGCCTGGCCGGCCTGCTCGCCCCCAAGGAACACGCGGAGAGCTACCCGCGCCTGGTGATGATCGAGCGTATCCTGGCGGAGATCCTGATGCTGGAGGTACGCCATCTGCTGGCCGGCTACCCGTTCACCATCGGCATCGTCCTGGCCTACTTCGTGCTGAAAGCCGCCGAGATCCGCCGCATCATGACGATCCTGAACGCCAAGTTCTACAACTGGCCCGAAGAGCGTATAATGGCGGCGCTATGATGTTCCCGCAGGCCATGAAGCAGCTGGTGGCCGTCGTGCTGGACCGCGACTCCGACCTGGTGACCCGCGCGCTCCTGGACCAGGGGGTGATGCACTTTGTGAGCGTCACCGAGGTGGATAGCAGCCTGAGCGAGCGCCTCGCCGGCGCGGCGCCCAAGGTCACCGAGGCCATGATCGCGGAGATTCGCCGGCGCATAGAGGGTTTTTTCAGCCTGGCCGGCCAGGCGCCCCCGGCGCCCCAGAACCTGCGGGTCCAGGACCTGAAGGCCCTGGACCTCAACGAGACCAACGCTCAACTCGACGAGCTCGCCGCCGGGCTACAGGGGATCCGGGATCGGCAGCAGGCCCTGCAGCAGGAGATCCTCAAGCTGGAGGACATCCGCCGGCAGCTGGCCATGTTCGGCGATCTCACCGCCGGCATGCAGGCCCGCTCCCAGTTCTCCTTTCTGAGCATCCAGAGCGGCACGGTCCGGCGCGCCGCTCTCCCCGAACTGGTCGAGGCCTTGAAGTCCGTGCCTTCGGTCCACCTGGTCGTGGGCGAGGAGGAAAGCCAGGCCACGGTGCTGCTCATCACCATGAAGCGCGACGACGGACTGGTGAACAAGCTGCTGGACCGCCACGGCTGGACCGACGTGGAGCTGGCCCGCGAATCGCTGGGCGGCAAGGAAGAGGTGCTCGCCGACTTGGACGGCAAGCTCGGGGGATTCCGGGAGGAGCAGGAAAAGCTCAAATCGGGCTTCGAGGCCCTGGTCCGGGAAAAGCGTCCGGAGCTGGAGCGCATGTGGGCCAACCTGCGCCTCAATGAGCTGTACGCCCGCATCCAGTCCTACTTCAGCCGCACGGCGCGCACCATGATTTTCTCCGGCTGGCTGCCCGCCCGCACGCAAGGACCGCTCGGCGAGGCCCTGCAGCGGGCTACCGGGGGCAGGTGCTACCTGGAGTGGCACGACCCGCGCGAGCTTTCCGCCGCCGAGAAGGCCGCCGTGCCGGTGCAGCTCACCGGTCCCCGCCTCCTGGCCCCGTTCCGGATGCTGGTCACCAACTACTCCATCCCCCAGTACGGCACCGTGGACCCCACCCCCTTCGTGCTCGTGTCCTACCTGGCGATGTTCGGGCTCATGTTCGCGGACGTGGGGCACGGCCTGGTGCTGGCCCTGGCCGGCATTGGCGGCCTGGCCAGCTACCGGGGCTCCAGCCAGAACGTGCGCAACCTCCTGAAACTGGCTATCTGGTGCGGCGGCTCCGCCGTGGTCGCCGGGGTGTTGTTCGGGGCTTACTTCGGCATGGGCCTCTTGCCCCCCCTGTGGTTCAACTACCACGGCATCATCGCCGGGGAGCGGGGCACCGGCTTCGTCAAGGACATCTACGGGATCCTGCTGCTCACCATCTGGTTCGGGATCGCCGTCATCGCTCTGGGCCTCCTGCTCAACTGGGTCAACTGCATCCGCCGGCGCGACTGGTTCGGCCTGCTGTTCAACAAAGCCGGTCTCATCGGCGGCTGGATTTACGGGGCGGGCATCTACTCGGCCTTCTACTTCGCCCAGCGGCAGTACAGGCAGATGCCCCCCGGCGATTTCCTGTTCCTGGCCATCGGGCTGCCGCTGCTGCTGCTGATCCTGAAGGCTCCCCTGGAGTTCTTCCGCCACCGCGGCGGCAAGCCCTTCCAGCTGTTCACCCTGATCGACTGGGGCATGGAGTGGATCGTGGAACTCCTGGAGATCTTCGCCGGCTACCTGGCCAACACCCTCTCCTTCATGCGGGTGGCGGGCCTCGGCATCGCCCACGTAAGCCTGATGATGGCCTTCTTCGCCATCGCCGGCATGCTGCGCGGGCCGGGGGGCGCCTTGACCCCCTGGTCCATCCTGATCCTCGTGGCGGGCAACGTGCTGGTCATCGCCCTGGAAGGCCTGTCCGCGGGGATCCAGTCGCTGAGGCTCAACTACTACGAGTTTTTTTCGAAATACTTCAGCGGTTCCGGGAGGGCCTACGCGCCGATCACACTCCGGAAGCGCGCCTAAAAGGAGAGCGTCATGAGCAAGAGCAAAAGCAAGAGTAAGAAGAACCACGAGCAGGTCCAGCTCCGCAAGAAGATCCTGCTCTCCCTGGTGATTCTTTTCGCGCTGTTCGTCATGTTCGGCGTGGTGTCCGCGACCAAGGCGGTCGCCCAGGAGCAGGCCCCGCCCCAGGAGATGAGCCCCGAGAAGGCGGAGGTCTCCAAGTTCGGGCTGATCGCCGCCGCGGTCGCCTTCGGCTTCGGCGCCATGGGCGCCGGGCTGGCCATAGGCAACGTCGGCGCGGCGGCCATGGGCGCGGTGGCCGAGAAGCCGGAGATCGCCGGGCAGGCGTTGATCTTCATCGCGCTGGCCGAAGGGCTGGTCGTGTTCGGGTTCATCACCGCGCTGATGATCCTGGGAAAGGTATGAGGTACTTCGTCATCGGCGACGAGGACGCGGTGCTGGGCTTCGGGCTGGTGGGCGTGCGCGGGCTGGCCGCGGCGACTCCCGAGGAGGCCCAGCGGGCCTTCGGCCTGGCCCTGGAGGACAAGGAGGTGGGCATCCTCATCATCACGGAGAGGGCCGCGGAGCTGATCCGCCCCCAGGTGGACCGCTATATGTTCACCCAGAACTTCCCCCTCATCGTGGAGGTGCCCGACCGCCTCGGCCCGGTGGCCGGCAGGGCGGGCATCCGTGAGATGGTCAACCAGGCCATCGGGATCAAGCTGTGAGCCAGGGCGGGCTGATCGAGGGCATCGCCCAGGACGCCGAGGCCGAGGGCCGCCGCCTGGTGCAGGAGGCGGAGAAGGCCGGCGCGGAGCGCCGCGAGGCGACCGGGCGCCAGGCGGAAGGAATCCTGGAAGAGGCCCGGCGCAAGGCGGCCGAGCAGGCCGAAAGCCTGCGGCGCCAGGCGGCTTCCACCGCGAAAATGCAAGCCAAGCGCATAGGACTACGTGTCCGCGAACAGGCCGCGCGGCAGGTGCTGGAGAGAGCGCGCGCGCGGCTGGAGGAGCTCGCCGGCACGCCGGAGTACCGGGAAACCTTGCTTGGCTGGATCGTCGAAGCCGCGGTCGGGCTGGGACTGCCGGAGGCCACCGTGAACGCCTCCGCCCGCGAGCTGCCGCTGCTGGATGAGCGCCTGCTGGCGGAAGCCCAGCGGCGCGTGCGGGAGCTTGCCGGCAGGACGGTGAGCCTCGCGAAGGCGGAGGGGGAGCCGCTGGCGGGCCAGGGGGTGGTGCTGGTGGGCCGCGCCGGGCGCCTGGCCTACAACAACCAGGTCTCCACGCGCCTGCTGCGGCGCCAGACGGAAGTCCGAAAAATGATCTACGACGGCTTATGGACGAAAGAATCATAGGGCAGGTGCGGCGGGTCAACGGGCCCGTCATCGAGGCCACCGGCGTCACCGACGCCATGATGCTGGAGCTGGTGCGGGTGGGGGAGGTCCGCCTGGTGGGCGAGACCATCAAGCTGGCCGGCGACGGCGCCATCATCCAGGTGTACGAGGACACCACCGGCATCGCCCCGGGGGACAACATCTACGGCTCCGGCAGCCCCCTGTCCGTGGAGCTGGGGCCGGGCCTGATCGGCACCATCTACGACGGCATCCAGCGCCCGCTGGAGGAGATCCGCAACCTGTCGGGCAGCTTCATCGAGCGGGGGATCAGCCTGCCTTCCCTGAACCGTGAAAAGAAGTGGCGCTTCCAGCCAGCCGCCTTGAAGCCCGGTCAGGAGCTCGCCCCCGGCATGGTGCTGGGGACGGTGCAGGAGACAATGGGGGTGGAGCACCGAATTCTATTGCCGCCCGGCGTCGGGGGCACGCTGAAATCCCTGGCCGGCCCCGGCGACTACACCGTCACCGAGGCCATCGGGGCGGTGCAGGGCGCGCAGGGGGAAACCCCGCTGTACCTGATGCACCGCTGGCCGATCCGCACCCCGCGCCCCATCCGGGAGCGGCTGCGGGTGAGCCACCCCCTGATCACGGGGCAGCGGGTCATCGACACCCTGTTCCCGGTGGCCCGCGGCGGCACGGTGGCCATTCCCGGGGGCTTCGGCACCGGCAAGACCATGACCCAGCACGCCATCGCCAAGTGGTGCGACGCCTCGATCATCGTGTACATCGGCTGCGGGGAGCGCGGCAACGAGATGACCGACGTGCTCACCGAGTTCCCCAAGCTGATCGACCCGCGCACGGGGCGCAGCCTCATGGAGCGCACCGTGCTCATCGCCAACACCTCCAACATGCCCGTGTCCGCCCGCGAGGCCTCGATCTACACAGGGGCCACGCTGGCGGAGTACTTCCGCGACCAGGGCTACCACGTGGCCGTCATGGCCGACTCCACCTCGCGCTGGGCGGAGGCCCTGCGCGAGCTGTCCGGGCGCATGGAGGAGATGCCCGCCGAGGAGGGCTTCCCGGCCTACCTGCCGACCCGCATCGCGGAGTTCTACGAGCGCGCCGGGAACGTAAGCACCCTGGCCGGCCAGGAAGGCTCGGTCACGATCATCGGCGCGGTCTCCCCCCCCGGCGGGGACTTCTCCGAGCCGGTGACTCAGCACACCAAGCGCTTCGTGCGCTGCTTCTGGGCCCTGGACCGGCAGCTGGCCAACGCCCGGCACTACCCGGCCATTTCCTGGCTGGACAGCTACAGCGAGTACCTGGGCGAGGTCACCAGCTGGTGGGAGCGGGAGGTGGGGCCCGCCTGGACCCGCGACCGCGCGGAGATCATGGACCTGCTGCAGCGGGAGGTGCGCCTGCAGCAGGTGGTGAAGCTGGTCGGGCCGGACGCCCTGCCCGACAGCCAGCGTTTCGTGCTCGAAGTCTGCACGTTGTTCAAGAACGCCTTCCTGCAGCAGAGCGCCTTCGACCACATCGACCGTTTCTCTACCGCGCAGAAGCAGATGCGGATGCTCTCCCTGATCCTGACCTACTGGCGCAGAGGGGCGGAAGCCGTCCGCAAGGGAGTCACCCTGGTGCGCCTCAAGCGCCTGAAAATTCTGCAAGAGGTCATCAAGATGAAGTTCAACTTGGCCAACGAGGACTTGAGCGCCTTCGACCGCCTCCTCGCGCGCCTCGAGCGCTCGCTGGACCAGCTGGAGTCGATCTATGACGAAGAGCCATAACCTGCCCGCCGGGGCTCAGGAGGAGGCCAGACGCCGCCTGCTGGCCGGCCGCGAGTACGTCGGGGTGGACCGCATCGACGGCCCCCTGGTGTTCGTGAAGAACACCCACCCCGTGGGCTACCGCGAGCTGGTGGAGTGCGTGGACGCCCGGGGCCAGATCCGCCTGGGCATCGTGCTGGATACCGCGGCGGACGTCGTGGTCGTGCAGGTTTTCGAGGGCACCGCGGGGATGACCATGCCCGGCACGCACGTGCGCTTCCGCGGGGAGCCGCAGCGCATCGGGGTGAGCGAGCGCATGCTGGGCCGGGTATTCAACGGCCTGGGGCAGCCCATCGACGGTGGCCCGGCGCCGGCCGGGGACCTGGAGGTGGACGTCAACGGCCAGCCGATCAACCCCACCTCGCGCGAGTACCCGCGGGACTTCATCCAGACCGGCATCTCGGTGATCGACGGCATGAACACCCTGATCCGCGGGCAGAAGCTGCCGATCTTTTCCGGCAACGGCCTGCCGCACAACGAGCTGGCCGCCCAGATCGCCCGCCAGGCCAAGATCCGCGGCAGCCAGACCCAGTTCGCGGTGGTGTTCGCGGCCATGGGGGTCAAGCACGACGTGGCCCGCTTCTTCTCCAGTTCCTTCGAGGAGACCGGCGTGCTGGACAACGTGGCCCTGTTCCTGTCCCTGGCCGACGACCCCTCGATCGAAAGGCTCATCACGCCGCGCACGGCCCTGACCCTGGCCGAGCACCTGGCCTTCGACCTGGACATGCACGTCCTGGTCATCATGACCGACATGTCCAACTACTGCGAGGCCCTGCGCGAGATCAGCACGATCCGCGGCGAGATCCCCTCCCGCAAAGGCTACCCGGGCTACCTGTACTCCGACCTGGCCGAGCTGTACGAGCGCTCGGGCATGCTCAAGGGCTACAAGGGCTCCATCACCCAGATGCCCATCCTGACCATGCCCAACGACGACATCTCCCACCCCATCCCCGACCTGACCGGCTACATCACCGAAGGGCAGATCGTCTTCGAGCGGGAGATGCACGGCCGCGGGCTGTACCCGCCGGTAGCGGGGCTGCCCTCCCTGTCGCGCCTCATGAAGGACGGCATCGGCGAGGGAATGACCCGCGAGGACCACCCGCACCTGGCCAGCCAGCTGTTCGCCGCCTACAGCTACGTCAAGGACGTGCGCAACCTCGCTTCGGTCATCGGCGAGGAGGAGCTCGCCCCCCTGGACCACCAGTACCTGGAGTTCGGCGAAGCCTTCGAGCGCAAGTTCGTTTCGCAGACCCAGACCGAGGAGCGCACCATCGAGCAGACCCTGGATCGGGGCTGGGAGGTGCTGGCCATGCTGCCGGCCGAGGAGCTGCACCGGGTGACCGAGACCGAGATCGAAAAGTTCTACGGCAAGTGAGGCCGGATGGCGAGCATCGCGCCCACCAAGACCAACCTCCTCAAGCTGCGCCAGGAGCTGGCCTTCGCCAGGCTGGGCCACGAGCTGCTGGACCAGAAGCGCAACATCCTGGTGCTGGATCTGCTGGCCCTGGTGGACCAGACCGTGGACTTCCAGGAGAAGGTGGTGCGGGCCTTGGCCGAAGCCTACCGCACCCTGCAGGAAGCGGTCATGGGCATGGGCAAGCTCAAGGTGGCCACCCTGGCCAGCGCAGTACACATCTCCGCCGAGATCACCCTGAAGCAACGCCGGGTCATGGGGGTGCGCCTGCCGGTGGTGGAGACCAGCTTCGTCGAGCACCCGCCCTACTACAGCCCCATGGGCACGAGCTTCTGGATCGACGGGTCCATCAAGGAGTTCAAGGAAGCCCTGCAGCTCATGGGCCGCCTGGCCGAGCTGAAGATCTCGGTCATCCGCCTGGCCACGGAGGTGCGCAAGACCATCCGCAAGGTCAACGCCCTGGAGAAGATCGCCATCCCGGAGTTACGCAACAGCGTCCTGTTCATCCAGAACCGGCTGGAGGAGAGCGAGCGGGACATGTTCGTGCTCATGAAGATGGTGAAGACCCGGCTCCTCGCCCGGAAAGGGGGTAGCTGATGGAAGGCCCCATTCGCAGGATTTTGGTGTACCTGGACGGCAGCGAAGGGTCCATCACCGCGGCGCAGTACGCCATTTGCCTGTCCCGGTATTACCGCGCGGAGCTCGCCGCCCTGTACGTGGTGAACACCCGCGCGCTGGGCGATCTGCTGAAGGCGCGCATTTTCGTGAAGGCGGAGCAGGAGGAGTACCTGCGGGATCTGGAGGAGGACTCGCAGCGCTACCTGAACCACGTGCGCAGCCTGGCCCGCAAGAAGGGACTGGCCATCCAGACGGCGAGCTCCAGCGGCACGGTGCACCAGGAAATAAAGAACTTCATCCTCACCAACCGCATCGACCTGCTGGTCATGGGGGAGCTGTCCACCGTGCGCAGCCGCAGGGACGAGCTGTACGACGAGGCGGACCGGGCGATGCGCAGCGTCCCCTGCTCGGTGCTGGTCGTCAAGGACGAGGAGAGGGTGCTGGCCCTCTACGACGCGCTGGTGTAGCGAAAGAGGCGAAAGTGAGGTGTGGCTATGGCCCTTATTGACCTGATCAGTCCCGAGGTGGTGAAAGTGCCCCTGGTCGGCGCGACCAAGGCCGAGGTGATCCGCGAGCTGGTCCAGCTGCTGCTGGACGCCGGGCGGATCGCCGAGCTGGAGTCGGTGTATGACGCGCTGCTCACGCGCGAGGCGCTGGGCTCCACCGGCCTGGAGCTGGGCGTCGCCGTGCCCCACGCCAAGACCTCCGCCGTGCGCCGGCTCACCGCGGCTATCGGCATCGCCCCCCAGGGCGTAGATTTCCAGTCCGTCGACGGCCAGCCTTCCCGGCTTTTCTTCCTGCTGCTGGCCCCTCCGGACCAGTCGGGGCCGCACATCCAGGCCCTGGCCGAGATCGCCCGCCTCGCCAAAAGTCCCACCTTCCTGCGCCTGTTGAGCGGGGCCTCCTCGCCCCAGGAGGTTGCGGAGCTGATCCGCGAAGGCTGAGGCCCGGGCATAAAGAACGATGACCCACCTGTTGGGCGTCGATCTGGGAACCACGGCGGTCAAGGCCGCGCTGTTCGACGCCTGCGGGAAGCGGGTCGCCTCCGCCACCCAGGAATACGCCCTGAAGACCCCGGCACCCCTGATGGTGGAGCAGGAGGTCGCGGTGTACTGGGGGGCGTTCCGCGATGCCCTGGCGGCGGTGCTGGCCGCCGGCCGGGTGCCGCCCCGCTGGATTCGCGCGCTGGGCATTTCGGCGCAGGGGGAAACCCTGATTGCGATCGACCGGCGCGGTGACCCGCTCGCCCCGGCCATCGTCTGGATGGACAACAGGGCGCAGCGGGAAAGTGAGGATCTGGCCGCTTGCCTGGGCGATGCGCGCGTGCACGAGGCCACGGGCCAGGTGCGCATGCTGCCCATGTGGCCGGCTTCCAAGATCCTGTGGCTGCGGCGGAATCGGGTCGAGGTCTTCCGGCAGGTTTATAAGTTTCTTCTCCTCGAGGACTACTTCCTCTACCGCCTGACCGGCCGCTTCGTCGCCGAGGGCTCCCTGCTGTGCTCCACTACCTACTGGGAGCTGCGCACGAAGCGCTACTGGAAGGCGATGCTGGAGCAGCTGGAGATCGGGGAGGAAATGCTTCCCGAGGTCGTGGAACCGGGCCAGCTGATCGGCAGGATCAGGCGCGAGGCGGCCGAGGAGCTGGGCCTCGCCCCGGAAACCCTGATCACCACCGGGGCCCTGGACCAGGCCTGCGGCGCCCTGGGGGTCGGCAACCTGAAGCCGGGCATCTTCTCCGAATGCACCGGCTCCAACGTGGCCGTGGTCGCCCTCGTGGACCGGCCCAGGATCGACCTCCGCCGCGAGCTTCCCTGCTTCTACTACGCGTTGCCGGACACCTACATGATGCACGCCTTTTCCATGACCGGGGGCATGATCCTGCGCTGGTTCCGGGACGGGTTCTGCGGCGAGGCAATGCAGGAAGCGGCCGCCTCTGGAACCGACTCCTACGACCTGCTCACCCGCGAGGCGGCCGGCGTTCCGGCCGGGGCGGAAGGCCTCGCCCTGCTCCCGCACTTCCAGGGTGCCGGGCTGCCGGAGTCCAATCCCCTGGCCAGAGGGGTGCTGTACGGGTTGACGCTGCACCATACAAGAGCTCACGTGCTGCGGGCGATCCTGGAGTCGATCGCCATGACCTGCCGGAGGATGATTGAAGCCATGCGGGACCTGGGTATCGAGGTGTCGGAGGTTCGCTGCCTGGGGGGAGGGGCGAAAAGCGCTCTCTGGTGCCAGATCAAGGCGGACCTGACCGGGCTTCCCGTGGTCACCATGAGGAACACGGAGGACGCGGCCTGCCTCGGCGCCGCGGTCCTGGCGGGGGCGGCGACCGGCGTGTGGGAGTCGGCGGCGGAGGCTCTGTCGCGCATCGTGCAGACCGACCGGCGCTTCGAGCCGGACCCCGGGCGGCGAGACGAATACGAGCGCCTCTACGCCACCTACCGCCTCCTGTATGACAGCCTGCTGCCGGTATTCAACCGCCGGTGACGATGGGGAGGATCTCGATGAGGTCCCCGTCGGCGATCGGGGTGGCCGGCCCCTCCCGGAAGGCGCAGTTCCTGCCATTGATGAGAATGGCGCTGGCCACCGCCTGCGGTGGCGCTACCTCCCGGCCCGTGACCTGGCGCAGCACGTCGGCCAGCCGGGCGCCGGCGGCGACCTCCAGCTCGACTTCACCCCGCCCGGCCAGCTTCTGGGCGCCGCCGTACAGCCTGACCCGCACCATGCTCAGACCTGGATGCCCAGCCTCTGGAGGGTGGCCTTGGTCGGGCGGCCCTCCTTGTCCCAGCCCCTGAGGCCGTAGTACTCGTCCAGCAGGCGCTCGAAGTCCTCGGAGGCGATCCTCCAGCCGGTGTCTTCGCGCTTTTCGGTCAGCCGGGGGGGCAGGCAATCCTCCTTGCGGCTGAAGCCTTCGCGCACGTTGAACTGCCTCGTGAGGTTGTAGATGCGCTCCCCGGTGGCCAGCAGCTGCTCCCCAGTCATGTCCAGACCGAGAATGTTGAGTCCCCTGACGGAGAACTCGGTGAACCTGGCCGGGTCGCCGGTGGTGTTGGCCGGGATGTTGTCGCAGCCGATCAGGGTCCACAACGCCGCGTTGCGGTCCTGCAGGTCCTTGGTGAGCTTGGCCTTGCCCTCCAGGGTGTGCGGGGAGGAGGCCTCGGCCACGACGGTCCAGGCGCGCAGGTGGTCGCCGCCCCGGTCCGCCGTGGCGTAGGCCAGGGCCATGCCCACCGGCCCGCGCACGTCGTAGCCCGGGATTTCCAGCCCCTTAACGTGCACCGCGAAGGCCTCCAGCCCCAGCTTGCGGGCGGCGGGGCCCAACCCCTCGGCCAGCAGATCCCCCAGCCCTTCCCGGCGGGCGATGGCCTCCAGCAGGCGGACCTGGCCGGCCCCATCGCCCCAGGCGAGCTGGTAGTCGATGAGCCCCTTCTCGCAGGCCTCCATGACGAAGGCGGTGATGGCCCCGAAGGAGATGGTGTCGATCCCGTACTCGTTGCACAGGCGCCCGATCTTCACCACGGTCCCGATGTCGTACTGCAGGCAGTTGGGGCCGTTCAGGGCTACGGTCTCGTACTCGATGCGCTCCAGCTCCGTGCCGGCGAAGGGGCCTAGGGCGGCCTTGGTCGACACGCCGCAGGCCACGGGGCACAGGTAGCAGGTCTTCTTGCCGGTGGTGATCTCCTTGAAGGCGCTCTCGCTCAGCTTCTTGTACTCCTCGTCGTAGCCCCGCCGGAAGTTGGCCACCGGCGTGATCTTGGCGTCGGCGGTGAGCTGCATGGCCGGGAGGTTGCCCCCCAGGCCCATGCCCGGGACCACTTCCTTTTTCAGGTATTCGACGAACTCCCGGCGGAACTCGGCGACCTTGGGGCGCTGGCCCGCGGGGAGGAACTCGTCGGGGCCGCCCTGGGCCCGGACCAGGACGGCCTTGAGGTTCTTGGAGCCCATGACCGCGCCCATGCCGCCGCGTCCGGCCACGCCCGCCCGCTGCCGCCGAGTGGAGTCGTTGGCCACGATGGCGAAGGCCACCAGCTTTTCGCCGGCCGGACCGATGGTGGCCACCCGATAATCCTTGAACTGCTCGTCGACCTCGTAGACGCTCTTGCCGGCCAGGTGAGCCGCATCCTCCAGGGTCGCGGCATCCCCGTCGATCTTCAGGCAGCACAGGGATTTTGCCTTCCCCTCCAGGATGATGCCCAGCCAGCCCGCCTTGGCCAGCTCCGCGCCGAACCAGCCCCCCGCATAGCTGTCCGAGAAGGTGTTTGTCTGCGGGGATTTGGCGGCGATCACGTGCCGGGAGTACACGTTGAAAACCCCCGTGAGCGGGCCCACAAAGAACATGAGCTTGTTGTCCGGGCCCAGGGCGTCGATGCCGGGCTTGATTTCCTGGTAGCAGTAGTAGGCGGCCAGGCCCTTGCCGCCGATGTACTTCGACAGCACCTCAACAGGGATCTTTTCCTTTTTGATCGAGCGGTTTGTCAGGTTGACCCGCAGCAGGTAGCGCTCCATCCGTTCCTCCTTGAGATTCGTTCTTAGCATGTTATAGGGAAGAGGCCGGGGGCAGTCAAGGAAAAAAGTGTTTAGAGCCGGCCTCGTCGCAACCCGCCGCCGCCGCCGCGGCTCTTCGAAAAGCGGCCGGGCCGTGGTAGAATCGGCGCCGTGATCGCCGGCATCGACCTGGGCACCCAGGGCGTCAAGGTCCTGCTCTTCGACCGCGGCCTCCAGGCCGCGGGCCGCGCCTTTGAGGGCTACCCGACCCGGCACCCCCGGCCGGGCTGGGCCGAGCAGGACCCGGCCGACTGGGAACAGGCCCTGGGCCGGGCCGCGCACCGGGCCGCGCGGGAGGCGGGGGTGGACCCCGCGGCGGTGGAGGCAGTCGGGGTGACCGGCCAGCTGGACGGCTGCGTGGCCGTCGGGCGCGACGGCCTGCCCCTGCACCCCTGCCTGATCTGGATGGACCGGCGCGCGGGCATCCGCCTCCCGGCCGGCACCGCGGCGCGCCTGCGCTCCGAGGGCGGCGTCAACCCCGACCCGGGGCACCTGGCCGCCAAGGCCCGCTGGCTGCGGGAGCAGGTGCCGGCGTGCACTGCCGCGGCCTGTTTCCACCAGCCCGTCTCGTACCTGGTCGCCCGGCTCACCGGGGAGCGGGTCTGGGACCACGGCCTGGCCTCGATCAGCATGCTCTATAGCCTGCACCGGCGGGACTACGATCCTGGGTTCCTGGAGGCCTTCGGCCTTTCCCGCGGCGAGCTGCCCCGCATTGCCGGGGCGGAGGAGCCCGCCGGCGCCCTGAGCCAGGAGGGCGCCCGGCTCACCGGCCTGCGCCCGGGGATCCCCGTGGCGGTGGGCACCGGGGATGACTACGCCAGCCCCCTGGGCGCGGGGATGACGGAACCCGGGGGGGTGGCCTGCATTTCCGGGACGGCCGAGGTGGTCGGGGGTCTGTGTCGCGAGCCGCTCCTGGACCCTGCGGGGCTGGTAGAGACGCATTGCTACCCGGGCGGCCTTTTTTTCATCGAGAACCCTGGCTGGCTGTCCGGGGGGGCGGTGGCCTGGCTGGCGGGCACCTGCGGCCTCGCCGACGCGCAGAGCGTCGCGCGCCTGGCCGCCGGCGTCCCCGCGGGCGCGGAGGGCGTGCTGTTCCTTCCCGCCCTGAGCGGGGCCATGGCCCCCGAGTGGATTCCCGAGGCCCGGGGCTGTTTCTACGGCCTCACCGCGGCGCACGGGACGGGGCACCTGGCCAGGGCCGTGCTGGAGGGGTGCGCGTTCGCCATGATCGATGTGGTCGGGCGTCTGACCGGGCTGGGCGTGCCGGCCGGGCACATCGTGCTGATGGGGGGGGCGGCCCGCGACCCGCTCTGGGCCAGGATCCGCGCCGACGCGAGCGGCCTGCCGGTGCTGCGCGTGACGGAGGTGGACACCGCACCGGTCGGGGCGGCCATGCTGGCCTCGGTGGCCGCGGGCCTCCACCCGGACCTGCGCGCGTGCGCGGCAGCTCTGCCCGCCGCGCGGGAACGACTGGAACCCGACCCCCGGAGCTCGGCGGCCTACTCCCGCTCGTACCGCGCATACCGGCGGCTTTTCGAGTGCCTGCGCCCGATGTTCGCGCGCGCGGGGGAGGAGGGAAGGTGAGCAGCGTGCTGACGCGCCTGCTGCGGGGCGAGTACCCGGACCCGCGCAGCGGGAGTCCGCTGCCGGTGCCGATCCGTTCGATCGTCATGGAAGCGAGCCTGGCCGGGCGGGAGGCGGAGCTGGTGTCCGCCCTGGGCCTGGGGCGGACCCTGGCCGTGGTCAGCGACCCGCAGACCGAGGCCGCGCTGGGCTCCCGGGTCAAGCGAGCCCTGTCCGGCTCCGCCCGCCTGGTGGCGGTGGCGCTGCCATCCCGCCCCCACCCGGACCAGGCCACCGCCGAAGCCATCCAGCGGGCGGGGCAGGAAGCGGACGCCTTCGTGGCCGTGGGCTCCGGGACGATCAATGACCTGTGCAAGTACGCGGCGGCCGGCGCAGGCAAGCCATACGCCGTGTTCGCCACCGCCCCCTCGATGAACGGCTACACCTCGAAGAACGCCTCGATCACGGTCGGCGGCCTGAAATGCACGCTGCCCGCCGCCGTGCCGCAGGGGGTGTTCATGGACCTGGGGGTGCTGGCCGCCGCCCCCCCGAGGCTGATCCGCGCGGGGGTGGGGGACACCCTGTGCCGCCCCACGGTGCAGGCCGACTGGCTGCTGGCCCACCTGCTGCGCGGCGACCCCTACCAGGAGCTGCCCTTCGACCTCCTGGCCGAGGACGAGGCGCGCCTCCTGGCCGAACCGGAGGCCCTGCTGGCCGGCGACCCGGGGGCCATGGCCTGCCTGGCCGGGGCCCTGACCCTGGCCGGGCTGGGCATGACCTACTGCGGGGGCAGTTACTCCACCAGCCAGGGGGAGCACCTGATCAGCCATTTCCTGGAGCTCGCCCAGGGGCCGGGCCGCGCCGAGGAGAGCCTGCACGGGGAGCAGATCGCCGTGACCACACTCACCATGGCCCGCTTGCAGCAGCGCCTCCTGGCCAGGCGGCGGGTCACGGTCCGCGCCTGTGCGCTCCGCGAGGCGGATTTCCTGGAGCGCTACGGCCCGGAGCTGGGGCCCGCCTGCTGGCGGGAGTTCGCGCCGAAGCTCCTGGATGAGCAGGCCGCCGCGGCGCTCAACGCTCACCTGGCCTCCGGCTGGGAGTCGATCCGCGCGCGCATCGCCCGGGTCGCCATGCCGGCGGAGCGCCTCGCCGGGGTTCTGCGTCGGCTGGGGGCACCCCTCCAACCGGGTGAGGTGGGGTGGGGCGAAGAGGCCTACCGGGAGGCGGTCCTGCACGCCGCCGAGATCCGCAACCGCTACACCTTCCTGGACCTGGCCCGCGACGCCCGCGTTGACGCCATATCGGCCATCGGGTAGGCTGGCGCGCATGAACAAGAAACTCACCGGCAAAGTAGCCCTGGTGACAGGGGCCAGCAAGGGGATCGGCAGGGCCGCGGCCCTGGCCTTGGGTGCGGAAGGCGCGGACGTGGCGGTGACGGCGCGGGACGGCCGCGCTCTCGCCGCCCTGGCCGAGGAGCTCAAGCGCCTGGGGGTTCGGGCCGCCGCCGTCGCGGCGGACGCTACCCGGGTGCAGGACGTGGAGCGGGTGCGCAAGCAGGTGCTGGAGAGCTTCGGCCGGGTGGACATCCTGGTCAACAACGTGGGTATCGCCCGCTACGCGGCGTTCTCCGAGCTCACCCTGGAGGACTACGACTGGATGATGAACACCAACATGCGCTCCACCTTCCTGTTCACCAAGGCCTTTTTAGGGCCCATGGTCGAGCGCGGCGCGGGGTGGGTGGTGTTCGTCGCCTCGGTGTCCGGCCTGTTCGGCTTCCCCGGCGAGACGGCTTACTGCGCCTCCAAGCACGCCCAGGTCGGCTTCGCCAAGGCCCTGGACCGGGAGGTTTTCGACAAGGGCGTGAAGGTGAGCCTCATCGCCCCCGGCGGGGTGAACACCGAGCACGCCTTCGGCACCGGCCGCACGGCCGGCGACCCTTCCCTCGGGAGCTACCTGGAAGCCGACGACGTGGCCCAGGCGGTGGTGTTCGCGGTGACTCAAGCCCCCAAGTCGCGGACCTTCCTGATCGGCCTGCGGCCCATGTCCGAAGGGTACTATGCCTGAGTACCGGGGCCTGGACCGGGTCGAACAGCTCGAGCGAGTCCGCGGGAAGCACTTCCAGGTCCTGGTGATCGGGGGCGGGATCACCGGGGCGGGCATAGCCTGGGACTGCGCCCTGCGCGGGCTCTCGGTGGCGCTGTTGGAGCGCACCGACTTCGCCGCGGGCACCAGCAGCGTCAGCTCCAAGATGGTGCACGCCGGGCTGCGCTACATGGTCAACGACCCGGAGCTAGTGGCCGAGGCCAGCGTGGAGCGCCGGAGGCTGTTCCGGTCCTGCCCCCACCTGGCGTGGCCGGTGGAGTTCCTCCTGCCCGCCTACGAGGACACCCCCGAGTACGGTGCCGCCGCCCTGCCCGGGGTCCTGGCACGCTACGACGAGCTTGCCGGCCACGACAACACCGCGCCCGGGGGGATGCTGGACCCCCGCCGGGTGCTCGCCGACATGCCGTCCCTGCGCCGTTCGCCCGTCGCGGTCGGCTCCTACTGGGACGGGATGATGGACGATGCCCGCCTGACCCTGGAGGTGATCCACTCCGCGGCCCAGGCCGGGGCCGCGGTCCTCAACCACGCCCCGGTGGTCGGCTTCCTGGAGGACGCGGCCGGGCTGGTGGTTGGGGCGAGCTTCCGCGACGAGGACCCGGGCGGCGCGAGCGGGGAGCACCGGGTCACGGCCGACGCGGTGGTCAGCGCCGCCGGGGTGTACACGGACCTGCTGCTGGGGCTCGCGGGGCAGGAGCAGCCGGTGCTGCGGCCCTCCAAGGGGATTCACCTTGTGTTCCGCAGCGAAGCGACCTCCGGCAGGGGGTTGGTCGTGCCGGTAGGCGGCAACGTTCTGTATTTCCTGGTGCCCTTCCGCCCCGGCTACCTGGCCATGGGCTGCACCGACACCGACTACCCGGTCCGCGGCTACGGCGAACTGGACATAGTGCCCACCACCGCGGAGGAGGTGGAGCTCACCCTCGGCCTGGTAGAGAAGGTGCTGCCCGGCGCCTTCGGGCCCGGCCAGGTTCTGGGCTGCTATGCCGGGGTGCGGCCGCTGCTCGCCCCGACGCTGGGCCGCCCCCTGAGCGAAAGCGACACCAGCCGGACGCACCGCATCTGGCAGGCGCGCGGGGGCATCTGGACCGTGGCCGGGGGCAAGTACACCACGTTCCGGCTCATGGCCGAGCAGCTGGTCGACAGGGTGGCCGCCGACCTCCACGCCCGCGGCCTGCTGCGGGGGCAGCCGCCCTGCGGCACGGCCGCCCGCCTCTGCCACGGGGCGCCGGAGGTGGGGGAGGGGCCCGACGGCTTCCGGGGTTGGTTGGCCGACGAGGCGGAGCGCTTGGGCCAGGCCTCGGGCCTGCCGCAGGACTGCTGCCGGCACCTGTGCTCCGCCTACGGGACCTCCGCCGGCGAGGTCGTCGCACTGACCGCGCGGGACCCGTCCCTTGGCCACCGGATCGCCGAGGGCCGGCCCTTCGTGAGGGCCGAAATCCGGTATTCCGCGGAGCGCGAGATGTGCCGCAGCGCCGCGGACTTCCTGGCGCGGCGCACCCAACTGCGCTTCCTGGAACACCAGGGCCTGGACGCGCTGGACACGGTCGTGGCCGGGCTGGGCGACTGCCTGGGTTGGAGCCCGGGGGTGCGCCGCCGGCAGACCGAGGAGTACCGGGAGCACATCCATCGGGTTTCTCCCGGGGCCGAAGGTTGACGGAGCCCGGCAAGACGGCTATCCTGGGGCGCGAGGAGGACAGAAATGGCGCCGCAGCTGATCACCATGCTCACTTACAAGGACGAAACGGTCAAAAATTCCTTCGAAGTTTTCGACCAGTGCGCGGATCTGCCCGCGCCGTTCTGGGGGTTCAAGGACGTGGGCCTGCCCAAGCCCGACATGAAGCGCCTGGTGGAGCGCATGAAAGCCAGGGGCAAGACCACTTTCCTGGAGGTCGTGAGCCTGACCGAGAAGGAATGCCTGGACGGGGCCGGGCTCGCTCTGGACTGCGGCTTCGACTATTTGATGGGAACGGTCTACTACGACTCGGTATTCCGGCTGATGCGGGGCAAAGCCACGAAGTTCTTTCCCTTCGCCGGCAAGGTGAGCGGCCACCCCAGCATCCTGGAGGGGTCGATCCCCGAGATCGTGGCCGACGGGCGGCGCATGCAGGATCTGGGGGTGGCCGGCTTCGACCTGCTGGCCTACCGCTACACCGCCGACGCGGAAGCGCTGGCGGAGGCCTTCGTCCAGGGGGTGCGGGTCCCGGTGGTCCTGGCCGGCAGCATCGACGGCTTCCCCCGCCTGGACGTCATGAAGCGGATCCAGCCCTGGGCTTTCACCATCGGCAGCGCCTTCTTCGACAAGAAGTTCGTTCCCGAAGGGAGCTTCCGGGAGCAGATGGCCAGCGTCCTGGACTATTTGAGGAGGTAGCGGATGGATATCAAGGTCGTGCGGAAGCAGGAAGCGCGGGGCTACATGGACGGGGACGAGCATTGCCGGGAGTATTTAAAAACAGGCAAGCTGACCTTCGGGACCTCCACCCTGCTGCCCGGGCAGCGCGGGACCGTGGACAAGGGGCACGCCAAGAGCCACGAGATCTTCTTCGTGTCCCGCGGGCACGTGATGCTGCATGTTCCCGACCGCGACGAGTACTTCGAGCTCGCCGAGCAGGATATCATCCTCATGCCCGAGGGGGTGCCGCACTCGCTGATCAACATCGGCGAGGAGACGGCCGTGATCAGCTGGAGCATGGCGCCCTCGGAGTGAGCCACGGCCTATGGACCACATCCTGAGCGTCGACCTGGGCACCACCGCGATCAAGGTCGCCCTTTTCGATTCGGCCGGGAAGCTGGCGGCCAAGGCCACGCGGGAGTACACCCTGCTCACCCCCAGCAC
>Ga0315273_10002498_pt1 | contig 21734 bp, 15 predicted proteins | sample YL17G02_0_MG_FD_205753 | JGI IMG/M metagenome (GOLD analysis project Ga0315273, IMG submission 205753) | Sediment microbial communities from Yellowstone Lake, YNP, Wyoming, USA - YL17G02_0 | ecosystem: Environmental > Aquatic > Freshwater > Lake > Sediment | place: USA: Wyoming | collected... | reverse complement strand
TGGTGCGGAAGCTGTTCTGCACGCCGGCCGAGACCAAGTGGGTCACCTTCGGCCGCGAGGCCATCGCCGAGATGGGCGACGAGGCGGCCCCGTGCCTCGCCATGGCCCGGATGGCCTACCACGTCGGAGACATGGATATGTATGGCTATGCCTCCTATATGTTCGCCCGCGAGCTCGCGCACCACTGGGTCAAGCAGCGCGGCGCCGCCTATTACCGCGCCAACCAGCCGTGGCACACCCAGGAGTTCATGCCCGAGGAAGTGTACCTGACGAACCTCTGGGGCGACCTGGCCGCCTGGCAGATCGACGGCCCCGCCTACCCCGCGAAGACCGGCGAGCGGCAGTTCAACAACCGCTGGGTCCGTTTCAAGAACGAGGACGTGGGCCGGTTCTACCGCGACTTCCTCCTGGCCGACGTCCGCAAGGAGCTCGACGTCCTCGCCGAGCGGTGGGAGCCGAAGCGCCGCTTCGCCAACGATTCGCACATCATGCCCAGCCTGGTGCAGCTCCGGTCGCTCCTCCTGAACGAGCCGCCGGCCGACCTGGCAAAGATCGCCACGCCCGACAAGTTCGGCGGGCCGGCCAGCGGCGTCATCGCCAGTTGCCTCGCGGTCGCCAGGGCCAGCCACCCCACGCGCCGCGAACGGCTCATCGCCGCGGCCGAGCCGTCGGCCTTCGCCCCGGGTCTGGAACGCGAGGTCGCCGGGCCCAACACGTACCTCTGCCAGGCGGTGCAGTGGAGCGTCAAGGACCCGAAGCTCAAGGCCATCCGGCCGGTTTGGCCGACCGTGACCTGGTGGGGCTGGAAGACCCCCAAGGGCGGCCGCTGGACGTTCGGCCAGGTCCTCCCCGCCCCGGACATGGTGCCGATCGACATCCAGGCCGTGCCGCTGAACTGGAACACGCAGGTCGTGGCGTACACGCTGCCGGAACGATAACGTGGCCCCGCAAACCTGCGAATGGGTGCGCGGCGCGGCGCCCAGATTGATGCGCGGCGGGGCGCCCAGATTGGTGCGCGGCGGGTCTCCAGACCCGCCGCGCCCAGTACGTAGGCCGGCGCAAAGCCCCGGCAATCGACGGATCACGAGAACCGGCATGTAAGGGAAACACGATGAACCGCCGTCTAATACGACAGCCCCACTTGACCCCGTGCGCGGTGGGTCTCCTGACCCACCGCGCAGAAACTGCCCAGTTGCAGCCGGAAGACGCACGCACGCGGCGGGTCAGGAGACCCGCCGCGCTACCTCTCGCTGTAGCTCCAATCCTGCTCGTTGTCCTGGCCCTGGGCCTGGCCCTCGCCTGCCGAGCCGAGGAAAAGCCGTCGCTCCGCGCGAAGTGGGAGATGCCGCCGGTCTGCGACCCCTTCGGCGAGCCGCCCGTCAAGGACCTCAAGGAGGAGCTGCACCAGACGGGCTACCGCCTGGTCATCGCCATCCATCCCGACCAGCCGCCCAACGCGAAGGGCGAGTACCTGCCGCGCGACCTCTACGTCATCAACGCCGACGGCACCGGCCTCAAGCAGCTCACCAACACGCCCGACAAGGAGGAACGGACGCCGCGCGCGTCGCCCGACGGCAAATGGTTCACGTACAACTACGGCGACTTTCTCGTCGACTCCAAGACCCTCAAAACCCGCCGCCACGAGGGCGGCTACGTCTGGGCCCGCGACAGCCGCCGCACCCTCTCCTGCGAGAAGGGCGGCGTCGTCTACACCGACATCGAGACCGGCAAGGCCGGCGACCCGGTGCCGGTCAAGCGGCGCGTGGACATCGTGGACCTCTCGGCCGACAGCAAGTGGTTCATCTTCGAGATCCGCAACTACCTCGGCGCCCAGTACACCATCGACTTCATGCCGGCCGAGGGCGGCGACATCCGCAAGCTGCCCAACCACCCGATCAAGGCCGGCGAGTGCCACCCCGCCTTCTCCCCCGACGCCCGGTGGATGTGCTGGAACGGCGGCGAGAGCCTGTCGGTCCGGCGGTTCGACCCCTCGCTCCCCGACGGCACCGACGGCCATGTCACCACGCTGCCGAAGGAGAAGATCGGCCAGGACCCGTGCGGCCGCTGGTCGCACTGCGGGCGGTACATCGCCTTCGTCAAGATTCCGCACACGGGCAGCTGGAAGGTCCACAGCCCGCTGTGCATCGTCCGCGTGGCCGACGGCGAGACGATCGCCCTCAGCCCGCCCGGCTGGATCGGGCACCACTGGGACTACGACTGGCTGCCGCCGGAGGAAGAGTGACGATCATGCCGCAGACCACGGCGCCACTTTGCGCGGCGGGTCTCCTGACCCGCCGCGAACGAGCCTCAATCAGCCAGCAAGACGCATCTTCTGCGCGCTGGGTCAGGTCAAAGACTCGCCGAGGCAAGAGAGCCACCTCGCACAAGGCGTTGGGGAGTTGTGGTTCCAAGACCGCACTTGCCTCGATCATTCTCCTCCTGGCGCTCTGCGCCGCGTCGTGCAAACAGGAGAATCCGCCGGCGGCGCCGGCGGCCGGGGCCCTGCCGGTCATCACCACCGCCGGCGGCGCGACGATGGTCGCGATCCCCGCCGGCTCGTTCGAGATGGGAAGCTCGGCCAGCCGCGAGAAGGACGAAACGCCCCACCGCGTCTACGTCAACGCGTTCTACATGGATCAATATGAGGTGACGCAGGAGCACTTCGAGAAGCTCCTCGGCCGCAACCCCTCGCGGTGGAAAGAGCCGAAGAACCCCGTCGAGCAGATCCGCTGGAAGGACGCCGCCGAGTACTCGAACGCCCGCTCGCGCCGCGAGGGCCTGGCGCCGGCATACGACCCCAAGACGTGGCGGTGCGACTTCGCCGCCGCCGGCTACCGCCTGCCCACGGAGGCCGAGTGGGAATACGCCTGCCGCGCGGGCGCCCGCACGGAGTACTCCTTCGGCGACGGCCCCGCCGCGCTCGGCGAGCACGCATGGTTCAAGGAGAACTGCACGCGGAGCCCCCAGCCCGTCGGCGGCCGGAAGCCCAACCCGTGGGGCCTCTATGATATGTATGGCAATGTCTGGGAATGGTGCCACGACTTCTACGGCGACGACTACTACCGGTCGAGCCCCGAGAAGGACCCGTCCGGCCCGCCGGCCGGCGAGACGCGCGTCCTGCGCGGCGGATGCTGGAATTCCCGCGCGTCCATGTGCCGCTCGGCCTACCGCAACGACGAGAACCCCGGCTACACCGACGCGTGCTTCGGCCGCGACGTGCACGGTTTCGTGGGCTTCCGCTGCGTCCGTAGCCAGCCGGGCAAGTAGGCCGGGGCGAAGCCCAGGCATCATCCGAGCGTGCAGGCCGCAGCAACGCCGCGGCTTCCTGACGTTCCGGCAAGGTCTTGCGCCCTGGCAGCGTAGGGGCACGGCATGCCGTGCCCCTACCGAGCCGATGGAACACACGCGCGGCGGGCCGGAAGACCCGCCGCACAGGCGTCATCGGACGCGCCTCAGTGCCCCCGGCGCATCGCGTGGTACGCCTCGAGCGCCGCCGGGAACGGGCCTAAAGCGCGCTCGAAGATGCCGAGCGAGTACGCGATCGTCAGGCCGTAGTTGGTGATCGGCACGCCGGCCTTGCGGCAGCGGACCAGCCGCGAGAGCATCTCGCGCCGGTTCCACATGCACGCCCCGCAGTGGACGATGAGCTTGTACGGCGTGACGTCGTCGGGGAAATCGTGGCCCTGGACGCTCGTGAACTCCAGCTTGCCGCCGACGTACTGCGTGAGCCACCGCGGAATCTTGACGCGGCCGATGTCTTCGCCGATGGGGTGATGGGCGCACGCCTCGGCCATCAGGACGCGGTCGCCGGGCTTGAGCGTATCGATCGCCAGCGCCCCGCGCACGAGCTCCGGCAGGTCGCCCTTGTACCGGGCGAAGAGGATCGAGAAGCTCGTCAGCGGCACGTCGGTCGGCGTATCGCCGGCCACCTTCAGGAACCCCTGCGAGTCGGTGACCACGAGGGCGGGCGGCCGGTTCAGCCGGTCGAGCGCGTCGCGAAGCTCCCGCTCCTTGACGACCATGCAGTACGCGTCGACGTCGAGCACGTCGCGGATGGCCTGGACCTGCGGCAGGATGAGCCGCCCTTTCGGCGCCTCCAGGTCGATCGGCACCACGAGCACCACCAGCTCGCCCGCGGGCACCAGGTCGCCGATGATCGCCGGCGCGTTGATGAACTCCTCCGGCGCGGTGCGGATGAGCGCCTCGCGAAGGTCCAGGATGCCCTCGCCGCAGCTCGCCACAGAGCGCACGAGGGGAATCTTAAGCCCCTTGAGCCGCGCCGCCACGTCGGCCGCCGGCAGGCCCAGGTCGGCCTTGTTCGACACGACGATGACGGGCGCCTCGCGGCGCCGCAACTCCTCGAGCATCCCCTCCTCGAACGGCCCCCACTCGCCCGCCTCCAGCACGATGATGCCGACGTCGGTGCGGTCGAAGACCTGGCGGGTGCGGGCCACCCGCATCTCGCCCAGCGCCCCCACGTCGTCGATGCCCGCCGTGTCGATGAAGAGGACCGGGCCGACGGGCAAGAGCTCCATCGGCTTCTCGACCGGGTCGGTGGTGGTACCCGCCACGTCGGAGACGATGGAGACCTGCTGGCGCGTGAGGGCGTTCAGGAGCGACGACTTCCCAACGTTCCGTCGCCCGAAAATGCCGATGTGCAGGCGAAAACCCTTCGGCGTGCCTCTCATGCAACCCTCTTTCTCCTCTGCGTAGCGCATGCGCAGCAAGCGCATTCGTGCACCGTTGTCATTCCGAGCGAGCGCAGCGAGTCGAGGAATCTCGCCGTGGTCGTTGCCGTTCGTCCGTTCGCACGGCGAGACCCTTCGACTCGCTTCGCTCGCTCAGGGTGACAGCATGAAACGCCGCGCCAAACGCCCCGAGCACGCACCCTACGTGTTGTTCTTCGGCGGCGAGCCGAGGCGGGTGACGGCCTCCGAGGAGACCAGGGCGTCGAACTGCGGACCGGTCAGCAGGCCCCGCTCGACGACCACCTGGCGGACGGTCTTGCCGGTCGCCCGCGCCTCTTCCGCCACAAGCGTGGACGCCTCGTACCCGATCATCTCGACGAGGGCCGTGACGCTCGCCGTCGCGCTTTCGACGTAGCGGCGGCAACGCTCGGCGTCGGGCGCCAGGCCCGCCACGCACAGCGTCCGGAAGATAAGGCACGCCTGGGCCAGCAGCGTCAGGCTGCCCAGCAGGGCGTCGGCGATGACCGGCATGAACGCGTTGAGCTCAAGACTGCCCATCGAGCAGGCGATGGCGATCGTCTGGTCGTTCGCCATGACAACCATGGCGGCCTGCGAGACGGCCTCGGGGATGACGGGGTTGACCTTGCCGGGCATGATCGAGGACCCGGCCTGGCGCGGCGGCAGGCGCAGCTCGCCGATGCCGCCCTCGGGGCCCGACGAGAGCAGCCGCAGATCCGTCGCGATCTTCAGCAGGTTCGACGCGTGGGCCTTGAGGATGCCGCCGACCTCGACGAAAACGTCGGTGTTCTGCGTGGCCTCGACGAGGTTCTCGGCCCGCGCCAGGCCCAGGCCGGTGATGTCGCGCAGGTAGTCGATGGCGCGGAAGATGTAGGCGCGCGGGGCGGCCAGGCCCGTGCCGATCGCCGTGCCGCCGAGGTTCACCACCCGCAACCGCTCCTCACACTTATAGATACGCCAGCGATCGCGGGCGAACGCCTCGGCGTAGGCCGACATCTCGCGGCCGAGCGTCGTGAGGACCGCGTCCTGGAACTGCGTGCGGCCGACCTTGACGATCCCCGCCATCTCCTTCTCGCGCCGCTGGAACTCCTCGAGGAGGGCCACCACCTCGCGCTCCAGGTTCCGCAAGAGGCCGATGGCCGCGACGCGCAGGGCCGTCGGGTAGGTGTCGTTCGTCGACTGGTGGAGGTTGACGTCGTCGACGGGGTCGAGCGTCGCGTAGTCGCCGAGGGGCCGGCCGAGGATCTGGAGGGCGCGGTTCGCGAGGACCTCGTTGACGTTCATGTTGGTCGAGGTGCCCGCCCCGCCCTGGAGAGCGTCGACCACGATGTGGCGGTCGAGCATCCCCTCCATCATCTCCATGCAGGCCGCCTCGAGGGCGAGGAACTTGGCGTCGTCCCAGCGGCCGAGCTCGTGGTTCGTGCGGGCGCAGGCCAACTTGACCGCCCCGAAGGCGTGGACGAGCGCCGGGTGCACCGGCCGGCCGGCCAGGGGGAAGTTCTCGATCGCCCGCTCGGTGTGGACGCCGTAGAGCGCGTCGGCGGGAACGTCGCGATCGCCCAGCAGGTCCTTCTCTTTGCGGTAGGTTGTCATGGTGCGGCCTCACAGGATCCATTTTCGATTTTTGATTTTAGATTCTCGATTGAACGGCAACAGCACGCGCCGCGCAAGCACCGCGGCTAAGAAGCTGTTTCAGAACCGGCGATTGCGCGGTGGGCAGTCTTGCCCACCGCGCATACGCACCCGCATTCTCGCGGCGGGCAAGACTGCCCGCCGCGCTACGCAGCGCCGATGGGCGTTTCTGAAACAGCTTCTAAATGGCTTGCGCGCCTTTCAAATCTGAAACCGAAAATCCGAAATCCAAAATCAGAAGTACAGGTCTCTCTTCTCCGTCGTGCGGATCGCCTCCAGGCGCCGCCGAAGCTCAGCCTTCGACGGCCCGTCCTCCAGCCGCGCGATCTCCTCGGCGATCAGCCGCTCGCCGGCGGCGCGGGTCTCGGACGACGCGTAGTCGGTCAGGTACTCCTGGAGCGTCACGAGGGCGTTCGGCGTGCAGAACCGCTTGATGAACCCGGGGATGGCGAACTCCATGAAATGCTCGCCCGTGCGGCCGATGCGATAACACGCCGTGCAGAAGCTCGGCACGTAGCCGTCGCGCATGAGTTCGCGAATGACCACGTCGAGCGGCCGGATGTCGCCCAGCTCGAACTGCTCGCGCTCCATCACCTGCGTGTCGCCCGACTCGGTGTACCCGCCGATCTCGATGCGGCTGCCGGCGTCGATCTGCGACACGCCGAACCCCATGACCTCGCGCCGGAGGTGCGGGTTCTCGCGGGCCGTGCAGATGAGGCCCGTGTACGGCACGCTCAGGCGCAGGATGGCGATGAGCCGCTTGAAGTCCGCATCCGTCACCAGGCGCGGCCACTCCATGTCCACGCCGCAGGCCGGCCGCAGCCGCGGGAAGCTGATCGTGTGCGGCCCCACGCCGTGCCGCGCCTGGAGGTGCCGCGCGTGCGACACCAGGCCCAGCACCTCGAACCGCCAGTCGGCCAGGCCGAAGAGGACGCCGATGCCCACGTCGTCGCACCCGGCCTCCATCGCACGGCTGAGGCCGTCGAGGCGGAACAGGTAGTCGGCCTTGCGCGTGCCGGCCGGGTGCAGGCGGGCGTAGGTCGCATGGTGATAGGTCTCATGGAAGATCTGGTACGTCCCGATGCCCGACTCCTTGACCAGGCGGTAACCCTCGGCGTCCAGGGGCGCGGCGTTGATGTTGACGCGGCGGATCTCGCCGCGGCCCACGCGCGTGGCGTACACGGTGCGGACGCAGCGGGCCATGAAGTCGGCGCCGTAGTCCGCGTGCTCGCCGAAGACCAGGATGAGCCGCTTGTGCCCCACGCGCTCCAGGGCCTCGACCTGCGTGCGGAGCTCGTCGGCCGAGAGCGTGCGGCGCAGGGCCTCCGGGTTCGAGTTCCGGAAGCCGCAGTACAGGCAGTCGTTTACGCAGCGGTTCCCGACGTAGAGCGGCGCGAACAGGACGATGCGGTTGCCGTACACGTCGCGCTTGAGCTGCCGGGCGGCCGCGAAGATCTCCTCGACGAGGTCGGGCGCGTCGGCGGCCACGAGGGCGGCGGTCTCTTCGACCGCGAGCGCCTCCTTCGCAAGGCTCTTGGCGATAATCTCGCGCACGCGCGCCGCCTCGGGCCTGGTCTTGTCAATCAGTTGCGTCAGGCGCGCGTCGTCGATGAAGTCGACCGCGCCGGCGCTCAGGGTCATCGAAGCCATCTTACCCATCACCATCCCTACACTTTCAAGAACGCGCCCCCCAAGGCGGGCGGCTAACCAACCCCCTGCTTAGCCCCGCGTGAACACACGCGGGGCCGCACCGGCCCGGCGCGAGGCACCGGGGCCGACGCCAACCACGCGCCCCATCGCCGCGATGCGGCGATTGAGACACGCATCGCAATCGCCCGGGGTCTCGTAGAGGCACGCCTTCGCCGGGTAGATCTCGTACATGACGCGATACTCGGGCGGCGTCAGGTTCGGCATGACGACGTTCGCCCCGCGCCGCAGGCCCAACTCGCGCCCACTGGCCCGGTTCAGCGTGGCCAGGGCGGTGGTGCTCGGGATGTTCGCGCCCGGACACGCGAGCCGCGCCAGGGCCACCACCTTGTATGTCATGAGCTCGGTGTTCGGCGCCTGCTCGCCCGGCGGCGCGCAGCCGGCGTCGGCACACCCCAGCGGCGTGGCCGGGTGCGGAAGGAACGGGCCCACGCCGATCATGTCGAGGTCCAGCGCCCGGAACGTCTCGATGTCCGCCGCCAGGTCGTCGTACGTTTGGCCCGGGATACCGATCATGACGCCGCCGCCGATCTCATAGCCCAGTTCGCGCAACCGCCGCAGGATGGCCAGGCGATCCGACGTCCGCCCGCCGAGCGGCGGATGAATGCGATCGTACAGCGCCCGGTTCGAGGTCTCGAACCGCAGCAGGTACCGGTCGGCCCCCGCTTCGCGCCACGCGACCAGGTCGGCCTCCGGCCGCTCGCCCAGGCTGAGCGTCACCGCCAGCGGCGCCGTCGCCTTGATGCCATGGATGATCCCGGCCAGCCACTGCGCCTCGATCCCGTAGTCCTCGCCCGACTGGATCACCACCGTCCCGTAGCGGAACGCGGCGGCCTGCCGCGCGGCCGCCAGGATCTCATCGGCCGTCATGCGGTAGCGCGCGAGGCCGCGGTTCGACGCCCGCAGACCGCAGTACAGGCACTCGCGGACGCAGACGTTGGAGATCTCGATGAGGCCGCGCAGGTGCACCTCGTCGCCGACGTGCCGGCGGCGCATGTCGTCCGCCCGGCGCCAGAGCTCGTCGAGGTTCGCCGGGTCTTCCTCCCGCAACCAAGACAGGATTTCGGAACGGTTCATGGCGTCACGGCGGGGATCACAGGTTCGCGCAGGACGACCGTGAAGGTGCTCCCCACGTCGGGTTCGCTGGTTACGGAGACGTCGCCGCCGTAGAGAACCGCCAGCTTCCTGACAATCGAGAGCCCCAGGCCGCTGCCCAGGATGTCGCGGGTCTTTTCGGTCTTGATGCGGACGAACTCGCCAAAGAGCCGGGCCGCGTCATCCTTCGTCATGCCGATGCCCGTGTCGCTGACGGCAACGACCACCGCCCCGCCCTCGGGGCGGACCGCCACCCGGACACTGCCGCCGTCGCGGTTGTACTTGACGGCGTTGGAGACGAGGTTGTTGAGGATGATCTCGAGCTCGCCGCGGTCGGCTTTCATCGTAATCGGCGGCTCGGCGTCGAGGGCGATCGCGATGTGGCGGAGGACGGCCTCGGGCATCGCGGTCTCGATGGCCATCCGGGCCACGTCGGCGACGTCCACGTCGGCGAAGTCGCGGCGCTTGCGGCCGGACTCGATGCGCGTCATGTCCAGGAGGTCGCCGATGAGCTTGCGCATCCCCTCGGTGCGGATGAGGCTCCGCTCCAGCATGCGGCGGTAGGCGGCCTCGTCGGCGCCCGCCGAGCGGTCGCGGATGATCCGCAGGTAGCCCTCGACGGCGGCCAGCGGAGCCTTGAGCTCGTGGGCCAGGACCGAGATCAACTGGAAGCGGACCTGCCGCTTCTCCTGGGCGAGCTTCCGCGCCTGCTGGGCCAGGATGAGGCGGCCGGCGGTCTTGCGGATGGTGATCTTCAGTTCCTCGGGCGTAAAGGGCTTGGCCAGGAAGTCGTAGGCGCCGCGCTTGATGGCGCTGACGGCCGTGTCGAGCGACGCGTAGGCCGTGATCATGATGGTCAGGATTTCGCTCCGGTGGGCCTGGAGGCGGTCGAGCACTTCCAGGCCGCTGATGCCCGGCAGCTTGTAGTCCAGCAGGAGGATGTGCGGCGGCCGGGCGGCCACCTTCTCGAGCGTCTGCTCGCCGCTCTCGGCCTGCTCGACCTCGAAGCACACGTCGACGTTGACGTCGGGCAGCGAGACGGTGAAGTCGCGCAGGGCCCGGGCGATGCCGGCCCGCATGCCCGGCTCGTCGTCGGCTACCAGAATCCGCAAGGTTTCAGGCATAGCTATTCCTTTAAGAGTCGGCGGACCTCCCGCACGAGCTGCTCGGCCCGCACGGGCTTGACCAGCGACGCGTCGGCCTTGACCCAGGCCCGCTCCGCGGCGGCCGCGGCGCCGAAATCCAGGACCGCCTCGGCCGCCACCGCCGTCACCAGGATGACCGGCCGGGCCGGGTCGCGCTTCTTGATCCGGTAGCACAGCACCAGGCCGCTGTCGGCGCTCTCCATCATGAGGTCGACGATGGCGAGGTCCGGCAGACCGCGGTCGAGCGCCTCGACGGCCTCGCGCTCGCTACGGGCCGCCGCGACGGCGAAGCCCGCCGCCTCGAGGACGGCGCCCATCTGCTCCAGAAAATCGAGGTCGTCGTCGACGATCAGGATCGTCCGGCGCCGCTCGTTCCCGCCGCTGGTCACAGCTTCACGCCCTCCTCGCCCTCGTGGGTGCGCGGCGGGTCTCCTGATCCGCCGCGCCAGGTGCCAAGTACAACACCGCCCACCGCGCCGACACCCGCCAACACGCGCCCCGCAAGCGGGGCGGCTAAATGGGCGATGGCCGGGTGGCACGGCCACAGCCTGCCCGCCGCGGCGGGTGCCGTTGCGCGGCCATGCGACGGCGTGAGCCTGCCGCCCTACTCCTGCCGGCCCCGGCGCGGCAGGGTCACGGTGAACGTCGCCCCGGTGGGGCCGGCGTCCGGATCGGCGTTCGATTCGGCGGCGATGTCGCCCCGGTGCATCTTCACAATGCCATACGTGACGGCCAGGCCCAGGCCGGTGCCCATGCCGATCTGCTTGGTCGTGAAGAACGGCTCGAAAATCTTCGCCAGGTTCTCCCGGCGGATGCCGACCCCGGTGTCGGCGACCACGAGGCGGATCCGCTCGGCGTCGCCGCCGATCCGGATCGTCAGCGCCCCGCCCTCCGGCATGGCAGCGTAGGCGTTCGACAGGAGGTTCGTGAGGACCTGGATGATCTGGTCGCGGTCGACCTCGGCCGTGCGGTCCTCGACCTGGTGCTCCACCCGGACGGCCACGCGCTCCGGCGCCGGCACGGCCCGCAGGCTCTTCGCCACGAGGTCCGCCAGGTCCGTCGGCTCGAGGAGCACCTTGTTCTGGCGTGCGAAGTGCAGGAGGCCCGCCACGATCTTCTTGCACCGGTCGGCCTGCTCGGCGATCATCACGAGGTCGCTGCGGAGCGGCGACTTCTTGTCGCACTCATCAAGCAACAAGTGGGCATACATCAGAACCACGCCCAGGGGGTTGTTGACCTCGTGGGCGATGCCGGCGGCGAGCTGCCCCATGCTGGCCAGCTTCTCCGACTGCATGAGGGCCTCCTGGGCGCTGGCGAGCTGCTCGTTGGAGACCGCCAGCTCGCGGACGGCCCGCTTGAGCTGCTCGATCGTGTGGGGCAGGCACATCTCGCTCTCGGCCAGGCCCTTGTAGATGGCGACCGCGTGGCCGCGGCAGGTGTCGTACCCGCACGCCCCGCAGTTGAGCTCGTCTTCGGGCGTGAACTTGCCCATGCGGGCCATGATGTCGGCCAGTTGGGTGGCCACGGGGATGGCGATCCGCTGGTCGTTGGCCGCGAACCGCCGGCTGAGGTCCAGGTCGGCAAACCGCTCCATGTCCTGGCGCCAGCGGCCGGGGTCGGTGGCCAGGGCCCGCCGCCGGACGTGCTGGCTGACGCGCGACCGCCGGCTGAAGTGGGCCGCGTGGCCGCTCATGCCCGCCCCCATGATGCACCCCTTGCAGCAGAGAACCTCGAGGAGCTTGGCGTCGAGGTCGCCCGTCTCGAACTCCTCGAGGGCGATCACGAAGTTCTCCCGCCCCTCGGCGGCCACCACCTGCCCGGCCAGAAGGTCCTCCGCCACGCCGGCGGCCTGGAGGAGGCCCCGCGCCACGGGCAGGAGCCCGCCGGCCATGGCGCGCGGCGGGTCGAAATCGCTGCCGTCGACGGCCGCGGGCGAGAGGCCGGCCTCGCCCAGCATGTCGCGCAGTTCGGCGAAGGTCAGCACGGCGTCGACCTCGTCGGCGATCCGTTCGCTGGCCGCCTCGCCCTTCTTGGCGATGCACGGGCCGATGAAGACCGTCTTCGTGGCGTCGCCGTGCATCCGGTGAAGCACGCGGGCCGTGGCCACCATCGGCGACACGATGGGCGCCAGGGCGCCGACCAGTTGAGGATAATACTTCTCTACATAGCCAATCAGTGCGGGGCAGGTGGTGGCGATGAACCGCTGGCCTTTCGTCTCCTCGAGGAGGCGGCGGTACTGGCCCGCCACCAGGTCGGCCCCGAAGGCCACCTCGTTGACGAACTTGAAGCCCAGGGCCCGCACCATGCCGACGAGCTGGCCGTCGCTCCACTCGGCGAACTCGGCCGGGAAACTCGGCGCCACCATCGCGGCCACCGGCGCGTCGCCCGCCAGGAGCTCGCGCACGCGGGCCGTGGCGCTCTGGACCTGCTTGGCGTGCTGGCTGCACACGCGGACGCAGTTGCCGCACCCGATGCACCGCTCCGGGATAACCTCGGCCTGGCCGGTCGCGATGCGGATGGCCTTGGCGGGGCACTCGCGCACGCACGTGTAGCACACGCGGCAGCGCTCCTTGATCGTCGTCACCAGCGGCGTCGTCGAATGTTTCATGGGCCAAGCCCCGGTTGTCCCTCGTTGCCCGCGCGGCAGGTCTCCTGACCCGCACTTGAATAGCGTGGGTGGCACGGTCACAGCCTGCCCGCCGCGGCGGGCGCCGTTGCGTGACCGTGCTTGCTCGCCCAAGTGACCCTGCACGGCCACGCAACGGCGCGTGGCCGTGCCACCCGGCTATCTAAGCGACGCGCCAAACACGTACCCTGACCCGCCGCGCCAAAGTCCCGGCAGCGCGGTCGGCTAGACTGCCACCTCGCGCTTAGCATAACGCGTGTGCAGCAACTCGCGGCTCTTCGCGCCGAGCGGCTTGCCGAGGAACTCATCGTACAGGCGCTGGACGGCCGCGTTAGAGTGGGCCGTCCGGATCAGCTCCTCGGTGTCGATGCGGTAAAGCGCCTGGGTGCGGGCCCGCACCGCTTGCCCGGAGGCGCCGAGCGGCTGGCCGCCGCCGGCCACGCAGCCGCCGGGACACGTCGCCACCTCGACAAAGTGCAGGAGCCGCCACCCGGCGCGAATCTCGTCGAGGAGCCCCCGGGCGTTGCCCAAGCCGCTGACGACCGCCACGCCGAGTTCCAGTTTGCCCATCCGCAGGCGGACCTCCTTGACCCCTTCCGGCGCCCGGACCGCGGAAATCCGGAGGTTCGGCAGGTCCTTGCCCGCCAGGAGGAAGTGGGCCGTCCGCATGACGGCCTCGGTCAGGCCCCCGGCCGCGCCGGTGAGCTTGCCCGCCGTGCTGCGTTCGCCGAAGGGCGCGTCGGCCGGCTCCGGCGCCAGGGCCGAGAGGTCCATGCCGCGCATGCGGATGAGGCGGGCGAGTTCCCGCGTGGTCAGGACGGCGTCGACGTCGGGCCGGCCGCCGCGCCCCATCTCGGGGCGCTGGGCCTCGAACTTGGCCGCCGTGCAAGGCGTAACCGCCACGCTGAAGATCCGCGACGGGTCCAGCCGCGCCTGGTCGGCAAAGTACGTCTTGATGAGCGCCCCCAGCATCTGCTGCGGGCTCTTGCATACCGAGAGGTTCTCGATGAAGTCCGGGCAGAACTCCTCGACGAACTGGACCCAGCCGGGAGAGCCGCTGGTGAGCATCGGCAGGCGGCCGCCGCGGGCGAGCCGCTCCACGAGTTCCGACGCCTGTTCCATCGCCACCAGGTCGGCGGCCAGCGCCGTGTCGAAAACGCGCTGGAAGCCCAGTTCGTGCAGCGCCGCCGTCAGCGGGCCGGCGATGTCGGTGCCCGGCTCCAGGCCCAACTCCTCGCCGAGCGACACCGACACCGCGGGCGCGAGTTGGACCACCACGAACTTCTCGGCATCGTCCAGGGCGCCGGCGACCTCCTTGACGTGGCTCTGCTCGCGCAGGGCCCCCGTCGGGCAGGTCAGGATGCACTGGCCGCAGCCCACGCAGCTCGAGAGGTTCAGGCACTGGTCGAAGGCCGCGCCGATGCCGGTGCGGCAGCCGCGGCCATGGAAGTCGATGGCGGCCACGCCCTGGATTTCCTCGCACACGCGGACGCACTTGCCGCACAGGATGCACTTGGCCGGGTCGCGGACGATCGACGGGCTCGCCAGGTCGATCTTCAGATCGCTCTTGGCGCCGACGTAGCGCCGCTGCCGGACGCCCAGCTCTTCGGCCAGGCGCTGAAGCTTGCACGTGCCGTTGCGGAAGCAGTAGAGGCAATCGTCGGGGTGGTTCGCCAGGAGCAGCTCCACGATCGTCTTGCGCGCCCGCACCGCCCGGGGAGAATGCGTCATCACCTTCATGCCCGCCGCGACCGGGGTGGCGCAGCTCGGCGCCAGGTTGGGCCTGCCCTCCACCTCCACGACGCACAGGCGGCAGGCGCCGCTCGGCAGAAGGTCCGGCACCTCGCAGAGCGTCGGGACGTTGATCCCCGCCCGCCGCAGGGCCGCGAGCAGCATCTCCCCTTCCCGCACGCGGAGGGGCTTCTTGTTGACCTCGATCGTTATCACTCTTGACGCACCTCAGCAAGCCATTTTCGGGCGTGGTTCACAAGCCCCACGCACCGCGTGGGGACAGGCCCTTGGCGGCACCATTCCCCCGGCGGTGCCGGGGGCTTGTAAACCATGCCCATTTTCGATTTTCGATTTTAGATTGAAAGGCCGCGCTCCCCTTCGGGTCGCGGCCAAGCGAGGCGCCCACGCGGCGCGCCGCGGCCTTTGCCGTTCACTCCGCATTCCGCATTTCGCATTCCGCATTGGCCTTGCCGTTCATTCCGCATTCCGCATTTCGCATTCCGCATTGCCTTGGCTGAGTTCCGCGCACACGCCCGCCGGGCAGCGGCGCTCGTACACGTGGGCCTCGTACTCGTCGCGGAACCATCGCAGCGTCGAGAGCACCGGGTTGGCCGCCGCCTGCCCCAGGCCGCACAGGCTGGCGTCCTTGATCACCTCGGCCAGCCGGTTCAGGTACATGACGCCGTGGAACCGCTCGAGCGCGTCCAGCCCCTTCTCCATGCCGCGCGACCGGGTGATCCGCTGGAGGATTTCGAGCATGCGCCGCGTCCCCTCGCGGCACGGGATGCACTTGCCGCACGACTCCCGGTGAATGAAGTCCATGAAGAACCGGGCGAGGTCGACCATACACGTATCTTCATCAACAACTACGAGGCCGCCGGACCCCATGACCGCGCCGAGGTCCCGCAGGGACTCGTAGTCCGCCGGGACGGCGAGCTGCGACGCCGGCAGGCATCCGCCCGACGGCCCGCCCACCTGCACGGCCTTCAGCGTCTTGCCGCCCGGAACGCCCCCGCCGATGTCGAGCACGATCCGGCGCAGCGGCGTGCCCAGGGGCACTTCCACCAGGCCCGTCCGCGCCACCTTGCCCGAGAGCGAGAACACCTTCGTGCCCTTGCTCGCGGCGGTGCCGACCGAGGCGAACCACGCCGGCCCGCGGGCCACAATCGCGGGCACGTTGGCCAGCGTCTCGACGTTATGGATGACGGTAGGCTTCTCGAAAAGGCCCCGCGCGGTCGGATACGGCGGCCGAGGCCGCGGCATGCCGCGCCGGCCTTCGAGGCTGTGGATCAGGGCCGTTTCCTCGCCGCACACGAACGCCCCCGCCCCCTCCTTGATCTTGACGTCCAGGTCGAAGCCGCTGTCGAGAATGCTGTGCCCGAGCAGGCCGCAGGACCAGGCCTGGGAGATGGCCGTCGCCAGCCGCCCGGTGGCCAGCGGGTACTCCGCGCGGATATAGACGAAGGCCGTCGTGGCGCCTATGGCGTAGGCGGCCACGGCCATGCCTTCGACGAGGCGGTGAGGGTCGCCCTCGACGATGGCCCGGTCCATGAACGCGCCGGGGTCGCCCTCGTCGGCGTTGCAGACGAGATACTTCGGCTCGCCGCGGCTGCCGCGGGCCAGTTTCCACTTGGCGCCTGCGGAGAACCCCGCGCCGCCGCGGCCGCGCAGGCCGCTCTGCTCCACGAGATCGCACACCTCGTCGGGCGTGCGGCTGCGCAGGGCGCCGGCGAAAGCCTTGTACCCGCCCCGCGCGATGTACTCGTCGATGTCCAACGGGTCCGCCACCCCGCAGTTCGCCAGCACCCATCGGGTCTGCGGGGCGAAGAACGGGTGCTCGTCGAGGTACCCAACGCCCGGCCACGGTTCCAGCCCGGCCGTGCGATGCTGGCCGATCACGCTCGCCGCAGGGACCGTCCCCGCGAGCATGCGGTCCAGAAGACCGGAGACGTCCGTCGGCGCCACCGGCCCGAAGGCCACCCGCATCCGGCCCGGCAGTTGCACGTCGACGATCGGTTCGGCGCTGCACAGGCCGATGCAGCCGACCTCGACCACGTCGGCGTCGATCTTCCGCTCCGCCAGGTACCGGCGGATGGCCTCGAGGGTCCTGGCCGCGCCCGCCCCCTGGCCGCAGGTCCCCATTCCGACGAGGATCGCCGGCCGCGCGAGCACCTCGCGTCGCAGGGCAGCGGTCCGCTTGGCGTAGGTGCGGCGGCAGCCCTCGTCGTCGTGGCAGATCGGTCCTTCGACCAGGCAGGCCACGCGGTCGGGGCATGGGCGGTTCGCCCCATGCCAACAGCGGGTGCAGCATCGCTCGTCAATGAGCCGGGGCATCGCGGGGCGCCTTCGCGCGATAGGAATCCAACAGGGCTTTCAGCGAGTCGGGCGTCGCGCCGCCGTGGAACTCGCCGTTGACGGCCACGCCGGGCGCCTTGGCGCACGCGCCGAGGCACGTCACCGTTTCGAGACTGAAGAGGCCGTCGCGCGACGTTTCATCGGGCCGGATTCCCAGCGCCTGGACGACTGCTTCCAGCACGCCGGCCGACCCCGACACGTGGCAGGCCGTCCCCCGGCACACCTCGACGTGGAACTTGCCCGGCGGCCGGAACCGGAACTGGCTGTAGAACGTCGCCACGCCGTAGACCTTGGTGGCCGAGAGGCCCAGGTGCCTGCCGATCTGGAGGATGGCCTCGCGCGACAGGTACCCGTGCGCCCCCTGCACTTCCTGGAGGATGGGGATCAGCGAGTCGCGGCGGGCCGCCGGGTGCCGCCGGAGGATGGCCTCGACGTCGGCGGCGGTCATGCCGGGGTCTCCTTCCGCGCGCGGCCGGCGCCCGGACGCGCGAAGTAGGCCACTTTCTCCAAGGCCACCGTCATATCGATGTCCTCAACATAGATGTTGGGAGACACCCGCAGGCGGACCGGCGCAAAGTTGAGGATGCCCCGGATGCCCGCGCGCGTCAGGAGTTCGGCAACTCCCTGGGCCGCCGCGACCGGAACCGCGATGATCGCCACGGTCGTCGCCTGGCCCTTCAGCACCTCCGACAGGCTCTCCATCGGATAGCACCGGCAGCCGTGGATCACGCGGTTGACCTTGTACGGATCGCTGTCGAAGGCCGCCACCACCCGCAGGCCGGTCCGCCGCGCGGCGAAGTAGGAGAGCAGCGCCTTGCCGAGGTTGCCGACGCCGACCAGGACAACGCCTTGCCCGCCCGGAACGTCGAGGAAGTCGCGGATGCTGTCGGCCAGGCGCGCCACGTCGTACCCGCCGCTCGGGGTGCCGGAGTAACCGACCTCCATGAGGTCTCGCCGGAGCTGGGCCGCCGTGCCTCCGGCCATGGCCGCCAGTTGGTGGGAGAAGACGCTACGAACGCCTTCGCCTTCCAAGACCTTCAGGAGACGCCGGTACAAACTCAGACGCGCGATCGTCTTATCGGAAACCATGGCAGACCCCCTGTTCCGTGCAAGAGTCTACGGGTTGTGAAGCGCGTAACGCTGTTACGGAATTCACATACAGTATACACACACCCACGGAGCAGTCAAGGATTCTCAGCCTGTCAAACCACTGCAATTCGGTTGGAAGCCCGCAGGAATTGGGGATTTCTCCGGGAGAACGTGAAAAAAAGAACGGCCGGTCCGACTCCTACAACTGGCCCTCACGCTGGGCCTGGATGTAGTTCATGCAGTACGCGTCATGGCCCGTCAGGCAGGCGGAGGCCAGGACCGTCGCCCTCAGGTCGGGCTCCAGCGGATCGAGGATGGCCGCCGACAGGCCGGCCGCGATGGCCAGCGTCAGGAAGGTGCGGTTCAGGTGCCGGCGTTCGGGCAGGCCAAAGGAGATGTTCGAGAGGCCGATGACGGTCTGCACGCCGCCGCCCTTGGCGCGAAGCTCGCGGATCATCTCGATGCACTGGGCCACCTGGTCGGGGTTGGTGGCAATCGGCCGCACGAGCGGATCGACGAAAACCCTCTCGCGCGGCAGGCGGGCCTTGTCGACGGCGGCCAGGATCTTCTCGATCGCCCGCCACCGGGCCGCGCAGGACTCCGGCATGCCGGAATCGTCCATCGCGAGGGCCACGACCTTCGTCTCGAACTCCACGGCCAGCGGCAGCATCTCGCGGAGCCGCGCCTTCTCGCCGCTGATGGAGTTCAGGAAGGCGGAGCCTTTGGGCAGCCGCTTCAGCGCCGCCCTGGCGGCCTTCGGGTTGGCCGTGTCGATGCACAGGGGCTTGCCCGCGGTCTCGCGGATCGCCTCGACCGCCCAGACCATGAGTTTCTGCTCTTCCTTGTGCGAGAGCGCCGCATTGAGGTCGATGTAGTCGGCGCCGGCCTGGGCCTGCCGGCGGGCCTCATCCTGGAGGAAGACGGCATCGCGCTCGGCGAAGGCGGCGCCGATGCGCTTGCGCGTGGCGTTGATACGTTCGGCAATAATAAGCATGGCGCCCCCATCGACAAACATGCGGTCGCTCGCCACGGCGAGTCTTCGACCTGCGGCTCCCCGCTAAACGATGCGAGGTGTTGCCATTCGCCGTTCAATCCGCAATTCGCAATCCGCAATCCGCAATCGACCATCGCCGTGCGGGCGACCGTTCAACGATGCGGCGATGGCTCAGCAAGCGGCACTATTTCGCGTTGGCGGTGATGCCCGGCCAGTCGTCGGTGCGGAAGGGCGAGGCGGGCAGCCCCTCTTTATTGTACAGGTTGCACTCGGGATTGTCGGCCCACGCGTAGCGGACGGCCACCGGCGCCGCCACCTTGTCGCTCGACACGACGACCGCGTCGCCGTCGATCCTGGCGTCGGCCCAGACAAACTTTTTGTCCTCGCCCGCGATGGAAAAGCCCGCGAGCTTGTCGCCCTTGGCCACCAGGCCGCCGCCGACGTGCGTGAACTTCAGGCGGACCTTGTTGCCGTCGATCGTCTTGGACTCATACATCGGGCCGGAGTACTCGATCTTCTTGCCGTACGCCATCGCCTCGGCCGCCAAGGCCAGCCGGTGGCCCACGTCCTGCTTGTTCTTCGGGTGGATGTCGTTGGCCTCGCCGATGTCGATGATGACCGCCTGGCCGGTTTTCGGAAGCTTGAGGGTCATGGACTGTGCCTCGCGGAGCTCCGCCCAACTGCTGTCGCCGGGGTCGGGCTTGCGGGCCATGAAGTTCGCGAGCTGGACGAAGAGGAACGGGAAGTCGCCCTCGCCCCAGTTCCTGCGCCAATCGGCGATCATGGTGGGGAAAAGCTGGCGGTACTCGTAGGCGCGGCCGGCGTTTGACTCGCCCTGGTACCAGATCGCCCCGGCGATGCCGTAGGGGATGATCGGCGCGATCATGGCGTTATAGAGGACCGCCGGACGATTCGGGCCCGTGTTCGGATCGCGCGGCGCCTGCGGCTGGCGCGGCGCCTGCTTGCCTTCGGCCTTGGCCTTCTCGGCGGCCTCCTTCCACTTGGCCATGAGCGGCTCGCGGTTCTTCTCCCAGTCCTCCTTCTGCTTGGCGTACCCCTGCATAGACTGGGCCTGGCGGTCGCAGGCGGCCTTCAGCACCGGATCGGCCTTGAGCGTCGGGCCGCTGGTCCACGCCTCGGCGTACGTGCCGCCCCAGGACGTGTGGATGAGGCCGATCGGCACGTTGAGGTCCTTCAGGAGGTCGCGGCCGAAGAAGTAGCCGACCGCCGAGAACCCCGGCGCCGTTTCGGGCGCACATTCGGCCCACTGGCCCTTACAGTCGGTCTGCGGCTCATCGGTGGTGGCCTTGGCGACCGTGAAGAGGCGGATCTTGGGGAACTTCGCCTCGGCGATCTCCTGCGGGGCGTTGTTGACGCCCCGGACCGACATCTCCATGTTCGACTGGCCGGAGCAGACCCACACCTCGCCGACGAGGATGTCCTCGACCGTGAGGGTGTTCTTGCCGGCCACGGTCATCTTCACGGGCCCGCCGGCCTTGGGCGGCTCGATGTTGACCCGCCAGCGGCCGCCGGCGTCGGCCGTGGCTTCGGCCGACCGGTCGCCCAGCTTGACGGTCACCTTCTCGCCCGGGTCGGCCCAGCCCCAGATGGCATCCTTCATGCCCTGCTGGAGGACCATGTGATCGCCGATGACGGCCGGCAACTTCACGTCGGCCATGGCCGCCGTCGCCATCACCGCCAGAACCGCCCACATCGCCGCCAGTGCCGCGAGTCTTGTCCGCCGCATCGTTGCATCCTTTCACGTTGGAGGAACGGGGATTTCCGGGAGACTACGATACGAAACCGACACGCCCGTGTCAAATGGTGCTTGGCAAACCGAAGCCGTGCCTTAGAATGCTGTCGCCCTGTTTAGCCGCGACCCGAAGGGGAGCGAGTGAATCAATTGCGGATTGCGGATTGCGGATTGCGGATTGAACGGCAGAAGGCAACAGCGCCGCACGTTTAGCGGGGAGCCGCAGGCGACCGCGTGGACCAATTGCGGATGGCGGATTTCGGATTGCGGATTGAAAGGCGAAACCGCGAGCCATCACTCGTTTAGCGGCGCGCCAAACGGAGGAAGCCAACATCATGCGAAAGGCCGTCAAAGACCGCTACTACCGCGTATTCACCTACCAGCCCGTCGACCGCGTGCCGGACGTCGAGTTCGGCTTCTGGCCGCAGACCATCCGGCGGTGGCTCAAGGAAGGGCTGCCCCTGGACCTGTCAGAGGAAGAGCAGAACCAGATGTTCAACGCGCGGCTCGACGCGTTCTTCGGCTTCGAGGCGGAGGGCGTGGGAATCGACCTCGGGCTGGGGATGAACCCGCCGTTCAAGGAAGAGATCCTCGAGCGCCGGGGCCAGTCGGTCATCATGAGAGACTCCGGCGGCATCGTGGCCGAGCGGTATCTCAATGACGTGGACTCCAGCAGCATCCCGCGCTTCATCCGGTTCCCGGTCGAGGCGCCCGCCGACTGGGCGGCGATGAAGGAGCGGTTCCGCTTCGACGACCCCGTCCGCGAGATCCCCTGCGACCGGGTCGAGGCGGCACGGGCCGGCGCCCGCGCAGGCCGGATGGTCAGCGTCTTCTGCTGCGGGCCGTACGGGCAGCTTCGGAACTGGATGGGCACCGAGCGGCTGTCGCTGGCGTTCTACGA
>Ga0315273_10002497_pt1 | contig 21734 bp, 16 predicted proteins | sample YL17G02_0_MG_FD_205753 | JGI IMG/M metagenome (GOLD analysis project Ga0315273, IMG submission 205753) | Sediment microbial communities from Yellowstone Lake, YNP, Wyoming, USA - YL17G02_0 | ecosystem: Environmental > Aquatic > Freshwater > Lake > Sediment | place: USA: Wyoming | collected... | reverse complement strand
ATCAACCGCATCGTCAAACCCGTAACGGAGTGATGACATGGCGTGGACTCGGTTCTTCCGACGCGCCCAATGGGACGCCGAACGAGCGCGTGAACCCGAGGCGCATCTGCAGATCGAGACCGACGACAACATTGCGCGCGGCATGGCGCCAGACGAGGCCCGGTGGGCTGCGCAGCGCACGCTGCGAAACACGCTCCTGATTCGCGAACAGATCTACGCCATGAACACCATCGGCATCCTGGATACGATCTGGCAGGACGTGCGCTTCGGCCTCAGGCTCCTGCGACGGACACCTGGATTCACGGCCGTCGCCGTGCTGTCGCTGACGCTCGGGATTGGCGCGAACACGGCCATCTTTCAGGTCATCGATGCGGTGCGCCTGGGTCCCGTATGAGATCGTCGGCATGGCCGAGGACGCGGTCTACGGGGACGCGCGAGAGCCCGTCCCGCCGGTGGCCTATCTCGCCATCGAGCAGGAAGCCGAATCCGATCGCGAACCGGTGTTCCTGATTCACTCGCGGCTGCCGCCGGCCGTGCTCAGGTCATCGGTGGCCCGCGCGGTCGATGCTGTTCGGCCTGGCCCCCACGGACCCGCTGGCGCTCGTCGCCGCGGGCGCCATGCTCGCGACCACCGGAATTGCCGCGACGATCATCCCGGCGCTGCGTGCGGGGCGCCTGCAGCCAACGTCCGCGTTGCGGGAGGACTGACGGCGAGTCCCACAAACCACGACACCAATGTTCACCGTGTCAACAATCGCGTGTTTGTCGAGACGCCGAACTCCTCGACGCGCGATGCGGATGTGGTCGATTTCTGTCGGTGTCCACGTTCAGATTTAGGGGGGATTTCTGAGACACCTGCCGAGGCCGAAGCGGAGGTACGCCGGCTCGTCGTGAGGGCGGTTGCTGGACGAGCCGCGCGCTCTGCAGGTGAGCCGTGATCCGTGTGAATGCCGCACGAATGCCGTGTGAATGCCGCGCGAATGCCAATTGACAACTCGGCCGCAGGGGTCATAATCGGCCCTGTGCCCGAGGGGCGACCGGGTCCGATAGCGGGCGTTTCGTTAACTCGCGAGCGGCAGGCGAGCGGAGATCTCTCCAGTGCTTCCTATCGTCATCACACGGTCACAGATAGATCGAGACTCCGGGAGCCAGCGATTCGCATGCCGCGCGACCTCGGCCCAGGGAGGTTCTATGCCTATTCATTTGCGGCGCGGGTATGTGACGATTGCCGTACTGCTTTGCCCTTTCCTCGCGATCTTGCAGGCCCACGAAACCCGGTGGCGCGCGGAAACCGACACCGTCGGCGCCCGCGAGGCCGGCCCGGCCGGCTCGTTTTCACCAGAGCCGGAGCAGGGTGATGCGTTTGCCATTCGCGGGTTGCGTTGTTCCGCCAGCCCGGGTGAGAACAGCGCGGGGGGTCGCTTGAGCTGCAGTGCCAGCGCAGTGAACGTGAGGGCCGGCCTGACCGTCACGTGGGAGTGGAGACTCTCCATCGGTAAGCCGGGGGGCTCGCAGCGTCACGTTGAAAGCCCACGGGGGATGGACTCGAAATGGGAGGCCGACGGAGTCACTCCCGGACCCCACACCATCGTGGCTACTGCCAGGGACGGCTCTTGGGGGGTGGCCACCGAAACCGCTAATGTCGTCGTCCCGGCCGGTCCGTCTTTCGCATTGCCGGGGGAGGATGGCAAGTTTGCCATGAGCGGGGTGAGTTGTACCGTCGACCCGACTCATAGCGCGGGGGTTTTCGTAAGCTGCTCCGCGGCCGTATTGAACGCGAGGGAGGGCCGGGACGTTAAGTGGGAGTGGAGACTCGCCGCCGGTCGTGTGACGGGCACGCGGCAGCAGTCTGATTCCATTCCAGGAGGAACGAGTTCGCTCTGGAGTGCCAGCGGAGTCGCCCCCGGACGTACTACCATCGTGGTGTATGCCAGGGACGGATCTGGGGGCGTGGTCCACGGAACCGCGAATGTCGACGTCCCGGCCAGAAGTTCCTCGCCGGCGTCGCAGCCAACCCAACCGCAAAGGCCGCCCCAGGCGCCTCAGGCCGCAAGTCCGTCTGCCCCCGATCTGATCACGATTATGATGAACGCCGGGACGGCTTCGGTTCCCGCCAGGGTTTCCGTGCCGGTGCACCTGACACCCCAGGAGCAGGCCATCGTGCGGGCACGCTGTAACAAGCTCTTCTACACGGTCATGACGATGGCTGTGGCTTCAGATAGAGCGAGCAGAATACCCGATCTCTATTACATGGTGTACCTGGCTTGCAAATGGGCAGGTGTGCCAATCGTCGAGTTGCCGGTCCCAAATTTCAGTGCCGAGCGTGCTGTGAGAGCCGTTCAAGGGAAGGCAAGTCTGGACCTGCGGTCGGGCGCGCTCAGGCTCACCGGGGCGCAGGCGGGAGTCGATCTGGAGGTGAAAACTCCCGCAGGCACAATCACAGCGCCGGGCCTGGCTGACCTGACGGCCGCTTACTCTCCCGAGGACAGGCGCATCAGGCTCACCGCACACTCCGGTCCCGCCACGTTCACTCCGGCTACCGCCGGCGTGGGACCTTTCACGCTGCAACCGGGCAGAAGCCTGCAGTGGGACGCTGGAACCAATTCGGTGACGTTCGGATCCGCCCAGACGCCTTACGCGCCGCCGCCCTCGCCTCAACCGCAGAGTCCTCCGCCGGTGGTGGGCAGGGGCTTCGCCGGGTCCTGGAAAACAACTTGGGGCGATTGGGGACAAATCACCCTCCAGGTAGCGGGCAATCGAGTCTGGGGCTACTACGGCGGTGACGGCACGCCGGCGACGGCCGGTGGAACGCTGGAAGGCACTTTCGAAGGCCGGGTTGCCCGGTTCCGCTGGAAGGATAGGAACAACGGCCAGCTTTGGGGCGGCGCCATGTTCAGTCTGTCCGACGACGGCAATACGCTCACCGGACACCGCAACGACTGGAAGGAACCGGACGTCGCCATGTACAAGTGGAATGCGCAACGTTCCTCCCGACCCGCATGGGCAGTCACCCAGCCGCAGAGTCCTGCGTCAGTGTTGGGCAGGGGCTTCGCCGGGTCCTGGAAAACAACTTGGGGCGATTGGGGCCAGATCACCCTCCAGGTAGCGGGCAATCGCGTCTGGGGCTACTACGGCGGTGACGGCACGCAGGCGACGGCCGGCGGAACGCTGGAAGGTACTTCCCAAGACGGGATCGCCCGGTTCCGCTGGACGGACAGGAACGGCCAGCATTGGGGCGGTGCCATGTTCACTCTGTCCAGCGACGGCAATACGCTCACCGGACACCGCAACGACTGGAAGGAACCGGACGTCGCCATGTACAAGTGGAATGCGGAGCGAATGCGCTAGCCTCGGCCCTGGGGCTGAGCGGGAAGCGCCGCCCCATTGACGGCCCGGACGGGCTCAGCGTCTCACCGTCCGGAGTCAGCGCCAGCCGGATGGGTTTCTCCGGGCCGTTCAGCGTGAGCAGGTGCCGCGTGGCGAAATCGGAGATGAGACGATCGGCCGTCGTGATGGGAGACCCCGGGTACCTCTTCGCGGCGCCGGCCGTCACGGCCTCCGGCAACGCGGTGGCAGGAATGCCTTCCCTGAAGGAGATGAGGCTGAGATCGGCCCGGCAGGACAGGTCACGCGCGAAGCCGTCCTCTGTGCCCTCGATCTTCCAGGAAATCCCCCCGCCAACAAAAGGAATCGACGACACGGTCCGGATCACCGCTCGGGGAAACCGCTTCCGGTACGCGTCGAGCACAGCCGGGGGGGGCTCCGATCAAAGGGTCTCCAAGCCCCGGATGATCTCCGCGGACAGATCGAGCCATCGATCGGCCACGGCGGCCGGAATACCCTTTCCGCGCTGCGCCCGGACTTGATTCTGAAACGCCTGGACCTGGTTCACGGCCGCTATGGCCTTCTTCTCGGACACCGACTTGAGGGCGTTCGCCAGTTTCTGGCTCAAGGCGTTCGTCAAGTCGGTCTTGATGCCACTGGCGGGGATGTCCTGCCTGAGCGTTCCCAACAGATCGCTGCCGATTTGAAACTCGAAATTGATGCTGACAATTTCATTGTCGCCTCGTTCGCTCCCTCCGAGCAAGCCCACATTGTGCTTGAGGTCTCCCGATGTGAACTTGGTGATGTCGCTGAATCCCCGAACAATGAAACCGCCGAGGTCGTATCGGGCCAACTGGCTCCAATTCCGATCAAAGACCCGCAGCGTGCGGCCGTTGTCGTCCAATGCGTAGTATCGCCTGATCGAAGGATCGTAGGTGAGACGAGAGAGACTGTTGACCTTCCCGGAGAGGTCGATGATTTGAGCGGGGTAGCCGAAGTTCGCGTCGAACGAAAAGACCCTCCTGGCCTGCGTCAACAAGAACCGATCGCCCGCCGTCGTCGCGCCGGGGACATAGACGAGGCGCCCGAAGGGTTCGGCCTTGTAGGCACTGGGAATCTCCAGTTCGTCGACGAAGTGGAAATTCCCATCGAGGATGTGAACGCGATATTGGGATTTGTCGGTCGAGGCATCCACCGTGCCGAAGAGATAATAGGTCCCGCCGGCTGTCATATCCGTCATGTTCAAAGGCGTCTTCAACTGCGTGTAGGGGAATTCGGCCTCCTTCCTCCATTGGCCGGGATTGGGCCGGGAAAGGACGGACATCGGGTAATTCCACGGCAATCCGCCCCAGGAAGTGGCGATCAACTGTTGCCGGTCCTTGAGCCAGGACGCGCTAGTGGCCCCCAGGACCGCCGCGCCAACCGAAATGTCGATCGGCGTCGAGGACGAACCATTGAGATTCCGGACGGTCGCTCCGGTCCCGGTATAATCCGCGATGAAGAGCTTGCCCTGATGGATCCCGCCCGCCAGATAGGTCATCGCTTCCAGATTGGGGATTCCCGGAAACGTCGCCTTCAGAACTCCCTGTTCGTCGAAGACGCGGATCGTGCCGCCGACATCGCCCAGGAGAAAATGGTTGGGATAAACGGGGGAGTCGGTCGGCAAAAAGGCTATCGACAAGGAGTACATATCATAAGGCGCCGGGATATTTGTCTGGGCGATATCCTTTTCGAGATACGCGTAAATCGCCCCGCTGTCCTGTCGTACTATCCGGAAAATGTAGATGTGGCGAATGGCCCCTCCCGGGGTGCTGGTCCGTCCCAAAATCGCCATTTTTCCCGCATATGTTCCGGTAGCGATCTCCGTCATGCCTTCGCAACTATTAAATTGAAAATCCTGGGGTAGAACTTCGGCCATCAAGTCGCCGGAGCCGGACACCATGAAGATCTTGTTCTTAAACGACAGATCGCTAAAGAGAAAGCTCCCGGCGAATTCGCCCTGGCCGACATACCCGATCCCGCGAGGCCAGACGCCAAAACCGATCTTTTCGACGGAAAAAAGCTTCTCGTAGCCGCCGCCGGTCAGGTCGCAGACGTAGACGCCCCAACAATCGATAAGAGCCACATGGCCAGCCAGACTGCCGCTGCTGATGTAGGTCACTCCTTCGATGGCGGACCCCAGCCGGGAGCGTTCAGTCACGTCCTGCCCGAAGGCGGGAATCACCATTCCCAATAACAATCCCCAGACCCAAAGCGATTTCTTGAATGACATACCCCCCCCCTTCTTCCTCAAGCATCTCCTGCAATGCTTGTGGAGATCCGAAACGCTTCCAAGATGAAAGAAGACGCAGACACTTCCCCCTGACCTTCGGAACCCACAGATGACGGCGTCGCAGAAGATGCCATGCGGCGTGTTCCCCGTGATCCGGGTATTTGCGGGATCGTGACCGCCCGCCACGTGGTGTCCTTGAGCCGGATCCCGTGTTGGCTGTTGCCACTAGTGATTCCTGTGTGGGTACGCCGAATGTCGAATGGGGACCAGGTGGGCACGCCGCGAGAGGCTCAATGGCCGGAAGAGCGGCGGAGTCCGGCCAAACAGTGGGCGGCGCATTATTGCGAGCTTTCCTCAGCCGAACGGGGGGCGAGCCGAGTGTGCGCGCCCGCTGTCACGGCTGTCAAGGTGATCGATTCAATGCGTGATCGATTCAATGCGCGGCGCGGATGTGTTCGATTTCTGGGAGTTTCCGCATCCAGATCCAGGAGGATTTCTGAGACACCTGCCGAGGCCGAAGCGGAGGTACGCCGGCTCGTCGTGAGGGCTGTTGCCGGACGAGCCGCGCGCTCTGCAGGTGAGCCGTGATCCGTGCCAATGCCGCGCGCGTGCGGTGTGAATGCCGCGCGAATGCCAATTGACAACTCGGCCGCAGCGGTCACAATCGGCCCTGTGCCCGCGGGGCGACGGGGTCCGATAGCGGACGATACGTCAACCTGCCGAGCGAAAGCGAGCGGAGACCCCTCCAATGCTTCCTATCGTCGAGGCGCCAGAAGTTGGGGTCGTCGCCGGGTGCCACGCAATTGGCTGGGGCCGCTCAAGCGGCCCTTTATACGGACTATCGTCTCGCTCGTGCTATTAGCAATCCGGCCGACTTCACTATGAGGGAGGAACTCGCAATGAAGAATACCTGGCTCGCACGAATTGCTGTCGTCGCTTCGGTGGTGTGGTTGCTCCCTGCCGCCGTTCGAGCACAGGATGATACGACCCCGCCAGTGGTACAGAGTCTCGGCCTGAGCGCGACCACGGTTGACGTGAGCAGCGGCCCACAGTCCGTGACGCTCACGGCGCGCGTGACGGATGGCGTCGCCGGTTTCAGCTACGCCTGGGTCTATGTTTGGGGTCCCTCGAATTCGCAATTGCGTGTCGTGTATCTCAACGGCTCAGCGCCGACAACCGGTGACATGCACGATGGGAAGTACGAGGGGACGATTCCCTTCCCGCAGTACTCTGAGGCCGGCGTTCATCATATTCAATCTTTCTTTCTCTGCGACCGGGTCAACAACTGCCGATCCTACTCGGAGACCGACCTCCACACTCTGGGTCTCGCCACCACCATTGATGTCACTTCAGATCCGGACGACGTGGAGCCACCGACGTTGGAGAACCTGGCGCTCGATGCACGGACTGTGAGTCTCAGCAACGGGGCGCAGACGGTCGGCCTGACGGCGCGCGTGACGGATGGCGTCGCCGGTTTCAGCTACGCCTGGGTCTATGTTTGGGGTCCCTCGAATTCGCAATTGCGCGTCGTGTATCTCAACGGCTCAGCGCCGACAACCGGTGACATGCACGATGGGAAGTACGAGGGGACGATTCCCTTCCCGGCGGGCTCTGAGGCAGGTGTTCATCATATTCAGTCCTTCTTTCTCTGCGACCGAGTCAACAACTGCCGATCCTACTCGGAGGCCGAGCTCCTGGGTCGGTCCCTTCCCACAACGATCCGGGTTGTCTACAACGAGCCACCGATAGCAGAAGCAGGCGCCAGCCGCCGCGTTTTCGTTGGCGAGATCGTGCCCTTCGATGGTTCCGGCTCGTCTGACGCCGACGGTTCGATCGCCACTTACTTATGGGACTTCGGCGACGGAGCCTCCGGCTCGGGCTCCACACCGAGCCACTCGTATGGTGCGGCGGGGACCCTCACCGTCACGTTGACCGTGACGGACGACGAGGGGGCGTCCGCCAGCGACGCGGCCGTTGTCACCGTTCAGACGCCGTCCCAGGGCATCGAGTCGCTCTCCGCTCTGGTCCTGAGCTACAAGCTGAAGCAAGGGACCGCAAACTCGCTGGATGCGAAACTCCAGAACGTGGCGGCGGCGCTTCAGGCGGTCAATGCCGGCCAGCGCCAGGATGCGGCCAACAAGCTCAGCGCGTTCATCAACGCCGTCGATGCCCAAAGAGGAAGAGTGTTGAGCAACGCCCAGGCGGATCAACTCGAAGGCTTGGCACGACGAATCCTGGCGGTTCTCTAGCCACTCGCATCGCGTCTCCAACGGGCAGGGCCACGATTGCGGTGGCCTTGCCCGCGTACGGGATTGCCAGCTGTCTTAACAATGCTCTCCGGATGCCGCCAGGTTCCTGGTGATCTTCCTGAGCAATCGCTGTGCCGAGGCGCGGGACTGTTCGGAGGGGGCGCCGACGGTGTCCGATAGCGGGTGTTCTATTAACCTGCCAAGCGGACGGCGAGCGGAGACCCCGCTTCCTATCGTCGGCCACGGGGCGCGATTGCCAGTCGCGGCGGGCATCGTCACCTGACGCATGCTCGCCGGTCGTCGTCACGCTGTGCTTGGGCGCGGCATCGCTCGGCCTGTGGGGCCTGGGCTTCGCGCTCATGTTCACTGGTCGGACTGGTCTCGGAGACTCCTTCAGGATCGGATCTCCAAAGGAAAGCACCGGCCTGAAGCAGACTGGGCTGTACAGGTTCAGCCGGAATCCGATGTACGTGGGTGTCTATACCACGCTCTGCGCGGCGGTCCTGCGCACCCTCAATCCAGTACTGCTACTGGTGACCGCGTACGTGATTGTCATTCACCACAAGATTGTGCTGGCCGAAGAGGCGCACTTACGGGACGTATTTGGCCAGGAGTATCGAACCTACAGTAGCCGAGTGAGACGTTACCTCTGAACGGGATTCGCGGCGACCCGCGCGGTGCCTAAGACGTCCGACGGTTTCTGTCTCCACAACGCTATCGTCTCGTGGGATCGGGCGTGTTCGACGCCGTCTTCAAGTCGCTCGGCGCCGACAAGCGCAGCGTCGTGTACCCGGTCTACAAGTACTTCAAGGTGCTGGACTGACGCGCGCCGCGCTGCGTCCTTGACCGAACGGAGTAGCAACTGAGGGACCTGTGGGCGTGAGAAGCACTCCCCTGGTCGGTGCAGGAGGCGAACCAGGAATGGATCGAATCGAACGAACCACCGACAACAATTGGTCGTCGATTGTGCTGACCACCGTCGTCGTCGTGGTGCTCGCCGAGTTGCCGGCATTCTGTGTATACGACGTGATCAGTCATGGCCGGATGACCATCGGCCTCGACCGGCAGACATCATGGCTCATCGAGTTCATCCATTCGGCCTATACGTTCACTGCGGTCATCGCGCTGGCTCACGTAGGCCGCACGCTCTGGGGCGTTGTGTTCCCCGAAGGTGACATGCCAACCGTTCGTCGGTCCACGCAGAAGCCGGCGATGAGTGCCACGCTGCTCTTCGGGGCGTCCGCGCTTCCGTTGTTCTGGCTTCTCTCGGCGGTGCCGGGCTACTGGCGAGTGATCTACGACACGTGGGTTTCCTGGTGACGGACTGACCTTCAGTGCTCGCGGCCGCCGCGCCAGGCCTCCGCCGCCATGCGCTCGAACCGCAGTTGCCTGTAAGATACCCGGGCGGGCGTCGACACGCTCAGCTGCCGTCCCCAGAATCGCCACCGCCGCATGCGACACCACCGCCCGATCGGCCTCGTCCTCGCCTGCGTACTCGCCGGTGGACAGCCATTCGTCTCATCGTTGCCGACCGCCGTCGGCGCGCACGCGGAACAGGCCCCGGCGGCGCTGCCCGTTTAGGAAGACTGCCGGCCAGGATGACGGCCAGCAGACTCCCCTGATGGATTGGAACGCTCGGGCTCCCGCTTGACACGCAGGGGGCCGGTGGGTCCACAGTGTACTGTCCCCGAGAGGATCATCGGCCATGCGTACACGCGTGCTGCTCGTCGCGTGTGTCGTCGCGATCTCCGGCTGCGGCTCGGGCCCCGCCACAAAGATCCAGCGAGAACGTCAACCGGTTCCCGAAACCAGTGGCCCTCGCCTGGGTGAAGAGAGAGTGAACCCGTCGGAAGGGCAGCGTTATGTCTGGATCCCTCCGGGAAGCTTCCAGATGGGATGCTCCCCCGACGATAAGTATTGCCAAGACGAGGTCTTCGCCGTCAAGGAACAACACACCAATGAGAAGCCCCGTCACCGGGTCGTCATGAGCAGGGGATTCTGGATGGGGCAGACTGAGGTCACAAATGGCGCGTACAGGAGATTTGCGCAGGCGACCCAGGCAAAGACGCCGGAAGAGCTGGTCCTCGCCGCTCCTGAGAGATTCCGGTCCCCCGATTTCCCGAAAGACGACAATCACCCGGTCGTGTACGTGACCTGGGAGGAGGCCGCGCAGTACTGCGAGTGGGCCGGGGGACGGCTGCCGACCGAGGCGGAATGGGAGTACGCGGCGCGCGCAGGAAGGGCAGCAGCGAGCTACGGGAACCTGGATGAAATCGCTTGGTATGCCGATAACTCGGGTCGCTCGAAGCTGGATAGTGCGAAACTGCACGAGACAGCCTCCGGTAACGGAGCGCGCTACAGGTCGTGGTTGAAGGACAACGGGAACCAGGCGCAGCCAGCTGGAAAGAAAGCGCCGAATGACTTCGGGCTTTACGACATGCTGGGAAATGTCTGGGAATACTGTGCGGACTGGTATGACGAGAAATACTATCAGGTGAGTGAGGAGAGAGACCCTACGGGCCCCCCGAATGGGGAGTTTCGGGTCATGCGTGGCGTCGACGTTGGGGCACCTCCGATGGCCGTGCGGGTCTCGTTCCGACGCTGGATGCTGCCCGGCCATCGGTTCAATTCCATCGGATTCCGGTGCGTGCTGGAAGTCATCCGCTAATCCTCGAACCCTTGTCTCCTTGAACCGCATGGAGCGACCTAATGCTGGTGGCGACCTTCTCGTCCGGCGTGTAATGCTTCCGTTCCTTCTTCATGCGTTCTCTCCGCTATCTTAGCGGCTGAACGCTCTCTCCATTTCCAGCTGAACCGGAACAACACAGCATGGCACGGAACGCCACACCTCAAACCGAGCTCACCCAGGCGCAGTGGCTTGCGGTCGAGCAGTTGGCCATCGGCGGCTAGGCCGACGGGCCGAACGGCGGGATTCCGCCCCGCTTGCCGCCGAGTTGCTGTGTCCGGGCGAGCGCCTGTCCGGGCGGCGTCCGATAGCGGGTGATGTGTTAACCTGCTGAGCGGAAAACGAGCGGAGACCGCTCTAATGCGGCCTATCGTCTGCCGCCGCCTGACGCGATTCGCCGGGTCGCGTGCCGACTCGAACATTCCCGTCAGGGAGCCGAAACAGCGCGCACGCGCGGGGCTATAATCCACCTGAGGTGTCGTCATGTCCCTGGTTGCGGGCACGCGGCTGGGCCCCTACGAAGTTTTCGAGCTCATTGGCGCCGGCGGGATGGGCGAGGTCTACAAGGCCCGCGACACCCGCCTCGATCGCACAGTCGCCATCAAGATCCTGCCGCAGGCGGTGGCGACGGACCCCGACCGTCGCACCCGGTGCGAGCGCGAAGCAAAGGCTATCGCTCGTCTGAGTCACCCGCACATCTGCACGCTCTACGATGTCGGCGAGCATGACGGCTCGACCTTCCTCGTGATGGAACTGCTGGAGGGCCAGACCCTCAGGCAGTGGATAGCGGGCAAGCCGATGCGAACCGATGAGGTACTCGACCTGGGTATTCAGATTGCCGACGCGCTGGACGCCGCGCACAAGAAGGCCATCATCCATCGCGACATCAAGCCGGCCAACATCTTCGTAACCGAGCGGGGGCAGGCGAAGATACTCGATTTCGGGCTGGCCAAGCTGACCTCGATGGAGGCGACACAGGCTGCGGTGGCGTCTGCAGTCGCGACGACTGATTTCATCGAAGAGCACCTGACGTGCCCCGGCTCCGCCCTCGGCACAATTGCTTACATGTCTCCGGAGCAGGTGCGCGGGCAGGAGTTGGACACGCGAACCGACTTGTTCTCGTTTGGTGCCGTGCTCTACGAAATGGCGACGGGCCAGCAGGCGTTCTCGGGCTCCACGTCCGGGATCATCTTCGACGCGATTCTGAACCGTACGCCGACTGCAGCATCGCGCGCGAACCGGGACCTCGCGCCCCGGCTGGAGGAGATCATCAGCAAAGCGTTGGAGAAAGACCGGGAGGTGCGCTGCCAGTCGGCGGTCGAGATGCGCGCCGACCTGACGCGGCTGAAGCGCGACATCGCGTCGGGAGTGCAGCGGCCAGCCAGGCCGCCGGAGCCGCACCCCGCGCCCCAGCGCGCCGCAGCCGCGCCGGCTCGGGAGCACCGCCCGGCGGCCGGCCGCATCCACGCGCTGGCGGTGCTTCCGCTGACCAACCTGGCGCGCGACCCCGAACAGGACTACTTCGCCGATGGGATGACCGAGGCGCTGATCGCGGAGCTGGCACAGATCCACGCTCTTCGCGTGATCTCACGGACGTCGGCCATGCACTACAAGGGCACCACCAAGACCGTGCCCGAGATCGCCCGCGAGCTGGGGGTCGATGGCATCGTCGAGGGCTCGGTGATGCGCGCCGGCGAGCGGGTGCGCATCACCGCCCAGTTGATCCACGCTGCCAGCGACCGGCATCTCTGGGCTCACAGCTACGAACGCGACCTGCGGGACGTGCTGGGGTTGCAGAGCGAGGTGGCGCGGGCCATCGCCCGCGAAATTCAGGTGAAGCTCACGCCGCGGGAGCGGGCCCGCCTGGCCCGCGCCCGCCCGGTCAACGTGGAAGCGCACGAGGCCTACCTTCGCGGCCGCTACCACTATGGTCGCGTCCAGCCTGCCAAGAGCCTCGAGTACTATCAGCGGGCCATTGACATTGAGCCGGACAACGCCCTGGCCCATGCCGGGCTCGCCGATGCTCACTGCATGATGTTCGGGGTGGTGATGGAGACCGTGGCGCCCAGCCAGGTAGTGCCCCTGGCCCGCGCCGCGGCCCTCAAGGCGATGAAGTTGGACGAGAACCTGGCCGACCCGCACCTCTCCTTGGCCCGCATCTTCTTCTGGTACGATTGGGACCCCGCTGGCGCCGAACGCGAGTTGCGCCGCGCTATTCAACTGAATCCCAACTATGCCATGGCCCGCCTCCATTGCGGGTTGCTGCTCGCCGATCTCAAGCGCGGCAAGGAGGCCGTAGCGGAAATACAGGAGGCGCTGCAGCTCGACCCGGTTTCGTGCTGGATCGGTGCGATAGCGGGAGCGGTCCTTTGGGAGCTCGGCCACGAAGAGGAGGGCAAGCAGCAGCTGCAGAAGGCGATCGAACTGGAACCGAATTTCTACTACCCGCGGTCGGTGTTGTCCACTATCCACTGCCACGAAGGCAAGTTCGCGGACGCCGTCGCCGAGGCCCAGGAAGGCGTCCGCTTGTCAGCAGGTCTACCCCTGGCAGGGGGGTGGCTGGCGTATGCCTTGGCGAAGGCCGGCCGTCAGTCCGAGGCGCTCGCGATTCTCGACCAACTGGAAGAGTTGTCACGCCAACGCTACGTGCCGGCGGCCGCGAGGGTGTGGGCTTTCTTGGGCCTCGGTGACCATGACCGCGCCATCGAGTGGCTGGAGAACGCCCGCCGGCAGCGGGATCCCTGGCTCGTGCACGTAGGCGTGTTGCGCGCCTTCGCGCCCCTGCGTCCAGACCCGCGCTTCCAGGACCTGCTGCGCCGCTTGAATCTGCTGGCATGGCTCGATTGACCGATGTACAGCCTGAATTGAGCGAGTTTTCGGCGCGCGGTCGCGCGCTGCAGGGGCCGCGACATCAGATCCCAAAGGGAATCCTGACGCGCTCGCCCGTGGCCAGCGTGGCGGTCTGGCCGGGCAGGGAGACCGTTCGCACACGGCGACAGTCAAACCAATTTGTCGGGTTCGGCTCGTAGAAATCGAGCCGGAGGTCGCTGAGGACGTAGTTGGTTGGACTCACGGGCTGCTCTGTCACCCTGATTTCGGCAAAGTGGCTGCCAGGCAGACGCTCGCTGCTGCTCAGTTGGATGCTCCCGCTGGCCCCGAGGTTGTAGTCGTTGGGGATCTCCGAGCGCAAATCGTGGAAGTTCTGGACCTTGATCAGTTCCCCCCTGGGCCTGTCGGGGCTGGACAGGACGTCGCTGAAATTGGCCCCGCACCACGCCACGGTGTCGCTCGGGCCGGTGACCGACGCGGGTTTGCACGCCAGCAGCGTGGGGACGAGCAGGAGAAGAACCAGCGGGACGAGGAACTTTCGCGACATGACCCACCTGCTTTGTTCGTCGGATTATCACGGATCGGTTCAAGGCCGACCACTACCAAGCACTGAAGCAACGACAGCAGATTGTTACAGCGGAGCGACCAGAGAGGCTGTGCCCGGCCGAGCGTCTGTCCGGGCGGCGTCCGATAGCGGGCGTTTCGTTAACTCGCGAGCGGCAGGCGAACGGAGACCTCTCCAATGCTTGCTATAGTCAGGGACCGACGGCTGCTCCGCGCGCACCAGAGTCGTCACGCGTTTCCGCTCCGGCCCGAGATCGACTCAGATACCCAGAGCCATGAGCACCACGCGAATTGCGATGAGCGTCCAGCCCGCGACCAGGATGATGACCGCCACCCTCTTGATCGTGATGGTGAGCACGACGAAGATCGAAAGAATCGCGAGGTAGCCGATCGGATCCGTCAGTGTGGCGATCGCCTTGGCCTGTGGAAGGATCCGCTGCACCAAGGAGATGATGCCTGCACCGAGATAGTGGGCCGCTGAGTACGTGAATGCCATGATCTGCGTGAGCATGTCCTGGGACATAGAACCTCCTGGGGGACTATAGATCGAGAACGCTGTGCCCGGACGGCTACCGTCCGGAGGGGCGCCGACGGGGTCTGATAGCCGGGGTTGTGTTGACCTGGCGAGCGGAAAGCGAACGGAGACCGCGCTAATGCGGCCCATCGTCAGTCGGTCTTTTCGCGCAAGAACTACTTCTATCCCGACTTGCCGAAGGGCTATCAGATCACGCAGTACGATCGTCCGCTTGCGCTGGACGGACAACTGGAATGGACTGAGGAGGGCCATTCGCGCAGGGTTCGCATTCTGCGCGTGCACATCGAAGAGGACGCCGGCAAGCGCGTGCTGTCTCGCATGTTCAAGACGGGGGAGGCGCCCGATGAGGTGGCGGCCGCCGAAGGACTTGCCCAGCAATCCGATGTCGAAGCGCTCCGGACGCTGGTTGCTGATGTCCTGGCCAGATTCCCCGAACAGATCGCGCAGTTCCGGGCGGGACGGATCGGTGTGGCCGGCTTTCTGATCGGCCATGTGATGAAGGCCAGCCAAGGGCGCGCCAACCCCGGCATCGTCAACCGGTTGGTACGCGAGCATCTGCTCGAGTCGTCTCAGTAGTTGTTGATCAGCTTGAATTTCGGAATGCGGTTCCACAGTGGCGCCAGGGCCAGTACGAACGTGATGGCCCACACCATGACGTGTTCAAACGGATAGACTCGTTCCAGCGCGCGGGCGATCCGGCCGGCATGCGGGACCGACCGCATCGAGACGACCGCGCCGAGCAGCCCGACGATGTAGTAGGCCGGGAAGGCGTAGCGGTCAGCTCGCCGATCCGAGAGGCTCAGAACCCCGACGTACATGGCGGCCAGTGCCAGCAGCAGCCCTAGTTCGCGGGTCATTGCGGCGTTCCAGTTCCACGCCCTGCGCACCCTCGGCACAAGCAGCGGCAGCAATATCAGGCCCCACGGGAAGGCGAACCACAGCACCCGCCCGACGTACCATCCGAGGTTGCCGAGCTTCTGCGCGACCATCAGAATGGCGGTATCCGCGCGTTGGTGGGCAGCCAGGCCGAGCTGCTGTGTCGCATAGAAGCCAAAGAACGACTCACTGGTGATGGCGCGATAGGCATATTCGTACCAGGCCGCCGAACCCGCCGCCACGGCCACCACCAACCCGATTCCGGCCCACGTGACTCGCCGCAGACTCGGCGTGGCGGCCGGTCTCCACAACAGCCACAGCGAGCATGACAGCGGCACGATGGCCGCGAAGACGCCCTTGACGAGCACGGCGCCCACCGTCGCGAACGCGGTCGCTCCGAACCAGGATGGTCGCGTCCGGGCCTTTTCCGTAGTCAGCAGTGCCGCGAGGTAGAAGAACAGCACGAGCTGCTCGTGGTTGGCGCGAATCCTGAAGACGAAGGCAATCGGCATCAACTGCAACAGCCAGCCGACCGCCCGTGCCTCGGTGTTGGTCGCAAAGACGCGTGCCAGCCGTTGAAGGAGCAGGAGGCACAGAATCTGGAATACCGCGTTGACCACGAACGGGGCCTGGGGAGCCGGACAGCCGAGCCAGACCAGCGGCATCGACAACAGGAACAAACCCGGCGGGTGCTCCCTGTACCAGCCCTGCCGATTCCAATGTCCACCCCACTCGGGGGCCAGCCATCCCTCAATCGGCTTCCGAGCCAGGTCGCTCACGATATCGGCGTGCAACGCCGAGTCTGGGTCCCTGGTCCGGTAGTCGAAGCCCGCGAGAACGGCCGCCGCGATAACGACCACCACGGCCCACGCGATCGTCTGAATCCATACGGCGCGCCGGTCGTCGGTGCTCACGGGGCTCTGGTGCATCGGGCGGAGTATAGCGGATCGGGTCACGGTTCTGAAGGCCACGGAGGCGCATGCTATACCCGCGCGACCTCGATCGAAAAGGCGTGACCCTGAACCGCGTGCTGGCACGATGGAGCGCGACCGGCGAAAATCGGGTGTTAGAGTAACGTTGTTCCGACCGGTCAACGCGGCGCGATGTTTGCGTGTCAACCCAGATAGCGCAGGGCAAGAACGCAAGCACCGACACTCACGATTGGGCGCTGTCGGGACGGTTGCCTCGAATGAAACGGTAGCCCGGCACTCAGAAGGAATCACAGAGCCATGATCGACATCGATACTCCGGCGCGTCGTCTCGTTGCCACTGTACTCGCCTTCCTGATGCTAGCCGCATCGGCCGGGAGTGCTGACGCGCAGACGGTGAATCGCGACGACGTGCTGTACATCATGCCCTTCTCGACTGGCGCAGATATCGCCCAATTGCGTGCAAGGCTGGCGCCCAACGGCGAAGGCTCGTACGTCAGGCTGGGGTTCGCCCGGTACGCCTTCCTGCAGATGATGGACTGGAATGTCGACATCGCGAATCCGGCGGCCGTGAAGGCGGCGATCGCCTCGAGCATTGCTCAGATCGGTGCCCAGGTTGCAACGGCGCGTAGCGGGGGTTACCCCGTTTCCCTTGTGACGATGGCCGGCGTCAAAGATACGTACGACCCCGTACAGACCGCATCCGAAAAAGAAGACATCCGCAGCATGCAGTGGTACGCCGACAACGTCCTGGCCCGCGGATGGTGGTCCTACTCGAGGTACGCGCGGAAGAAGCACGTGATCCAGCAGGCGTACATGCGCGAAGTCGCCAAGGAAATCGCCAGGCAGATGCGCAACAATCCCGACACGCTGATTGCCGCGTCTGGTGATGCCGAAGTGGAATTGGCGCGCCCCACTCAGGCGGCGCCTGCCGACCAGATCTACGCCGACTTCTCACCCTTCACGGTGGCCGAGTTCCGGGATTGGATTCGGCTCGGCGGCTTGTACGCGCCCGGTGGTGAACTTGCGGGGCAGGGTTTCGCCTCCGGGGCTCGCTATGCGGGCGATGCGACGCCCGGCGCAGACACCAATGGCGACGGCCACACGTTGAACGGCGATTTCAATACCAGTTTCACGACATGGAACCTGAAGCATTTCGATTGGAGCCTCGACGATCCGTACATGTCGAACGACCCGCACGCCATTTCGCTGGCGACGTACCAGTCACCTGGCTTCAATAAGACGCCGTCGCAGATTCCTGCCGGCTTCGATCCGCCCCGAGCACCCGGAAACGCCGGTGACAATCCCTACTGGAATCTATGGGTGACGTTCAAGCAGTCGCTGATTCACCGCTACAACGTCGAATTCGCCCGGTGGATGACGACCTCGCCGGCTGCCGCCGGCGGTGCAGCCGCCGCAGATGCGGGATACACCATTCCTCCCGAACGCTGGTACTCGTACCAGATCCCGGCCGACCTCATGTTCCAATGCCCCAACGGTTGTTCGAGTCCGAACGAGCGCTGGTACAGCTCGATGAGTTCGTGGTGGACCGCAGACATCACTCCGTACGGGTCGATGGGCGTGACGGCGTACAACGCGGATTGGATCGATCCCGGCGTCAGGATGATCGCGCGCACGCTGCTCTATGTCGCTCCGAAGATCGCCGAGCGCAATCGCCGGTGGAGCATCCTCGAGTGGCATCCTGGCGTCCTGAAGCGCGATACGGGCGTCTCATCGGATCTGGAGCTGTTCCGTTCGGAGATGGCGCTTGTCGAGAAGTACCGACCGAATCTGGTTCAGCCGTTCATGTGGGGCTTGCCCCATTCAGAGGTGATGGGGACGCCGTTCGAGACGGCGCTGCGCGAACTCATCACGCGAATCAAGGACGGGCGGACTCCGAAACTGGTCATCGACCCGCTGCCGAACGGAACGAAGGCAACACAGCCGCTCACGCTGACGGGCTGGGCGGCCGACTTCAACAAGAGCCCTGGTGGCGGTTCCGGCATCGACCAGGTGAATATCTACCGGATCCCGACCAACGGCGCCCCGCCTGTGCTCGTGGGCTCGACGACGTACGGGATTGCTCGTCCGGACGTCGCCACATCGTACGGAGCCCAGTTCGGCAACGCGGGATTCTCGCTGACCATCCCAACCCTGCCACCGGGCACGTACCAATTTGAAGCGCGGGCGCACAGCACCGTGACCCAGTCCTTCAACGTGACGGCCACCAAGACGGTGGAGCTGGTGTTGTTGCTCGGGCCGGCGTCAGGCGGGCCGACCGGCGGAACCAGCAATGGCGCGACATTCCGCTACGACGGCGTGGACTACCCGACCGTGGGCGGCCGCGTGTGCTTCCCCGACTGCACCAGCTACATGGTGCTCGGCAGCGGCCTGCTGATTCCGGGTCGGGCAACGCCGAACTGCCCGCCAGGGTCGGGGGCGACACAAACGGAGCTGTGCCCGGGCGTGGTACTGTTCGGAGAGGGCGCCGACGGCGTCCGATGGCGCGTGTCGCTTTAACTCGCGAGCGGCAGGTGAGCGGAGACCCTGCTTCGTATCGTCACCCCTGCTATACTTTTCCGGCCATGATTCGGTTCAGAGACCTCCGGCTCACCATGCTCGTCGCCATTGTCGTGGCGATGGCGGCGCGAACGCCGGCGACGTCGCTGCCGCGCCCTTCGGCGGCCGATGGCGAACTGTGGCGCCAGGTCGAGGTGATCCGAACGGCGCACGGCGTTCCGCACATTCGGGCGGAGAATCTGCGTGCGGCCGGCTACGCGCTCGCGTGGGTGATGTCCGAGGACTACGGTCCGCGTACGGGCATGCGGCTGGTTGGTGCCCGCGGCGAACTGTCGCGGTTCGAAGGACGCGCGCGGCTGGACGCCGACTTCGAGAATCTGGCCTCGCGCGCCCGTGCCGTCGAGACGTATCACCTGCTCGATCCGGAAACGCGCGATGTGTACGACGGCTTCGCCGCCGGCGTGAATCGGTACGTTGAGCTCCACCCCGGCGAATTTCCGTCAGACATGCCGTCCGACTTCAGTGGCTACGACGTGGCCACCCTTCACATCGGCAACGGACCACCGGCCGTGAAGGTACGCCGTTTTCTGGCTGCCCTCGCCGGCGGCAGGGGGCCGGCCGCGGCCGCTGCGGATGCAGCCGACGCTGACGCCACCGATGCGGCGGATGAGGATGTGTCACGCGAAGACGATGGCTCGAATGCGTGGGCGCTGGCGCCGAGCCGGACGAAGTCGGGGAAGGCCATCCTGTTGCGCAATCCGCACCTGGCCTGGACGGCCGGCTACTATGAAGCCCACATGACTGTTCCGGGCGTCGTCGATTTCTACGGCGACTTCCGCATTGGCGGTCCGTTGATCGTGATTGGCGGGTTCAATACACAGTTGGGATGGGCCACGACCAACAGCAACAGCGGCGACCTGAGCGAGATCTACTCGATCGCGCTGGACCCGACGTCGCCCGATCACTATCTGCTCGACGGCGCGTCGCTTCCGCTCAGCCGAACGTCGCGCACCGTGCCGTTCAAGGAAGACGGGCGCCTGCTGTCCGAAACCCGCGAGTTCTGGTCCACGCCGCTTGGGCCGGTGGTGCATCGCACCGCCGACACGGTCTTCGTCGTGAGAACCGCCGGCGACGGCGAGTTTCGCGCGGGCGAAGAGTTCCTGCGGATGATGCGCGCGACGTCGCTCGCCGAGTGGCGGGACGCGATGAGGATCCGGGCGCTCGTGACGTCGAACTACACCTACGCCGATCGCGCCGGCAACATCGTGTCCCTGTGGAACGCGGCGTTGCCGCTGCTGCCGCATCCCTCCGGCGGCGATACGACCGCCACGCCCGCGCGCCAGATGCGGGACCCGTGGACGCGCTACATCCCATTCGACGCGTTGCCGCAGTTTCGCAACCCGCGGGGCGGCTATCTTCACAACGAGAACGATTCGCCCCATTTCGCGAACGTGCGCGAGCCCGTCAATCTCGTCAACGCGTATCCCAACATCGAGCCGCCGAGGCTGCGGTTGAGGAGTCAGCACGCGATCGAGCTCATCGGCACCAACAGGAAGCTCAGCCTCGAAGACGTCATCCGGCTGAAACACAGCTACAAGATGCTCCTCGCGGACCGCGTGAAGGGCGACCTCATTGCCGCCGTGAAAGCCACAAAGCCCGTCGGCGACGTGGCGGCTGCGCTTTCGCTCATTGAGCACTGGAACAACACCGCGGCGCCCGACAGTCAGGGCGCGGCGCTGTTCGAGATCTGGTTTCAGCGGTATGCGCCGGCCAACCAGACCGCACCGGTGTTCGCGCACGAGTGGAGCGCAACCGATCCCATCAAGACGCCACGGGGTCTCGCCGACGCCGCCCGCGCCGCCGACGCGTTCAAGTGGGCCGTGGACGAAACCGCGCGCCGCTACGGGCGCTGGGACGTCGCCTGGGGCGACATTCATCGAGTGCGCCGCGGTGCCGTTGATGTACCGGTCGGCGGATGCTCCGGCGCGATGGGCTGCTTCCGAGTACTCGGCTTCGCGCGAGACCCGGACGGCAAGCTCTCGGCCAACACCGGCGACGGCTGGGTGCTGGCCATCGAATTCGGCGAGACGCCCCGTGCCTATTCCGTGCTCGCTTACGGCGAGAGCCCGCGCCCCGACTCGCCCTGGTTCGCCGATCAGGCCGCGATGTTCGCGAGGGGTGAGTTGAAGACCGTGGCGTTCACCGGGCGCGATGTTGATGCCCAGGCCATTTCGAGATATCGCCCTGGTCAGCCGGTCAGCAAGTAACCCAGGCAGCCGCCAAAGCAGAAGATCAGTTGCACGGGGCGTGCGACTGCGCAACGGCGAGGTCCAAGTTCAGCGCGTACATGGTGTGCGAGGCGTCGCGCTCTATTCGAGCAGGTCAGCTGCGGGCGGCGCCGTCAGGCAGGTGCTGGGAACCAGGACCCGGCCGGGCGAACAGTGGGCGATCTGGGAAGCGGTCCACGGCCCGTCAGGCGCGGATGGCTGCGCGGGTACGTACCGGGGATGTTGTCCAGCCTGGCCGCAGCCTCGACGTCCCGTCCGCGCAGTTTGGCTATGCCGGGGCGCGGTACTGTTCGGACGGGGCGCCCTCGGTGTCCAATGTCCCTTCTCCGACACTGCCGCCCCGACCCGAGACGGGCGAAGGCTCTGACACGGCACTCGCCTCGGATCCGACGCTCGGACCCTACGAAGTACTGGCCCCGATTGGCGCCGGCGGCATGGGCGGGGTGTACCGCGCCCGTGGCAACCGCCTCGATCGTGACAATCGCGAATCTACTTCTCGATCCCGCTCACATCCACCACCCACACGCCGCGGCCATGAGTGGCCGCGACCAGCACGTGATCGCGCGGATGGACGACGAAGTCCATCACGTTGACCGACGGGAGATTGCCGCCGAGCACGTCCCACTTCCGCCCGCCATTGGTTGAGACGTACACGCCGAAGT
>Ga0315273_10002496_pt1 | contig 21735 bp, 17 predicted proteins | sample YL17G02_0_MG_FD_205753 | JGI IMG/M metagenome (GOLD analysis project Ga0315273, IMG submission 205753) | Sediment microbial communities from Yellowstone Lake, YNP, Wyoming, USA - YL17G02_0 | ecosystem: Environmental > Aquatic > Freshwater > Lake > Sediment | place: USA: Wyoming | collected... | reverse complement strand
GATTCTGGCATTGTCCGGCGATATCACCTCTACCCCAGCACCCTGCAGAAGGCCTTCCACCAGGCGGTGGCCAAAGCGGGCCTTGCCAAACGGGCCACGGTGCACACGCTGCGGCACAGCTTCGCCACCCACCTGGTGGAGAAGGGCTACGATATCCGCACGATTCAGGAGCTGCTCGGCCATGCGGATGTGTCGACCACGATGATCTATACCCACGTCGCCACCAAGAACAAGCTGGGCGTGACCAGCCCCCTGGATTCGCTGTAGGCAAAGACTTCTTCCTGCTTCGGGTGGCGGGGCCGCCGACGGTCGCCGGAAGCACATTCAGGAGACGGGATCTATGAAAAACTCGAGGGTCGCCGCAGCAGACTCCCCGAGTCCGCTTCGGGGTTTCTGCCTTGAGTATAAACGATCCCGGCCAAACCGCAAGTCAGCCCGAGCGCCCGGCGGTTCAGCGCGGCGGGGGCGGTTAGCGGGGGCGGCCGGCAGGGGCCGTGGCCGGCAGCCGCAGCACGATGGCGACGCTGGCCAGCGCGGCGGGGATGCCGATCAGGAAGGCCCAGCGGTATCCCAGGGTGTTCCAGAGAATGCCGCCCAGGAAAGGCATGCTCACGGCCGCCACGTGGTTCATGGCCACGCCCATGCTCAAGGTGGGGGTGTGCTCGCCGGCCGGCGCGATGCGGCTCACGTAGGTGCTCAGGGCCACGGCGAACACGAAGAAGGCGCTGTCCAGCACGAAGATCGCGTACAGCAGTCCCTTGATGGGGACGAAGGCGTACCCGATGAACACCAAAATCATGCTGGTGTAATAGAAGGCTAGCACCCGCTTCTCCCCCACCCGGTCGATGAGCCTGCCCACGCGCGGCGAGGCCAGCCAGCCGACGGCCTGGATGGCCGCCCACAGCAGGATCATGTGGGTCAGGGGCGCGGCGTGCCGCTTCACCAGCAGGAACCCGGCGAAGGCCAGGGCGACCTGTTTGCGCCAGCCTTCCAGGAACTGCAGGGCATAGTAGGGCAGGTAGCGGCGCCGGAACACCAGGCTGGGTCCCGGCGTCTTGATATCCCTCGGGATGCCCAGGCAGGCGGCCGCCGCCAGCAGGGCTCCCCCGCCGGCCACCAGGTACAGCGGGCGGATGCGTACCCCCAGCAGGGTGAGGGCCAGGGCAATGCCCAGGCCGATGCCGGAGCCCAGCGCGGTCGCGCCCTGCACCTGCCCCAGACGGGCGCCGGTGCGGCCGGGCTCCGCCAGGGCCAGGGCCATGGAGTTGGGCAGGGGCATCCAAACGTGCAGCCCCTGGCTCCAGACCACGCTCATGGCCATCACCAGGCCGTAGGAGGGCACGAAGGCGTAGGCGCTCAAGCCCAGCCAGAAGAACAGCAGCACGAGGGTGGCGATGACCGGCTCGGCCAGCCCGGCCAGCAGGGCCAGGATTCCGAAGGCGACAATCCCGCAGCTCTCCCGCACCGCCTCCAGCAGCCCGGCCTGGAGGCCGGAGATGCCGATCTCGCCGACCAGGAAGTTGTTGTTCAGGCTGAGCTGCAGGTTCAGGGCGAAGCCCACGCCGGCGGAGGCCAAGCTCAGAAAGAGCAGGCCCCGGCGGCGGGCGCCCTCCTGCAGAGGAACCTTGACCGCATCGGCCATTGGCTATTTCTCGGTCATGACCACGGCCCCGGTCCAGTCCGCCGGGGGCGGGTGGCTCAGGTATGTCTGGCAGCGCTCCAAGAACGACGCCGCCACCCGGTCCTCGGGCAGCAGCTGCTGCACTTGGCGGAAAATCGTCGCCGCCTCGCCGAACTGCCGGCCGTAGTATAGCCGCACGGCCTCTTCATGCAAAGCCCAGGCTTTCGCCTCCCCCTCCGAGAGTTCCTGGCGGGGGATGAATACGCCCAGCGCCAGGGCCGCGCTCTTGCCCTTGGGCACCACCCGGTCGATCAACCGGCAGGGGAACCTGCGCTCCAGCTTCTTCATCACCGACTCGGAAATCAGCAGGCTTTCCTGGTATTTCTTGGTCAGTCCCTCCAGACGGGAGGTGACGTTGACCTGGTCGCCGATCACGGTGTAGTCCATTTTGCGCTCCGAGCCGATGTTCCCGACGGTGACCATCCCGTAGTGGATGCCGATCCCGATGCGGAAGGGACGTCGGTTGCGGCGGGTCTGCCACTCGTTGAAACTCACCAGGGCCTCCAGCATCTCGAAGCCGGAAAGCACCGCCTGCAGCGGCTCGTCGCCCTGGCGCACCGGGGCGCCGAAAAAGGCCATCAGGCCGTCGCCCATGTACTTGTCCACGATCCCGCCGTGATCGAAGACGATCTTCACCATCTTCTCGAAGTACGCGTTCAGGGTCTCCACCACCTCGCTGGGCAGCATGGACTCGGAGATGCTGGTGAAGCTGCGCACGTCGGAGAAAAGCAGGACCAGGGGCTCTTCCTTGCCCGGGACGAGCATGGACTCGGGGCTGGCGTAGTACTGGTCGATCACGTGCCGTGGCACGTAGCGCTGGAAAATGCTGCGGATCTTCTCCACCTGGTTGCGGGCTACCACCGCCTTGAGGGCGTAGTCCTTGATGGCCTGGTAGGCCTTGTCCAGCTCGCCGGTCATGAGGTTGAAGCTGTGGGCCAGGTCCCCGGTCTCGTCCCGGTACAGCAGCTCCACCCTCTTGGACATGTCCCGGGTCTGGATAATGCCGCGCATCGCGGCGGAGACCAGGCGCAGCGGCTGGGTCATGTAATAAGAAAAGAACAGCAGCAGCACCACGGCCACGACCAGGGAAATCGTGAGGATCAGGCCGGTCTGCAGGAAGATCTGCGAAGTGGTCTGGTAGAAGCTCCCGCGCCGTTCGCTCACCAGCAGGTACCAGCCGAAGGGCTCGAAGGAGTCCAGCTGGGCGACCCTCTCCGCCCCCCCCAGGTTGAGGAGGCGCCAGCCGGCGGCCCCTGCGGCGGCCAGACGCGCCAGCTCACGGGACTCATCCTCGGAAAGCTCCAGCTCCCCCGTGGCCATTACCAGTCGGCCTTCGCGGTCCACCGCGAAGATCAGCTCGGTTGAGCCGCGCACCAGGCTGCGAGCGAAGGAGGCCACGGCGCTTTTAGTGGCCGTCACGTACTCCTCGCTCTCCGACAGGCGGTTTTCCACCAGCAACCCCCACTGGCTGCCGGCGTAGTTCAGCAAGTCGTCCATCTTGAAACGCAGGAAGCTGGTGGCGATGCGGGTGATGCCGTTGCGTGCGGCCAGGGAGGACACCACCCCCGTCACCAGCAATGGCGCCACGATCAGGGGCAGTACGATCGCCACCATCTTGGAGCGGATGCTCATGGCTTTAGTCTTCCTATATATCGGCAGCAACCCCACGTTCCAGGAGACGCCCCGCCGCAAGGCTTCCGGTGGAAGTTTATGGCCCCAAACGCCGATGATTGTGACAGAACACCGGGTGGCTTAACTTGCGCGGACTGTATCAGAAGGCTCTGGAAATCTACAGGCAGACGACCCATCTGCGGCTGGTACGCCAGGAGGAAACGCAACCGGAGAGGGTCGCGGAGTCCGACGGGGTCAGCCCCGAGGAGAAGCGGCGCTTTCTGGAGCAGATCGACGAGCTGCTCAGCGGCGACCGCCTGGCCGTGACCGCCGAGACCCTGGTCTACACCCCCAAACGACGCGGCGTCCTGCTGCCCCTGGCCACCAACCTGATCATCGGCGCGGTCGTAACCCTGGCCCTGCTGGCGGCCTTCCTGCTGTACAACCGCCAGGAGCAGTCCATCGCGGCCGGAGGAGCCGTGCTGCTGACGGCCGAAAGCAAGCTGATCGCCGCCATGCGGCAGGAGTCCGAGGCCCAGCTCAAGCAGAAGGACCAGGCCATCGTGGAAATCCAGGGGCGCTTGACCGCCGTTGATCGGGAGCGCCAGCAGCTGCGCAGCGGCGTGCAGGCCGTGCTGTCGGCCAAGGAGCAGGAGCTGCAGGGGCAGTTCGAGCGCCGGTTGAACGAGGAGCGCCAGCGCCTGCAGAGCCAGGGGGTGAGCGCTGCCGAGATCCAGCGGCGGCTGGCCGACACCCAAGCCGCACTGCGCCGAGAAAGCGAAGCCGCACTGGCCGCCGCCCGCCGCCAGGCCGAGACGGAGCTGGCCAACAAGGAGGCAGCCATCGCCTCGCTGGCGGGCCAGTACCAGCGTGACCTGGAGCAGGCCCGGACGGAGCGCAGCCAGGCCCGGGGAGAGCTCACCAAGCGGGAGGCGGAGCTTCAGGGACAGCTGGCCGCGCGGGAGCAGGAGCTGTCCAGCGATCGCGCCCGGGTGGTCAACGAGCTTTCCGCGCTGCGCCGCCAGCAGGAACAGGAACGGCTGCTGCTGGACCAGCTGCTGGCAGGCTACGACCGGGTGAACCAGAATCTGCAGAAGGGGGACTTCGAGCGGGCGCTGGGCGAGCTGGCTTCCCAGCGGGCCTTCTTCAACGAGCGCTCCGTGGCCTCCCTGCCCACGATGCAGAAGCGCCGGGGCATCGAGTTCTTTCTGATCGACTCGCTGGAGGAGCTGATCCGCGGGCGGCAGTCCCGCTCCGGGAGCGACACGGCCGCCCTGCTGGAGGCCTCGGCCCTGATCGGGGCGGTGGGCGACCGGGTCCGCCGCGGCGAGGAGCTGGAACGCTCCGGCCAGGCGGAAGCCGCGCGCGGGGCCTACCGCGACGCCCTGGCCCAGATCCCCGCGGCCCGCCTGGGCTACTCGCGGCTTGAGGAGCTGCGGCTGGCGGAGGAGGAACGGGTGAGGCGAGAGTGGGGAGCGCTGGTCCGCCAGGGCAACGTGTTCTTCGAGGGCGGCAGCCTCCGCGAATCCCTGCAGCGCTACCAGCAGGCCCTGACCCTGCTGCTCAAGGACGAGAGCCTGTCCAGGCGGGTCACCGAAAACATCCGGGACGCCGGCTACCGGCTCCTGGCGGGCGAAGACCTAGGTCGGTTGAACGCGCTGGCTTCCGCCGCGCAGAAGCGGGAGGCAGTCCTGACCCGCCTGCGCGAGCTGCGGGCGCAGTACCAGGCCTACGCCGCGCTGGAGCCCGCTTCCGCCGCGAGCGAGCTGGACTCGCCGCAATCCCTGTCCACGCTCCTGCAGGCCAAGATCCTGATGCGCCAGATCCTGGACACCGAGCCGGTCCGCTCCCGCTACCCGGAGCTGGGCGCCACCATGGAGCGCTACTTCGAGGCCTTGAGCGCGCAAAGGCAGGAGGACGGCCGCAGGGCCGCTCTCCAGGAGCTGGATGCGCTGCTGGCCCGACTGGCCGTCCGGGAAGGGGCTGGCTCTGCTCCGGCGCTCACCAGCTACCGGAGGGGCGCCGAGTCCGACCCGCTGCTGGCCCTGTTGAACCGCCTGGAGACCCTGCTCAAATGAGCTTTTTGCCTTTCGTCTAAAGCGGATTGCCCTGCAACAAGACGACGTATTTCCGGCCTATACTCCCTGAAGTGTTGTTCGCGAGCCAGAAGCTGACACCCGCGAAATAGTCAGCCAGCGGCACCAGCCCGGTAATGCCCATAGAGCTGGTGCCTCCGGGTTCGGCGTCCATGTCCGTGGTCAGGCTGGACAACCCTGCACCGGTGGTCGGCCATACGTACAGGTCAATATCGTCGAACCCGGTATCCCAGCACGCCTTGATGCTGAGCCCGACGACTCCGGCCCCGGCGGTGAACCGATACGTGTCGAACAGGCCGAAGGCATCCATGGCGCCTTCCAGGGCGATCGTGCCATTGAGGGGCAAGGTCAATACGGCAGGAAGAGGCGGACTGAAGTCGTTGATTAGGGGAGGCGCGGGGCCGCTGTCATCATTGATTTCCGGCCCCTCCACGTACAGAACATCCGCTACGGCGATGGGGTGGCTGACGGCGGTATTGTTGCCCAGCGTCGAATCGTCCCCCGCGCTAATCACCGATATCAGGTAGTATAACTGCCCCGCCGGCGGCCAGAAATCGCCGGTCAAGGAAATGTCCACGGAAGTAGGACTTGGGCCTAGATATCCTTCGTTGCCAGACTGCAGGAGGGCGTCACCGGCATCAAGTGCCTTGTCCGCCGAGCGGTAGACAGACCAGTGGATCGCGTGCAACCCCGCGTTCGCACTGACGTTCTGGATTCGAATCTGGCCGGTGATATCGGTGTTTACGATATCGCTCCAGGGAACGGTGCCCAAAAAAGTGACCGCGTAATCAGGCGGGAGTGGCGCGACCACGGCAATGCCCGCCGTGGTATATGGCCGGTTGTTGCCGGTGTTGGAGTCGTCCCCGGCGAAGATGTCGGCGACCAAGTAGTAGGTACCGTCAATCGTCGGCCAGGTGTTGTTGATGGTAAACTCAAGGGGCGGGTCCGCCATCCCCAGCCCGCCGGGTATTGTCCCGGTGCCCACGATCTTGTCGCCCATGTCGATGTTGGTATCGCCTAGAGAAGCATAGACGCTCCAGAAAACGTCCTGGGAGCCGTCCGCGGTCCCGACGTTGTCGATCGTGATCCTGCCCGAGAAAGCCGCGCCGGCGGTGGTGCCGGAATCGTGCACCACCGTGCCGGTATAGTCGGGTAAAGTGAGGGTCACCGGGATGCCGGGATTGGTGATGTTATCGTCGGCGGCCAGGTCGTCGGCGGCCGCGACCATGACGACGAGGAATTCGTTCCCGCTCGCGAGAGGCCAGCTGCCGGTCAGGGGCACGTCCACCCAAGCCCCGGCCGCCAGTTGCGTCTCGCTGTCCGCATCCAGAAGGCTGTCCCCACTTCCCAGGGTGGGATCATCGGAAAGGAACACCCACCAGTACACCGTCTGGCTACCGGCGGCGAGGCCGATGTTCTCGATCCGGAAGTGGTAGCCGGCAGGAATGGCCGTCCCACCTACCATGTCGGTGACCGGAAAACTGGAGCCGGCGGTGTTGATACGATAATTCACGTTAGTCACGGCGGCCGTGACGTTGACCGTGGCCGTGGCCGTCGCGGCCGTGGGGAGGGCGGAGTCCTGCACCTGAATCGTATCCGTCCCGGTGGAGGCGCCCGCCACGTACGCGCCGGAGATTCCCCCGTCGTTGATTAATGGCAAACCGGAGCCCGAGGCAGTCAGACTGAACGTATACGGGGCCGTCCCGCCGGAGGCCACGAAGGTCAGCTTCCCGCCCGGTCCCATGCTGACGGCGTCGGGGCTGATAGCCAGCATCCCGCCGGAGGTGGTCACGGTGATCGTGGCGTCGCTGCGCCGGCCCTTGGAGTCCGTGACGCGGACAGTTTCCGAACCGGCGGTGGCCGGGGCCGTGTATAGGCCGGTACCGGCGTCGATGGAACCGGTGCCCGACACCCTGGCGAAGCTGTAGGGGGGCTTGCCGCCGGTGGCGGTGAAGGTGAGCGCGCCGCTCATGGGCACGGTAACCGTCGCCGGGGAGATGGTCAGGGGTGTGTCGTCGATGCGGTCCCCGAGCACGCCGTAGAACGAGAAGTCCTTGCAGCCGGACAGGGCGAGGGACAGCAGGACCAGGAGTGCCGGCAGGAGCAGCAGCGCGCGGTTTTTTCTCATACCCATCTACCCTCTACATTCTCCAGCTAATGCACAGGCCCGGGGCGAAACCCATGATCAGGTACGGGGACTCGAAGTACACCTCGTAGGCCGCCTCCAGAGCGAGGCTCAGGCCCCGGGCCAGCACGAGCTCGGCGCCGACTCCGCTGCGGAGGAAGGGCAGCACCTTGACCAGGGTGCCCAGGGACTCGGTGCCCATGGCCAACAGGGCCGGACCCGCTCCAAGCTGGAAGAGCAGGCCCCAGCGCTCGCCCAGCTCCAGGCTGTAGCGCAGCGAAACCCCCAGGGGGACCAGGAAACCGAGGCTCTCCTCGGTGGCGCCCTGGGCCTGGAACACCGTGACCCCGGCGAGGCCCCCCAGGCCCAGCCTTCCCCGCGCCCCCCGGGGCAGGAAATCGACCTGCAGGGTCGACTGATAGCCTATCGGGAAGTAATAGCTGGCCGCCCCGACGGCGACGAAAGGCGCCAGGGTCGGGGCCAGCAGCAGGCGTGCCCCTTCGTAGCGCCCGGCGGCCGGGGGCACGACCTCGCCGGGTAAGGTCCCGGTCTGCGGAAGGGGACCGGCGGCAGGCAGACCGGAAGCGGGACCCTCAGCGGGGGCGCCTGGAGCGGGGCGCGTTTGCGCCGGACCAGCGGTGCCCGGGGCGCCCGCGGGCGCGGCCCGGCCCGGCGAAGCGGGCCTGAAACCGGAGGCGGCAATGCGCTCGTCGATCCGCTCCCGCACCCGGGACAGCAGCTCGTCCAGGGCATCCAGGATGATCGAGTCCAGCTCCAGGTCCACCCGGCCCTTGCGGTCCACGGCGGCCAGCAGCAGGCCCGGAGGCACGTCGTACCAGTCCAGGGAGATGGCCAGCCGGGAGCCGGAGCCGGAATACCGGCACTCCAGGGCGAAATCCGCGCCCGCCCGGCTGGCCCCTTCCAGCAGGCTCACGGGCGAAGCCGGGGTAATCCCCGCGGGGGAAGTCCCCCCCGGGGCGCCGCGCAGGCGCACGGCCAACCCCTGCCTCTCCAGGCGGTAGCGCAAGGCCTCTTCCACCACCGGGCGGAAGACCTCGCCCTCGGGGTCGGAGGCCAGCACCTGCACCCAGGCCGCGGGCGCGGAAGGCGCAGAGGCCTCGGCCGGAAGCAAACCGCAGGCCGCCAGGAGAAACCCGGCGGCCGCCCAGAAACCCAATGAGCGCAGCATACCTCTTCTATTTTCGAGCGCCGTACTCATAATATGTATCACGGAGAAGCAGCATTTTCCGGACCGTGGCCGCGGGGTCTTGCGCAGAGTGGCTCGATTGCCCATTGTATGTGTATATTTCCGGCAGGAGGGACTATGAAGCTAAGTATCACGCATCAGGAAAAGTACTCGCGGGGCCAGCTGATCCTCAGGCTTTTCTTCGGCTGGCTGTACATCGGAATCCCGCATTTCTTCCTCTTGTTCTTCGTGGGGATCTGGTCGGCGATCCTCGCCTTCGCCACCTTCTGGGTGGTGCTGTTCACCCAAAAATTCCCGAAGAGCATCTTCGACTGGCAGGTGAAGTACATGAACTGGGGCCTGCGGGTCAGCGCGGTGCTCACCAACCTGGCCGACGGCTACCCGGAGTTCTTCCCCGGCGGGCAGAGCGAGACGGTGAAGCTGGCGGTGGAGCACCCGGAGAAGGTGCGCTGGGGGCTGGTGCTGCTGCGCGTGCTGTTTGGGTTCATCTACGTCGGCATCCCGCACGGCATCTGCCTGTTCGTGAGGCTCATCGCCACGGAGGTGCTGATGTTCATCGCCTGGTGGGCGGTGCTGTTCACCGGCAAGTACCCGGCGCGCATGCACGCCTTCAACGTGGGCACCTACCGCTGGATGTACCGGATCAACCTGTACCTGGGCTACTTCACCGACGAGTACCCGCGCTTCTCCGGCAAGGAGTAAGCGGCCTATCGAGCCCCTCCGCGAGGAGGGGCTCGTCTTTTTCATTTCACATCGATGGTCAGAATGTAGTCGTCCAGCGCCTTGCGCTGGTCCATCTCCTTTTTGGCCAGACGGTCGATCTCGGTCAGGAACCCCGCCAGCTCCGTCTCCTGCGCGTCCAGCTGGGACACGTAGCGCTTGTACAGCGCCGAATCCCGGCTCAGGGAATCCATGTTCTGGCGGATCCGGCTCTGCTCGGTTCGTATGGACTGGGCTTTGCGCTCCTGCTCCTGGCGCTGGCGCAGGCTGTCCGCCAGCTCCGTCTTGCGCCGGGCCACCCCGCTCAAGGCCTCCTTCACCTTCTGGCTCACGACCGGGTTTTTTAGATACACGGCGATCAGCTCGTCGCTCACGTTGGTGACCGCCACCGTCTGCTCCGTCTGGCGCTCCTCGGCGACCTGCAGCTCCTGGGAGCCGCCGGCGGGGAGCCTGACCAGGAAGCGGTACAGCTCGCGCGTGCGCTCCTGGGGCTCCTTGGGCTCCACGAGCGTCCAGTCCGGGCTGGCCGGGTGCTCGATGAGCAGCTCCCGGCCGCGGGCGCCGCGCACCTTGGCAGTGTAAGTTTTTTCGCGGCGGTAGGTGACCGTGCTGGTCAGGGCGCCGCGGGCGATGCGCACCGCCACCAGCCGGTCGGCCAGGGCGCGCGCAGCGGGGGCGATTTCGGTTTCCAGGTCCAGGGCGAAGCTGAGCAGGCGCTCGGCGCCGGCCGGCAGGCTGTCGATCTGGGCATCCCCCGCGTAGCTGCCCGCCTCGAACAGGGTGATCGGCCCGCCCATCAGGGTCAGGCCCGTGGTGTTCTTGAGCTTCAAGCCGTGCATGGGGTGCTTGGCCTGGGTACGCTCGTTGTAGATCGAGACCCTGCGCCCCTCGATGTCCTGGCCGACGATGGGCAGCATGGCCGACTCCTGGCGCGTCAGGCTGACGGGAAAGGAGAGGGCGTACTGGAAAAAGGAGCCCGCCTCCCCCGCACGGGCGGCCGCGGACACCCCCTGGCGCAGGTCCATGGGTTCGGCGGCTGGAGCCGCCTCCAGCTCCTCGTAGGCCGCCTCCGCCTTGGCCATGGGGGCCGCGGCGCCCGCGGCCGAACGGCTGGGCGAGGCCGGGACCGCCTGCCTCTTCTCCCGCACCACCGGGGCGGCCAGGTCCTCGTCGTAGAGTTGGGGGCGCAGCCCCGCGTACAGCTCCGGCACCACCACGGGGCGGGTCAGGTACAGCGGCTGGTACAGGTCCATGGCGAAGGAGACCGGGCGCCCGGAGACCAGGGCAAGCTTCACCCCCCGCCAGTCCTGGTCGGTGGTGTTCTCCACGATGGCCCAGCCCTGCAGGTAATGGGCTGCCTCGGAACCGAGCACCAGCCGGTAGCTGGTCTTCCAGACCGGGGTCTCCAGCAGGTAGCCTACCTGCACGCGCCGCTTGCCCTTGCCGGTGAAGCCGAGCACCACCCGCTTGCGGTCCTGGCTGTGGCTCTGGGCCAGCAGGCCCAGGGCGGCGCGCAGCTCCCGGTCCAGCTCCTGGTTGAGAAAGCGCACCTCGCGCACCTGGGACAGGGCGACGCTGCGCAGCCCGCGCTCGGCCACCAGGTTCAGCCAGGTCTCTTCGCGCCCCTCGGCGGTGGGCCGGCTCTCCACTCCGAGCAGGGTGCCGCGCACGGTTTCCGAGGCGATCACCTCCAGCATCTCTCCGCGCGCCTGGGCCAACACCCCGGCCAGGCCGGGGTTCCCCGTCAGGTCGATGGCGAAGCTGCGCAGGGTCCGCGCCACGGGGTCGCGGGAGGCGTAGTTCACCCCCGTGACCTGCCCGCCGTCCAGATCTCGTAATACGAGGCTCTTCAACAGATCGTTGATCTCGGCCGTGCGGAAGGACAGCTCCAGGGAGGCATTGCCCTCCACCTGGCCCTCCCGCTGGAAGTAGCCCACCCCGCTGGAGAACAGCACCACCCGGCTCAAGGGCAGGGCGGCTTCACCGGACTGGGAGCCGGCGGTCTGCGCGCCTACGGGTTGCACGCCGGCGGCGGCGCCCGCAAGGGCCAGTAGCAGGATCAACGCGATGCTCGTTTTCATAACTCAGCCTACCTCCGTACGCATTCGCAGTGCAACCCGGCCTGCCGGGGTCACGGCGGCAGCCCCGCCAGCAGACCGGCGATGGCGGCATAGAACTCCGGCAGGCTCGCGTACCCCGGGGGCCGGGCGCGGGGCACGCCGTCGTACTCCCGGATGCCGTCCGCCGACCCGAGCGACGGGCCGTCCATGGAGCAGGTGCTCACGATCCCGTCGTTCGGCCACCAGTCGGGGTCGCTCCCCCGGCCGCCGATGAAGGCGGCCAGGGAGTACAGCAGGAAGCTCATCCCCGGCTCCGGGACCTGGCGGCCGGACAGAGGGTCGCGGGTGGTCTGCTCCGTGGCCCGCAGGTTCAGCTCCCGCGCCCCCTCCGGGGAGCAGTCGCGCAAAGCGGTGTCGCGGCTGCGCCACCACCGCTCCGCTTCGGCGAAGCGCCGGCGAAACCGGGCCAGCGACTCGCCCGGCTCCGGCGCGAGCCCCCAGGCCTCCAGGCGCAGGTCCAGGCCCAGGGTCCGCGCGGCGCCGCCGGTTCGCGAAGGGCCCGCCCATGCGGTGCCCCAGCAGGTGCACCCGCCGGCTCTCCCCCCAGTCCGGGACCAACCCGGGGTAGGCGCGTGGGGAGGGCTGCGGAACAGCCCTCTGGGCCCGGCAGCAGCCGGGGTAGACCTCGGCGCTTCCCGTGCGGTACCCGGGTTGTCGCTGAAAAGCCCCGACGGCGACAGCAGCGCCAGGGCCGGCGCGAAAGCCAGGACGGCCAGGGTTCTGCGCATACCTCTCTTAGGTATACCACGCCCTTGAATCCGGCCGCAGGTAAGAATTATGTTTAAATACAGAGGCGAGGGGGAAAGGCTCGGGTGATGGCTCCTCAGGGTATGGTGAAGATTTCAGACACGCTCTGGGAGCTGCCGGCTTCCTTCAAGCCGGGCATGCGGGTTCCCGCGCGCTTCTACGCCACCGAGGGCCTGCTCGCGGCTATGGACCCGGCGGTGTTCGAGCAGGCCGCCAACGTGGCCACCCTGCCCGGGATCGTGGGCTACTCCTTCTGCATGCCCGACGGGCACAGCGGCTACGGCTTTCCCATCGGCGGGGTGGCGGCCTTCGACCCGGACAAGGGGGTGATCTCCCCCGGGGGCATCGGCTTCGACATCAACTGCGGCATGCGCCTGGTAGCCACCTCCCTCACCTGGCCGGAGCTCGAGCCGCGCCTCCGCGAGCTGGTGGACCGCCTGTTTGCCGCCATCCCCGCCGGGGTGGGCGGGCGAGGTTTCGTGAAGATCTCCCGCGACGAGTTCCGCGCCATGTCCGAGCAGGGCCTCGCCTGGTGCCTGCAGAAGGGCTATGCCCTGAAAGAGGACCTGGAGCGCACCGAGGATGGCGGCGTGGCGGCCGGGGCCGACGCGGCGGCGGTGAGCGAAAAGGCCGTGGAGCGGGGCTACCAGCAGATCGGCACCCTGGGCTCGGGCAACCACTACCTGGAAATCCAGGTCGCCCGCAGGGAGAACATTTTCGACCGCAAGCTGGCCGAGGATCTAGGCATCCGCGCCCCCAACCAGGTGCTGGTGATGTTCCACTGTGGCAGCCGCGGCTTCGGCCACCAGGTGGCCACCGATTATCTGCAAAAGTTTCTCGGAGTGATGCAGCCCAAGTACCACATCCCCTGCCCGGACCGCGAGCTGGCCAGCGCCCCCTTCGCCTCCGAGGAGGGCCAGGCCTACTTCCGGGCCATGAAGTGCGCGGTGAACATGTCCTTCGTGAACCGCCAGGTGATCCTGCACCGCGTGCGGGAGGTGTTCGGCGAGGTGTTCGGCCGCGACCCGCTGGAGCTGGGCATGCACCAGGTCTACGACGTCACCCACAACACGGCGCGCCTGGAAAGACACACCCCCCCGGGGGAGCGCCGGCCGCGGGACCTGCTGGTGCACCGCAAGGGGGCCACACGAGCCTTCGCCCCCGGCATGGAAGGCCTGCCTCGAGCCTACGCGCGCATCGGGCAGCCGGTGATCATCGGCGGCTCCATGGAGACCGGTTCGTACCTGCTGGTGGGCACGAAGGGCGGGGCCCCGACCTTCTTCACCACCGCCCACGGCTCCGGGCGCGCCATGGGACGCCAGGAGGCCAAGCGGCGCTTTCAGGGCCGGGACCTCGTGAAGAGCATGCACGAGCGCGGGATCTACGTGCGCGCGGCGTCGCTCTCCGGCCTGGCCGAGGAGGCCGGCGCGGCGTACAAGGACATCGACGAGGTGGCCGAGGCCACGGAGCTGGCGGGCCTGAGCCGCCGCGTGGCCAAGCTGGTCCCCGTGGGCAACATCAAGGGGTAGCGTGGGGTACCGCATGCTGGAGGGGCTCACCCGGGCGGACGCGGCCTTCCGCGCGGAGGAGGCGGACCTGGCGGGGCTGTTCCGCACGGCCTGGCGGGCCACGCTGGAGCTGATGCTGCCTGACCCCGCCTCGCTCCAGGCGCGCGAGCGGCGGCGCATCGCGCTGGCCAACCCTGCCGTGGACCTTCTGCTGTTCGACTTCCTTTCCGAGTTGGTCTATTATAAGGACGCCGAGGGGCTGCTGCTGGGCCTCGCGAGCCTGGCTGTGGAGAGCTCGCCGGCCGGGTATCGCCTGGAGGCGGAGGCGGCCGGCGAGGCCGCGGACCCGGTGCGGCACGAGCTGGGGGTGGACGTCAAGGCCGTGACGCTGCACCGTTTCGCGGTGGAGCGCACCCCGGAGGGCTGGCAGGCCACCGTGGTCCTGGACGTGTAAGGAGGGTGCGATGAAATACCGCGATCTGGGGCGCACGGGGCTGGTCGTTTCGGAGATCGGCTTCGGGGGCTGGGCCATCGGCGGCTCCTGGGGCCCGCAGCCCGAGGAGGACTCGCTCAAGGCGCTGCACCGCGCGCTGGACCTGGGGGTGACCCTGATCGACACGGCCGCCGGCTACGGCAACGGTCAAAGTGAGCGGGTCATCGGCAAGGTCATGAAGGAGCGCGGGGCCTGGGGCAAGGTGGCGGTGGCCACCAAGATCCCGCCTTCCCCGGGGCTCTGGCCCCCCTCGCCCTACGACCGCGCCGAGGAGCGCTACGGCGAGAAGTACCTGCGCGAAAGCCTGGAGGAGCGCCTGGCCAACCTGGGCACCGACTGCGTGGACATCCTGCAGCTGCACACCTGGAGCAGAGCCTGGAACCGCGACCCCCATCCCCTGGAGGTGCTGCAGAACCTGCGCGACGAGGGCAAGCTGCGCTTCATCGGCATCTCCACCCCGGAGCACGACCAGAACTCCTTCGTCCAGCTCCTCCGCGAGGGCCTGCTGGACGTGGTGCAGGTCATCTACAACCTATTCGAGCAGGAGCCGGCCGCCGAGCTGCTGCCCGCGGCCGCCGAGGCGGGCGTGGGGGTGATCGCCCGCATGCCCTTCGACGAGGGGGCCCTGACCGGGAAATACACGGAAGAGACCCGCTTCGCGGAGTCCGACTTCCGCAGCCGCTACTTCATGGGCGACCGCCTGAAGCGGGTCGTGCGCGAGGTGGGCAAGGTGCGCGAGGACCTGGAGGGCACAGGCCTCGGCTTGCCGGAGGCGGCCCTCAGGTTCGTGCTGGCCCACCCGGCCGTGAGCGCCACCATCCCCGGCATGCGCAACCCGGCCCAGGCCCAGGCCAACTGCTCCGTGTCCGACCGCCCCGACCTGCCCGAGGGGCTCCTCGTCAAGCTGCGGCGGCACAACTGGCGGCGGGCCTTCTGGTACGAGGGGAGGTAGCCCCATCGAGGCCGCGCTCCAGGCCTGGGGCCTGGAGCTGATCCGCGAGGTCCAGGGCCTGCGCAACCCCGCTCTGGACCTGCTCATGAAGGGCCTCACCTTCCTGGGCGACGAGGAGTTCTTCCTGCTTCTTTTCCCCTTCCTGTACTGGTGCCTGGATTCCAGGCTGGGCCTGCGGCTGGCCGTGCTGTTCTTCCTTTCCGGCTACCTGAACTACATCCTCAAGCAGGCCTTGGCCCGGCCCCGTCCCTTCGAGCTGGCCCCGGGTATCAACCTGATCGAGGAGTCCGGCTACGGTCTGCCCAGCGGGCACGCCCAGGGGGCGGTGGTGCTGTGGGGACTGCTGGCGCTGCACGGGCGGAGGCGCTGGCTGTGGGCCCCCGCGGTCGCTCTGATGCTGGCCGTCGGCCTGTCGCGCGTCTATCTGGGCGTGCACTTCCCCACCGACGTGCTGGGCGGCTGGCTTGCGGGCGCCTCGGTGCTGGCGGCATCGGCGTGGGCGCTGCGCCGTCTGACGGACCGCCGCCATGCGGCCCTTTACCCCCCCGCCCGCCCCTCGCGGCTGCCCTGGTGGGCGTGGATCCTCGCGGCCAGCCTCCTGGCCGGCGCCGCGCTGGCGGTCCTCGCGAGCACAGACACGGTGGCGATGATCGCCGCCCTCTGGGGCTTCGGGGTCGGGTACATCCTGCTGCGCAGGTTCTTCCCGGGCGGTGAGGCAGGCACCCTGATCCAAAGACTGCTGCGCCTGCCGCCGGGCCTGGCCGTGCTGCTGGGGCTGTACCTGGGCCTGAAGGGGCTCTTCCCCGCCGAAGGCCAGGCGCTGTACCTGCCCCTGCGCTTCGTGCGCTACGCGTTGGTCGGCGCCTGGGGGGCTCTGGGGGCCCCGCTGCTGTTCCGCAGCATCGGGCTCACTGCCCGGACACCGGAATAGTCCCGGGTCCCTCCCGCGGCGAAGCCCGGCTATTGCCGGGGCCCCCGCATTTGACAAGCCGCGCCCCAGGACTTATAACAGTAGAACCACGGAGGCGCGCACGCAGTATGGCACTACAAACCGAAATCCGGCCGGTGAGCACCGCGAAGGATTTGAAAACCTTCATCATGCTGCCCTGGCAGCTGTACCACGGCAACCCCTGCTGGGTGGCCCCCCTGGTGAGCGACCAGAAGCTGTTGCTGGACCCGCGCAAGAACCCGTTCTTCGAGCACAGCGAGCTGCAGCACTTCCTGGCCGTCCGCGGCCGGGTGGCCGTCGGCAGGATCTCCGCCATCGTGGACCGCAACTACATCGAGTTCCAGCAGGATAAGACCGGCCTGTTCGGCTTCTTCGAGTGCATCGACGACACACCGACCGCGCAGGCGCTATTCACGGCGGCGGAGGGCTGGCTGCGGGAGCGGGGCATGGAGCGGATGCTCGGCCCCACCAACCCCTCGACCAACGACACCGTGGGCCTGCTGGCCGACGCCTTCGACCAGCCACCGGTGCTGCACATGCCCTACACCCTCCCCTATTACCTGCGCCTGTGCGAGGCCTCGGGGCTTACCAAGGCTCGGGACCTGTACGCCTACTACATGGAGACCAAGACCCCGATCTCGGACAAGATCCGGCGGGTGGCCGAGCTGGTGCGCAAGCGGCGCAATGTGACCATCCGGCCCATCAACATGAAAAAGCTGTTCACCGAGGAGATCGAACTCATCAAGGCGGTGTACAACGACGCCTGGACCCGCAACTGGGGGTTCGTGCCCTGGACCGAGGCGGAGCTGGAGCACACGGCCAAGGACTTGAAAAAGGCGGTGGTGCCGGACATCGTGCTGTTGGCCTTCGTGGACGGGGAGATCGCCGGCTTCTCCCTGTCCCTGCCGGACTTGAATATCGCCCTGCGCCACATCCGCGGGCGACTCCTGCCCTTCGGCCTGTTCAAGGTGCTGTGGTACGCGCGCAAGATCGACATGCTGCGCGTGCTGGCCCTCGGCGTGCGGAAAAAGTTCCAGGGCCTGGGGCTGGACGCCCTGTTCTACTATGAGACCTACACCCGGGGCATGAAGGCCGGCTTCCGGCGCGGCGAGTTCTCCTGGGTGCTGGAGGACAACTTCCCGATGCGCAACGCCATGGAGAACTGGGGCGCGCGCATCTACAAGACCTACCGCATGTACGGCAAGGAGCTGTAGGCGGCGCGCGGCCACGGCGGCGCGCGGCCCGGGCTTCCCTACCAGTCCCGCACCGGCACGCCCAGGAGCTCGCGCAGGTCGACCAATTGGCCGAGGTGATAGGAGTTGTGGTCAATGGTCAGCAGGGCCGACCGGGCAAGGAAGCCCTCGCCCCCCTCGGGGCGGGGCCGGAACAGGTCCTCGCCGGGGTCCCGCACCAGGGCGCACAGGGCCTCCAAGTCCCGGCCGAACGCCTGGACCTTGCGCTCCCATTCACGGCCCTCCGCCGGCTCATCCTCCGTCGGCCAGTAGCCTGAGGGGTAGGCGGGGGAAGCGTGCCCCGGCACGCGGATGTAGTCCAGGATGTCGACCTGGGCGATCCACAGATGGTAGACCAGGTGCCAGGCCGTGTGCGGGACTCCGGGCACCCGGCGACCTCGCAGGCCGGCCGGGAAATCCTTCACGGCGGCCGCGAAGCCGAGGTGCGCGCCGCCTTCCTCCAGCGAACTCAGCAGTGTTTTCCGCATCGACGCATCCGCATTCATTGGGTGGCCTCCTTTTCTACGGCTGGATGCCGTACACCTTGATCTTGTTCAGCAGCGTCCGGCGGCTGATCCCCAGCTCCGCCGCGCTCCGGGTGCGGCTGCCCTCCCAGCGCTGCAGCGCGGCCACGATCGCCTCGCGCTCCAGGCTGTCCAAGGTGCGCGGCGCCGGCGCCTTGCCGGGCGGGGTCCCGCCCTTGGCCGGCAGCGCCAGGTCGGCCGTACCCAAAGTGTCCGTTTCGGCGAAGATCATCGCCCGCTCCAGCAGGTTCTCCAACTCCCGCACGTTGCCGGGGAAAGGGTAGCCCCGCAGCGACTCCAGAGCCTGTGCGTCCACCCCGCGGACGGCCTTGCCCAGGCGCGCGTTCAGGCGCCGGATCAGCCGCCCGACCAGGGGGGGCAGGTCCCCCGAGCGCTCGCGCAGCGGCGGCACCTCCAGGCGGACCACGTTCAGCCGGTAGTACAGGTCCTCCCGGAAACGCCCCGCGGCGACCAAGGCGGTCAGGTCGCTGTTGGTGGCCGCGATCAGCCGGGCGTCCACCGGGATGGCCAGGGTCCCGCCCAGGCGCTGGACGCGCCGGTCGGCCAGCACTCGCAGGAGCTTGACCTGCAGGGGGTGCGGCATGTCGCCGATCTCGTCCAGGAACAGGGTGCCGGTGGTGGCGAGCTCGAACATGCCGGGCTTGCGCCGGTCCGCCCCGGTGAAGGCCCCCTTCTCGTAGCCGAAAAGCTCGCTCTCCAGCAAGGTGTCGGGGATCCCACCGATGTTGACCGGGACGAAGGGGCCGTCCGCCCGATGCGACAGTGAGTGGATCAGGCGGGCGACCACCTCCTTGCCGGTGCCGCTCTCCCCGGTGATCAGCACTGTGGAGGGGGTGGACGCCACCTTCTCCACCATGGTGCGGATTTCCCGCATCGTCGGGGAATCCCCCAGCACCTCCAGGCCATCCGGGGCGGCGGCCAGCTCCACCTCCGCCTCCAGGCGCCGGTTCTCCAATACGCGCTTCAGGCGCACCACCAGCTCCTCCGGGTCGAAGGGCTTGACCACGTAGTCTCGGGCGCCCAGCTTCATGGCCTCCACCGCATCGCGCACTTCGCCGTAGGCCGAGATCATGATCACCGGGACGCGCAGCCCCTGCTCGCGCAGCCAGGCGAGCAGTGCCAGGCCGTCCAGTCCCGGCATGCGCAGGTCGATGACCGCCGCGGCGAAGGCCTCCTCGGCCAGCAGGCGCTGCGCCGCCAGGCCGTTCTCCGCGCCCGCCGTCTCCAGGCCCTCCAGGCGCAGGTAGCGCTCCACCGATTCGCGGATGTTCTTCTCGTCGTCGACGACCAGGACCTTCACGGCGCCTCCCGCGGCAGCAGGACCCTGGCGGCGGTGCCCCCGCCGGTCCGGTCCTCCAGCTCGATCTCCCCGCCGGCCGCCTCCACGAAGCGCCGGGCGATGGCCAGGCCGATGCCGGAGCCCTTGGTCTTGCTGGTGAAGAAGGGGTCGAACACCTTGGCCCGGACCTCCGGCGGGATGCCGGCTCCCCGGTCCAGTACCGCCACCTCGGCCCGGTTGCGCTGGGCGCCGCAGGACACCTCCACCTCCCCGTCCCCGCTCTCCAGGGCGTTGTTGATCAGGTTCTCCAGCACGGAGCGCAGCCGCTGCGGGTCCACCCGGACCCGTACCGGCTCCGCCGCCTGGAAGGTATACCGCACCCGCCGGTCGTAGCGCAGCGCCAGCTCCCGCAGAAAGAGGTCCAGGTCCAGGCCCTGGGGATCGCCGCGGGGATCACGCAGGAAGTCGCCGACCCGGTCGGTGAGCAGTGCCAGGCGTTGGATCTCCTCCTCGATGATGCGCAGGTCGCCGTGGCGGTCCTCCGGCAGGGTCTTCTTCAGCAGGCTGGTCTGGATGCGGATGGCCGAAAGAGGGTTCTTGATCTCGTGGGAGAGCGTCCGACTGACCTCCCCCAGCCGGGCCAGCTCCCCCTGCTCGGCCAACCGGCGGCGGTACTCGCTGTTGCGCCGGTACAAGGCCGCCACGAGCGCCCCGATCCCCACCAGGGCCAGGGGCACCAGGGCCTGGGCCAGTCGAAAGACCCTCCGGCGTGCCCAATAGTGCCCGGCGGACAGCTCGAGAAACACCGTGCTCGGGGCGTCGCCGAAGGGGGCCATCATGCGCTGCATTCCTCGGCCCATCCCCTGGCCGGGCTGCCAGCCGTGGGGCGCACCCCGCGGCCCGCCCATCATCCCGGGCGGCACGCCGATGCGCCGCACCAGCACCAGGCTGTCCCGGTCGAAGCGCACGAAAGGCCGGTCGGGCGGAGCCTGAGGCTCCTGCAGGCGCTGCGGTGCGGAGCCGAAGCGCTGCAAGGAATGGCCGGAGGCGGTATAAACCCCGAAGCCCAGCACCCGCCCCCGCAGCTGCTCCAAGCCCAGCTCCGGGTCCTCCCGCAGGGTCTCCATCAGGGCGCTGGCGAGCTTCTCCGCCTCGTACTCGGCCAGCAGCTCGCCGCGCTTGCGTTCCCCGGAAAGCAGGAACAGGGACAACGCCCCCATGCCGAGGAAGAACACCAGGAGGAACAGGTAAAAGAGAAGACCCTCGCGGGGCCGCATCGGCTTATAGAGCTCCTTAGGCCATTGTACCCGGAACCTCGGGTGAGGAAAAGGCCGGCGCCCGAGGGACGCCGGCCTTCCATTTACGTTCGCAACGCGGGGGCTCACCAGCCGCGGGGGCCTCCCCGCATCATGCCGGGGCCTCGCATTCGCCCGCGGCGCTCCAGGTCGTACTCCTTGCCGTCGATGACCGCCTTGGTCACCCAGATGTAGCTCTCCTCCTCACCAGCGGCCACGTAGCCTTCCACGCTCACCTGCTGGCCTTCCTTGAGCTCCAGGTCATACAGGTAGAAGCGGGGCACCAGCAGCTCGTAGTCCTTGCTGCCGGCCTTCAGCTCGGCGTGCATGCGGTTCTGGAAGTACACCGGCCCGGTCACGGTCGTCTTCTCTTCCGAAAAGTTGAGCCCGCCTTCCTGGTCCGGCCCCCAGGGCGCCCGCGGCCCGCCCCGGCCCTGCCCGCCCCGCCCCTGCGCGTACCCGCAGCCCGGGCAGCCGCCCGGCCCAGGCCCGTAGAATCCCGGCCCGTCGGTTCTGTCTTCCTTCTTCCCTGAAGCGAAGGCCCCGGCGGCGGCCACGGCCAGCGCCAGGAGCGCGATCAACATGGTCTTGCGATTCATCATATGCCTCCTGTGAAAAATCGTTCTGCAGAGGGTAAACGCAAGAGGCGTGCCAAACCACTCGTCTGACTGCGATCCGCAGGTGGCTGCGCAGGCATTTCTCGGTGTTTTCAGCGGCTTTCCTGGGGATCCGGCGAGATACCTGCTCCTCACGCCTCCGGTGACGGGAAAATTCTTCCCATCACCGGAAACCGGGAAAAACATGCCCGTAGCGCAAGGCGCGCAGGACGCTAGCCGCGCGCGCCTCAAGGCGCGCTGTCCGCCTGTTGCGTGCGCGCCATAGCGCGCGCTATCGCGCGCGCCTCAAGGCGCGCAGGCCGTTGAAGATCACCAGCAGGCTCGCCCCCATGTCCGCCGCCACGGCCAGCCACAGGCTGGTGAAACCCAGCGGGGTCAGGGCGATGAAGACCACCTTGACCAGCAGGGCGAAGAGGATGTTCTGCCGAACGATCCCCCCCACCCTCCGGCTCAGGCGCACGGCCGCAGGCAGACGGCTCAAGTCGTCGGACATGAGAGCCACGTCCGCGGTCTCCAGCGCGACGTCCGTGCCCGCCGCCCCCATGGCGATACCCACGG
>Ga0315273_10002495_pt1 | contig 21739 bp, 20 predicted proteins | sample YL17G02_0_MG_FD_205753 | JGI IMG/M metagenome (GOLD analysis project Ga0315273, IMG submission 205753) | Sediment microbial communities from Yellowstone Lake, YNP, Wyoming, USA - YL17G02_0 | ecosystem: Environmental > Aquatic > Freshwater > Lake > Sediment | place: USA: Wyoming | collected... | reverse complement strand
GGCGCTCGCCGGCCCGGGGCTCGAGGACGTCGTCGCGCGCTTCGTCGGCGACTTCCGCTCGGCCGACCGCGAGTGGGCGGAGGGGCTCGGGCTCGGCGACCGGCTCGAGCTGATCCCGTACGTGCCCCGGCGCCGCTCGCTCGAGCTGCAGCGCGACTCCGACGCGCTCCTGCTGCTGATCCCCGAGGCGGGCGGCCGTGGCAGGGGCGTGCTCTCGGGGAAGGTGTTCGAGTACCTCGCGGCCGAGCGGCCGATCCTCGCCGCCGTGCCGCCCGAGGGCGCCGCCGCCGACCTGATCCGCGAAACGGGCGCGGGGGTCGTCGCTCCCGCCGACGACGTGGAGGCGCTCGGCGCCGCGCTCACCGGGCTCGTGGAGCGCTGGCGCGCGGGCGCGCTCGAGGGGAGCCCCCTCTCCGAGGAGTGGCGCGACCGGCTCTCGCGGCGCACGCGCGTCGAGGAGTTCGCCGAGCTGCTCGGCGAGGTATCGGCGTGAGGTTTGGCTCGCTGACGGGCTGGCTCTTCCTGGCGACGCTGTTCTCGGTCACGTTCGAGAAGGTGCACTGGTCGGTCGCGGGCCAGGTCTCGCTCGCCGACCTGCTCACGATCGCGTTCCTGGCCTCGTTCGCGTGGGACGTGCGGGGCGCCCGCCGCTGGCCGCGCACCGTCGGCGTCGTGCTGCTCTTCCTCGCGGCCTTCCTGATCGTCTTCCTCGTCGGCTACTTCAACCTCGACTCGCAGCAGGCGCTGAGCCAGTTCGGGAAGGGGCTCGTCAAGTTCCTGCTCCACTTCCTGTTCCTGGCCGCCGGTGTCGCCTACCTGGCGCGCGGCACGCGGGTGACGTACTGGCTCGCGCTCGCCGCCTTCGTCGGCGGGATGACGGCGAACGCCGCCTACGGGGTGCTCCAGCTGCTCGTCGCCCGTGCCGGCGGCAACCTCGATTCGATGCTGCTCTCGCCGCTCACCGGCGGCGCGAGCGCGATCAACCTGTACGGGATCGTCAACGGCGCGAACGTCTACCGGCCGAACGCGCTCACGGGCGACCCGAATCACCTCGGGATCATGCTGATCGTGCCGCTGCTCGCGCTGACGCCGGTCTATCTGCGGCTCGAGAAGGGGCACCGGCTGCGCTGGCCGCTCGCGATCCTGCTCGCCTTCCTGCTGCTCGTCGAGGTGGCGACGCTCTCGCGCAGCGGCCTGCTCGGGCTCTTCGCCGGCGCGCTCGTGCTGGTGCTGCCCTACCGGCGCAAGCTCTTCTCGCGCGCGCTGCTCGCGCCGCTCGTCGCGGTCGTCCTCGTCCTGTCCGCGATCGTCTACACGCGCCTGCACTACTTCGAGGTCGTGCTCCGGTCGCGGACGCAGACGAGCTCGGGCACGACCCATTTCGCCGTCTACGGCCTCGTGCCGGACGCGCTCCACCTGCACCCGCTCTTCGGGCTCGGGCTGAACGACTTCTCGGTCTACTACGAGCTCGTCACCGGGAAGACGAACTGGGGCCCGCACTCGTTCTACGTGGCGCTGATCGTCGAGACGGGGCTCGTCGGGACGGTGCTCTTCGCCGCCTTCCTCACCTACCTGTTCCGCCGGCTCGGCGCCGCGCGGCGCCTCGGCCGCGCGCTCACCGCGGCGCGCGACCCGCTCGCAGCGCGGGTGCGTCCGCTCGCGTGGGGCCTCACGGCGGCGCTCGTCGGCACGATGGCGGCGAACATCTTCTACCTGACGATGAGCTTCTACTACTTCTATGCCTTCGCGGCGCTCGTGCTCGCGCTGCCGCTCGTCTTCCGCCGGAGCCCGCATGCCGCCTGAGGTCGCGACCGACTGGGACCGGGGCTGGGCGCTCGAGCCGCTCAACCCTGCGGTGGTCGACGAGGAGGCGCGGACGCCACGCTGGAAGGCCCAGGAGCGGCTCGTGCGCGAGCGGTTCGGCTCGTTCGAGGGCCTCGAGGTGATCGAGATCGGCGCAGGGCGCGGCGTCAACGGCGCGCTCTACGCCCAGCGGGGCGCGCGGGTGACCCTGCTCGACGTCTCGGAGCTGCCGCTCTCGCAGGCGCGGGAGCTCTACGCCGCGCACGGGCTCGAGCCGCAGCTCGTCGTCGGCGACGTCTTCGACCTGCCCGACGAGGTACGCGGGCGCTTCGACGTGGCGATGTCGTTCGGGCTCTGCGAGCACTTCCTCGACGCGCGCCGCCTCGCCGTCGTGCGCGCGCACCTCGAGCCGCTGCGGCCCGGCGGGCTCGCGTTCATCGGCGTGCCGAACCGCCACGCGCCCTTCTACCGGCTCTGGATGGCGACCCTGAAGCGCACCGGGTCGTGGCCCATCGGGACGGAGGAGCCCTTCACCGCGGCCGAGCTCGCGCGTCTCGCCCGCGAGGCCGGAGGGGAACCGCTCGCCCCCGGGTACGGCAGCTTCGTCGGCTCGGTCGTCAACCACGGCGTCAACCAGGCCCTGTTCAAGCTCGGGCGGAAGGGGCTGCGCGTGCCGCAGGCCCGCGTGCCGGGGCTCGACCGCCTCGGTTACGAGCTCCTGCTGCCGGTCGTTCGTCCCGCGTGAAGGTCGCCGTCCTCACGACGTCGTACCCGCGGGACGCGGGGGACGCGGCCGGGCGCTTCATCGCCGACGCCGTCGAGCGCGTGCGGGCCCGCGGCGTCGAGGTCGAGGTCGTCTCGCCCTCGTCCTTCGAGCACCACGGGATCGCGTACGGCTCGGGAGTGATCGGCAACCTGCGGCAGCGGCCGCTGCTCGCGCTCTACCTCCCCTCGATGCAGCGGAACTTCCGCCGCGCCGCCCGCGAGGCGGCGCGCGACGCAGACCTCGTGCACGCCCACTGGCTCCCGTCGGGCGGCGTCGCGATGTCGCTCGGGAAGCCGTACGTCGTCCAGGTCTGGGGCACCGACCTCGAGCTCGCGCGACGGTTGCCGCTGCTCGCGAAGCCGATCCTGAAGCGCGCGGCGCTCGTGATCGCGGCTTCGAATGCGCTCGCCGAGGAGGCAGCGCGGCTCGGCGCGCGCGAAATCCACGTGATCCCGAGCGGCGTGGACGTGCCGGAGCATGTCGGGGAGCCCGTCGAGCCGCCGGAGGTGCTCTACGCGGGCCGCCTCTCGCGCGAGAAGGGCATTCTCGACCTCGTCGCCGCGGCGGAGGGGCTGCCGCTCGTCGTCGCCGGCGACGGGCCGCTTCGGGCGCAGGTGCCGATGGCGCTCGGGATGGTGCCGCACCCCGAGCTGCTCGGGCTGTACGAGCGCGCCGCCGTCGTCGCCTGTCCGTCGTACCGGGAGGGGTTCGGCGTCGTCTGCGCAGAGGCGATGGCCCACGGCCGGCCGGTCGTGGCCGGAGCCGTCGGCGGGCTGCTCGACCTGGTCGTCGACGGCGAGACAGGCCTGCTGGTGGAACCGGGCGACGTCGCGGGCCTGCGCGCGGCGCTGGAGCGCCTACTCGGGGATCCGGAGCTGCGGCGGTGCCTCGGCGATGCGGGCCGCGAGCGGATCCGCAGGCACTTCTCGTGGCAGCCGGTCACGGACGCGACGCTTCGGGCCTACTCCGACGCGCTGGGTGGTTCCGGGAAGTAGAGCGCCGAGTCCGCGTACCAGCGCTCGAAGAACGTGTAGACCGTCAGGTAGTCGTCTCCGCTCCATGGCTGCTCGCGATCCGACTTCTTCCCGATGACAGACAGCACGTCGTGGTCGAGAAAGCGGTTCACGTAGACCGGTGCGAACCTCGATACGGCCAGTGCGCCACGAAGCGTGCTGTCGCTGAAGCGGAATGCGTGCGTGTCCGCGGGATTGCGGCCGAGGTATGCGTGTAGGGACTTCTTGAAGGGCACGAGGATCCGGCTACCGGTAGCGACGACGACGTGGCCGCCGTCGCGCAACAGCTCATGTGCTCCACCGAGCATGGAGCGGAGATCCTGGCAGTTCTCGAGCGTCCATAGGATCGCGACGAGGTCGAAGCCTCCGCGGCGGGCGCCCGGCGATTGGAGGTACGCCTCGATCGTTCCGTTGAAGCACTCGATGCCGGACGCGGCAAGGAGCTCGCAGTTCGAGCGCGACGGCTCGATCCCGAACGAGTCCCCGACGCCGTGGCGGTTCCCTCGAACGATCCCGAGGAACACACCCTCACCTGCGCCGATCTCGCAAACGGCCTTGCCAGCCAGCCCGATCTCCCGGTCAACGGTTTCCGCGACGTAGGTCAGACGGGCGACGACGGCGGGGATCGCCGCCGAGTAACCGGCCCCGAAGATCTCCTCGGACCAGACCTCCGCGATCCGCTCGGCTGAGCGACGGCGGCGGACGAAGACGAAACCGCAGGTCGTGCAGATGTGGATCAACTGACCGGTGATCTCTCGCGCGTGGGGAAGCTCGACGGCGTCTTCGCTGCCGCAGAGATCACAGGGGAAGTCGTTGTAGTCCTCGGACCTCATGCCAGCGGGTGGAGGAGCCGCCACGCATCGTCTTCGCGCTGCCAGAGCTCAGGGTTGCGGTGCAGGTCGATCGTCGCGTCGAACTCCTCGCGGTTCATGCCGAGGTACTCGAGCACCGCGTCGATGTGCTCCTCCGGAAACTCGTGGTCGTAGCGCCGGGCGAGCTCGAGCGCTTCGTCGCGGGTCATCTGGCCGTTCTGCACCATCCGGCAGGCGTCGCGCACGGCCCGCCCGAAGCCGAACTTCACGTACTGGAGGTAGTAGTACACGCCGTCGGTCTTGTCGTCGAGGCTGTCGAAGTCGGTGAACGTCCCCGGCGTGCGCCCGGCCGGGTGCGTATGGAAGTTGATCTTCTCGCGCAGGAAGCGATAGTTCTCGAGCATGCTCCAGCGGAAGAAGTAGGCGAAGTACATCGCCTTCACGCCCACCGAGGCGAGCTCGCCGGGGTCGGGGTAGAGATAAGGGTTGAGGTCCGCGGGCGAGATCTCGTCGTCGGCCCAGTTGCGCGGGTCGTCACCGATCTGATGCTCGATCACCTCGGTCAGGTCGCGGATCTTCGTGGACTCTTCGCTCAGCACCCGCCCCCCGTACTCGCTCTCCCCGTGCTCGGCGTAGAAGACGAGCGGGATGCGGTGGGCGAGGGCCACCTTCACAGGAACGGCGTTGATTCCGGCGTCCCACGCGATCTTGAGGTTGCCGCGCTCGACGAAGAAGCGGCGCGCGAGGTGCCGGCTGACGCGCTGGTCGGGACGGACGAACACGTGGTCGAAGCCGAGTCGCAGCATCTCCTCGCGGTTCGCCATGCCGACGTCGTTGAGGATCAACGGCGAGAAGGTGACGAGCAACGGGTTCATCCCGAAGTCGAACTTGAGCCGGTACGCGATCGTGCTCGAGTCCTTGCCGCCGCTCCAGGGCACGACGCAGTCCCAGCGCCCGTCCGGAGAGCGGTGCCCCTCGATCAGCTCCAGGAACTCCGCACGCCGCGCGTTCCAGTCGATGCTCGGCTTCGCCTCGGCGTGCCGGCACGCGTTGCAGACGCCGTCCTCGTCGAAGACGATGCGCGGCCGCGTGTCCGGCATCACGCAGTGTCGGCAGTAGCGGACGGTGCGCCCGCGGGCGACCGTGGCGGGCAGTGCGCTCATGTCCGCACCGCGATCCCCGCGCGCTCCATGTACTGCTTTGCGCTGCGGATGCTGGTCTCCGTGAAGTGGTAGATGTTGGTGGTGCAGACCGCAGAGGCGCCGCCGTCGAGGATGCCGTCGCAGAAGTCCTGCCATTTGCCCGCCCCACCGGCGACCAGCACGGGGATCTCAACTGCGTCCGTGACCAGCCGGTTCAGTGTGTTGTCGTAGCCTTCCAGCGAACCATCCTTCTCGATCGAGGTGAGGAAGATCTCGCCCGCCCCGAGCTCCTGTGCGCGTCGCGCCCATTCGGCCGGGCCGAGCCCGGTCGGGGTCGAGCCGAAGGAAGTGTAGACCTCGTAGTCCCTGTCGCTGTGCCGCTGCACGTCGATCGAGACGGCGATGCTCTGCGCTCCATACCGGCGGGCGAGTTCCGTGACGAGCTCCGGCCGTTCGACTGCGCCGGTGTTGAGGACGATCTTGTCCGCACCCATGCCGAACAGCGCGACCGCGTCCTCGACCCTGCGGATGCCGCCGCCGCAGGCGAGCGGAACGAAGCAGCGGTGCGCCAGTTCCTCGACGACCTCGTAGAAGCGCTCACGGTCACCCTGGCCGGGACGCGTGACGTCGAGGGCGACGATCTCGTCGATCGACCAGGCGTCCACGAAGTTCATCGTGTAGCGGTAGTCCGGATGGAACCGCTTCGTGCGGAACAGCACGCCGTCGTTGAAGGTCAGCACCGTGATCAGCCGCGTTCGCAGCATCGTCAGGCTTCGTGTGCAAGGAAGTTGCCGAGCAGGGTGAGCCCATGGAGCTGGCTCTTCTCCGGGTGAAACTGGGTGCCGAAGATGTTGCCGTGCTCGAACACGGCTGTGAGTCGTCCCCCATACGGGCAGATGCCGCGCACGAGGGAAGTGTCATGGGCGGCGATGTGGAAACTGTGTACGTAGTAGAAGAGCGAGCGGTCGGGCACGCCGACAAACAGGACGCTGTCGGCCGTCTGGTGCAGCTCGTTCCAGCCGACATGCGGCACCCGCAGCGAGGGATCGTCCGGCTCGAGTCGGAGGACGGAAGCGTCGATCCAGCCGAGCCCGTCGTGACCCCCGTGCTCCTCGCTCCTTCCCGCCATCAGCTGCGCGCCGAGACAGATGCCGAGTACCGGCCTGCGGCACTCGAGGACCAGCTGGGACAGCGGCTCGACGAGCCCCCGCGCTCGGAGGTTCTGCATGCCGTCTCCGAACGCGCCCACGCCCGGCAGGATCAGCCGTTCCGCGCGCTCGAGCTCGGTCGGGTCCGATGTGACGACCGGTTGTCGGCCGAGCCGCTCGATCGCCCCTGCCACGGAGCGGAGATTGCCGAGCCCGTAGTCGACGACGGCGACCGTGCCGCTACCTGTCATGACGCGAACTCCTCGAGGAAGAACTTCGCACTGAGGACGTTGAAGAGGAACTTGCTGCGGCTGTTCGGGAGTTCGCGCTCGTCGAGGAGCTGCTCGACGGCGTCCCGGCGGACGAGCTCGTACACGGGGCTGTCGCCGAGCAGCACCTCGCGTACGGACGGATCCGACCCGTCGAGTAGCGACTCGATCGGCGCGTTGAATCCCACTTTGCGACGGCTGTCGAGCACGTGGGCAGGGGCGATCCCGCGGACCGCGTCGCGCAGGACGGCCTTCGCCGCCCCGTCGCGGACGAGGTGGCGCGTGGGGATGCGGTAGGCGAACTCGGTTAGTGCGCGGTCGAGATACGGGGAGCGGTTCTCGACCGAGAAGTACATCGCGTTGACGTCGTCCTCGTGGAGGATCACCGGGACCGTCTCGTGTAGCAGCTCGTTCAGCATGCGGTTACGCAGGAGATCGGGCGCGTAGCGCTTCTCGGCGAACGGCTCGCCCCAGGGCGCGGTCAGACAAGCTGCAAGCGCGTCGGCGTCGAGATAGATGTGGTCGCGGAACTCGGGGTCCCGCACGAACAGGTTGGGGTTGCCGAGATGCGGGTTGCGCACGAGAGGCCTCACGTCCCGCTCCCACGCTGCGAGGGCTTCGGCGTGCAACGCCTCGTCGCGCCGCACCTCGTACAGATAGGCGAGGTGGTGGTCGTAGTAGCCGCTGAACAGCTCGTCCGCGGCCGTCCCGCTCACCGAGACCTTGTAGCCCGCGCGGGCGATCTCCTCCATCAGCCGCCACTGCACGAAGTAGCTGATCGTGCAGACGGGCGCGTCGTGGTAGCGGACGAGCTCGCGGAGACCCTCGAGGAAGCCCTCGGTCTCGAGCGGGACGCTCGTGTGGCGGATCCCGAGGTCGGCGACGGAGCGCTCGACCGACTCGCGCTCGTCGTAGCGCGCGTCCGTGTTCTCGATCGTGAAGCCGTGCACGTCGTACCCGCAGAGCCGCTTCGCGACCGAGATGAGCGCCGTCGAGTCGACCCCTCCGCTCATGCAGAAGGCGAGTGGGACATCCGCGCGAAGCCGGATCTCTACCGCCCGGGCCAGTCGCTCGCGCACACCGCCGACGGCCTCCTCGTAGCTCATCTCCTCGCTGGGGTCAAAGCGCGGCCGCCAGTACACGGTCCAGTCCTCCTCGCCGCCGGGGCCGATGCGCAGGAGGGAGGCGGGCGGGAGCTCGGTGAGGCCCTCGAAGAACGTAGCGCTGGACTTGTAGAGCGCCTTGTAGCCGTTGACCAGGTAGCGGCGGAGCTGTTGCCGGTCGATGGGGAGCGGCCGGCCGCGCAACGTGGCGATCAGCTTCGGCTCGGAGCCGAAGTAGAGCCCGCCGTTCTCCCGCAGCAGGTAGAGCGGCTTCTCGCCGAAGCGGTCGCGGCTCAGCGTGAGCGAGCCGTCGCTTTCGTCGTAGACGGCGAGGGCCCACATCCCTTCGAACGTGTCGACCGCAGCCCAGCCGTCCTCTGCGATCGCGGCGAGAACGACCTCCGTGTCGGATGCCGTGTGGAAGGGCGTCCCTCGCTCGGCGAGGCGCTTGCGGAGCTCGACGTAGTTGTAGACCTCGCCGTTGTAGGTGAGGTGGAGGCCGCCCCGGTCGAACGGCTGGTTCGCGCGCTCGTCGAGGTCGAGGATGGCGAGGCGGGTGTTCAGGAGGTAGGCGTTTCGGCCGTCCGGTGTGCGCCAGTGGCGTCGGCCCGCAGCGTCGGGGCCGCGCCGGCGCATCAGCTCGAGGCAGCGCTCGAGCCTCTCGTCCGCGACCTCCTCCGGTCCCGCATACCCAGCGATCCCGCACATCGCCTAGACCACCGCGATCCGCTTGAGCCGGAAGGCGTCGTCGCCGGGACTGTTGACGCCCGGCTCCGCCGTGGGGGCGCAGACGATCCCGCGGGTGCGCAGCACGTTGATCACCCGCTCCGAATAGCAGCCCGCGAGGCCTTCGGGATACGAGTAGTGATTGACCGGTTCGCCGAGGTGGTCCGAGAGGAGTCGGAGGCTGACGTCCACCTCGCGCGCGAGCGCCGCATCGTCGAGGTGCTCGAGCACGCGGTGCGTGTGGCCGTGCCCTCCGACCGTGAAGAGCTCGCTGCGGTGCAGCGCTGCGACGTCGTCCCAGCTGAGCTTGACGTCCAGCCCTGGATCGGGAGCGAGCTTCCCGGCACCGAGCTGGGTGCACACCCCGTCGGCGAACGCGTACGGATCTCCGCCCTCGCCGGACTTGACGTAGGCCCGGATCTCCTCGAGGAGGGCGATCCTCTCCGCGTCATCGCGGCACGTGCGCTCGCCGAACGGGAGAGAAAGGCGGGGCGCGGGCGCAGCGTCGAGCGCTTGCTCGATCTGGTCGATCCACGAGGCGCCGCCCTCGTCGACGAAGCCCGTCGTCACGTAGAACGTCGCCGGTATGCCGCGTGCTTCGAGCGCGGGCGCGGCCACCGTGAGGTTGTTGGCGAAACCGTCGTCGAAGGTGACCGCGAAGGCCTGCGGCGGAACTGCCCCACCGTCCGCGACCGCGTCCATCGTCACCGGTGTCCCGCGCCGAAGTAGGTCGTCGAGCACTTCCTCGAAACGGTCGAGCGGCAGGTGCTTGGCCGTGTAATTGCGGATCCCCGGTCTCGGATGCTCGAGCACACCGTGGAACAGGAAGATCGCGAAGGTGTCCTGCGCGAGCATGTCGCCGTAGGGGGTCAAAGGCCCGCAGTGTGGAGGGCGAACCGCTCGACACAGCGTTCCTTCAGCACGGCCGGCATGAACGAGTAGTACCGGCCCCGCTGGAGCTGCGGCCGCGCCGGGACCCGTCCGTGTGCCTCGAGTGCGGCGAGCGCAAGCCCAGTCAACTCGACGCACGCCTGCGTGTTCGCCACGCCCAGTTCGTGGAGTTCCATCTCGCGGTGTAGGGGTACGCCGGTCTGGGCCACGATCGCGCCGGTATCGAGACCCTCGTCCGCGAAGTGAAGGGTCGTGACGAGATTCGGGAAGTCGCCGTGGTAGATCGCCCAGAGGTGCGTGTCGAGGCCGCGGTACTGCTCGGGGTTCCCTCCGTGGAGGTTGAGGCAGACACCCGGAATCGCCGTTACGTTCGGTGGCACGATCCGCGTCCCGAAGACGATCGCGGCATCGGGCGAGAGCGCGCGGAGGAAGCCCTCGGCTTCGGCCACGCGGGACGTCTCGTGTACCTGGGCGAGCTCGGTGAGGGGGCCGGTGAAGCCGGCGAGATGTTCGCGCTCGTAGACGTCCCGCCGCCCCTCGAAGGGGTGTGCAACCTCGAAAGGAGGGACGATCGGATCGGTCTCGAGCACGATCGCGGCGAGCGGGAAGCGCTCGGCGAGCTTCCACGCGAAGTAGGCGTGGTGGCTCGTATCGGTCGTGAGCAGGGCGACACGCATGACCCTCAGGTTACGTCTGCAGGCGACAGCCGGTCGCCGAAGTGGACGGCGCGCCTGAGCGTGCGGCCGACGAGCCGGTGCTCTTCGCCGGGGGCAAGCCCCCCGCCGGGTCGCACCCAGGTCAGGTCGGACGGCTCGAGGCGATGGCCGGCGGGAAGGTCGGCGGCGGCAACGATCGAGCGGCGCAGAGCCACGACGGCGTCCTGCTCCGAAGGTTGCACCTCCTTGGCCGGCGCACCGAGCATCTCCTCGGCTTCGCGGACACGGCGCACCAGTCTTCGGAACTCGTCCGGGTCGGCCGAGAGGCGGTGGTCGCGGAAGTCCGAGTAGGCGGTGTCGAGCGTGAAGTGCTTTTCGACAATCCGGGCGCCGAGCGCGACGGCCAGGACCGCGGCCTCGGTCCCGAGCGTGTGGTCGGAGTAGCCGACGGGGCATCCGAGCCGCTCGCGCAGGACCTCGATTGCGCGCAACGCGGCCTCGCCCGGAGGCGTCGGATAGCTGCTGACGCAGTGGAGCACGGCGATGTCGTCGGCTGCTCCCCGCGCGCGGCGCCGGTCGCGGACGAGCTCCACGCTGCGCGCGATCTCGTCGAGGCTTGCGAGACCCGCCGAGATCACGAGCGGCTTGGCGGTCCCGGCGAGCCGCTCGAGCAGGGGGTAGAAGGTGTTGTCGCCCGATGCGACCTTGTAGGCGTCCACGAGCGGCTCGAGCACGTCGGCGCTCTCGAGGTCGAACGGGGTCGAAAGGAAGAGGAGCCCGCGGGAGCGGGCGAGGGCGGCGAGATCGGTGAGAACCGCGGATGGCAGCTCGAACCGCTTGAGGCGCTCGTACCGCGCGTGGTCCGCCGCGCTCACGTAGTGCTCGGTGCGGAACGTCTGGAGCTTCACGGCGTCGGCGCCCGCGGCGGCAGCGCTTTCCACGAGCTCGCGCGCGACATCGGCGTCACCCTCGTGGTTGTTGCCGATCTCGGCGACCACGAGGACGCGGGCGGCGATGTCGAAGGTGCCGATCCTCAATGGCCCGCTCCGAGCGAGGTAAGCGCCATCTCTCGCATCGTGGCGAGCCGGTCGTAGCGTGCGACCGCGGCGAGCGCATCGGCGCCGTGTTCGTCCACAGCCTGCTCGATCCAGAGACAGCGGTCAGCCGCGCAGACCAGGATTGCGCGGTCTCGAGTCGCGTACACCCGCCCGGGCTCGCCGAAGACCACGCTTTCGGACCGTCGTGAGCGAAGCAGGCGAATCCGCCGGCCGCCGTGAAAGGTGAAGGCCGCCGGGTACGGATCCGTCAGCGCGCGAATGCGGTTGTGCACCTCTTCTGCGCTGAGGAGGTCGAAGAGGACGAGCCCGTCGTCCGGAAAGCGGAGCGGGTAGTACGCCGCTCTGCTCTCGTCCTGCGGCCGCGCCGAGAGCGTCCCCGCCTCCTCGCCCTCGAGTGCCTCGAGGAGGAGTTCCGGAAAGACGGCATCTGCTCTCTCGTTCAGCTCGGCGATCGTCTCGTCGAGGCCAACCTGAAGTGTGCGTTCGAGCACGATGTCGCCGGTGTCCACTCCGAGGTCGACACGGATGACGGTCAGCGTCACCTCCCTCTCGCCGTTGATCAGCGCCCAGTTGAGGGGCGACGAGCCGCGGTATTCGGGCAGCTTGCCGCCGTGGAGGTTGAGGCAGCCACGAGGCGCGAGCTCGAGGAACTCCCGGCGAACGATCTGACCGTAGCCGGCGAGCGCCACCACATCCGGCCCAAGGGCGCGGAGAGCCGCGGTCGACTCGCGCGAGTTTACGTCGACCGGCGCGACCAGAGGCAGGCCTGCGCTGCGGCCGGCCGCTGCAAAGGTCTCGGGCGCCGGTTCGCCGGAGAACGGATGGGCGAGCACGCCGACAACCTCGTGCCCGGAGTCGAGCACCGCCTTCAGGCAGGCGACTCCGCGACGCTTGTTTCCACCGAGCAGGACCCTCACGTAGGCGTTCCGACGCCGGCGGCGTGACCACTCGCGACAAGATCCGCATACCACCGGATGTAGTCCGGCAGGCCGATCTCGATCGGGTGCCCAGGCTGGTACCCGAGCAGCTCGCGTGCCTTCGCCACGCTGAGCGTGCCGCGCTCCGGCATGAGCCGATCGCGCTCCGTACGCTGGATCTCCACGTTCGGGAAGTGCTCGCGCACGATCTCTGCGACCTCGGCGATCGAGCGCCCTTCTCCATACGTGAGGTTGAATGCCTGGTTGCGCGCAGCGGGGTGGTCGATCACGGCGATGAGGCCTGAGACGAGGTCGTCGATGTAGGTGAAGTCGAGGCGGTCGGAGCCGTCACCCTCGAGGCGGAGCGGCAGCCCCTCCAGCGCGTTCTCGATGAACACCTGCCCCACCCTGCGGCTGACGCAGCGGGGCCCGTACAGCGCGGAGGGCCGGACAATCGTGTACGGGAGGTCGAAGACCTGGTGGTATCCGATCACGATCTTCTCGCCGGCGACCTTGAGCGCCCCGTAGATGCCGATCGGGTCGAGCGGGTGCTCCTCGTCGGCCTCGGCGCCCTGGAAGTTCCCATAGACCATGCTCGAGGAGAGAAAGACGAAGTGCGGCAGGCTCTCGCGTGCCCAGTCGAGCGCGTTCTCGAGCGTCCGCAGGCTGTGGTCGAATGTGCTGTACGGATCCTTGTTCGACTGCCCGGCGTGTGAGACCGCGGCGGCCTGCACGATCACATCCGGCTCGATCTCCCCGAGGAGGCGCGAGAGCGCGCCGTAGTCGCGCGCATCCTGCACGTGAAGCGGGATGTGCGCCGCCCGCAGCAGGTCGAGCCGCTGGTTCAGCATCCGGAGGTAGAGGTCGCGGTTCCGGTCCGGCACGGCCGAGGTGATCGAGAGGATGTTGTTGACCTGGAGGCCGTCGATCACCTCCACATCGGCTCCCGCCGCGGCCAGGGCAACGGCGAGGTGGTGGCCGATGAAGCCGGCACCGCCGATGATCGCGACCGAGCGGCCTGCAACGGACGAGGTCACGCGCGGCCCTCGGTGAACACGCGTGCGGCATGGGCTGCGACGTACTCGGCGTCCTCGGGCTCGAGGTGTGGCCCGACCGGCAGGGCGATCGAGCGGTCGCTGATCGCCTCGCTGTTCGGAAATCGCGCCGGATCGTAGCCGTACTTCTCCCGGTAGTAGGTCATGCGCGGGACCGGCTGCGGGTAGTAGACGCTGGTGCCGACGCCGACGGCGGCGAGGTCGGCGATGAGGCCCGCGCGCAGGGCGGCCAGCTCCTCGTCGAGCACGACCGTAAGGCAGTAGTGGCTGTTTTCCGCGCGGGGGTCGGTCGCGTCGAGGACGCGCACCCCTTGAACCTCCGCGAGGGCGTCCTTGAGGATTCCGAAGTTCGCCCGGCGTCGAGCTAGGTTCTCGTCCACACGCGAGAGCTGGACGCGGCCGAGCGCCGCCTGGATCTCGCTCATGCGGAAGTTGTGGCCGAGCATCGGCACGTCGTACATCCCGGGGATCGCGCGCTCGTCGTGGCGCCTGTCGACGCCGAGCGCGCGCAGGCGGGCGATGTGCGTCACGAGCTCCTCCCGGCGGGAGACGAACATGCCGCCCTCCGCGGTCGTGAGATGCTTGACGGGGTAGAACGAGAAGCACCCCGCGTCGCCGAACAGGCCGACGTGCCGCCCGTCGAAGCGCGCACCGACGGCGAGTGCGCAGTCTTCGACGACGTGAAGGCCGCGCGAGTCCGCGAGCTCGACGATCTCGGGCATGCCGCAGGGAATGCCGACGAAGTGGACGACCGACACGGCGCGCGTGCGCTGGCCCAGGTGCGGCTCGATGAGCTCCGCGGTGAGGTTCCCGGTCGCGGGGTCGCAGTCGACGAACACCGGCGTCGCGCCGACCCACTCGACTGCGTGTGCCGTGGCGGCGTGGGTCTGCGCCGGGACGATCACCTCGTCGCCGGGCCCGATACCGAGCCCGAGGTACGCCAGGTGAAGGCCGGTCGTGCATGAGCTAACCGTCGAGCAGTGCGCGCCCTTGCCGAGGAACCCGGCGAACTCGGATTCGAACGCGGCGCATTCGGGGCCGTGCGTGAGGATGTGCCCGCGGAGGACGCGATCGACAGCGGCGCGCTCCTCATCGCCGATCCACGGGCGCCCGAACGGGATCTCGCGTGTCCCATCAGGAGCAGTACTCGATGTCAACCCTTCTCCTCTCTTCGAGTGCCCGGTCGGCGGCCGCGCAAGCGGCTATTAAAGCGAACTCGTGCTCAACCTCCGGGATCGGGTCCGCCCCTTCGAGGATAGCCTCGATGAAGCCGGGGATGAGTACGCCCTTGTCCGGCGGCAGTGCGGCGAGGTCGAGCCGGGCCGGTGCCCGCGACGGATCGCGGCTCTCGTGCAGGCGCGGCCCCTGGTCGTCGTACGTGACGGTCGCCTCGGTGCCGAAAACGCGCACGACGTGCTGGTGCGGCTGCACGCAGCCGAAGTTCGCGCTGATTCGACCGACGAGTCCCGACTCGAACTCGTAGGTGGCGGCGACGTAGTCGGCGTACTGGAAGGCCGTGCCCTGCGTGGAGATCCGGTTCCCGACAGCTGTGACCGAGTGAGGGCGCTGGCCGGTGATCCGGAGCATCAGGTCGACGAGGTGGATGCCGCCGCCGAGCAAGACCGAGTAAGCCTCGACGTCCCTGCGCCAGCCGTGCGTGATCTTGTGCAGCCGGCCGTAGAGGTAGTCGCCGTCGAAGGCGTAGACGCTGCCGAGCGCGCACGCGGCAACTTGCTCGCGCACCCATCGGTAGAGCGGAGCCGCTCGCAGCACGAGGTTCGAGCCGAGGTGGAGGCTGGGGTGCGCGAGGCGTGCCTCTTGCAGTGCGACGAGCTCGTCCAGGGAGCGGCAGAGCGGCTTTTCGACGAAGACGTGCTTGCCGGCGCGGAGCGCGGCGAGCGCCTGGCCGAAGTGCGCGTCGTCGGGCGACGCCAGCGAAACCACCGCGACTTCGGGGTCGGCGAGCAGATCCTCGTAGGCCGGCGCGACACGCCCCGCGCCGAGCTCGGCGGCGAGCCGTTGGGCACGCTCCATGTCCGGGTCGTAGAGCACGCGCAGGTCGCAACCGGATGCCAGGTAGGCGCGAGCGTGTGCCTCCCCGACTCCGAGGCCGACCACCGCGACGCCGAGCCCGCTCACACCCCCGCCTCCAGCCGCTTCAGGTCCTCGACCGTGTCGACGACCAGGCTGCGGCCGACGGGCGCCGGATCGCCGGACTCGACGTTTCGGATCCGGTAGCGCTCGGGGTGCAGGTAGAGGAACCGCGTCACGTGCTCGCGGTCCTCGGCGGTCAGCTCCGGGCCGTCGAGGCCGAGCAGCACCGCCTCGCGGACGAGCTCGACGTTCTGGCCCTTCGCGAACGTGCGCGGCGACGTCGTCGTGACGACATCCACATCGTCGCCCGCAGCGTCGAGCACGAGGCGGATCACTTCCGGGTCGAGCAGCGGGCTGTCGGCGCAGACCCTCAGCACCCAGTCGCACGGGTAGGCGTCGAGGCAAGCCTGGAAGCGGCCGAGCACATCGTCGAGCGCCCCGCGAAACACCGGCACACCGAGGCCCTTGAGATAGGCGGCGAGCGGGTCGTCGGACGGCTCGGCGCTCGTCGCGACGACGACCTTGTCGGCGCCGAGCGCCTCCCCGACCGCGCGCACCACGTGCAGCACGATCGGGTCGCCGCGGAACGGCGCGAGCACCTTGCCGGGGAAGCGGCTCGAGCTCATCCGCGCCTGGATGATCGCGCGGACCGCGAGGCGCGCGGCAGCTATCGGGGAACCGCCGTCGGGGCCTCGGCAGCGTGCGCGGGTCGCTCGTAGAGCGGCAGCGTCTTGGTGAGCAGAGAGCGCGGGTTGTAGACGCTGAGGCGCACACCGTCCTTTGCCAGGTGCTCCGCCCAGGCGCCCATCAGCTCGACCACGCCCGTACGGGCGGTGTTGTGCACCTCGTCGTAGCGGATGTCGCGCACGTTGTTGACCTCGGCCGGCACGAGCCTGGCGGTCGCCTTGTCGTGCGCGAGCGTCTTGTCGGGGTCGAGCCAGAAGTAGCGCGAGTCGTACAGGTCGACGCCGACGAGCACGATCTCGTTCCAGCCCATGCAGTACGCGCAGTGCACAGCGTCGGTCAGGGTCCCTCCCTGGTGCTCGATCCCGTCGTGGAACGAGCGCCCCGGCAGGTCCGAGGTTCGAGACGTCTTGTAACGGAACACGCGCGCCCCCTCGGGCAGAAAGCCGTAGCCGACGAGCTGGTTCGTGAACTGGGCAAGGTACTCGCCTTGGAGGAGATAGATGGTGTCGTCGAGCAGAGGCGTCGTGCGCAGCGCCTCGCCGACCTCCTCGGCGTACGGCCGCCAGCGCAGCTCGCCGTACACGCCGCCGCGCAGGATGTAGAAGCGAACGGGAACCCAGCGCTGGTTGTAGAAGGCGTTGAAGCCGAACGTGTCGTGCTCGCCGAAGTGGTCCCACTCCTCGGGTGTGAGGTCGTTCAGTGAATAGCCCGAGCCGAAGATGAAGACGATGTTGGAGGAGCGCGCCGCACACAGCTCTTCCTCACCCACGGTGTGGTAGCGGCGGCGGGCGAGACGGTCGCGGGCCCAGGCGGCGGCGAGCATCCGGTTCCAGCGGAGGAAGTCCCGGGGCCCAAAGGAACCGAACTGCTCACGCTCAACCCCGAGGAGGTACCGCTGGCGCGGTGTCAAGAGGTGTGCCAACCGCACGGGTCGATTGTAGAGGCTAGATTGGGCCGCGATGAGGAAGCTCCGTCGGGCTCCGGGCGCTGTGGTGAGACGAATGCGCGGCCGGCTAGGAACGCCGCCGGGGCTCGATCAGCCTGCGGCCGTCTTCTCACGTGACGGGCGGCGCCCGGTCCGCCTCTTCGCCGGTTACCGGGACGTGCTCAAACGGAGCTGGCGACTGTACTGGTGGCAGACGCGTGTCCTCCTCGGTCTACGGTTGCGCACAACGCTGGCTCCGGAGCTCGAGGAGCTCGCGCGGGAGCTACTCGAGGCACGGGCGCTCCCCTACCCCGTGGAAGAGCTCACGAGCGCTCTCGGGTCGCTCGCCCACCGCTATCCCGCGGAGGTCGTCTCCACGGGGGAGAACGGCGCTTTCGAGCTGCGGGCCGATGGGGACGCCGTCGCTCGCACCTGCGCGCTCTACGAGCGCAACGCCTGTGTCGTCGTCGAGGCTCTGCAGCCGCACGGCTTCGAGCTGATCGGGAGCCGGGTGCTGGAGATCGGCACGTCTACGGGGGCGATACCGCACGCGCTCGCCGCGCTCGGTGCGGAGGCGACCGGCGTCGACCTGCACATCCAGCGTGCCGCGCCGGGGACGGAGCTCGCCTTGCTGCGCGAGCTGCTGGCGAACGGGCGGCCGGTGGCGCTCCTCGAGGGCGACGCTGCGCAGCTTGCATTCGACGACGGTAGCTTCGACCTCGTCTGCAGCTTCTCCACGATCGAGCACCTTGTCGACACGCCGGCGGTGCTGCGGGAGACGCGCCGCGTCCTACGTCCCGGCGGGTTTGCCTACCACACGGTGCACGCCTGGTTCGGGCCGACGGGCGGGCACAGCCTGTGCTCGCTCGACTTCCCCTGGGGGCACGCTCGTCTGGCCGGGCCCGAGCTCGAGCGCTACCTCCGTGAGCTGCGACCCCATGAGGCCGTCGAGGCGCTCGCGTTCTACGAGACAGGCTTCCAGCGGCCGCGCCTGACCCTTGCAGAGAGCGCGCGCGCGGTGCGTGAGGCCGGCTTCGAGGTGTTGGCCTGGCATCGCTCGGCCACCGACTCGAGGTACGGCAGGCTTGTCCGGCGCGCCCTGGGCGAGGTGCGTGAGGTCACGCCGACGGCGACCGGGGAGGACCTCCTGACCGACGGGTTCACAGCGATCCTGCGGGCGGCGTGAGGAGGATCTCGGGGCTGGTCTTCGATCATGACCGCGCGGTCGGCGCCGCGGACGACGAGCCCGCGCGCGCGATTTGTGGCCGTCGGTGGCACTGAGGCGTCGGGACGAGCCGGTAGTCTCTGGCGAGTGAGCGAGCCGACGACACCGGCGCACGACGTCGAGCGCGAGTCGCCCGCGGGCCCGGCGGAAGCGCGCTACCTCACGCTGCCGGAGCTCTCGCCATATCTGAGCGCCGAACGCTACGAGCACCCAAAGGAGCTCTTCCGGCACGTGGTGCGGCGGCTGCACGAGCTCACGGAACCCGGGCGGGCCTACCGCTACGCCGACATTGCCTGCGCGAACGGCGAGTTCCTGTACTACCTGCAGAGCGAGTTCCCGCACTGGCAGCTGCACGGGTTCGACTACGAGCCGGCGTTCCTCGACGTCGCACGGGCGCAGCCTTCCCTGGAGGCTGTTCGATTCGAGCTCGTCGACCTGTTCGAGATCGACGAGACGCATCCGTACGACATCGTGAGTCTGCTCGGGGTCATGTCGACGTTCCAGGACCCCGAGCCCGTCCTGGCCAAGCTGCTCGCCCTCTGTGCGTCGAGCGGCCTGATCTTCATCGACGGGTACTTCAACGAGTACGACGTCGAGGTTCGGTCGGTCTACTCTGACAACTCGACCCCAGAGGGCCGGGGGAAATGGCGCGTCGACTGGACGCAACACACGCAAGCGAAGATCGGCGAGTACCTCGAGCCGTTGTGTCAAAGCGTCGAGTTCGAGGAGGTCGTGATGGGCGTCGAACTCCCGCGTGACCCGGCGAAACCGCATATCGATGCGTGGACGTTCCGCGACGCTGACGGGAAGATCATCATCACGAACGGCACCCGCTTCATGCTCAACGACGTGATGTTGACCGTGCGCCGGTAGCGCGGAGGCGGTCGTGAGGATCACCTTCCTCGCGGGCGGGGCCGTGGATCGCACGCTCGACTACCAGCGGTACTACCTGCTCGGACTCGAGCGCATGGCCCGGCTCCGCTTCGCGGACTTGCCCACAATCCTCCGCTTCGTCCCGGGCGTGGATGCGAAGGTTCGTGTCGCCCGCCGGCTCGACGGCTCCCGGCTCGTGGGCGGCGCTCATGACTCGGGTCATGTCCGCCGTTACCTCGCCGAGCAGGGGGGACGGATGCTCCGCTTCGCGATCGATGCCCGGGACAACCACGCCGTACTCGACCCTGACGTGTGCGAGTGGAGCGACGTCTACTTCAAGGCCAACCGTTGGCCGGCCGAGGCGTACGACGCGAAGGTCGTGCCGATCGTGAACGGCAACGGTCTACTGGATTGGTCGCGGATCAAGCGGCTGCGCGCCTTCCGTGGCCGTGACAGGGACGTCGACATCGTCTTCGTCTCGCGGATCTGGGGCGGGCGTGAGCACAACGTCCGGCTGTTCGAGGAGCTCGCGCGGCTCGACGTGCGCAGTGACCTGCATGCAATCCTCCCGCACGGCGCCGACCCGGATGAGGACCGGGCGATAGAAGCCCGGCTCGAACGCGCCGGAGTCACGTGCAACTACGACACGGTTCCGCCGCACGAGCTGTGGGACAGGCTCTCCCGGGCCCGGATCGTCGTCTTCCGGTCGGGGATGCACCTCTGCATCCCGTGGCGGATGATCGACCTGCTCGCGATGGGCGCCTGCATCCTGTTCGACGCGCCGCCTCTGTCGCAGTGGCCCGAGCCGCTCGAATCCGGTGTCCACTACGCCGAGATGGGGATCGAGCGGGCGCCCGTTGGGTCTCCCGCCGAGGCCGAGTACGGCAAGGTCGCGGGCGCCGTGGGGCGGCTGCTCGACGACGAGGCAGAGGCCGAGAGGCTGCGCGCAGCCGCGGCAGCGTACTTCGACGCGTACGCAGCTCCGGAGCGCGTCGCCGAGTACGTTCTGGGGGCGCTTAGAACCCACAAAACCTTCACAGACCTTGGCTAGCATCGTTGCATCGTGACCGCGATCCTGGGGCTCAACGCCTTCCACGGTGACGCGGCCGCAGCTCTCGTCGTCGACGGCGAGCTCGTCGCCGCCGCCGAGGAGGAGCGTTTCAACCGCGTCAAGCACTGCGCTGGCTTCCCGGCGCTCGCCGCAGCGTGGTGTCTCGCGGACGCCGGCCTGAAGCCCGAGCAGCTCGACCACGTCGCCGTCTCGCGCGACCCGAAGGCGAACCTGGGCCAGAAGCTGCTACGCACGATCCGCCACGGCGCGAGCGCCCGCTACCTCAAGGCGCGCCTCGAGAACGCCGCCAAGGTACGCGACGTCCGCACCGCGCTCGCGCAGGGGCTCGGGATCGAGCCTGACGTCCTCACGGCGCGCTTCCACAACGTCGAGCACCACCAGACCCACGTCGCGAGCGCGTTCTTCGTCTCGCCGTTCGAGGACGCGGCGATCCTCTCGATCGACGGCTTCGGCGACTTCGCCTCGACGATGCTCGCCGAGGGGCACGGGAACCAGTTCAAGGTGCTCGAGCGCGTGCTCTACCCGCATTCGCTCGGGATCTTCTACACAGCGGTCACGCAGTGGCTCGGCTTCCCGCACTACGGCGACGAGGGCAAGGTGATGGGCCTCGCTCCCTACGGCGAGCCCCGCTACCTCAACAAGATGCACGAGCTCGTCAAGCTCGACGGGCCCATGTTCGAGCTCGGCCTCGACTACTTCCTGCACGACAAGGAGGGCGTCGACATGACCTGGGACGAGGGCTCGCCGACGATCGGCCGCATCTTCTCCGACCGGATGATCGAGACCTTCGGCCCTGCCCGCGCCCCCGAAGAGCCGCTGACCGCCCACCACAACGACGTCGCCGCCTCGCTGCAGACGATGCTCGAGGAGGCCTATCTCCACGTCCTGCGCACCCTCTGGGAGCGGACGCAGCTCCCGAACCTCTGCCTCGCGGGCGGCGTCGCCCTGAATGCGGTCGTGAACGGGCGCATCCTCCCCGAGACGCCGTTCGAGCAGCTCTACGTCCAGCCCGCGGCGGGCGACTCGGGCACCGCGGTCGGCGCGGCCTACTACGTGTGGAACCAGGAGCTCGGCGGCCCGCGCGGCTTCGTGATGGAGCACGCTTACACCGGGCCGGGCTACGACGAGGCCGAGATCGAGGCCGCGATTGCAGCGTCGGGCTTCCCGAGCGAGCGGCTCGACGACGACGAGCTCTTCCCGCAGGTGGCCGAGCGGATCGCCGACGGCGACGTGGTCGGCTGGTTCCAGGGCCGGATGGAGTTCGGCCCGCGCGCGCTCGGCAACCGCTCGATCGTGACCGACCCGCGCCGCTCCGACATGAAGGACATCCTCAACGCCCGGATCAAGCACCGCGAGCCGTTCCGTCCCTTCGCGCCGTCGATCCTCGCCGGCAGCTGCAGCGAGTGGTACGACCAGGACTACCCTTCGCCGTTCATGGTGCTCGTCTACAACACGCTCGAGAGCAAGCGCGAGCAGGTGCCGGCGGTCGACCACGTGGACGGCA
>Ga0315273_10002494_pt1 | contig 21741 bp, 23 predicted proteins | sample YL17G02_0_MG_FD_205753 | JGI IMG/M metagenome (GOLD analysis project Ga0315273, IMG submission 205753) | Sediment microbial communities from Yellowstone Lake, YNP, Wyoming, USA - YL17G02_0 | ecosystem: Environmental > Aquatic > Freshwater > Lake > Sediment | place: USA: Wyoming | collected... | reverse complement strand
TGCCTTGACTCCTGTCTGGAGCGGTTCATGGACAGGCTTCCTCTTGATGATACCAGGGGCAACAACTTCGACCCTTCTTGTCTGCTTGGTATTAAGCGGGCCTTTGCCATCTATCGGCTGACCGATAGCATTAACAACTCTTCCTCTGAGTTCTTCACCAACCGGAACTTCCATAACCTTTCCGGTGCGTTTAACGATATCGCCTTCTTTAACAAGCTTGTCCTCACCAAAAAGAACCGCACCAACTGATTCATCTTCAAGGTTCAGGGCCATACCGAAAACACCATTCGGAAACTCAAGGAGTTCCATGGCCATACAATTATCAAGGCCATAGACTTTTGCGACACCGTCACCGATATATGTGACGGACCCGATCTCACTTACATCAACCTTCTTTTCAAAGTCTGTGATCTGCTTCTTTAAAAGTTCACTTATTTCTTCTGTTTTAATCTCTGCCATAATATCACCCCTTTATAAGCTCATCTTTTAAAAGCCTTAACTGGCCTTTTATGCTTGTGTCATACATTGTGCTTCCGATCTTGATGAGAATACCACCAAGGAGGGAAGGGTCTATCACATATTCAATATCCACATCCCTGTCAGTAAGTTTTTTCAGGGATGCTTTCAGCGCAGTCTCACGATCCTTGCTTATCTCTATGGGAGTCATCACAACTGCCTTAGCCTTCTTTTTCTTTTCGAGATAGAGATTGGTAGCTATCCTGATAATATCAGGAAGCGCTGCTATTACATTTACATCAGTAAGGTGCAGGATAAATTTCACTGTATTGTCAGAAAATTTCAATTTTTCTGCAAGCGATTTTATAACCTTCACCCTCTCGTCAGTTGTAAAACCCGGATTAACCAGCAGACTCTTGAACGCCCTGCTTCTGACCATGAGGTCATTAATGGAAACGAGTTCAGTAAGTGCCTGAGGTGCGTTTTCCATCCCAACGTTTCTCAGCAGTGCCTTTGCGTATCTGTTTGCTTCCTTTGCCTTTTTCAACCTTTGCCTCCTATCTTCACCAGTGAGTCGTCAAGGAGCTTTTCCTGCTCATCCTTTGTTAATTTATCCTTAAGCTTTTTCTCGGCAAGTTCTATAGCCAGCTCAACAGCCTCAGCCTTAATAGCCTCTTTTGCATGTTTCAGCTCAAACTCTATATTTGTTTTTGCCTGTTCCAATATCTTTTCTTTCAGTCTGGCGCTTTCTTCAATGATATTGTCCCGTTCGTGTTCTCCGGATTTTTTTGCTGCAGTTAGAATTGCCTCCAATTCAGCATCTTTTAGCTTAAGTCTCTCTTCCACTTCCTTTAAAGCCTTTGTAGCAGCCTCTTTTGCTTCCCTGGCTTCATTTAGAGTCTTTTCTATTAATTCAGTCCTTTTCTGTAGAAAATTCTGGAGCGGTTTCCTGGCAAATTTAAAGAGGATAATTATCAGGATTGCGAAATTAAAAATCTTCCACATGTAATCTTTCAATATCGAACCATGTTCACCCTCTTCTCCTCCGCCACTGCCAAATGCATATGAAGCAAAGGCGATACTGAAAATGAACAATGGGAAGATCAGTTTCCTGAATTTCTGAACGCTGATTTCTGATTTCTGTTTTTTATTTCTCATACCTTCACCAGCTTTCTTACGATTTCGTCAGAGAACTTATCGACATCAGCCCTTAATGCCTGCCTTGCCTTTTCAGCCTCTGCCCTGATCTCTGCCCGTGCCTTCTCAAGTGTTGTTAAAGCCTCTGCTTCAGTAGATGAGAGAACCTCTTTTTGCTTGCCTACTCCTTCCGCCTTGAGGGCTTCGAAGATTTCCTTTGCCCTGGTTCTGGCTTCGGCAAGTTCGCGATTCATTTTTGCAATGCCTTCTTCCATTTTCTCGGTCATTCCCTTAGCAGCATCAAGAGCCCCCTTAACAGTGTCATCCCGTTGCTTGAATATTTTCATTAGGGGGCTGAAAAGTATGGCGTTTAGAATGAAGATTAAAGCTATGAATTGAATAGCTAAGACAATAAACCAAATAGGTTGAATATCTAACATCTTTCACCTTCCATTGAGTAGTTTAGAAAAGCGAAGTCAGCATACCACAGGCCAAAAAAAATTGTCAAGTAATTTTTGTGTTTTTAAAATGGTTTTTTTGAATTTTCAGATCAAGCCTTATTCATCCACGACTTATCGAACAATATCTCCATTATTATCGTGTTACAATATGCCTATGTTTTCCGAAAAAATCGATATCTTAAAACGGGAAAACCTCCTGAGAGATTTTAAAGACCGGGAATCCCCACAGGGATCAAGGATTATATTGAATGGAAAGGAATATATTAATTTCTCCTCCAATGACTATCTCGGTCTTGCGAACCATTCCCATATAATTAATAAAGTCAAAAAAGCCCTCGATGAATATGGTTTTGGCGCCGGTGCTTCGAGGCTCCTGTGTGGAGGAAGCATTCTGCACAGAGAACTCGAAGAAAAGCTTGCCTCATTCAAAGGCACAGAATCCGCCCTTGTATTCAACTCAGGTTACGCGGCAAACACCGGGATCATACCTGCTATTGCTGATGAAGATACAATATTGTTTAGTGATGAGTTCAATCATGCAAGCATTATAGACGGATGCAGGTTAAGCAGGGCAAAGACAATAATATTCAGGCATAAGGACTTATCACACATTGAAAAACTTCTAAAAAAGGAGCGTATAAAAAAGAAGATCATTATAACTGATTCAGTCTTTAGCATGGATGGAGATATCGCTCTATTAAAAGAGATGTATAGCATCTGTATAAAATACGATACATTCCTGTATATAGATGACGCCCATGCAACAGGAGTCATTGGAAACGGCAAGGGTTCCCTTGCTCACTTTGCCATAGACCCTGAGCCGTGGATTATCCAGATGGGCACATTTTCAAAAGCCCTTGGTTCATTCGGCGCATTTCTTGCCGGAAGTTCTGATGTCGTCCGGTGGACATTGAATAATGCACGAAGCTTTATGTACTCAACAGCCTTGCCCTCATGCGTAATTGCGGCATCTATAGCAGCATTGGAAGCAATAGAAAATGATACTGTATTGATAAAAAGACTCTGGGCCAACAGAGAAAAGTTAGCTAACGGCATCCGACAAACAGGGTATGACATCATGGGCAGCGAAACCCCCATAATACCGATAAAAACAGGGAGTGTTGAAAATACCTTGCAAATTTCAAACCACCTTTTTGAAAATGGCATTGTTGCACCGGCTATAAGACCGCCTACAGTGAAGGAATCGAGAATTCGGATAAATGTGACTGCAACACATACAGATGAAGATATCGAGAAGCTGATCGAAGCACTCAAAAAAGCATAGAGCATAGAGCACGGAGTTCAGAAATGGCAAAAGGTTTCTTTGTAACAGGCACTGACACAGGCGTTGGCAAAACAATTATCACTGCAGCATTGATTAAGGCTGCCCATATTCTTGGATTTAAGGCATGCGGCATGAAACCTATAGAGACAGGGTGCAAACGAGCAGAAAACAGGAGACAGCAAACAGCAAACAGGGAGGGAAATAATTCACTTATACCGTCTGACGGAACTTTCCTCAGAGAGATAACTGGAACGGGTGAGTCCATCGATCTCATAACTCCTATTCGCTTCGAGAATCCGCTGGCACCATTGCCCGCTTCTGAAATCGAAGATAAGCCCATTGATCTTGATAAGATCAAAACGACATATAAAGAGCTTTCAAACAGATACGACATTATTATTGTTGAAGGAATCGGCGGTTTGCTCGTTCCTATTCTCAGAGATTATTTTGTAGTTGATCTTGCGAGGGATTTCGGCCTGCCGCTCATCATTGTATCAAGGCCGGGAATCGGCGCCATCAATCACACGATGCTGTCAGTGCGGTATGCAATCAAAGAAGGTTTAACCGTTGCGGGAATCATTATCAATTATTGCCAACCTCCGGAGGGAACACTTGCTGAAGATACGAATCCCGAGATTATCAGAAGGCTCAGCCCTGTTCCGGTTATAGGAATATTCCCGTATCTGAAAGATTTAGAAAGTAGAACGATCGAGAGAGGCATTGTGAAAAGCCTGAATCTGGAGACTATCAGGAAATATCTTTAGGGATGGTATCAGGAAATATAAGGGGAGATTATAGTATTTGAGCGGATTCTTTTGCCAATAGTCAAATATATTTGTGAATATAAAGAGGCAAAAGCCTCGCAGGGAGGAACGACCGAGAATGAGCGAAAATGCTTTAATCTCCCCTGCGTCTCTCCAATAAACCGATCCGATTAAATCAGCTTCAGATCAGCCAAAACTTTCTTCAGCTTCTCCCTGTTCGCGGGTGCCATTTCGCATAGCGGAAGCCTGAACTCTTCCTGTATCTTCCCCATCATGGCAAGTGCTGTTTTTGCAGGGATCGGGTTCGTCTCGATGAACATCGCTGCATTGAGAGGCTCAAGTTTATAATGCATCTCCCGTGCCTTGTCGTACTGCCCTTTCAGCATCAGAGAACACATCTTCGATACTTCTTTCGGCATAACGTTTGCACTTACGGAAATAACCCCTTTCCCGCCAAGAGCCATAAGGGTAAGCGTAGTAAAATCGTCACCGGAAATAACTGTTATTCTGTTTCCGCAGAGCCTTATCACCTCACTCACCTGTTTCATATCACCGGTCGCCTCTTTTATGGCCACAATGTTTTTAATCTCTGCAAGGCGTGCAACCGTAGCTGGAAGCATGTTTACCGCAGTACGTCCGGGGACATTATATAAAACAATCGGGATATCGACCTTTTCAGCAACTGTTTTATAGTGCCTGTAAAGGCCCTCCTGAGTCGGCTTATTGTAATACGGGGTAACAAGCAAAACTGCATCTGCACCGGATTTCTTTGCATATTTGGTTATCTCGACAGTTTCATCAGTAGAATTCGCTCCGGTTCCCGCAATGACAGGAACCCTTTTATGGACTGCCTTTACCGCAATATCAATAACCCTGAAATGTTCTTTATAGTCGAGTGTTGAAGATTCACCGGTAGTGCCGCACGGAACGATGGCATTGGTTCCCTGCGCTATATGCCATTCAATGAGATCCCCGTATGCCTTTTCATCGACCCTCCCCTTTTTAAAAGGTGTAACGATTGCGACTATTGACCCTTTAAACATAGCTGCCTCCTTTTTTTAGGGTTCATACAAACTTCAACCCTGCCCGATATTGACTATGAATTTTTCCTGTCCATCTTACAATAGCAGCCTTCTTGAAAATACCGTTATTTATTTGCTTATCATCTTCAAAGGTCAGGACATGTCCTTGCTGAACGGGGAAGTCTGTTATTATTCCAAGCCCTTCGTCACTTATATCAACTGAAACAGCAACATTATGCACCTTCTTCAGTTCCTGCATATTTAAAACAGATACGGAATATTTTAGCGGTGTGATAAATGATGTTCTCTCATGTTCACGCAAATTGCCTTTTATAAACATGATCTTTCCTTAGTTAGCAATAATACCTTCAAAAACCTCTGCAGCAAAACCTGTCATATACACATGGTTATTCACAGCCCACTCTATCAGAAGATCCCCTCCAAGAAGATGAACTGTGACATTCCTGTTGCTAAGCCCTTTGATATTTGATGCGACTGCAACTGCTGACGCTCCGGTGCCGCATGCCATTGTTTCACCAGAGCCCCTTTCCCAGACGCGCATTTTTATCTCATCGCTGGCTGGAACCTCGATGAACTCCACATTGGTCTTTTTGGGAAACAATGAATGCTTTTCTATCATAGGGCCGTAATATGTTACAGGGAAACTGTCAACATCGTCAACAACAATAATTGCGTGGGGATTGCCCATGGAAACACAGGTAATTTTAAACTCCTTATCCCCTATTTGAAGAGGATAATCGATAACAAGAGTTGAGAGTTGAGAGTTGAGAGTTGAGAGTTTTTTTGCTGACTGTTGACTACTGCTCTCTGGTTGCTGAATATTAACTGGTATCTTTTCCGGCTCAAAGATCGGCTGACCCATATCAACCCTGACCAAATCTCCTGCTTTTTCCGGCCTGATTATACCTGCAATGGTTTCAATATTCAGGATGTCTTTATCAGATAGATTCCTGTCCCATATGTATTTAGCAAGACAACGTATTCCGTTGCCGCACATTTCCACTTCACTTCCGTCAGCGTTCAATATCCTCATCTTAAAATCTGCCTTATCAGATGGATAGAGTAACAGCAGTTGATCAGCGCCTATCCCGAATCGCCTATGGCATAATCTCCTGCTAAAAGTTTCCGGGTCTGACGGACAGACCTCATCAATGCAATTTATAAGTATAAAGTCATTGCCGAGACCATGCATCTTTGTGAAATGTATCTTCATTTTAAGAATGCCGGGATATGCTCATCTCTTGTTAAATCAGCATATGTCTGACGCTCCCGTATTAAAAAATGCTTTCCACCCTTAACCAGGACCTCGGCAACCCTTGGCCTGCTGTTATAGTTTGAGCTCATTGAAAATCCATATGCACCGGCACTCATAACAGCAAGATACTCTCCCTGTTTTAACCTGTTCAGTTCTCTATTCCTTGCAAGGAAATCTCCTGATTCGCAAATAGGGCCGACCACATCACTGACGATCCTGTCCCTTTTATTCCTGATAACCGGGACTATATGATGATACGCTTCATATAGTGATGGTCTGATCAGGTCATTCATCCCTGCATCCACAATAACGAATTCCTTGTCCTCCCCCTTCTTGAGATAGAGGGTTTTTGTAACAAGTATCCCTGCATTGCCTACAATGGACCTGCCAGGCTCCATAATCAATGTCAATTTCCTGCCTTCAAGTAAAGGGATAAGATTCTTTGCGAGGTCTTTTGGAACCGGTGGCTCTTCATCCTTATATGAAATACCAAGACCCCCTCCGGCATCGAGATACTTTATTTCAACCCCTTGAGCTTGAAGTTCATCGATGAGGATTAAGACCCTCTTTAAGGCATCGACAAAAGGAGCAACCTTGGTTATCTGTGATCCTATGTGTTTGTGTACCCCGATAACATCTGTATTCTTCAGCTTCGATGCAAGTTTGTAATATTCCAGGGCATCTTCTATCGGTATCCCGAACTTATATTTTTTCAATCCAGTTGTGATGTAAGGGTGTGTCCCGGGATCGATGTCAGGATTAATCCTTAATGCAATCGGGGCTTTGGTCTTCATCTTACCGGCAACCCTGTCGATCTCCCTCAGTTCATTCTCAGACTCAACATTGAACATCAGAATTTTTGATCTCAGTGCAAATCGTATCTCATCCTCAGTTTTTCCAACCCCGGCATAGACGATCTTTTTAGAGGGCATGCCTGCTTGCAAGGATATGTAGAGCTCGCCTCCTGAAACAATGTCAGCACCTCCGCCATTCTTTGCAAATAATCTTAGGATGGCTGTATTTGAATTGGATTTTACTGCAAAACAGATGATGTGCTGATAACCATTAAAAGCATCTTCATATGCCTTGAAATGTCTGAGAAGGGTGTTGTAACTGTAAATATATAACGGTGTCCCATATTTTTCGGCAAGCTTTCTTACAGGAATATCTTCTGCAAATAATTCTCCTGACCGATAATTAAAAAAGTGCATAGAGGATCTCCATAAGTGGATTTTTGCTCTATTTTATACATATTTTGCTTTTTCCTCAATAGAGGAGAAGAAGTCATTTGGATTTCATATGATTATCTATGTTAAATTTTTATATATATTTCAATAATTCATTTGGGAGGTCACGTTGGGAAAAAATATCGCAGAAAAGATCTTTGAAGCACATAAGGTTTACGGTGAATTAAAACCAGATAGCCCTGTCGGATTAAAGGTTGATCAGGTATACACACAGGATGCAACTGGGACAATGACCTGGCTGCAGTTTGAAGCGATAGGAATTGAGAGGGTCAAAGTTCCTCTTGCTGTCTCATACGTAGACCATAACATGCTACAGCAGAATTATATGAATCCGGACGATCACCTCTTCCTTCAAACCGTTGCCGCTAAATATGGAGCTTATTTTTCAAGACCTGGCAATGGCATCTGCCATCAGGTTCATCTTGAACAGTTTGCTGCTCCAGGAAAGATCTGTCTCGGCACTGACAGCCATACCCCTACAGGAGGCGGCATAGGCATGATCGCTATAGGTGTTGGCGGCCTGGATGCTGCCATAGTCATGGGAGGTTCTTCATTTGAAGTAACTATGCCAAAGGTCGTTAAGATCAAGTTGACAGGAAAACTCCAGCGTCCCTGGGTAACTGCCATGGATGTAATCCTTGAAATTCTGAGAAGGCTTACTGTCAAAGGTGGTGTTGGAAAGATATTCGAATATGGTGGTTCAGGTGTAAAGGACCTGAACGTTCCTGAAAGGGCAACCATTACCAACATGGGCGCTGAACTCGGTGCTACAACATCCATATTTCCGAGTGACAAAAGGACAAAGGCCTATCTTGCAGCAGTGGGGAGGGAATCCGAATGGGTCGAAATCATAGCTGATAAGGGTGCCAGATATGATGAAACGATTGAAATAGACCTCAGCATGGTTGAACCGATGATCGCTCAGCCTCACAGCCCGGATAATGTCGTAACAGTAAAGAGTCTTGCCGGTACAAAGGTTGACCAGGTCTGTATCGGAAGTTGTACAAATTCCTCTTATCAGGCAATGAAGACCGTTGCTTTAATATTGAAAGGCAACGCAGTTGCTCAGGATGTAAACCTTCTGATAAATCCCGGATCAAAGCAGGTTTATGAAATGATCGCAAAAGAGGGGCTTACTGCAGATATGATAGCTGCCGGTGCAAGAATGCTTGAATCATCATGTGGTCCGTGCATCGGCATGGGTGGAGCACCGGGCAGCGGCCAGGTTTCGGTGCGTTCATATAACAGAAATTTCAAGGGCAGAAGCGGCACAAAAGACGCCTCTGTCTATCTTGCAAGCCCGGTATCATGTGCAGTGTTTGCAGTGAAAGGAAAGATTATAGATCCCCGTGAAGCGGGTTTGCAGATCAAGAGTTTTAAAGAGCCCAAAAAGTATCTGATAAACAGGGATTTCATCCTCCCGCCCAAAGATGACACTTCAGATATTGCAGTTATCAAAGGACCGAATATCAAGGAGATATCTGTGAAAGATCCCTTAAAGGACATGATCGAGGCGGAAGTTCTGTTAAAACTCGGGGACAATATAACAACAGACGATATCATGCCTGCCGGTTCTGCAGTTCTTCCCTATCGTTCCAATATCCCTGCAATCTCCGAATTTGTTTTCATCAATATCGACAACTCTTTCAGCAAGCGTGCACAGGAGGCAAAATCTGCAGGAGGAGGAGTCATCGTCGGGGGTGAGAATTATGGACAGGGTTCATCAAGGGAACATGCTGCGATAGCACCGATGTTCCTCGGCATTCAGGCTGTTATTGCAAGGTCTTTCGCCCGTATTCATCGTTCAAACCTGATCAACTTTGGTATCTTGCCTTTGCTCTTTAAGAATGCTGAAGATTACGAGAAAGTTGAGAAAGGCGATAGGCTGGTTTTTCAGGGTGTTAAAAATACATTGACAGGCAATCAGTCTTACAGCATCTACAATAAAACAAAAAACTATACATTCGAAGTCTCTTCGCAGCTGAACGAAAGGGAAAAAGAGATTATCATCGCAGGTGGCCTGCTGCCAAATACAAAAAAACATATCCAGACTATTTGACAAGAAAACCATAAAAAGGTTAAATTATTTATTACTTTTGGGCCGCTAGCTCAGTTGGTAGAGCAACGCCCTTTTAAGGCGTGGGTCGTTGGTTCGAATCCAACGCGGCTCACCAAGAGTGTCCCCATCGTCTAGCCCGGCCTAGGACATTGCCCTTTCAAGGCAGTAACACGGGTTCAAATCCCGTTGGGGACGCCAATTCTCAAAATCGATCCCTTTGGCAATCATGTCAAAGGGTTTTTTGTAGACAGGGTAAAGGTTTCCGTCTTTTAAAGAACAGTTCGAAAGTACTGTTCTTAGCAATTTAGCCCTTTCCTGATGATTCTGTTTCAAATACAGAGAATAAGCCTTGTTAGCCAGTTCTAAAATACGAACTCCCTCGTCATAATAACTTTGATTAGCGTTCAAATGAGCTTTAAGAGCGATTTGGATACGTTCCAGTTCCCAGGTATATTTAGCTCTCAATTCTTCCCATAAGTCATTACTGATCAAGCCGTCAAGTTTGTCTTCATAAATTTTTGTAATTCTACCCTGTATCTTTGATAGCTCTTTATTAAGGCTATCAATCATATTCTGATGATATTCTTTCTCATCCTTATGGCTCAGTTTCAATGCTTCTTTTGTCCATTCAAGAATCCTGTCATCTATGTGGATATTTCTGATAACCTCACCAAGCTTTTCAGAAAGGGTTTCTTCGTTCATGTAAGGCTCTCCGCAGTTCCCCTTAAACCCTGTGCATCTGTAATAAATATATTGTCTTCCGCTTGGTTTGATTTTCTTTTCGGCTGTCAGAGAACATCCGCAATGACCACATTTGAGCAATCCTGCAAAAGCAAATTCATGTTTCTTGACTCGTGGTTTATTTAACCTGGTGAAAGCTTCTTGTACTCTCTCAAAAAGCTCTCTCGTGATGAGAGGTTCATGATGGCCTTTATACAGCTTTCCTCCCCATCTGAATTCACCATAATAAAGAGGATTTTTTAGGATCACTTCGAGCGTCCCGGGCGTCAGTTTGTTACCTGTTTTTCTATACGCAAGTCCCTCTGCATAAGCTTTCCTTGCAAGAAGTTTCAAGGAGTATTCACCTGTTCCATACCACTCAAAAAGCTTCTTTACAAGTTCTGCTTTCTCTGGATCGGGTTTAATTTGATGGATTTCAGGGTCATTATCATAACCAAGAGGCCCCCGGCTCGGATAATGTCCCTGCTCAGCCTTTTCCCTCATGCCTTTTCGGGTTTCCTCGCTAAGATTGTCAATATAATTTTTTGCCATGAGGACCTTAATCCCATGAATAAACTTCACATGGGAACGTGAATCTTTACTGATAACCTCCCCTTCTTTCACCATATGGATCTCAACGTCAAGCTCTTCCAAAAAGACATAATCCCTGAAGTTTCTGTAGAGCCTGTCAGTCTTTTCACATAATATGATTTTAACATCCGGATTGGCTTTCAAGAACTTGATCATATTGTTAAATTCGGTTCGGCCTGCTTGTTTTGCCGTCTCCACGTCAACAAAATCCTTCACAAGTCGAAAGCCTTTTTCTATGGCATAAAGGCTTAGTAATTTTTGTTGCGCCGGGATTGAAAAACCTTCCTTCTCTTGGTCTTTTGAGGAAACCCTTTCGTAAGATATTGCTTTCATATTCCCTTCCCTATTTTAGTTTTCAGTTTTTCTAATGCTGCCTTTGAGTATATCCGATATAGATTCATAGGGTGTCTTCTGGCCTTAAATTTTCCCGCTTTGTCCCAGTTACGCAATGTATTGGGGCTTACACTTAAAAACAAAGCTGCTTCTTTAACAGTATAAAAAGTTTTTTCTTTCATCGGAACCACGTATATATAAACATTATCAAAGATTAACAAATGGTATGTCTTATGTCAAGGCAAAATAAACTTCTTTCTGCACGATAGGATTAAATGAGCGAACGCCGAAAGAGTATTTCACCTTACTCAAGTATTAACTCCCTCATTTTTGCCCTTATTATAGGCTCGATTCTTAAAGCTCTGGGCAATTCCATTAATGCCCTTTCGCGCAATACGTCGTATTCAGTTTCTGATAAGGCTTTAAATTTCTTGTCTAACAGAATCATTTTCTCTTTTTCCCTTACTGTTTCTTCCCCCCTAATTTTCTTCTTAATAAGATCTTTTTGCTTTAAATTCTCTCGTTCCCTATCCGGCATCCATCCCTTAGGCGGCCTGTATTTTTCCCTCAGTGCGGTTTCAAGCAGCGCCTGCGGCTCATCGATTTCTCTTTTTGATTGCTGATACTGGCTATCCAGCATTTCTATAGTTTTGAGAACATCATCAAGACCATAGTCCATTATCAAGCTATCCAATTTCTTCTGGTCTATGTCTCTGAAATACTTCGACTTACTGACTGCAGCTGTCGTAGTTTTCTTAAGAATACTGGTATTATTATCTTCTGTTGGAGTCAGTTCACGTGTATAAATTTCACCTTCACTTTGTGAAAGTGGTAATTCTCTACTTTCATTTTTATTTAAAAGTGGAATTTTTTCACTTTCATACAACGGATAAATATATGCTTTAACGGTATAGACTGAGCTCTTATGATATCTTTTATGCCTCTCAACAATGGCTGAATCTATCAAGCTGCGAATGCTTTTTATAACAGTCTTCCGGTCATAGCCGCTCTTCTCGCTTATCTTTTTAATGCCAGGGAAACTTTTTCTTTCTATGTCCATATGGAGGGCAATCACCATAAAGACAGATAAATCGGCACCCTTGAGTTTTTTCAGACGGTCTCTGAACTCGACATCAATTTTTAAGAAAAATCTCATGACTCTTTCTTGCTCTCTGACTCTTCCCATTCATTCAATGCTTGGAAGAAAGCAGTCATATTTGCAATTATGTCCTCCGCATCGCCAGCCGAGAGTTCTCTGTCAGGGCAGTATGGCTGCCAGACTTGTATTGTTTTTTCTATGAAGTTTCTATCCATAGCATTTTTCCGACAATAAAAAAACCAGGATAGAGTGAGGCATTGCCTCAATTCTCTACCCTGGCTTCGCTACTTTAACCCTGCGCTTTGCTTTTGGTTAATCGCTAACTTACGGGTAATTTTTTAGAGTAAAACTAATCTGCCTTTTTCTGTGACTTTAAGATGCCAGATAATCTCCCTGCCTTTATTGTCCTTTCCCTTTATCGGGATGAGTCTTGGTCTGCTGAGATCAATGTCTATCTCAAGGACATTATTATCAATTCTGAGCTTCATTATTCTCTTGTCGGCGTTAGTTGAGTAATTCATCCAGGGCTTCTCCTGTGTCTTGATTTTTATCAATGACGATCTCCGGAATGTTTCTCGGTACCATCGAATTTCTGTCGGGCTGGTTAAAAATATTCAGGGAAATCTGAGTGACCGGATATTCCCCTATAGAAACATACCCCTTGAGTGCTTCCATTCCCTTGAGTTCTGACGGGAGTATGATCCTGCTTATTTTTTGTTGTTCGCTGAAATTATATCCGTCTCTGATGCTTCTGGCACCCGCTGATAATGTCCTCACCTGTTGAATAAGTTCTTGTTCTCCAAATGCCCGGCTAAGGTAATCTGTTGTGTTTGGGTCATTGATTCTGAATATTACTTTTGTATTCGTCTGATTGAAAATCGAATAGGCATCAGGGCCATAGGTTTTTTTGACTTGTTCAAAGTCCTGCGCGCCGATCACCGGGCAACTTCCTCTGTCCCGTCCTTCAGCCAAAAGCCGCTGAAGCGTCTCAAGCTTCATCAGAGAGGGAAATTCATCAATGATAAACCAGAACCTGAAATTCCTGTTGATCTGTCTATTCAGGAACTCTCTGAATGCAAGGTCAAGGAAAAGGGTATAGTATGCCTTAAATGCTTCCTCGGTTGCGTTTCTGTTGACTACGAAAAGCCTGCCGGAACCGTTCCTGATAAATTCTCTTATCGAAAAATCTCCATCATGGTAAAAATGTCTCTGTACAAGGGCATTGGAAAACTGTGAGACAACCGACATTATAGAGTTGGCGGTATTATTGTCCTTCGCTATATACCCTTCAACCCTTGGATCATGCTTCAGGATGTTATAGAGCTTTTCTCTGTTGCACCCGTTCACATAAAGGAAGTCTATAAGCGTCTTATTCGATGCCTTGCCGGTTTCCCAGAGAAGAGTGAGAATCGCATGGAATATATCCCGTGCCGCCTGGTACCAGAACGCAGCCTTGGGATCTGCAGGGAGAGGAATCATTGAACTGACTATATTGTCTATATCTTCCTTTTCCTCAATCTCCTGGAAGATATTCCACCTGATTGTCCTTTCGTCTTTGGGATCAAGCAATAAATCCCTTCCCTGTTCAAAAAAGAGCGGGTAAAATTCAGGCTTTCGGTCATAGATGACAGCGGGATCGCCGGTGATTTGCGGAATAAGATGCTTCAGGAATGTTGATTTCCCGGACCCCGGAGAGCCGAAAAGAAACATCCCCATATTTTCAAAGTTTATCGGGAATCTGACTTTTTCCTTGCCGAATATAATTCGATAGTTCTTAATCGATGAATTTATTCTCTGCGGTGATACTAATGAAGTTCCTCTCAGGAACTTTTCATCTTTCCGGGCAATATCCTTTTTGAAAAGGATTGTCAAAACTGACGCCATGAAAACAGCAGAAAGAGCAGATGAGAACAAGAAATCAAAAATAGCTTTATGTTTTACTGCAGCAATCCATTGATCCTGTGAAACCGTTTCCTCTGTGTTGCCCTGGATTCCGGTTTGTGCCTTACGGAATGAGTCTTTAATAAAAGCAGTGGGGGGATATTGTGTCATGATAAGACGATATTCATAAAATCTCCTTGCTGAAAATACATTATACGGTTGTAAAGTATTGTCCGATCTTATGCCTGCCAAGGTAAGACCTGCAAAAGCTATAAAAGTAAGTACAAGAAACCAGATAAGAATTATCTGAGCGTGCTTTTTCAGGAACTTCAATCTTGTTGCCAATTCTTCAAAGCTTCTTATAATTGAGCCTCCGCCGGAGTATCATCCTCTATCTCAAGCTCTGCGGAATTATCTTTCGCCAGGACTTCCTCTGTGCCTATCGCAAGTTCAATAATGTTTTCTTGTTCAAGTTCAAGGTCGATAGCCATTTCTCTTATAGACGCCAGGTCATCTCTGTCCATTCTAAGGTCTTGTTTATCTCCCCACGCCAGGACGTGAACGTGAGTTCTTTCATTGTGATCATGGATCGCATAAACATAGTCAAAGCTTTTATTTTCCTCTGTCTGGTATCTCTCGATCACATCCCTTACCAATGTACTGATTTCTTCTTTTGATATGTCAGGATCACTTGGCGAGAATATCAGCCTTCTTTCCATCTGTGAATCTTTTATTTCCTGTCTCAAGTCCTTAAAGTCCTCCTTATGTAAGATATTACCCTCACGATCAAGTACAGGAGCCCTGCCGCCCTCTAAGGCTCCTTCCCTGCTGATATAGCCCAAATTGGCAGCGCCCCTCCCGCTGTTTGCCGAAAAGCTACTCTTCACTATCATTATCTTTATCCATTTTTTCTTTCAGTTTTGAAACTGCATATTTCCATGCGTGATCTGCTGTTTTCTTTGCTGTGTCGCTATCCGTAATCTTGGCGTGCACATAGGTGGTCTGATACCGGGCTGCTATTGCGTGAAGCCCTATTTTTGATAAGAGGCTTGCTATGCGATTGGATTGCTTCCTCAGTTCATCGCGTTGTAATTGCAGGTCGGCTTTTATTGCCCTGGCTATTTGATCAAGCGCAAAAATCTCTTCCTGCCTTTTAGCCATGCCGATTCTGATCAATTCATTGATCATCTTATTCTTGCTTTTTTTCTCTGAAACAGCGGTATCTGATACCTGCCTGTCAAGCTTTTCGTCCAGATATATACTGTGATGTCGTTTAAATTTGAACGGCAATAAGCACCTCCCTTTCAGTTACATTGTTTAATAAACTGGTTACATATTACAAGACTGCTTTTTCAAAGTCAAGAACTTTTTTCTTGACTTTAGTTACATTTTTCATTAGCATAGGACTATGCATCTTGGGGAATTTTTTAAGGATGTCCGGAAATATCAAGGCCTGAAGCAACAGTATGTTGCCCAGGAAGTGGGTATCACACATGTTGCACTCTCACGTTTTGAAGCGGGTCGATCTGTACTCTCTCACGAAACGTTATCTAAAATCGCAGTCATTCTAAATATCAATCCGCGCTTTCTATCAGACCAATCTATGAATCCCTTCTTTAGCAATGAATTGCTTAAGATGTACCTTTCAGCGGACTTCATGGAAGTGAAGTATTCTTTACTATCCCTGTTTCAGGTCATGCTTTGTACTCAGGTAACAGAAATGTACCTGCTCGTTCCTCCTATTTCTCTATTAGATCGTATTGTCCGTCTGAATATCAGTCAGGAGATCCCTGTCTATGCCATTACTTGCAGGGACAGGGAAGGCAATATGTATCTGTTCAGACGTAAGTCGGCAAATGAATTCATTCTCAAAACAAAAGAGTTAATAGTTGGAATAAAAAACATGCTTTATACAGTGAATAAAGCCAGAGAAAGAATCCCCTTTCCATACAAAGTGAGAAAAATAGATAATGCCCTCTACGAGAAGATCAAAGACTGGAGCGTTGAAAAAGAAGATATAGCATTTCTTTTTGAAGAAAAAGACAAAGCAAAGATTATCTATGAGTATGCTTTGTCGATTAATGCCGGACATGATGATATACAAAAGGCATTAGAGTTCTTCAAAGATCCCAAAAAATAATTAACATCCTCTACTCTCCACTGGACTTTCTGATAAAAAAAGACATCCGAAAAGGTAGCGCATAAGAAATAATTTATACGCTACCATCAAAACGGGATAGGTGAAGGCTTGGAAAGCCGATGGAAGGGTTTTACCCTTCCCTTTTTATCTTGCCTTCAAACTGCTAACAAACCTAACCAGCAGAAAAACATTTTTTTAGGGAGTCCCTGGAGGGGCGGACGGGAGCAACATAATTCTGTGTGAAGCACAGTATTATGTTGTGGGGAGGGCGGGGTGCTTGAGCGATAGCGGAATAATTCTGGCGGTGGCTTTTGATAAGCTGGCGCGAACTTGCCATTTCAGCAAGATCAGTGAGCAGATTATGAAAAGACATTGCCAGATTCCTTATTGATGTTTTCCCCCTTTCCTTCAGGGGAAGGAGAGGGATGCACTTTGTCGGAGTCAACGGAGACAATGTGCGGGAGAGGAAGGGTTACGATAAATTAGACCGAGCTTTAGTCATGTCTACGAGCAAATAACAATATATAAAATTGCGAGTAGTAACATGAGTTAAGCGAGGCCGTGGAGGGACGGACACGAGCAGCATCCTCCCCCTTGAGGTCCTTCCCCCCTTTGGGAGTTCATTAACTGGAGGGGGAGCCCGGAAGGGGGGTGTCCAGAGGGGGGAAGGATCGGCGGGGGAGGGCTGTCATATTCCATATTGAGGTAACTTCGGCTAACGGAAAAATGTACGATGAGAAATTTGACCTATTTCGGCTCAGGCTCCTGCATACCAAATCAGCGGAATAGACATCAGGTCGATAGTAGATGCTGAACTTTACTTTACTTCACGCTATGAAGAACAACCCTATTAGTTCATTTGCTACTATGCAGGGTCTCTTACTTCATCTACTCAACGCCTCGAACAAACCTCAATAATTGCGGAGTACATTTGAAAGTGTTCAGAATAGAAGTTGATACAATTTGAACATTATCATTTGAAAGAGAGATTATCTACGTTTATTCAGGATAAGCTATAATTACTGTCCTTCTTTTTGTAGCAATAGTAGGGTCCCATGATGCAGCACAGGTTATCAGTGTTAGTCGCTCTCCTCGACTAAAATCATAGAGTTTCGGGTCATTCACATCCATAGAGGTCTTTTCTTTCACTTTGTAGACGTATTTCTTTCCCTTGTAAAAAACATGGATACGGATTCCCTGATCCAGAATTTCAAGCATATTGAAAGGGCCTTGGGGTCTCCACCATCCAAATTCCCCAATATTATGTCCTTCCAAAATACAGTTGCCCCCCTGCCCCGGAGCCGATGATTTTGAAACATGGCACACACCCTCTGACAGTTTTTCCATATCTATACCCTCCAAAATCGGGGCATCCACTAAGGCTGTGGGGATGATTATCCTATTCTCTTTGGACTGTGCAATTCCCTCTGCTGCTTTCTCCAATCTCTCAGTCTTTTTAATTACTTCCCTTTGACGGATTTCTAAGTATTGATCTACTATCCCCTTATTCTTTATCTCAACCTTGCGAATTGGCTCAGTGCGTTCTTTTGTTGTATCCACTGCTCCACTTTCCTTTAACACATCTCTTTGAGCCTGTTCGATGTGATCTGTTGCTTTTTCATGTGTCTCATTTTTTGGTGCATCCTTTTGAAGAACTTCTACTATTTTCTCTGGTTCTTTACTCTTCTTAATTTTATCCTCTTGAACCTCTCCGAGTAATTCTGCCTTTTTCTCCAACGATTCAATCTTTGACGGTGAAAACAGGAAGGTGATATATGGTCGAGAGACCCATAAAGCAATACTTAATCCAGCAACGATAAGGATAATCCCTAAAATAGAGATGGAAACATTGACAGCTTTGCTCCAGAAACTTATCGGTGTTGAAGTTGAAGATGGTGTCTGGAGGATATCTTCTTGTGATAAGTCTGTTGATTTATCAGAGATAGAATGCTCTGGAAACCTTTTTTTCATTTTAAATAATATAGGAATGAGAATAATGGCAATAATAATCCAGACTGTTATAACCCCTGTTAATATAAGTGTTGGATTAAGGGCAATTGTTTTAAATACTGCCTTAATTGCAGGTCGGTGAGGAATGGGTCTGGTATACCAAGCGTAAGTACAAACAAGACTCGTTAACAGAAAATAAATAAAAGGAAAGGTATACCACTTGAGATATCTTCTTATGGTTGCTCTTAACTTTGCAGGGAAACTTAGTGCTTCCACTTCTATAGAACTTACTTCCTTATACTCCCCTTATGCTTTCCTAAGCCATCTCTTTTTTCTCAAGATGAATACCCCTGCTGAAATAGCCAAAATAGCAATCAAGGCTATCATATTCTCATTGGCTCCCGTTCCGTGTACAACTCCACCACCGCTACCACCACTGCCACCCCCAGAACCTCCGCCACTGGAAGAGGCATAACCGATTCCGAAGGGCGAAAGGGATGTTACCTGACCGGTTACTGTGTGAGCCCCTGTATCAATAGAAGTTGTCACATTAACCCAACTGCTGCCACTCCAGTGAAATATCTGTAAAGTCCCTTCTTTACCGCTTGGAACTGATGATGGATTGTATGGAATGGTAACTGTAATTGTGCCGGCAGTAGATGTACAGGTGATATTATAAGTATTAATCAAAGTGTAGCCGTTAGGTTGAGAGGATGGCGTAGTGGAGCTGTCCGTACAACTGGATAAACTGGGCGCTGTTAAAGTAATACTGTTTGGCAGATTTACTGTTGTGGAAGAAGGCACATACTCATATGCTCCGATGTCGCACTTTGCACCCTGCGGACGGCTTGTACCACGCTGATCGGTCGTGATAGTTGTGCCGCACCCGTTTGTACCCGAAGCAATAGTGTCTATCGCCGGGCTGCTGGATTGTAAAGCAATTGTGTATGTCGGCCCGCCGTTATCCTTTAGCCCCCCAGTGTCGAGCTTCGGGTCCGTATCGTGCACTGATCCTGTCGCGGTAAAACCGCAAGTGTTTGCGCTGTCAATGTTATATCCGCCATCAGTAATAGTTCCAGTAAGGAAACTATGATAGCAGTTTCCTCCTATGTTGGTTGAGAGAATGCTGCTTTTCACTGTCAGCGTTCCGCTGCCACCCATTCCCGCCTCATTTAAAATTCCGCCGCCAGAATTTCCGGAGATTGTGCAGTTTGTCATTGACAGCGTTCCGCCACTCTCCATTCCCGAGGCATTGAAAATTCCGCCGACAATGCCGCCGCTACCACTATTGTTGACAGAGGCACCACTAGCAGAACCTCCTGCACCTGTGTCATTTCCGGAGATCGTACAATTTATCACTGTCAGCGTCCCGCTGCTCTCCATTCCCGAGGCATTGTAGCTTCCACCGCCACTGCCACCAGAGCCGGCATTGGCGACACTGCCGCCACAGTCGCCGCTGCAGCTCGCAGAACCTCCTGCACCTGTGTGATTTCCGGAGATCGTGCAATTGCTGACCGTCAGCGTACCTGCATTATATATGCCGCCACCACTGCCACCAGAGCCGGCATTGGCGACACAGCCGCCGCCGCTGCAGCTCGCAGAGCTTCCTGCACCTGTGTGATTTCCGGAGATCGTGCAATTGCTGACCGTCAGCGTACCTGCATTATATATGCCGCCACCACTGCCACCAGAGCCGGCATTGGCGACACAGCCGCCACCGCTGCAGCTATTAGAAGCTCCTGCATTTGCAAGACCATTTGCGATCGTCAGGCCGGAGATGGAAGCGGTAACACCGCCAGAGACATTAAACACCCTGCTTGCGTTATTGCCGCTGATAGTCAGGATAGATGCCCCGGGGCCGTTGATTGCGAGGTTCTTGTCAATTAACAATTCTCCGGATGTGAGCGTGATCATGGCGGGATAGGTTAGATTGAAGTCGATCGTAGCGCCGTTAGTTGCATCTGCTATCGCCTGACGAAGCGTTCCGGCGCCGCTATCTGCCGTGCTGGTAACGGTTAGAGGAGGAGATGCCTGCGAACTGACAGGCAACACCAAACAACAAAGCGCCGATAGAAAAATCAGCATAGCTCCCGAAAATAACACTTGTAATCTCCTCTTGCTCCTTTTCATCCCTTCACACTGTGCAACTGATGTATCGACTGACCAACCAACTTCATTCCGTAGATCTGCTTTCATGTTTTTGTCCCCTCCATTCGACATCTGTTTAGTAGTCAACTACCACCCCCAGAGGAGGTGGCTTGAAAAGATAGTCCTGAAAGGTACCATCGTGTTTGCCGTTGTTACTTGAATAATCCTTTCTGCTGATCCTCTATTTGCTTATCCATCTTCTCCTGGTGTTTCACATATCTCCTTATTAGCTCCTCTGTCAGTCCCACTGTGCTTACACAATATCCTCGTGACCATAGATGCCGTCCCCAATATCGCTTCCCTACTCTCTCATACCTCTGAAACAATCTCAGCGATAATTTCCCCTTCACATACCCCATTATCTCCGAGAATGCATATTTCGGCGGCATTGACATCACAAGATGTATATGGTCTTCCTGAATACTTAGCTCCAGCACCTCCAATAACTCCTTCTGCTTACATAATACATATATCTCCTGCCTCGCATACTCTCCTATCTCTCCCTTGAATATCCTGTGCCGATATTTTGGGCAGATTACCACATGATATTTACATTCATATATCGTATGTGATAGTTTCTTGAATCTACTCATTTGAACCTCCCTCCTCTTGGTACCTTTCAGGGAGGTTCATTATAATTACTTATACGGTTAAACCGCTTTACCGGACCACTACCAGAGGTAGTGGTTTTATCTCATAATAAATTTTAATGTATATCCCATATCAATTATTCTCCCCCAGTTCAATGAGGAAGTGCAACACTTGGAGAAACAGCCTTTACTTCCTTGCAAATTATTATCGTCACCTTCAGTTGTTCAATCATGTCTCTCAGCTCCGTCAAAGATTGAAGCTTATCTTCCCGTGAGTTGGCCACAATGATAAACTTAACCACCTCGCGGAAGAGGTTCCTGAGGTCGGCGGCCGATTGCATATTTGTGAGACCACGAAAACCCTTTGACCATATTTTCTATATACACGGCGAGGTCCATCGCCTTTTTGTATACCGGTAAATGCTCATACTGCGACATCCTTCAGACGATAAAAAAAGCATGATGCCCGTTTCCGGACGCCATGCCTTCATAATGTAAATTTTTGTATGCTTTTAAAAAGAGAGAACTGACTGACTGACTGACTGAGCAATAATTATGCCGGTCAGGAGCATAACCTTAAAT
>Ga0315273_10002493_pt1 | contig 21742 bp, 18 predicted proteins | sample YL17G02_0_MG_FD_205753 | JGI IMG/M metagenome (GOLD analysis project Ga0315273, IMG submission 205753) | Sediment microbial communities from Yellowstone Lake, YNP, Wyoming, USA - YL17G02_0 | ecosystem: Environmental > Aquatic > Freshwater > Lake > Sediment | place: USA: Wyoming | collected... | reverse complement strand
CAGATTAATATGTAACGAATCAGAATCATAACTGTTAAAATAATTATTCAACCAGAATCATCGGCTTGTCATTTTTTCCCCTGGGACCGTTTCCGAAAACCAGGTTCATCCCTATTCTTAAATTAACAATATTCCAGTTTGCGGGAAGAGGAATAGTACTGTTTGTATCCTTGATTTTATTCCACGATATCGGAATTCTGTCACTTAGTAGGTAGAACTGCACTATTCCTGTTCTGAAAGCCAGACCTGCACCAAAATTGTCATACCGGTGGTTGGCAGCAGTATAACTGAAACTAGTGGAAAAAGCATTCCCAATGTTGATATTTGCCGAAAATGTCAGAGCCTCGCGTATCTGTTTACCTATTATCCTGCTGTATGACAGCATGCCAACAGAGAATTGGCTTGTAACATTATAGCTCCCTCCGATTGAGATACCGAATGGCAAATAAGTAGTAAAGGGTTCATTTGACTTGGTAACAATGAATGAGTCTTTAAGCGAATCCAGCATATCCTGTCCAAGTTCATCAATTGTTATTGTTCCATTAATAACATCAAGCATATTTAAGCCACTGAATTCAAACTGGTTTTTGACCTTTACGTTGGTAACATCCTTTTTCCATCTGATAAATCCCAGATCAGTAATCGCCGCTGAAACAACAATCTTTTCCGTAAGATCATAAGTAGCTCCGATATCCAAACCAAAACCCGGGTTCCCTATACCTGAAAAAAAGTCAGCTCTTCCCGAGGAGGTCTTGAACCTGGAATCATCAAAAACAATACTGTCTATATTGTGACCTGAATCCATATAAACATCAACCGGACCACTCATATTAACTGTGATGTCAGCCTCGAGGGTATGGCTGTAATCATCATTTACAGTTATCCCTAATGACTGGTTATCAATCGAGGCGGCAGCTATTCCGAATAAAATTTTTCCCTTTACGCCTATCCTTAACTTATCAGTAAAATTCCTTGAAAAGCCAAATCCAACCTCACGGTAATATCTCATATCGGCTCTTAATGAGGACAGGTCTATTGTGCTCCCAACGAATTCCTCATTTCCCTTTAAGGCAAGTTTTAAAAAACCTCCCGGCAGAACAAAATTGGCCTCAACCCGCTCATTAATATCAAGAAAAAAATAATCGCCTTTCTCTGAAGAAAAACCAATACCCAAAAGCTGTATCATAGATTGAGGTTCTATTGAATTTTTGTCGTTTGTCTTATCAAGAAACTTATCAACGTTATAATCGGGATGCAGAAATGAAATTATTGAATCTTTAAGCTGACCCTTTATAAATACATCCGAGAAGTTCACAAAATTGTTGTTTATGGTAAGACTAGTACCCGACAACGCCGGTAATCCCACATATACCGAGTTGGAGGGCCTTAATGCAGGATTTATCAGATGGTTCTGAGGCAGATTCATATAATACAATACCTGGCTAGACTGGGCTGATGCATCGGTAATGATAACTGCCAATATTAATATCAGTAAATATTTTATTTTCCCGATCATATTACTCACATATAAATGTTCAATTAAGCTTTATATCTGGTTTAATAACCAGTGCCGCAATGAAATTAATCCTGTAATCAGAATAAATCTTAACCTCCTGGGTTCCATTTCCGGTAGAGTTGAGAGTAAACCGAAAGATGATCTTATCAGCTTTATTGACTGAGCTGAAAAACTCTCTGGTGAAATCGATACTTGTGGAAGTTTCGGTGAAACCGCTGGCTTTACCATTACTGTCGACAGGTGCAGGCTCAAGAATCCCGTTTGCATCAACTGTGCTCTTAACAGTGTGAGTGAATGAATCATAAAGGCTCATTTTCAGGGAAACACCGAGAGGGAATCCGTTTTTTGCAGAAATTTTGATCCTCAAAAATTGAATGTTTTCAGGTTTCAAAGTATTATCATTATCGCTACCATAGTCTTTCATAAAATTATTGACAGTATCAGTAAACTGAAGGTTATTTATTTTTAAATCAAGCGGCACATCAATTTCGAGAGATCCTAAGAGACGGTTAGGGCCCAAAACGTTATCCGTCTGACTGTTTTTCACTATTTTAGACATTATTGCAGAACCGGAAAAGTTAATCATTTCGGGAGGAAGTGAAATCAGATTTGGTAAGTTGGAATTGGTTTTATCTATCTTAAAGGAAGCAGTAATCTCCTGCTGCACCGGAACATTTGGCTTTGCCAGAGTAAACGGAGCAAGATTGAGATCAGCGGTTTCATCTTTCCTCTTTCCTGTAGCATTCAAATTTATTTTAATGGAATCCGGGAAAGAGTTTGAATAATTAAATGTTATGGTGGGGTTTAAGATCTGAAAATCTCCTGTGATGTGACTCAAAACATCATCAAGATTAAAGGTAGTAGGGTCAATTGCTGCAATCTTCTGAATCAGGGTTCCCTTTGAAAAATCGGTCAACTTCAAATCAACAACTGAGTCTTTCTTAAAAACCAGTATAACTAACTTGTTCTGATCGAATACTACTGTTTCATTCGTTTTCACAATGTCGCTCAGCGAAATACTTCCTTTAACTGCAGAGATCGCAATACCGGGTGAAAGATGAGCTTTTTTTGAGAGCATACTCATGTTGTAGGTCTCTTTTACGCAACCCGTGATTGAGAGAACCATGATCATTGAAATTGAAATGAATAATCGCTTTATCATAATCTTCCTCATTTAATTTCCGTGTCCATTTTATAATTATAAAGGAATCTGTCAGTACCCCCAACAATAAGGTGCCAGCCGCTTCTGTCAGACAATTTCCCGATTGAGAACATCGAGGCCCCTCTCAGAGGGAATCCATTCATCGTTTTACCGTTCTTATTAATCAAATATATAAGATTCCTGTTCACATCAAACACTCCGATTTTTCTGTCAGTTGATGAAAAGATAAAATTAATAGGCCCACCCAGATCATCTGAACCAAAATCCCTTGTAAAAATCTCGGATCTGTTATGGTTATAAAGATATAATATACCTTTATCAATGAAAATATATTCACCAAAACCATCGCCATCTACATCAAAAATATCGAATGAATGTTCGTCTGAAAATTTCTTCAGACTGAATTTTTTAATGCTTCCATCAAAATATATATGTTGTATTGTACCGTCGGGGGATGAGCAGACCACAAATGGCTCCGATCCTGGGCTTAATCTCATTGCTGATCCGACAGCTTTTGTAGCAGTTTCTTTCAGGTTAATCCTTTTATTGCCGGTCCGGTCAAGAAAATAAACAGAACTTTCATCAGCAGCCACAATATAATCCTTGCCAGAAACTTTAAAATAACTAATATCTGCTTTTACATAACCGCTTGTCCTGAAAGGTTTCCATCCCTTAACAACATTCCCTGTTTTATCGTACGAATATATCATTTTGTCTTCACCGGCAATAAAAAGCCTGTAATTCAGGTTGTTGTCATAATCGAACATTACCATGGAATTAGTAGCCGGGGATCTGAGCTTTACGGGATATCTCTCAACATAGTTTCCGTTTCTATCGAGAAGATGAATGTAATTTCTGCCGGAAAACAGCAGCTGATACTTTCCGTTGCGGAAATAATCAATCATATAAATAGTGCCTATAATCCTCTCTTTCAGCGGTACCTTCCACAAAACACGACCAGCTGCATTTATAAGATAGATATTATTCTTCATATCCTGAATAAATATCTCTTTTGCCCCGGTAATATGATTTGTAAAGAAAAATGGTTTTATGCTTGCTGTGGTGTCAAGCAATGTCTCCCATTCTGTTGTTGATTCCTCTCTGGCCTCTTCCTTGAATTTTACTGACAGACTATTATAGATCATGCCATTACTTGATGCAAACTGGTATCCCGCAGCCTGAATCTTATTAAGTGAGCTTTTATTTGATTTAAGAGCACTAATAATATCTTCATTAAGGAAGCCTGCAAGGTAATCGGTAATATGCGAAGGAATACAAAAGAAGAAATAGCCGGCGCGACTGGGCAGGGTATTTTCAAAATCACGGTAGGTCAGGTCATTTACAAGAGTCTTATTAAGGAGATTGTCATAGAGCAATCTTGAAACCGTAGCATATGAGTTGGCTGCAATCATGTAATTATCGTAAAATGCAAAATAGGTTTCTGTAAAATCCGGGGCGAATCCCGGCTGAAGGACTCGTATGAGACCCCTGAAAGAGGTCTTGTAAACAGGGATTTTAACCTGATCATCGGGTTCAAAATAGAGGATTTCATTTTTCGCACCGGGTTCTTCAAGAAAAAGCTGTTCAACCTGAACACGGTTAACTAATTCATAGATGATCAAAGTATTATCACTGGCAGGTCTCCCTTTGATATCAATTATTGCCCGCGTAATTTCCTCACCTGTGTATGGTTTAATCTTTTCCGCAAGATCTAATGCCTCCTGTGAAACAGAAGTATCTGGTTTATTGTTAAGCCTTAAAGAAGGAAGAATCAGTGTTTCAAAAAGCACCGTTGAAGAGGGAAGTATTTTATAAGTGTGAAATTCCCTGGGGGGCAGTGATTTATATTTATAAAGAACCTCTGATGAGTCGGGACTTTCAGTATACCCGCTTAGTACAAGGCCATCTTCGCTTATATAAATATCCCCTCCAGCGGTTCCGGCAAGCCTGGCAATTTTTTCTGAAAACTCTTTTCTGGCTGTTGTCAAAAGAGGTTTAAGAAGATCAGGGAGATTAGGAAAGACTATAAATATTTTATCCACATTTTTCCCGGATGCCAGCAGTACTCTTGAAAACCCGGGTATCTTTCTTACATCATTTCCGCTGCCTGCCTGAACAGATGCTCCCTCAACAAGCCTTTTCGAATTGGTGCATACCATCAACCCTGAAATAAGTGAAATATAAGCTGTGTCTTTGCGGCCGCCTGCGGTAAACGGGATCTCAATAACCGGATTCCCGTTTAACCTGGTTTCTGTCACCTCCCTTATTCCCGAAGAGCTCAGCATCTCTCTGATATGGCGTGACCTTATTTCAGCAGTAACCGGCATAGAAAGCATAGTCAGGATATTCCCTTTCCTGTCAGTCTGAAATGATATAATTGCAGCACCATCATTAAATAATTTCTTAAAGTTCTCCTTATTCACCTGGTCGGCAAGATATTTCAGCTCCTGATTAAAACTGTCAAGTTCCCTGACCTTCCCCATCTCTCCAATTAACCCCCTGCCTGTTGTAAGTGAATTCATGAAACTTTTAAGGTCAACGGTTTCGATGACAATGCAGGCATTGGTAGAAATTATTTTGTAAGGATCGGTAAAAAAATTCTTTCTGCCCTGCTGCAGAAAATATCCCATTATAGCAAGACCTGAAATCAGGAGTATCACTGATATAATTGCGATCTTCTTTCCCATTTTTGGCACGCTATTTGATTAACAGTTATTATACAGGCAATCTCAATCATATCCCTGACCATTCAGGGCAGCCAGGTTAAAACCCTGGCTTTCTTTTTTTAGTCAGAATGGCCGGTATCCGATTATTTCTCTCACTTCTCTCACAGTTTTTGAAGCGCTTGCCCTTGCTTTTTCAGCACCTTCTGCGACAACTTTAGAAAGATATTTTTTATCGGAGAGTATATCATTGATCCTGGTACGTATTGGTGCCGTAAAATTAATAATATCCTCAGCCAGCTGTTTTTTCATATCTCCGTAACGGATTTCGCATGAGGCATATTTATCTGTGAAATATTTTACGGTGGTCTGATCTGAGACCACATTCATAATGGTAAAAAGGTTCTTTACCGGTTCTGATGGTTCCTGACCTGGTACAGTTGGACCTGTATCTGTAACAGCTCTCATAACCTTTTTCCTTATTTCCTGCGGGGTATCGGCTAGAAAAACTCCGTTTCCTTCGCTTTTGCCCATTTTACCTGCACCATCAAGCCCTGGTATTTTAACAAGCTGTTTTCCAAAATTATATGCATCAGGCTCAGGAAAATAGTTAACTTCATACATCATATTGAATCTCCTGGCAAATCTCCTTGTCATTTCAAGGTGCTGCTCCTGATCTTTACCGACAGGGACCTTATTGGCTTTATGAATTATTATATCGGCAGCCATCAGTACCGGATAGGTCAATAGTGCTGCATTTATATTATCGGGTTGCTTTCTGATTTTCTCCTTGAATGAAGTGGTCCTTTCAAGCTCACCAACATAGGCATTCATGTTTAATAACAGGTATAACTCGGAGACTTCCGGAACATCACTCTGAATAAATACGGTCGCAATTTCCGGGTCGATTCCGCATGCAAGGTATTCTGTCAGAACCTGTTTGATATTCCCATGAAGATCTTCTGGTTTAGGGTGAGTTGTAAGGGCATGATAATCAGCAATAAAAAAATAGCAGTCATTCTCCTTCTGCATCTTGAGAAAGTTTTTTATAGCACCAAAATAATTCCCCAGATGCAGGTTTCCCGTCGATCTGATACCGCTTACAACTGTTTCCATTATACTCACCAATAAAAATTCACCCCAAAGCTAATAAAAAAAGGCGTAAAGGCCCAAAGGCGTAATGGCGCAATGGTTTTATTGATTTGCCGTTGTGCCATCGAGTCGTTGTGCCGTTGCGCCTTTTTTACTACCTTTGCCGGATTAAAATAAAACCGGCCATGGAATCGACAAGACAGAAAAAAGTATCACGATTAATTCAGAAAGAACTGGCCGATATCTTTCTTAAAAAGGGAAATGAATTTGCCCACGGCAAATTAGTCTCGATAACAAGGGTCAGGGTCAGCCCCGATCTCTCTTTTGCTAAAATCTATATAAGTATTTTTCCTGCAACAAACCAGGATGGTATCTTGCAGGCAATACATGATCACAGCTCAAAGATCAGATTTTATCTTGGACAGAAAGTCAGATCCCAGCTCCGGATAGTACCCGACATCGCTTTCCATATTGATGATAGCCTTGATTATATTGATAAAATAGACAAGCTGCTGAAATCCTGAGAAATATGCAATACGAACCTATAAAAAGATCAATAGGCAGGTTCTTCGCAGGATCTCTGTTTTTAAGAAAAACTCTCTATTTTCTTCTTGACCTGCTTCTTCTACGTTCCTGGCATATAAAAAAGGCATTGCGGAAGATTGCCAGGCAATTTCCCGGTGAAGCCACAGTTCTTGATGCCGGTTCAGGATTTGGCCAGTACACCTGGCGAATGAGCAGGCTTAACAGCAGCTGGAAGATTAAAGCAATTGATATCAACAAAGAACAGATAGACGACTGTGACATTTTTTTCAGAAAAGCAGGTTTGTCAGACAGGGTCTCCTTTTACGCTTCTGATCTCATAAAACTGGATGATCAGGATTGTTTTGATATTATTCTGTCAGTTGATGTAATGGAACACATTGAAGAAGATGTCCCGGTTTTTCAGAATTTTTTCAAGTCACTTCAAAACAACGGCATATTGCTCATATCCACCCCTTCAGACATGGGAGGCTCCGATGTGCACAGCGATAAGGAAGGATCTTTCATTGATGAACATGTAAGAGATGGATACAGTATTGAAGATATAACTGAAAAGCTTACCAGGGCCGGTTTCAGATCAGTTAAGGCAGGCTATACTTATGGAATACCGGGAAATATTTCGTGGCGATTGTCAATGAAGTATCCCATTAAGATGCTTAATGTCTCATATCTCTTTTTCATTCTTCTTCCCTTTTATTACCTGATTTTTTTCCCGGTTTCAATAATTCTTAACATTTTTGATCTCTTTTTAACTCATAAAACCGGAACCGGTTTGCTGGTTACCGCCAGAAAGCAAGAATAGTGAAGCTGTCATTATACATAGCAAAAAGGTACCTGTTCGCTAAAAAATCGCGGAACGCAATAAACATTATTTCGGCAGTTTCTGTTGCCGGGGTTACTGTTGGTACAATGGCCCTGATAATTATTCTTTCAGTTTTTAACGGGCTTGAAACAATGGTCAGTGCCATCTTCAATACCTTTGATCCGGATATTAAAATAACAGCTGCAGAGGGTAAAACATTTATTGCCGACACTGCGCGTCTGAAAATGCTTGCTAAGGTCGAAGGACTGTCATGCTATTCTCTTACTATCGAAGACAATGCCCTGCTTAAATATGGGTCACGTCAGTATATTGCTACTATTAAAGGTATCGATGATAACTATGCAATGGTTACAAATATCGACAGCTCAATGTGGGAGGGTGAATTCATACTGAAAAACGATAAAGGTCGTCTTTATGCTATCCCCGGTATCGGCGTTGCCCAGTATCTTGGGATCAGGGTCAATTTTATAACTCCACTGGAAATAATATTCCCGCGAAAGTCAGGAGGTAACAATTTCGATCCTGAGACAGCTTTTAACAAAAAATACATTTTCCCTTCCGGCATATTTGAGGTTGAAAAAGAGTACGATTCAAAATATGTCTATATCCCGATTGATTTAGCACGCGAACTTACTGAAACTGACAAGGGGATCACTTCCATTGAGATCAAATTCAGGGAAAATGCCGATCCGCGAACTGTACAGAAGGATATCATAAGAATCTTCGGAAAAGGCTTTACAGTTCAGAACCAGTATGAACAGCAGGCTATATTTTATAAAGTAATGCGATCTGAAAGACTTGCCATTTTCTTCATTCTTACCCTTATACTTATTATTGCCTCATTTAATATCATTGGCTCCCTGACAATGCTAATAATTGAGAAAGAGCGTGATATTGAAATACTTAAGAGTCTGGGAGCTGATGACAACCTGATCAGAAAAATTTTCATTTTTGAGGGATGGCTGATTTCAATAATCGGTGCATTTTCAGGAATTATTCTGGGCTTTGGTATCTGCTGGCTACAGCAAACTTACGGGCTTGTAAAACTTCAGAGCGAATCTCTTATCATGGATTCATACCCGGTAGTATTGAAACTTAAAGATTTTATTATTGTACCGGGAACCGTCCTTTTAATAGGATACTGGGCAGCATGGTATCCGGTAAGGTATCTCACAAAAAAATACCTGAGTAGGACAGACCGTTAAGAAATTAGCCCTTGGGCTAATTTTAGGGAGGGGCCAGGATGAGTGATGGCCCCGACGGGCAAATTCAAGGGGTTAAAAATGTTGAATGTGAAAGAAGATATATACATTTATATACAAAAATCCGATGGGAAAAACGAATATAAATAAAGTACTATGACCAGATTTACTTTTCTCATTTTAATTGTGTTTTCATTAATCGCAGGATCATGTTCCGGCAGAAAGAAGAAACTGGAGAAAAGAAATCTTATTCCTGAAAAAGAGTTTGTTTCAATATTAACAGATATCCATTTGGCAGATGGACTGCTTGCCCTCCCTAAAATTAATACGTGGTTTTCTTCTCTTGACTCTATTTCAACTTATTACCAGATTATTGAAAAACATGGTTATACTAAAGAAATCATGGACAATACCATGAAGTACTATTTTGTTAAAAATCCAAAAAAACTTAATAAGATATACGATCAGGTTCTTGGAATATTAAGTGAGATGGAATCGAGGGTTGAAAAAGAATCTATCATGGAAATGGCCCGAATTTCAAACCTCTGGCCGGGCAAAGACTATTATTCATTCCCAAATATCCTGGGTAAAGATTCCACTATGTTTGATATAACACTTTACAGAACAGGAATTTATACACTTTCATATTCTGCCACTCTATTCCCTGATGATCAGTCGCTAAATCCAGGAGCAATAGTATATTCCTGCTCTCCCGACAGCATTGAAACAGGGGGGAAAAAATATATTAAGACAATTGATTATTTAAAAGATGGAAGGCCTCATTCATACAATCTGACAGTAACTGTTCCGGAGAAAAAAATTCTTCATTTAAGAGGATGGCTCTATGATTTTGATAACTGCCCCTATGGTATTGAGAAACATGTGAAAATAGAGAATATCTCAATTACTTATAGTTCAGCGGCGATATGAAACGCTTAACGGCTCAATACATTTTTACCAACTCTTCTCCTCCCCTTAAAAGAGCAGTGATAACTGCTGAAGATGACGGAACGATTATTTGCATTGAAGATACAACAGAAGATCTAAAAGAAAAGCATTCCACAGAGTTTCATAATGGCATTATTATACCCGGTTTTGTCAATTGTCATTGTCACCTTGAGTTGTCGCACATGAAAGGTCATACCTCCAAAGGAAAAGGTCTTGGAGAGTTTATTGAACAGATCAGAAGCACCAGGGATAATAATAAAGAAAGTATCATTTCTTCCGTCAGTACCGCTGATTATGATATGTACAGGGAAGGTATTGTTTTATGCGCAGATGTCTGCAACACGTCAGAAACCTTCACAATTAAAAGAGACAGCAGGATCACGTACATTAACCTCCTTGAAGTTTTTGGACTTGACCCTGAAAAAGCCGGAAGGAGAATGGATGAGATAATCAAAGTTGCTCAAACAGCAGAGAAAACAGGCCTTCGGTTTTCACTGGTTCCCCATTCGGCATATTCAATGTCACTGACTCTTTTCAGACTCCTCAGAAAAGAAAGTCTGAATAACAAGATAACTTCCATTCATTTTATGGAGACAGCAGGAGAAAAAGTTTTCCTTGAAAACCATAACGGACCTCTTATGTTCTCTTATAAACAGTCAGGATTGATTCCTTCGAGGCTGGAAACATCTAAAAGTCATGCTGATGTGGTACTTAATGAAATAACAAAGTCAGGAAATCTGATTCTCGTTCATAATACTTTTGCCGACAGAAACACCATAAAAGCTATTAAGGAGAGGGAGAATTTATTCTGGTGTCTATGCCCAAACTCAAATATTTATATTGAAAATGAAATCCCTCCGGCAAATATGCTCGTTGAGGAGGGTTGCGAGATTGTAATAGGAACCGACAGCCTGGCTTCTAATAATGATCTCAGTATCCTTTCAGAGCTTAAAACACTTCAGTTCAACTTTCCTGATATCCCGATCGGAGATCTTGTAAAGTGGGCCACAATAAATGGGGCAAGGGCCCTGGGAGAGGATGCGCAGTTTGGGAGCATTGAAAGCGGTAAAAAGCCCGGGCTTCTGCTTCTTCAGAATGTTGACCTGCAAAATATGAAATTGCTTCCGGAGAGTTTTGTAACGAGGCTGATATAGTTAATCTCCCCCCACCCATTTAAGCTAAATTCAAAATGGGATTATGAGATTGCTTCGTCGCTTCGCTCCTCGCAATGACCTGACAATTAAGATAATTTCAGGTTTGGAGTTGAACAAAAGCTAGTAAATTTTACGGTCATTGCGAGGAGCGAAGCGACGAAGCAATCTTATGGAATATTCACTGAATATTGTTAATTTTGTCCCCGGTAAAAGTAAGCGTAAATGGCAACATTTCTATTCGATGAGATAATATTCGGACCTGTTAAAAGCAGGCGTCTTGGTGTCTCACTTGGAATAAATCTGTTGCCAGTCAAAAGAAAAATCTGCAATTTCAATTGTATCTATTGCGAATGCGGATGGACAGGCGATATTGAAAAGGCAGTCAACCATCTTCCCAGCCGGCAGGAAGTTTATAATGCATTGGAGCTCAAACTATCAGAGTTGAAAAAAAAGAGACTTGCCCCTGATGTACTTACTTATGCGGGGAACGGAGAACCTACCCTTCATCCCGCTTTCCCCGGGATAATTGATGACAGTATAATCCTTAGAGATAAATATTTCCCTGAAGCCAGGATCGCAGTTTTGTCGAACTCAACAACAATAAAGGTCCCCCTGGTTAAAGCAGCACTATTAAAAGTCGACATGAACATCCTTAAACTCGACTCTGCATTTGATTCCACAATTAAAATTCATAATCAGCCCAGGGTCAATATAAATATCGAAGAGCTTATCAATGATCTTGTCGGATTCAATGGAAAGGTTATAATCCAGACACTCTTTCTGCGTGGGACACATAATGGAAAAGTGATCGACAATACTACTCCTGTTGAAATTAATGCATGGCTTAAAGCAATTGAAAGAATAAGGCCCTCTGAAGTTATGATCTACACCATATCAAGGGATACTCCGGAGGATGCCAGTTTAACTAAAGTACCACTCAGTGAGCTAAAGGGAATAGCCAAACTGGTTGAATCAATGGGTATAAGAACGCAGGTTTCAGGTTAAGATTGAATAAAAGTCTGAATATACTTATCTGTCCCCTGGAGTGGGGATTAGGTCATGCTGCCCGGATGATCCCTCTTGCGAGGAAACTCCTGGAAATGAATAATAATGTAATTATTGGCTCCGGAGAAGAACATTTATCGCTATTCCGGAACGAATTGGCCGGATTATCATACATTAACTTCTCCGGCTTCAAACCCGGTTATTCCCGATATCTGCCTCAATACCTTTCCCTCCTGTTTAAAACGCCTCTGCTTCTCTATCATATAATTCTGGAACACAGAAGATTAAAAAGAATTATCCGCGAATACGCAGTTGACATAATAATCAGCGATAACCGGTTTGGATTATGGAACAGGAAGGTCACCTCAGTATATGTGACTCATATGCCACTGATCCCGTTGCCAGTAACTATGAAATTTCTGGAGCCACTTGGTTTCTTGTTACACAGGGTAATCATTAAAAAATATTCTATGTGCTTTATACCTGATTTGCCAGGCGACCTGAACCTTTCAGGCAGGTTATCGCATAGTATTAAACTCCCTGATAATGTAAGATATATTGGTATTTTATCGAGATTTATTTATTCCTCTCAACCGATATATGAGAATCCTGTAAAATTTCACCATAACACCGTAATTCTTTCAGGACCGGAACCGCAAAGGGAAATCCTTAAACTGAAACTTATTACCCTCCTTAGAAACAAAGAACCGATGACAGTTATATTTGAAGGTAAGCCGGGAAAGGAAGTTAAGATTGTAAGGGATGGCAATATTACCTTTTACAGCCATCTTCCTGCTCTGCAGATGAAAGATATAATCAAAAGTAGTGATAGCATTATCACCAGGTCGGGTTACACTACAGTTATGGAGCTTGTGAGTCTCAACTGCACCGCACTGCTTATTCCCACACCAGGTCAGACAGAACAGGAATACCTGGCAGAATACCTCTCAGAAAAGAGGTGGTTTGATACCGTTTCACAAGGTGAATTAAATGCAGGAATTCATCTCCGTTCAGATAAAGCCGCATTGCATAGTGAAATAATGAGTCAAAGCAGTAGTCTTTTAACTGAAGCGTTAGAAGAGATGCTGGAAAAACATCATAAAAATGGCTAGCCCAAAAAATCCTGTAAACAATCCGGTCCAAACCTGCTGAGGGTTGTGGAGATTAAGCTTCAATCTTGAAAAAAGGACGAGACCCCCTGAAATTACAGCTGAAATGAGATGCCACTCTAATGAGGTGAACATTTTTAAAGAAAGCATTAACACTAGTGCAATAAGGGCACCCGCTCCGACAGAATGAAGTGATATTTTCCACCAGTAATTGATAACTGTAACTATCAGTGAGAGAAATGCAGAAGCAAAAATAAATGATTTCAAAAACACAGGAATGGGGAACCGTAAAATTATAAATGATGTTGCGCAGTAGAGGACAGTTGTAATTATCAAAGGAATATTCCGTTCTTTTCTTTCACTTATTGTCCAGGAGCTGATTATATTCCTGTGAATGAAAAAGGGCAATAAAGAAAGAGGCAAAAAAACATTATTTACCAGAATGACAAGAAATAATAATTTTTTCACATCAAAAGGAAGATAACGGAACAGCGTTGGAGCTGTAAAAATGATTGCCATGCCATAGACAGGCATCAGTAACGGATGAAAAATAACGGTTACAATTCCTGCCAGCGTATCAAATAAATCTTTTGGTTTGTCAGTTGTCATATTTCCCTCCTCAGTCTGGCAACAGGAATATTGAGTTGTTCACGGTATTTTGCAACAGTCCGGCGTGCAATCTGATAGCCCTTTTCCTGGAGGATGTCGGTAAGACTCTCATCAGTCAATGGCCTTCGTTTCTGTTCATTTTCAATACAATCCTGTAAAATTCGTTTTATCTCGCGAGTTGATACTTCTTCTCCGCTATCTGTCTGAAGTCCTTCCGAAAAGAAAAACTTCAGAGGGAATATCCCAAAATGTGTTTGCACAAATTTACTGTTGGCAACCCTTGATACAGTTGAAATATCGAGACCTGTCATTTCAGCAACGTCTTTCAGGATCATTGGTTTTAATTTTGTTTCATCACCGTCGATGAAGTACTCCTGCTGGTATTCGAGAATAGCATTCATTGTCAGAAGCAGGGTGTTTTGTCGCTGTTTTATAGCGTCTATGAACCACCTCGCGGAATCAATTTTCTGCTTCACAAAAAGAACAGCATCTTTCATCTCTTTTTTCTGACTCTTATCTTTGCTGTAGGAATGAAGCATTTCGCTATATGCGGAACTTAACCTGAGTTCAGGAAGGTTTCTTGAATTAAGATGAAGGTCGAAACCATCTTCAGACAGCTCCAGGATGAAATCAGGGATTATTGGCTGTGATGTTTTATTGAAAGGATCACTGTAAACACCGCCGGGCTTGGGGTTTAGTCTTAGTACCTCATCAATGGCAGCTTTAAGTTCATTTCCCGAGATACCAAGCCGTGTTATGATTTTATCGTAATGTCTTTTTGTAAACTCTTCAAAATGCAAATCAAGAATTGTATGTGCAAGCTTCATGGACGGTTGCGAATAGTCGCGTTTTTCAATCTGCAGCAAAAGGCATTCTCTTAGCGTTCTTGCGCCTACACCAGCCGGTTCCAGATCCTGAATTATTTTAAGAACCTCTTCAAGTTCATCTTCAGTGGTTTCAACATTCTGAAGGAAAGCAAGATCATCAACAATATTTATCAGTTCTCTTCTCAGGTATCCATCTTCATCTATATTGCCAAGGATATACTCTCCGAGAATTTTCTGGTTATCAGTGAGATCCCTCAGACCCAGCTGTGATTCCAGATTCTCATGAAATGAAAAACCCACAGAAAAAGGTATTTCGGATCTTTTTTCTTCATCTTTGCTGTAGTTTTTTGCCTGTAGACGGTAATCAGGAATATCGTCCTCTTCAATATAATCATCGATTGTGAACTCTTCCTGATCTTTATCGTTCTCCTCAAACTGATCCTCTTCTTCTTCTGAAGGAATCTCTTCCTCCTCGGCACCTTCCTCCAGGGCCGGGTTCTCCTCGAGTTCCTTTTTAATACGCTGTTCAATCTGCAAAGTGGGAACCTCCAGAAGCTTTATCATCTGTATCTGCTGTGGCGAAAGCTTCTGAAGCAATTTCTGCTGTAACCTTTGCTTTAACATCCTCTTCTCCTTAAATTAAATATCCGGAAATCAGATTTTTCAAAATTCAGCATTCTTTGGCGTTCTGGGGAATGGTATCACATCCCTTATATTTGACATTCCTGTAACAAACAATATTAACCTCTCAAACCCAAGACCAAATCCGCTATGCGGTGCTGTTCCGAATCTTCTTGTATCGAGGTACCACCAGAAATCCTTCTCCTGTAACTTTAATTCTTTAATACGTGAAAGCAACCTGTCATATTGCTCTTCTCTCTGAGATCCGCCGATTATTTCCCCGATCCCGGGGAACAGAACATCCATGGCTCTTACAGTTTTGCCATCGCCGTTCTGTTTCATATAGAAGGCCTTTATCTCTTTTGGATAATCTGAAAGGATCACCGGCCTTTTGAAGTGTTCCTCAACCAGATACCTTTCATGTTCAGCCTGCAGGTCGCGGCCCCAGCCAACCTGGTATTCCCATTTTTTCCCTGAAGATGTGAGAATTGAAACAGCCTCAGTATATGTTATTCTTACAAATTCATTTTCAACAACAAATTTAAGCCTATCAAGAAGGGCCTTATCAATCATATTATTAAGAAAATCAAGATCCTCGATGCAGTTATCGAGTGCATATCTGATTAGGTATTTAACAAACTCTTCTGCAAGATCCATATTATCAGTCAGGTCGTAGAATGCCATCTCCGGTTCTATCATCCAGAATTCGGCAAGATGCCTTGGTGTATTTGAGTTTTCAGCCCTGAATGTTGGTCCGAATGTGTAGATATCACCCAAAGAAAGAGCGCCAAGTTCTCCCTCGAGCTGGCCGGAAACAGTCAGGTTTGTCTCTTTTCCGAAGAAATCGTTACTATAATTCACAGAACCATCCTCGTTACGAGGCATATTTTTCAGATCCATTGTTGTAACATGGAACATCTCTCCCGCTCCTTCACAATCGCTGCCAGTAATAATAGGAGTATGAAGATAGAAGAATCCTTTATCATTAAAATACTTGTGAATTGCGAAAGCCATGGCATGCCTTATTCTGAAAACAGCACCAAATGTATTTGTTCTGAAGCGCAGATGGGCATTTTCTCTGAGGAATTCCATGGAATGACCTTTCTTCTGCAGAGGGTATGTTTCAGCATCGCTTTTTCCATAAAGTTCAATTGCAGCAGCATTGATTTCAACATGCTGACCCTGTCCCTGCGACTCAATCAGCTTTCCTGTAACAGCAATACAGGCGCCTGTTGAAATATCTTTAAGAAGAATCTCGTCAAAAGATGCAGCTTCCACAACAATCTGGATATTGTTTATTGTCGATCCGTCATTCAGAGCAATAAAGAGAATGTTCTTGTTTCCCCTCTTCGTTCTTACCCACCCTTTTACAAGTACATCTGATCCCAGCACCGGGTTGAATAGCAGGTTTTTTACTTTGGTTCTTTTCATCATTATCAATTAACATCAAAAAAACAGATGTGCAAAAATAATAAAATGTTAGCCGCAAAGGTAGAATAGACCGCTATTATTTCTTTATGGCACTATTTTTGTAAGTCAGGGCCTTCTTATTCAGTTTATTTGACCGCCAACCATAATAATTACCCTTAAAAAGAGTTATTAATATAAATCAGTTCTTTTAACTAAAAAGGATTAAATTTAAATACTTGTATAAGTCGCTTGGAAATCAATAATAATCCAGGTTGGGTTTCTGATTGTTCAATAAGCGTATTTAGAAGAAAGACCCTGTAATTTCTTTATGGGGTTGAATATTCATAAAATCTGAATAACTTTGGATATAAAATTGAAAATAGTCAAAAGCTATGGAAGAACTTAAAAAACTTATAATTGTACCATGGGATTTTTCCCATGTTGCTGAACACGCATTAGCGCATGCAGTTAAGATAAGCCGCATGGTAGGCAATGATATATGCCTTTTACATATTGTAAATACTGGCGTCACTCCAAGAGTTTATGGAGACAAAACCAACCTGTTAAAAAAGTTAGTTGAGGAAAACAGTACAAAATATAATGTCCCCATTACTTATCATGTTTCCAAAGGAAGTATATTTTCTGCAATTGCCGAATATGCAAACGAGAAAGAAGCAAATCTCGCGGTTATGGGTACTCACGGGATGAAAGGGATGCAGAAGCTTACCGGAAGCTGGGCATTGAAAGTCATTGTTAAATCAAAGATCCCGTTTATAGTTGTCCAGGATCCTCCTGCCGACCAGGAGAGGTATCATAATATTGTTTTTCCTGTCGATTTCAGGGGTGAAAATAAGGAGAAGATAAAAATGGCCATTTTTATGGGGAAATATTTTGAATCCAAGATTCATATGGTTGTTTCCGTAAGCAGAGATAAGAATATATTCAGAAAGACAAAAACCAATTTAAATTTTGCTATCAAATACCTGATTCAAAATAATATAGATTACGAGATCCACGATATGCCAAAAGGCAATATAGCTCAGCAGACTATTGATTTTGCACAAAAGATCAATGCCGACCTGATCCTGATTGTGACAACCAAAAATATTACTTTTGCCGATTATATGTTAGGAGCTTCAGAACAATATATTATTGCCAACAGTTCCAGGATCCCTGTCTGCTGTGTAAATCCAAAGGCATCATTTGCCAATGTAGGACAATTTATGGGTGGATGGGGATCATAAAAAACCCCAAAATATGTCCATTGTAGTTCAGGGTGTTTCAAAATTTTATGGCGAACAAAAAGCTTTGGATAATATCTCGTTCGAAGTAAAGACCGGAGAAATAGTCGGGTTTCTGGGTCCGAATGGCGCCGGGAAATCTACTATGATGAAAATTATTACCGGTTTCATTCCGGCATCGGCAGGAGTGGTAACTGTTAATGGTCTTGCTGTTGAAGATGATAATCTCGAAATCAAAAAACAGATAGGTTATCTTCCTGAAAACAATCCTCTTTATCCTGAAATGTATGTCAGGGAATACCTTGGTTTCGTGGCTTCAATTTATAAAACCGGCCTGACAACGAAAAAGCAGACTGATAATATCATTGAATTAACAGGCCTTGCACCTGAACAGAATAAAAAGATCGGATCACTATCCAAAGGATACAGGCAAAGGGTCGGGCTGGCGCAGGCTCTTATCCACAATCCTGCCGTACTGATACTTGATGAGGCAACGGCCGGCCTTGATCCGAATCAGATAGTTGAGATACGAAATCTTATAAAAGAGGCCGGAAAGGAAAAAACGGTGATGCTTTCAACGCATATTATGCAGGAGGTTGAAGCAATATGCGACAGGGTAATAATCATTGATAAAGGGATTATCGTAGCTGATGAGGAGAAGAGCAGAATATATTCCAAAATCAAACACCCTAAACAGATCATTCAGGTTGAGTTCGATAAGGAGATAACGGATTCATCACTGGCAGAGATTGCCAATGTCAGAAGCGTAAAAAAACTGGAGGACAAGATCTGGCTTGTTGAAGCTGAGGGAGATGAGGATATAAGGCCCTCTATTTTCAACTTTGCAGTAAGAAATAATCTCACCGTTCTTTCACTTCACAAACAGGAGACCAACCTTGAAGAGGTCTTCAGACATCTTACCAACGGATAAACTTTTTGTTATTCCGAATTTTTTCATTTGCTTTGTACCCTAATAGATTAGTGGAAAGATTTGTGCTGATTGCAACCACAGGAAAAAAATGCTAAACCGAGGACCTTCCCTTTTTACAATCACATGATCTTCCTGAACATTGTTAATTAATTAATTATATAAATATGGGATATCTATTTACTTCCGAATCAGTTTCTGAAGGGCACCCCGATAAGGTAGCGGATCAGATATCAGATTCTTTGCTCGACGAATTTCTTCGCTGGGATCCTGAATCAAAAGTAGCCTGTGAGACATTTGTAACAACCGGACTTGTTGTCTGTGGCGGGGAAGTCCGTACAACAGGCTGGGTAGATCACCAGGAGAGTGCCAGAGGCGTTATCCGTAACATCGGATACACAAAAGCCGAATACCGTTTTGACTGTGACTCATGCGGTGTAATATCAACGATACATGAGCAGTCAGGCGACATAAACCAGGGTGTCGTCCGTGATAAACCTGAAGAGCAGGGAGCAGGCGACCAGGGAATGATGTTCGGTTATGCATGCCGCGAAATGGATAATTATATGCCACTTACAATTGAACTTGCCCACAGGCTTCTTCAGGAACTGGCAGCTGTAAGACATGAAGGGAAACAGATGAAATATCTCCGGCCCGACAGTAAATCTCAGGTTACCGTTGAATATGATGACAATAACAAACCTCTCCGTATCGATACAATAGTAATCAGCACACAGCACGATGAATTTGTTAAGCCAAAAGACAAATCGCACAAAGCCGGACTGACTGCTGAAAAAGCGATGCAACTGAAGATTAGGGAAGATCTTAAGAAGATCCTCATGCCAAGAGTTAAAAAAACCCTTCCTGCAAGAATTCAGAAACTGTTTAACAGCGATTATAAACTTCTTGTTAATCCTACAGGCAAATTTGTCATAGGAGGTCCTCACGGTGATACCGGATTAACGGGCCGTAAAATCATTGTTGATACTTACGGAGGGCATGGCGCTCATGGCGGAGGTGCATTTTCGGGTAAAGATTCATCCAAAGTCGACAGATCAGCTGCATATGCAGCACGACATATTGCGAAAAACCTCGTGGCTGCCGGCGTTTGCGACCAGGCATTGATCCAGGTTGCCTATGCTATCGGTGTTGCTCAACCGGTTGGCCTGTATGTAAATACTTATGGTACGGCCAAAGTAAAAGATAAGAAAGGAATTGTTCTGCACGATGGAGAGATTGCACAGACAATCAATAAGCTTTTCGACATGCGGCCCTATTCAATAGTCCAGCGCTTTGGCCTTAAAAATCCGGTATTCCTTCCAACAGCATCTTACGGCCATTTCGGACGTGAAAGTTACTCAAAAACTGTTGATGTTTATTATTCGGTCCCCGGAAGTAAGCCAAAAGCCCTGAACGGAAACGGGAAGATGGTGTACCAGAAAAAAGTCGATTTCTTTGCCTGGGAAAAACTCGATTACGTAGATAAGATAAAGAAGGCGTTTAAGCTGTAAAACGGTTACCAGGGTGCGGTGCGCGGTGTGTCTTAAAAGGAGGCTTTCACAATCCTCGCGATATTATCAGATCTCCCGAGTGTATAGTAATGGATCCCCGGCACACCCATTTTAATTAATTCCCTTGATTGCGATACGGCCCATTCTATTCCTGCCTCCCTTGCCTCAACGTCATTTTTGCATTTCTGAACTGCAGAAAACAGATCATTTGGCAGATCTATATGAAACGTTTGGGGAAGCAGCTTGATATCATTCAGGGCCGAGATGGGTTTAATGCCCGGTATTATCGGAACTGTTATGCCAATCTTTATACATTCATCCCTGAATCTGCAGAATCTGTTATTATCAAAAAACATCTGGGTTACAATATAACTGGCTCCCGCATCAACCTTTCGTTTCAGGTTCTCCATATCAACCTGCCTGTTGGCCGCTTCAAAGTGCTTCTCGGGATAACCTGCCACGCCTATACAAAAATTGGTGGGATCAGCATTTTCCAGATTATCTTCAAGATACTTGCCATTGTTCATATCAACTATCTGCTGCACAAGCTCATATGTATGAGTATGACCATTCTTTTCAGGGATGAATGTCCGGCTATTTTTTTGAGGATCTCCTCTTAATGCAAGGACATCATCTATACCGAGGAATCTCATCTCAATAAGTACATTCTCAGTCTCTTCCTTAGTGAACCCCCCGCACAGTACATGGGGAACAACAAGTATGTTGTATTTATATTTGACAGCTGCTGCAAGCGCAAATGTTCCCGGACGCAGACGAACAACCCTTTTCTCAAGAAGGCCATCAGGCCGCTCTCTTAAAATGGTTTCATTCCGGTGGGAGGTGAAGTTAATATAGGCAGGTGCGTACTCCATAAGTCTGTCAATAGCTGCATAAGTTCGTTCTATGCTATGCCCCTTCAGGGGTGGAAGGAGTTCAAATGTGAATAATGGTCCTTTAGCGCTGTTAATCTTTTCTATCACAGTCATTTCGAAATGATATCATAAATTTGGAGAGAGCCATTTTGCAGCCTCATCGTCAGTAAAATTCTTCCTTTTTGCATAATCTTTCAACTGGTCAGTGCCTATCTTTCCTAAATTAAAATAAGTTGATCCGGGATGAGAAAAAACATAGCCGCTAACAGATGCCGGTGGCACCATTGCAAAATTTTCGGTGAGTTCCGTCCCTATCATCTTTTCAGCATGGAGCAAGTCAAAAAGAACACGCTTTTCGGTGTGATCAGGACATGCAGGATATCCAGGTGCCGGTCGTATCCCATGATATTTAAGCTTAAACAAGTCTTCAACAGGAAGATTCTCCCGAGATGCATAACCCCAGTATTCTCTTCGTATCTTCTCATGAAGCCACTCAGCAGCGGCTT